>JAESGJ010000188.1_pt1 | contig 76227 bp, 66 predicted proteins | sample 9266241 | NCBI WGS metagenome assembly JAESGJ01 (sample SAMN14514841, study PRJNA621669) | algae metagenome | isolation source: Brasilonema octagenarum HA4186-MV1 and co-occurring heterotrophs from wet... | place: USA: Manoa Valley, Hawaii | collected 2009-07-20
AACGGCGACATCGAGCGCGGAAGCGAGCGAAGTAGGACCTCACAGCAACCGGGCACGAGGGGGCTGCAGCGAGGGACGAGGTACCGCCCGCTCCGCTTGATCATCAGAGGGCCTGCTTCCGACCCTTCTCGAGCCTCCTGAACGTCCGCTTCCTGGCAGCGCGTCGGAGGGCAGAGCTGGCCCACGGCCTCGGAGTCTCAAGTCCTGGACGTTCGAGCGAGTCCGCTCAGGCCAAACTGGTAGGTCAGGTCGCCGTGGGCCAAGCTGTCGGCGATGAAGCGATCGAAGGCCGCAACGAAGAACGAGGTCAGCTGGAAGTACGTGTTGCGCGGTCCTGAACGGGCCAGGAAGCCCTTGCTCTCTGCGACGGCTAGAATGTTGCGGATGTGGCTGCGCGAGACGCCACCTTGGCCAGCACCACGGCGCGGCGGTTCACCCGGTAGACGCCCCCGGGGACGTCGACGAAGGGCAACAGGCGCAGGAGCCAGCGCGGGGTGTTGGCCGCGTTCTGGACCGAGGTGACGGTCGCCGTCGCAAGATTGCGTGCCGCCGTGGCGCTGACGCTCAAACCCGGTCCGCTCATCGTTCGTCGTCTCCAAAAACCAGATAATGGGCGCGCCGCATCGGCCCGCGCGTCGGCGGGCGGCCCCATCGAAGGACGGGCCGGGCGCAAGTCGTCGGAGGAGCGGCACGGCTATAGAGCCGGCGCCGACCTCAGTGGATCAGATGATTCCGCGCGGCATCGCCTGTATTGGCCGCAATCTCGGGCGATTCGACTCTTCGCCGCACCGCGAAAGCATGGGTAGGCCGTCAGGAGCCGCAGCGTCAACGAAACGTTTTCCCCATTTTTTGCGGAATACTGGGAGATCGACCTGCAGAACGGTTCTTCTGAAGAACGCGTTGGCTGGGCGGTGCGCAACGCAGAGAAACTCGTTCTCCCGAGCCTGGCCGACGCAGGAGCGTTCCGGCGGCTTCCTTTCAAAAGAAGGATTTTTCGCCTGTGCTCAGATCCCGTCGCCGAAGCCGAAGGACTGGTCCATGCTCAGCGCCGGCTCCTCGTCTGCGCGCAGCCGCGACACGACGCGGGCCGGGACGCCCGCGACGGTGGTGTGGGCGGGCACGTCGCTCAGCACCACGGCGGCGGCGCCGATCTTGGCACCCTCGCCGACGCGCACGTTGCCGAGCACCTTGGCGCCGACGCTGAGCAGCACTCCGCGGGCGATCTTCGGATGCCGGTCGCCGCTCTCCTTGCCGTTGCCGCCGAGCGTCACCGACTGGAGGATGGAGACGTCGTCGGCCACAACCGTGGTCTCGCCGATCACCACGCCCGTGGCGTGATCGATGAACACCCCGGAGCCGATCCGGGCCGCCGGATGGATGTCGCAGCCGAACACTTCCGAGATCCGGCTCTGGACGTGCAGCGCCAGCGTCGCCCGGCCCTGCTGCCAGAGCCAGTGCCCGACCCGGTAGGCTTCGAGGGCGGCGAAACCCTTGTAGAACAGGAACGGGTCCAGATAACGCCGACAGGTCGGATCGCGCTCGCGGATGGCGTCGAGGTCGCGCACCGCGTGGGCGCCGGTCTCTGGATCCGCCTCGAAGGCGGAGAGGCAGAGGTCGCGCATCGACAGGCGGGCGAGGTCGCCGTCGCCGAGCCGATGGGCGAGGCGGTAGGCAAGAGCCTGGGCGAGGCTGCGCTGGTCGAGGATCGTCGCCTGGACGATGCCCGCATAGAGCGGCTCCTCGATCAGGACGGCCTCGGCCTCGGCGCGCAACGCAGCCCAGACATCCGCCTCGGCCGTGCTGCGGCTCGTGGCCCGCAGCGGCGGCTGGATGGTGGCGAGGGCAGTGGTCATGGAAGCAACGGTCACGGCGGCGATCAATGGATCCGCCGGAACAGGTCCAGCAGGTAGCGTTCGAGCACCGCGTGCCCCTCGAACGCGACATCGACGGTGGCCGGGCGCCCGCCCCGGCCGTGGATACCGACAATCCGCCCCCGCGCGTGGCGCCAGATCCCGAGGGCTTCCGCGAGGTCGAGGCGCTCGAACACCACCTCATCCCCTCGCCTGATCGGCAATGCGGCCATGGCGTCCTCCTCTGCGCGCCGTGAGAGACCGGCCCGATTTCCGGTCAAAAGCCCTATCGGCTGGCTCGGGAAATGCCCTTCCGCCCCTTCGTGGTCGGAGGAGAAGGTTTCGTTCGCGCCTTGCCCGAATGAGAGCATGATCTTCACTAAGTCACTGTTATAACTTGATAATTGGCGATACAGTCCGGTTTGGCAAGGGTTGTTCTCAGGTCGCCCCGGCGATATCCCGACCCGGACGACACCGGAATCACCCTGCATGAACGCTTACCTTCCGGCCCTCGCGGGCGGGCTGCTGATCGGCCTCTCCGCCGCGACGCTCCTCCTCGTCAACGGCCGCATCGCCGGCATCAGCGGGCTCGTTGCCGGGCTGGCCCAGCCGGGAGAGCGCCAGCTCTCCGACCTGGCTTTCCTCCTCGGCCTCGTCCTCGGGCCGCCGCTCTTCGCGGCGATGGCGGGCCACTGGCCCCTTATGAGGATCGAGGCGTCCTGGCCGGTGCTGGCCGTCGCCGGTCTCCTCGTCGGCTTCGGCACGAGGCTCGGCTCCGGCTGCACCTCCGGCCACGGGGTGTGCGGGCTCGCCCGCCTGTCGCCGCGCTCGCTCGTGGCGGTGCTCGTCTTCCTCGCCACCGGCATGCTGACGGTGGCGCTCATGCGGGCGGCGTCGTGAGCGGAGCGGCCCGTCCTCTGGCGGCCCTTGCCGCCGGGCTGCTGTTCGGGCTCGGCCTCGCCCTGTCCGGGATGCTCGATCCCGCTCGCGTCCGCGGCTTCCTCGATATCGGGGGCGCCTGGGATCCGAGCCTCGTCTTCGTCCTCGGCGGGGCGGTGAGCGTGTCGGCGCTCGGCTACGCCCTCTCTCGCCGCCTGGCGCGCCCGGCGCTGGCCGAGACCTTTGACCTGCCGACCTCGCGACGGATCGACGGCCCCCTCGTGCTCGGGGCCGCCCTGTTCGGAATCGGCTGGGGTCTGTCTGGCTTCTGCCCCGGCCCGGCCGTGGCGGCGCTGTCGACCGGCGCGGCACCGGCCCTCGTCTTCGTGGCGGCGATGCTCGTCGGCATGGCGGCGCACGCGCTCCGCCCTCGGTGACGCCCCCAGACACGCCTCGTCATCCACCGCGGCTGCGTCCCGGAAGCAAATCGGGGACACGCCCCCATCGGTGCGCTAGGTGAGAAGCCCGGTCCGGCGCCCGAGCCAGAGCGTGCCGCCCGCACCGGCAAACATGGCCACTCCGAAGACCCAGCCCGAGAGGGCCCCGGCCATGATCCCGGACAGGAGCGTGCCGACGCTGCAGCCGAGGCCGGTCATCGCGCCCCAGCCGAGGAGGAGGCCGCCGAGGAGGCCGCGGATCGCGTGGCCGGACCGTGGCCGTGCCGGCTGGAACTGACCGGATGCCAGGGCCGCCACGAAGGAGGCAAGCACCAGGCCGGCGACGAACAGCCCGTTCGGCGTCAGCACCGCCTCGCGGATCGCCGTCGCGCAGCCGCGGAACGTGTCGAGACCCTCGAGACGCGCCGGGAGAAGACCGGCTGCCCCCGCGGCCTGTCGGGCCCGGCCGCCGATCTCCGCCGTCACGCCGAGGGGCCCGACCCGCAGGTAGGCGAGGGTTCCGATCGCCCCGACCGCCAGCCCGCCGAGCCAGACCGGCCAGCGGCCGGAGAACAGGGCCCGCAGCGGGTCGCTGCCCCGATAGAGATTCGGAGCCACCGGGTCCGGCAGGCGCTTCATCAAGGGCCACGCCAGGAAGGCCAGCACCGCGAGAGCGAGGCCCAGATACCCTGCATAGCCGAGATGGCGCGGCAGCCAGATGACGGGCGCGTCAGCCACGCTGACGAGGTAGAGCGGGTTCCAGGTCGCGAAGCCCAGCACGAAGCCGAGCCCCGTACCGACCAGGGCAAAGGGGGCAGTCGGCGAGCCCTCGCCGAGGCGATAGAGATGCGCGCTGATGCAGGAGCCGGAGATCGCCATCCCGGCCCCGAACACGGCGCCGGCCAGGAGAAGGACGGGGCCGACGGGCCCGATATGCGCGTCCGGCGGCAGACGGGTGCCGCCAGGGTCGGGCATCCAGGCCCCGAGGACGACGGCGTAGCCGGCGAGGCCCGCCGCAAGGGCCGCCAGGATGCCGAGCAATCCCCGCGGGTCGCCGGCGACGAGGAAATCCCGCCACTGGCAGTAGAAGCAGAAGCGGCTGCGCTGCAGGACGACGCCGAACAGCGCCCCGAAGGTGAGGGACAGGGCGAGCCGGCTGCCCCCGGGCTCGCCGGACAGCCACAGGGCCGCGCCGACGAGGCCGAGGGCGATGCCCGGAGGCGCGACTCGTCGAACGAGTTCCCGGCCCGTGGGCAAGGCCAATGCAGGGCGTCGGGGGAGCGGCGGGGACCGCTCCGCGACGGGTCCGCTCACTTGCCGCCCCAGACCGTCCCGGCGAGGTTGACCACCGGGACACCGACGGCGTTGCCGTACTCGGTCCACGAGCCGTCGTAGTTGCGGACCGGGTAGCCGAGCACCCGGCTCAGCACGAACCAAGAGTGGCTCGACCGCTCGCCGATGCGGCAGGAGGTGATGATCGGCTTCGAGCCGTCGATGCCTGCCGCGGCGTAGAGCGTCTTCAGCTCGGTGGGGGATTTCAGGGTGCCGTCCGGGTTGACGGCCTTGGCCCACGGCACGTTCACGGAGCCGGGGATGTGACCGGCGCGGATCGCGAGTTCCTGGACCCCGGGCGGTGCGATGACCTTGCCGCTGAACTCGTCGGGCGAGCGGATGTCGAGGATCTGCTCATCCCGCTTGCGCTTGGCGACCGCCAGCACGTCCGCGAAGCGGGCCCGGAAGGCGGGCGACGGAGCGGGCGCCGCGAAGGAGGATGCGGCGACCTCGGCGCTGCGCGTGTCGAGGGGGCGCTTCTCGGCCTCCCACTTCTTGCGCCCGCCGTCGAGGAGCTTGACGTTGTCGACGAGCCCGTACTGCGCCAGCACCCAGGCGCCCCAGGCGGCGAACCAGTTGTTGTTGTCGCCGTAGAGGACGACGGTCGTGTCCTTGTCGATGCCGAGGCGGCGGGCGAGGGCCGTGAACTTCTCTCGGGAGGCGATGTCGCGGCTCACGGTCTCCACGAGATCGGTGTGCCAGACCACGTTCTGCGCACCCGGAATATGGCCGCGCTCGAACACCCCCGGCTCGACGCTGACCTCGACGATACGCAAGCCCTTCGCGTCGAGGTTCTTCTCCAACCATTCGGTGCTGACGAGGGGGCTTGCCTTCGCCTCTGTCCTCGCTCCGGCCGTTTGCTGGGGCGTCGGCGGCTCCTGGGCGGCGAGCGCGGCGCCAGGGGCCGAGACGCCGACGAGGATCGCGAGAAGGCTGGTGGACAGGCGAGGCACGGGGCAGGCTCCGATGGCGTTCGGCAGGATCCGTCGCCCGCCACGGCCAGATGACCGCGGCGCATCGTAGGATTCATGTCGAGGAAGGCGGTCTCTTCACTGATCGGTCGATCCGAGAGACAGGCGCATATTCACACTGAGCGCGCAGATCTCTCGGCCTGGATCGGCTTGACCGCAAATGTATTGGCGGGAGCGGCTCGGCGTCAATAAAAGCGAGTTCCTTTTTATCGCTGGCCTAAGGAAGGCTTCGACCCTGTATAAGGCGAATTTCGCAAAGGACTATCTCAGGACCTCGGACGTATCCGCTCGATCGACAGTGCCGCGCAATTCCTCGTCCCGCGAGGCAGAAGCCGAGCCGCCTTCCGGTCAGGTTTTCAGGCGGAGAGCGAGTGTCCGGTCGCGGCGTAGCGACTTGCGGGCCGCGCCAAGCCCAAGTGGTCCCGCAGGGTCGCCCCGGCATAATCGTGACGAAACAGGCCGCGGCGCTGGAGGATCGGTACGACCGCGTCCACGAAGGTCTCGAGGCCCTCCGGCAGCACATCCGGCATCAGGTTGAAGCCGTCCGCCGCGCCGGCCCGAAACCACGCCTCGATGTCGTCGGCAATGACCTCCGGCGTGCCCACGATGATCCGATGGCCGACCCCGCCGCCGAGCGCCCGCAGGAGCTGACGTACAGTCAGCCTGTCCCGCCGCGCGAGGGCGAGCGTGCCGAGGAACATCGTGTGGTTGGCGTCCGGCGGCAAGGGCAACGGGTCGGGGAGCGGCTTGTCGAGGTCGAGTCGGGCGGGGTCGATCCGCAGAGTGCCGGCGAGCCGGGCGAGGCTGTAGTCCAGGGGCACGAGATCCCAGAGATTGTCCTGGCGGCGGCGCGCCTCGGCCTCTGTCGAACCGACCACCGTGGCGAGGCCTGGTAGGATGACCAGCGCCTCCGGCCCACGGCCGTAGCGCGCCGCCCGCGCTCTCAGGTCCCGGGCATAGGCCGCGCCGTCCTCGACGGTCTGGGCCAGGGAGAATACGGCGTCGGCGGTGGCTGCGGCGAGTTCGCGTCCATCCTCCGAGCCGCCGGCCTGGAACGTCACCGGGCGCCCCTGCGGGCTGCGCGGCACGGTGAGCGGCCCCGCGACGGTGTAGTGGGACCCACGATGGTCAACTGTGTGGACCTTGGAGGTGTCGACGAACCGGCCGCTTGCCTTATCGCCGACCAAGGCATCGTCCTCCCAGCTGTCCCACAGGGCGTGAACGAGGTCGGTGAACTCCCGGGCGCGGGCATAGCGGGCCCCGTGCTCCGAGGCGCCCGGGAATCCGAAGTTGCGGCCGGCGGCGGCGTCGGCCGTCGTCACCACGTTCCAGCCCGCCCGGCCGCGGCTCACGAGGTCGAGACTCGCGAAGCGGCGGGCGAGATTGTAGGGCTCGTTGTAGGTCGTCGACGCGGTGGCCACGAGGCCGACATGGCTCGTCACGGCGGCGACGGCCGACAGCACGACGGTCGGTTCGAGGGCGTTAAACGGGCGGTCGTCGATCCGGTCGTTAATGGCGGGCGTGTCGGCGAGGAAGATCGCGTCGAGCTTGCCCCGCTCGGCGATGCGGGCGACGCGCACGAAATGATCGATGTCGAGGAAGGCGTCTGGCCGGCTCTCCGGCAGTCGCCAAGCCGACGGGTAGACGCCCGAATGCAGCAGGTTGACGTTGAGGTGCAATTGGCGGCCGCTCATCGAAGCCCTCCGGGTCAGCGGATGCGGGGGATGACCTGCTCGGCGAAGCGGCGCATCTCAGCTTCGAAGGGCTGGAACTGCAGCATGAACAGCTCGATGCCGGCGGCGTGAAAGGCGCGGATGCGCTCCGCGACGGTCTCATAGCTGCCTACGAGCCCGGCCGCCGTTCCACCGTTCGTCCCGACATGGCGGGAGGCCGCCGCGTCGGTCTTGGCGAACATCACGCTCGCTGCGTCGGTGCGGGCGCGGGTGTCGGCGCGGAGATCCGCGTCGCGTTGGGCGAGGGCGAGAAGCCGGGCGTGTTCGGCCTCCGCCTCCGCGTCGGACCCCCGCGCGATCACGAAGGCCGAGAGGCCGTAGCGCAGGGGCCCATTGGCGGCCGGGCGCCGGGCGACGTCGGCGATCAGCGCGGCGACATCCTCGAGCGGCTGGCCGTTGATGAACCAGACATCGGCGTGGTCGGCGGCGAGCGCCCGGGCGGGCTCGGATTCGCCGCCGAGATAGATCGTCGGCCTCGGCCGGAACGTGCCGGCTGGCCGGAGCTGATAGTCCTCGGTCCGAAAATGCTCACCCTGGAAGGTCACGCTCTCGCCGCGCATCAGCCGGCTCACGAGGCCGATCCATTCGCGGCCATAGGCATAGCGGTCGTCGTGTGCGGGGAAGGGCAGTCCGGCGCGCTCGAACTCGGCCTTGTTCCAGGCATTCACGAGGTTCAGGGCGAAGCGACCGCCGCTGATATGCTCGATCTGCAGGGCCATCTTGGCCAGCACCACCGGGTGGTAGAGCCCCGGCTTGATCGCCGCGATGATCTCGATCCGCCGGGTGAGCGCGGCCAGCGCCGCCGCCCCGGTCCAGGCTTCGAGCTGGTCCCGCTGTGGGTCGTAGGGATTCATCGTGTGCTGGGCGACCAGCACCGCGTCGAAGCCGAGCGCCTCAGCCTCCAGCACCAAAGCGCGGTTGCGCTCCCAGCTGGCGTCGTCGGGCTCGTCCGGGTCGTGGTGGGAGGCGCGGGAGCCGTGGACGGCGGCCCAGATACCGAAGCGGGGGGCGCTCACCACGGCCTCAGCCCCGGCCCGTCGGCGGCTGGAAGATCTTGACGTCCGTGGCGTCGATCCGGCGGGGGATGAGCTTCGCCTCGTAGAACACGTCGGCGATGGCTTGCTGCTCGCCGAGTTGGCTGCGCTCCACCGGCTCCACCGCGTAGCTCCGGCGGCTGTTGGCGGCGGCCACGACCGCCGGGGGCAGATCGCCCCAGATTGGCGCCAGCAGCGCCACAGCCTCCTCCGGGTTGGCCTTCATCCAGGCGCCGGCCTCCACGAGGGCGCGGTAAACGGTTGCCACCACCTCGGGATGCGCGGCGACGAAGCCGTCGTTGACGACGTAGTAGCGGTGGTAACTCGTGAGACCATTGCCGTCCGCGATGACCCGGACCGAGCGCTTGGCCTCGGCGAAGGCGAGGAACGGATCCCAGATCGACCATGCGTCGAGAGCGCCCTGATCGAAGGCCACGGCCCCCTCCGGCGCCTGGAGATAGGCGGGCTTGATGTCGGCGAGCGTCAGGCCGGAGCGCTTGAGCGCGGCGGCCAGCACATAGTGGCTCCCCGAACCCCGCGAGACGCCGACCGTCTTGCCCCTCAGGTCGGCGACGGTGCGGATGGGGGAGTCCGCCGGCACGATGATCGCCTCGGCCGAGGGGGCACCGCGCTCGCGGGCGTAGAAGGTCAGGGGCGCCTTGGCCGATTGGGTGAAGATCGGCACCGCGTCGGCGACGTCGGCGTGGATGTCCACGGCCCCGGCATTCATCGGCTCGATGACGCTGGTGAACAGGTGCCAGGTCGGCGTGAAGCCCAGCGGCGCCAGACGCTCGGCCAGCGTGCCCTTCACCTTGAGCACGGTGAAGAGCACCGACGAGCGCTGCATGCTGATCTTCACCTCGCGAGGAGCCGCGCGCACGGCTGGAGCGCCGAGCGCCAGTGCGGCGGCCCCGCCGAGCCCGCCGCGCAGGAGCGTGCGGCGAGAGAGGCCGAACCGGCCCATCGTGTCATCGGTCATCGGGCGCTCGCGAATGGCAAGGAAGAGCGGTGGTTGGGCGCCGGGGCATGGGGACCTACTCGGCGCATTCATTGAAGGCCGGCAAGGCGCAACGGATCAATGAAACGCGTTTTCGAATTTTCGGACGAATAGGGAAGCGCATTCCACGAAATAGAAATTGCCGGATACGCCTTCCTTCCGGCCGATCACGTAAGGCAAAATTCCGACACAAGTTGGAAATTTCGATGGATGGAACGCCCTTCCACAATGAAGCCTCGCCGCATTCCGAAAATTCTCTTACATAGTTCGTCGCGATAACTCGCTCCCAAAGTTGAGATTCGGTATGGAATCTGGGTTGCGATTGGGGGCTGGCTCACGGATTCCTCTGGCAAACGCCCCCGGGGGCGAGGCCGGAAATGAGAAAGTCGGAGCCATGTCGCAGACGGATGCGGGCTGGGGTGCGGGGCCGAGCGCACGTTACGAGACCCTCGCAGATCGATTCCGCCCGGTCTTCGCCGAGATCCGCGCCACCGCCGTCGAGCGGGACCGGGAGCGCCGCCTGCCGCACGCCGAGATCGGCTGGCTGCGCGAGGCGAACTTCACCACCCTGCGCCTCTCGCCCGAGGCGGGCGGCCACGGCGCCAGCCTGCCGGAACTCTTCGCGCTGCTGATCGAGCTCTCGGCCGCCGATTCGAACGTCACCAACGCGCTGCGTGCGCATTTCGGCTTCACGGAGGACGCGCTCTGCTCCTCCTCGCCCGAATGGCGAGCGGCCTGGATCGAGCAGATCGGCGCGGGCAAGACGATCGGCAGCGGTGTCTCGGAGACCGGGCCCGCCAAGGTCGGCGCCTTCGACACGGTCGTGCGGCGGCGGGACGGCCGACCCGTGGTCGACGGGCGGAAGTTCTACACGACCGGCTCGCTCTTCGCGGACTACATTCATCTTTCCGCGGAGGACGAGGCAGGCGGAGCGGTGACGGCGGCCGTGCCGGTGCGTGCGCCGGGCGTCACCATCGTGGACGATTGGGACGGGTTCGGGCAGGCGCTCACCGCCAGCGGTACCGCGACCTTCGAGGGCGTGGCCCTCGACCCCGCCCTGATCAAACCGGACCCGGCCCGCTTCCCCTACGCCATGGCATTCTTCCAGCTGGTGCATCTCGCAACGCTCGCCGGCATCGGCCGAGCGGCGGCGGACGACGTGGCGCGGCTCGTCGCCGAGCGCACCCGCGTCTACAGCCACGGCAATGCCGGGCGTACTGCCGACGACCCGCAGATCCAGGCCGTCGTCGGTCGTGTCCGCGCCAACGCCTACGCGGCGGGCGCCACCGTGCTGAAGGCCGCGGAGGCGGTCCAGAGGGTCCACGACGCTCACCAGGCCGGATCGAACGAGGCGGAGCGGCAGGCAACGCTAGCCGATGTCGAGGTCAACCAAGCGGTCAGCGTGGTCACCGACCTGATCCTGAGCGCGACGACGTCGCTGTTCGACGCGCTCGGCGCCTCGGCGGTGAAGGTGGGCGCCGGGCTCGACCGGTACTGGCGCAACGCCCGCACCATCGCCTCCCACAACCCCCGCATCTACCGGGACCGCAGCGTCGGCTCCTTCGCGATCTCCGGCGAGGCACCGCCCCGGCAGTATCGCGTCGGGACGGCCTGAGGTGACGGGCACTGGTAGCCGCGTTGCCACCATGTTGCACCACTATCGGTGGGAGAGCGCCAGTTGATCATGAGTGTGATGCCCCATGAGCGATAATGACATGACGATGCACGCCCGGCGGCGCTTTCTCGTCCGGAGTCGAGTGTGGCGCAGGGAACCTGCATGGGCCGCATGAACGCCGCGTCGAGGCGGCCGTCGGACAGGCTGTCGCAGAGATCCTGGCTGTCGCCATCCGAGAGCACGAGATCAATGCCCGGCCTGATCTGCCGGTAGGCCTGGATGGCCGCCGGGATGAACGGGTTGAACGCTGTCGAGTCCGCCAGACCGATCCGCAGAGTCCCGATCTCGCCGCGCGCGCCCCTGTTCACCCGGTCGGGCAGCGCCTCGGCCTCGCCGAGCATCTTGACGGCGGCCTGTCTCAGCACCTGTCCGGCGCGCGTCAGCTCCAGGGTGTGGGGCCGACGCACGAAGAGCCGCGTCTTGAGATCGTTCTCCAGGGCGCGCATGGACCGTTCGAGACTGGCTTGGCCGAGATCCAGGCGACTCGCGCTAAGCTTGTAATTACAAGTTTCTACAACCGTAAGAAAATATCGCAGATGTCTGACTTCCATGTCTGACTCCAGGAACCGGACATTGGGTCCGGCAGCGGGTCTATTAGGCCAGAAGTCATTTCACATTCAACAGAGGCCAAGTTTTAGGCCGGAACGAACGTGTGAGCGCCACGATTATTTCACTGCGAGCGTTAATGTGGCGGCCTGGATTCGAGCGACGAGCGGGCACGAGGGGTGGGAACGTTGCCGGGTCCGGGATATGCCGTTCGCATCGTCTCACGGCCGGCTTCGTCCGCAGGGAAATCCGGCGCCGCGCAGTGCGCGTCGCGTTCGCGCCGGCCGGATCGGCCGGCGCGAACCACGGAACATGCGCGACCCGCCGCGGGACAGGCGCGCCGTTCTCAGCGCGCGCGCAACCGGCGCGGCTTCACGATCGTGGATTGCTTGCCCTTCGGGGCCCGGTATGCGCGACGCGGCCGACCGTTGCCCTCCGCGGCCGCATTGCGGTCGAGCCCGTCACCCGGGCTGTCCATCTGGGCAAGCTGGATATAGCCCCGGTTACCCGAGTGCTCGTTGGCCTGAACGGCCGAGTAGCCGCCGACAAGGATCAGGGCCGCGAATGCGAAGGCCTTCATATCGGGATGTCATCCTCTTCCAATGCTGAGCCCGAAGCTGCCCCTCCGGCACGCTCTACTGTTGAGCTAGGCTCCGTCGGAGCAGCGCAAAGGTCTCAGCAGACCGAAAGCCGATATGATCTGCGGCGGAATTCGATTGGTCTGAGTATCTGGACGCGTATGCCGGGCGCGGCCTGGACGGAACGCCAGCGCTCTCCCCCGATGCACGCCGACGGGGCGCAGGCGGTGGCCGCCTGTTTCGAGCGCGTCCTGTCGCGGGCGCCGAAGGTCGACCGGACGCCGGGCGGCCGAGGAGAGGCGTGTCCGGCCGGCCTCTCGCCGAACTGGCTGGCCAGGGAGCGTGCGGGTCCCCGTCCGGTCGGACGGGTCGTCCCGGGCGCGGCCTCAGCAGTCGGCGACGTTGACGGCGAGCCCGCCGAGCGAGTCGCAGATCACCGCGTCGCGGACCGCGCCGTCGTCGAGCCCGGCGAGGATGCGGTCGGCGGCGTCCCGGCGACCTCCCGCCGGCCGTGGCGGCGCGGCGGAAGATCCCCGGGCGGCGCTCAGACGATGTCGGCGGCCGTCACCGTCGGCGTCGTGCCGCCGCCGCCCTGGAGGATCAGGCCGGCATCGGCGCGCCCGTCGCCGGTCTCGTCCACGAACAGGTAGCCGTCCGCGCCGGCCGTCCCGCTCGTGACGTAGGCGTAGGTGCGGCCCGTCAGGAGCACGTCGGCGAAGGCGCGGGCGCTGTCGAAATCGGTCACGACGCTGCTGGTGCCGGTCACGAAGTTCTGGTCCGTGCCGTCCTGCCCGAGATCGAGCCTGTCGGTGCCGGAGAGGAAGTTCGCGATCCGGTCGGCCGTCGTCGCGCTCAGGCCCGTGTCGCCCTGGCCGATGACGAAGACGTCGGCTCCGCCCGCGGCGACGAGGCTGTCCGCGCCCGCGCCGCCCACGATGGTGTCGGCGGCCCCCGAGCCGATGATCGTGTCGTTGCCGGCACCGCCGCTGAAGCGCGAGCCGGCCGCCGCGCCCGTGCCGACGATCAGGTCGTCGCCGGCCCCGCCGCTGAACACCTCCGTTCCCGCACCCGCGAGGATCGTGTCGTTGCCCTGGCCGCCGTAAACGGTGTCGAAGCCGTCGTTGCCGTAGATGAGATCGTCGCCGAGATTTCCGTAGATCAGGGCGGTCATCGGGCCGGAGGTGCGCGAGACGATCGTATCGTTACCCTGGCCGCCATAGACCGTGTCGGCCGAGCCGATCAGGTCGATGAAATCGTTGCCCTGGTTGCCGTAGACCAGGTTCGGGCCGAGGCCGCCGGCGATCGTGTCGTCGCCCAGGTTTCCGAAGATGTGCTGCCCTTCGGTCCCGGTCGAGTAGCTGTAGTTGATCAGGTCGTTGCCCTGGCCGCCGTAGACCGTATCCTGTCCGGCCGCGCCGGTGCCGCCATTGATCGTATCGTCGTCCTGGTTGCCGTAGATCAGGTCGGATCCGGCCCCGCCGTCGATCTGGTCCCGACCGAGTTTGCCGAGGATCGTGTCGTTGCCCCCGCCCGACTCGATCAGGTCGTCGCCCTGGCCACCGTAGAGGCGCAGCGCGGCCGCTCCGGCAGCGCGCAGGCTGTCGTTGCCCTGGTTGCCGTAGATGACATTGCCGAGGCCGGTCGCGGAGAGCGCGAAGGCGTCGTTGCCCTCCGCCCCGGAGAGCGTGTCGTTCGCGGAGGTGCCCGAGAGGACGAAGAGGTCGTTGTCCGCCGACCCCGTCACCGAGATGTTGCTCTCCGAAGAAATCAGATAGGTCGCCATCGCGAACGCTCCTCCGAAATCGGGCACTCTATCGCCGTCCATTGGTCGGCGAGGGCCCATCTTCGGGAGTTCTAACCAGATCTTCCGCGCACAACGACCGCTATAGCGAGCCGATCACCAGCCCACATGGCGTAATACGTTCGGTCGTGCGTGCGGGATGGCGTGCGGGGTGGCGTGCGGCGGCAGGGCCGTCGGGATCCGCGCGGAAAGCCCTCCGGACCGGCCGCCGGTTCAGCCGACCACGCCGTCGATGAGGTTGCGGCCGAGCAGGAACTCGGAGCTGAACGCGGTGCGCACCACCGGCTCCAGCGCGACCGACGGCGCCAGCGCGGCGGCCTCGGCGCGGCGGGCCTCCACCGCCTCGGCCAGGGTGACCGCCCGGAAGCGCAGGCGCGTGCCGGCCTGAGCCTGGGCGAGGCGGCCGAGATCGGCCCCGATCACGGTGGCGATCTTCGGGTAGCCGCCGGTCGGCTGCCGGTCGGCCATCAGGACGATCGGCAGGCCCTGGCCCGGCACCTGGATCGCCCCTTGCGCGACGCCGTCCGAGACGATGTCGTGGCCCCGGGCGTGGGCGAGCGGCGCGCCGTCGAGGAAGCAGGCCATGCGGTCGCCGCGCGGCGTCACGGTCCAGTCGCGGTCGAGGAAGGCCGCGATCTCGGAGGGGGCGAAGTGGTCGTCCTGCGGCCCGAGCACCACGCGGATCGTGCCCGGCGGCCGGTCGAGCCAGGGTGCGCCAAGCGCCGCCGGCTCGCCGAGGCCGGCCCGGGCCTCGGCCACGGGGAGCGCGTCGCCCGCCGCCAGCGCCCGCCCGTCGAGGCCGCCGAGGCGCGAGCGGGTGTGGGTCGCGGTGGAGCCCAGCACCGGCGGCACGTCGATGCGGCCGGCCACCGCGAGGTAGCACCACGCGCCGGCCCGCCCCGCACGCAGGGTGAGCGCCGTGCCGGGCCGCAGGGTCAGCGCGCAGGCCGGCGGCAGGGTCCGGCCGTCGCAATCGATCCGGAAGGCGCCGCCGGCGAGCGCGAGGTCGATCGGGCTCCCCTCGACGGTGAGCGCCAGGCCGCCGAGCCCCACCTCGATCGCGGTGGCACCGGGCGGGTTGCCGAGCGCGCGGTTCGCGGTGGCGCAGGCCAGCGGGTCCATCGGTCCGGCCGGCGTGATGCCGTAGCGCAGGGCGCCGTGCCGGCCCCGGTCCTGCAGGGTGACGCCGGCCCCGGCGGCGAGGATGCGCAGGACCGGCCGCCCGGCCGCCGCCTCGCTCATGCGGCCCTCCCGGCGACGACCTCGCCCGCGGCGGCGCGCCGCTCCAGGGCGGCGAACGCCTCGGCGCTCACCGGCTCGAACCGCAGCGTGTCGCCGCTCTCGATCAGGAAGGCGGGCTCGCGCTCCGGCGCGAACAGGCGCTCGGGCGTGCGGCCGACGACGTACCAGCCGGTCGGCATCGGCACCGTGCCGATGGCGGCCAGGCCGCCGCCGACCATCACCGCGCCGGGCGGGTGCGGCGGGCGCGGGCTCGGCCGGCGCGGCAGGGCCAGCGCCTCCGGCAGGCCGCCGAGATAGGCGAAGCCCGGCGCGAAGCCGTACATGTAGACCCGGTAGACGCCCTCCGCGTGCCGCGCCGCCGCGTCCGCCCCGGCCAGTCCCACGAGGGCCGCGGCCTCCTCGATGTCCTCGGCCAGCGCCGGATCGTAGCAGCAGGGGATGGTCCAGTGCCGCCCCCCGCCCCGCGCCGCCGCCCGCTCCGCCGCCCGCTCCGCGAGACGGCCCTCCACGGCCGCGACCAGGGCGGCCCGGGAGAGGGTCAGCGGGTCGTAGTGGATCATCAGCGAGCGGTAGGTCGGCACCGTCTCGGCGAGGCCGGGCGGCGGATCGGCGGCGAGCGCCGCGTCGAGGGCCAGCACCCGGTCGTTGGTCGCGGGATCGACCGCCGCGCCGAACTCCACCACCAGCGCCGCCTCGCCCGCGTCGAGGAAGCGGGGCCGGATGGGCGGTTCGGGGTCGGGTGTGGTCATGGGCGCCTTCGCGGGGACATGTCCGGAACCGGCCACCCGGTTCCGGCCCACCATCCTGCCGCCTCCCGCGCCGGCCGTCATCGGCGGAAAGGGCCCCGATTCAGTGCGCGCTCGACAGCTTCATCAGGACGAGCCCGGAGACGATCAGGGCCGCCGCGGCGAGGCGGAGGGCGCCGGCCTCCTCGCCGAGCACGGTGATGCCGACGAGGAAGGCGCCGACGGCGCCGATCCCGGTCCAGATCGTGTAGGCGGTGCCCAGCGGCAGCGTCCGCAGGGCCAGCGCCAGCAGGCCGAAGCTGCCGGCCATCGTCACGGCCATGATCGCGGTCGGCCCGGGGCGCGTGAAGCCCGCCGACTGCTTCATCGCGTAGGCCCAGGCGACCTCGAGCAGGCCGGCGGCGGTGAGATAGATCCAGGCCATGTCGGCCCTCCTGAAAGGGCCGGGCCGTCCCGGACTTGTGCCCCGCGCGCGGGGGGAGGACGTGGCCTCGCCGGCCGGCGGGATAGGGCGAGGGCGCGGCGCGGTCAATCCGCGCCCGCGGGCGATCTCGGAGGCCGGGACGGCGGCTGCCGTGCCGCCCGCTCGCGGGGGGGCTGGCCCCCAACCCTGTTCGCCCGCCGCCTCGACGCGCGGATCCGATCCGCCCCAAGAAAAATTACGTTATAACGTTGCGTAATCGCATCCGCCGTGTTGACTGCGCCCGCAGTCAAGGCGAAGGTCTTCCGGCCAAGGTTCCCGCGCGCTCCCGGCGCGCGGGCTAAGAGGGAATTCGGTCGGCTCCCCGGAGCGATGCCGAAGCTGCCCCCGCAACTGTACGCGGCGAGCCCCTGCCGCCCATGGTCACTGGTGCGTCGCACCGGGAAGGCCAGGCCGGGGCGATGATCCGCGAGCCAGGAGACCTGCCTTGCGCGTTGTCACGTCCCCCGGGCGGGGTGTCCCGGCGGAGCGCGTGCGCGGATGCGTACCCTCGGGACGCGCCCGCGCAGGCATCCGCTCGGCCGCCGACCGGCAACCTTGAGCATGCCGGTGATCCGCCGTCCGAGCCCGAACGCCGACCTTACCGCGAACCGTCCCGCGCCCGCCGCGCGGGGGCGGCGCGCCCCGCGCCTCGCGCTCGCGGCCGCGCTCTCGGCCGGAGCACCGCTGCCGGAGGCCCGCGCGCAGGACAGCGTGACGCTGGGAGAGCTGTCGGTCGAGAGCGTCGGGCCCGAGGGCGTCGGCAGCGGTGCGGCGCCCGGCACCACCACGGCGCGGGGCGCGATCGGCCTGATCGGGCAGACGCCCGGCTACCGGGCCGACCGCGCGGTGAGCGCGACGCGGACGGACACGCCCCAGCGCGACGTGCCCCAGATCGTCACCGTGGCGCCGCGCGAGGTGATCACGGATCTGGCCGCCACCCGGGTCGACCGGGTGCTCAGCTACACGCCGGGCGTGGCGCAGCAGAACAATTTCGGCGGCCTCTCGGTGTTCAGCTACGCGATCCGCGGCGTCACCACCTCCGAACTCTACAAGAACGGGTTCCCGATCAACCGCGGCACCCCGCCGCCGCCCGACACCCAGAACGTCGAGCGCATCGAGGTGCTGAAGGGCCCCGGCGGCGGCCTGTTCGGACGCAGCGACCCCGGCGGCCTCGTCAACATCATCACCAAGCAGCCGACGACCGAGCGCTTCGTCGAGATGGGCGGGCTCTGGGGCTCGTTCGAGCAGTTCCGCGGCACGGTCGATGCGGGCGGCGCGCTGAACGAGGACGGCACGCTGCTCTACCGCTTCAACCTCGCGGGCGGGCGCCAGGGGAGCTTTCGGGATTTCGTGGACGGCGACCGGCTCCTCGTCGCGCCCGTCATCACCTGGCAGGTTACGCCCGACACCCGCGTGACCGTCGAGACCGAGTTCCTGCGCAACCGCATCGTGTTCGACCGCGGCGTCATCGCGATCAACCGCCAGCTCGGCCTGCTGCCGATCTCGCGCTTCCTCGGGGAGCCCGGCCAGAGCACCTACCAGTCGAACGACACGATGCAGATCCGCGTCGATCACCGCTTCGACGCCGACTGGCAGATGCGGCTCGCCACCCACTTCAACACCGGGTCGCTGGAGGGCGAATCCGCCGAGATCAGGAGCATCGCCGCCGACAACCGCACGGTGGCGCGCGACCGCAACGTGCGCGACTACCGCTGGGACGTGGCGATCGGCCAGGCCGAACTCGTCGGGCGCTTCGACACGGCCGGCATCGGCCACACCCTGCTCCTCGGCTTCGAGCGCGAGAGCACGGACAGCCGCGTGCTGTATCTCCGCTCGAACTTTCGCACGAGCCCCTACAGCATCGACATCTACAACCCCGGCTACGGCCAGCCGCTGCCGCCGCTCACCATCCCGCGCAACAACCTGGAGCGGGTGACGAACACCGCCCTCTACGCCCAGGACCAGCTGAGCTTGAGCCCCGAGTGGAAGGCGCTCCTCGGCGTGCGCTTCGACTTCTTCGAGCAATCCTTCCTGGAGCGCATCCCGCGCTCGCTCACCGAGCAGTCGCGGGCGGCGGCCTCGCCGCGGGCGGGCCTCGTCTACCAGCCGATTCCGGAACTGGCGCTCTACACCAATGTCGGCACGAGCTTCCGGCCGAATATCGGCCCGGACGCCGCGGCGGTGGCGCGCTCCGGGCCCTTCGCGCCCGAGACCGGGCTCGGCTACGAGGTCGGCGCCAAGCTCGACCTGTTCGGCGGCGCGCTCGGGCTCACCGCGGCGGCCTTCCGGGTCGAGCGCCGGAACGTGCTGACGGCGGACCCCGCCAACAGCGGCTTCTCGCTGGCGGCCGGCGCGGTGCGCAGCCAGGGCTTCGAGCTGACCGCCGCCGGCCAGATCACCCCGGAGATCAAGATCCTGGCCGGCTACGTCTTCGCCGACGCGGTGGTGACCGAGGACAACGTGCTCCCCGTGGGTGCGCCGCTCATCAACGTGCCGCGCCACTCCGGCAGCCTGCTCGCCGTGCACGAGGTGCAGGCCGGCCTCTGGAAGGGGTTCGGCATCGGCGGCGGCGTGCGCGGCGTCGGCGAGCGGGCGGGCGACGCCGCCAACGGCTTCAAGCTGCCGGCCTACATCGCGGTCGACGCGCTCGCCTACTGGCGCTACGAGAATTTCCGCTTCGCGCTCAACGTCGAGAACGTGTTCGACACCGAGTATTACGAAAGCTCGCTCAATGCCTTCCGGGTCTATCCGGGCGCGCCGCGCCGCTTCACCGGCACGATGACGGTGCGGTTCTGATGGCGGAGGAGATGCCCGTCGATCGGACCGTCCTGGCGCTGCAGGGCGTCGTCAAGCGCTTCGGCCCGCGCACCGCGCTCGCGGGCCTCGATCTCAGCCTGCGCCCGGGCGAAGTCTTCGCGCTCCTCGGGCCGAACGGGGCCGGCAAGACCACGACGATCAACCTGATCCTCGGCTTCCTGCGGGCGGATGCGGGCACGGTGCGGGTGCGGGACGTCGATGCGGGGGCCGACCCGGTCGGGGCGCGGGCGCACGTCGCCTACATCCCCGAGCAGGTCGCGCTCTACTCCACGCTCTCGGGGCTGGAGAACCTGCGCTACATCGCGACGCTCGCCGGGCTCGACCTCCCGAAGACGGAAGGCCGCGCGCTGCTGGCCGAGGCCGGCCTCGGCGCGGACGCCCACGACCGGCCGGCCGGCGCCTACTCGAAGGGCATGCGCCAGAAGGTCGGCATCGCGATCGCGCTCGCCCGCCGGGCCGGGCTGCTGCTCCTCGACGAGCCGACCTCGGGCCTCGATCCGGGCGCCGCGGCCGAGTTCTCCGGCACGGTGCGGGCGGCGGCCGCGCGCGGCAGCGCCGTGCTGATGGCGACGCACGACCTCTACCGGGTGCGCGAGATGGCCGACCGGGTCGGCGTGCTCGGCGCCGGCCGCATCGTCGAGGAGATCGACCCGAGGAGCCTCGACCACGTTGCGCTGGAGCGGCTCTACATCGAGCGGCTCGCGGGGAGCGCGGCGTGAGGCGGGTCGCGGCCGAACTCGCCCTGACCTTGCGCGACGCGCGCCTGCGCTGGATCGGCGCCGTGCTCGTCCTGCTCCTCGCCGTCGCCGGGCTCGCCGCGTGGCGCGAGGCCGCCGCCTACGGCGCGGAGGTCGCGCGCATCACCGCCGCGGAGCGCGACCGCTGGCTCGGGCAGGACGCCAAGAACCCGCATTCCGCCGACCATTACGGCCTCTGGGTGTTCCGCCCCTCCGCGCCGCTCGCGGTGCTCGACCCCGGCACCGAGCCCTATACGGGCCGGATGGTGCGGGTGGAGGCGCACCTGTTCAACGACGCCGTCTACCGCGCCGTGCAGGATGCGGGCCCTCTTGCCCGCGCCGGCCTCGGCAGCGTCGCCGACATCGTGCAGCTGGTGGTGCCGCTCGCCGCGATCCTCATGGGCTTCTCGGCCTTCGCGGCCGACCGGGAGCGCGGCACGCTCCGCCTCGCGCTCGGCAACGGCGTGCCGCCGGGCCGGCTCTTCGCCGGGCGCCTCGCCGCCCTCCTCGTGGCGCTGGCGCTCGTGGTCGGGCCGCCGCTGCTCGGGCTCGGGGCACTCGCGGCCCTGAGCCTCGGATCGGAGGGCTGGCAGGTCTGGCCGCGCCTCGTCGCCTGGGTCGCGGCCCAGCTCGCCTATGCGGGCGCCTTCCTGCTCGTCGCCATGCTGGCCTCGCTGGTCGCCCGCACGGCGCGCGGCGCGCTCTCCGTCTCGCTCGCCGCCTGGGTGCTGCTCTGCGTCGCCGCCCCGCGGCTCGCGGGCGCGGGCGTCGAGCTGGTGCGGCCCGCCCTCCCCTACCGCGCGGTGCGCGCCCGGATCGATGCCGGCTTCCGGGCGCATCGCACGGCGGAGGCGAACGACACACGCGTCCGCGAGGTGCTGGCCCGCTACGGCGCGAGCGATCCGGACGAGCTGCCGGTCGACCTGCGCGGCCTGATGATGTCCGAGAACGAGAGCCACAACTTCGCGGTCTACGACCGCGAGCTCGGCGCCTTCTTCGACAGCCTCGCCGCCCAGGAGCGGGCGGCGGCCTACGCGGGTCTCCTCTCCCCGCGCGTCGCCCTGCAGGCCCTGTCGCAGACGCTGGCCGGCACCGACTTCGCCGCGCACGCCCATTTCGTCTGGGCGGCGGAGCGCTACCGCCGCACGATCTCGGAGCGGATGAACGCCGAGATCCGCGACCATCCGCAGGGCGGCGGCCGGGTGCTCGTGGCCGGGCCGGAACTCTGGCAGGAGATCCCGCCCTTCGCGCACGCGCCGCTGCCCTTCGCCCGCGCGCTCGCCGACGCGCGCGTGCCGGCCCTGATCCTCGCCCTGTGGCTCGGGGCGCTCGCGGCGCTCGCCGTGCCGCTCGTCCGGAGGCTGAAGCCCTGAGCGCCGCCCGCTTCTCCCGCCTCGTCGCCGCCGAGCTGCGCCTCGTCCTGCGCGAACGCCTGACCTGGGCGATCCTGGCGGCCCTCCTCGCGGCCCTCTGCCTCGCCGCCCGCACGGGCGCCGAGCGCGTCGAGACGGTGCGCGCCGCAATCGCGCAGGCGGAAGACGACGGCGCGCGCACCGTGCGCGAGGCCCGCGCGGCGCACGCGCGCTACGCCCGGCCGAGCCCGATCACCGTGAACTACTGGCAGGACCCCACCGACGCCTTCGGCTACATGACCTACTTCCTGGCCGCCCACGCGGTGAAGCCGCCGACGCCGCTCGCGCACCTCGCCGCCGGCCAGTCCGACGTGCAGCCCGCCTTGATGCGGATCAGCTTCGGCTTCAGCACGGTCTTCGACGATACCGCCTACGAGCTCGGCAGCGCCGCCCGGCTCCGGCTCGGCGCCTTCGACCTCGCCTTCGTGCTGGTCTACCTCGTGCCGCTCGCCGTGATCGCGCTCGCGGGCACGCGGCTGGCCGCGGAACAGGATACCGGGATCCTGAGGCTGATCGCGGCCCAGCCGGTCGGCCCGCGCCAGGTCGCCGCCGCGAAGTTCGGGGCCGTGGGGCTCGTCGCGCTCGCGGGCGTGCTCGGGGGGACGGGGCTGGCGCTGCTCGCGGCCGGCTGGGCCGGCCCGCTCGCTGGCTGGGGCGGCGTGCTGGCGCTCATCGCCGCATGTCTCGCCGCCTACACCCTGTTCTGGGTCGCGGCCTGCGCGCTCGCCGCAAGCCTCTGGCGCGGGGCGGTCGCGGCGCTCGCGATCCTCGTCCTCGCCTGGGCCGGCCTCACCGTCGCCCTGCCCACCGCGCTCGGCCTCGCTGTGGACCTGCTCGCGCCGCGCCCCTCCCGCATCGCGGCGATCGACACGAGCCGTCAGGCGCAGGCGGCGTTCTACGCGGGCGAGACCGGCACGCGGGTCGCGAGCGCGTGGCTCGCCACACGCGCCCCCGAGGCCGCCGCTCGGCCGGGCCTATCCGAGAAGCCCGAGATCAAGCGGCTCGCCCGCGACGCCTTCTACGACGCGGCGCTCGGGCAGACCCGGGCGGCCCTCGGCGCGCATGCCCGCGCCCTGGCGGCCTGGAGCGGGCGCCTCGCCCTGCTCTCGCCCGCGAGCGCGCTGGCGCTGGCGCTCGAGAAAGCCGCGGGTACGGACGCCGCCCGGCACGCCGCCTTCCTGACGGCGGCCACCGCGTATCGCCGCGACCTGCGCGCCTTCTTCGAGCCGCGCATCCTCGCCCAGGCGCTCGATCCGGCCCCGGTCTGCGCCGGCTGCCCGGCGCGTCTCGACTTCGACGCCTACGACGCCGTGCCGGCCTTCGCGCCAGCCCCGGCCCTGGCGGCGGCCCGGCACCAGGCCGGGCTCAGCCTCGCGGCGCTCGTCGCCATGGCACTCGCGCTGGCGGCGCTCGCCCATCGCCGGCTGCGCAGGTGGCCGGCCTGACCTCTCACGAGACGGTGACCCGGATGATGCCCAACACGGCCGCGCCCCCCGCCGTGCGAGCCCGCATCGGCTCGATCGACGCGCTGCGCGGCCTCGTCATGCTGCTGATGCTCGTCGATCACGTGCGCGAGTTCTTCTACCTGCACGCGCAGGTCGGCGACCCGATGAACCTCGCCGCGACGCCGCCCGACCTGGTCCTGACGCGGGCCGCCTCGCACGTCTGCGCGCCGGTCTTCCTCCTGCTCACCGGCCTCTCGGCGAACCTCTACGGGCAGAAGCACGGCGACCGGGGCGCCGTCAGCCTCTTCCTGCTGAAGCGCGGGCTGCTGCTGATCCTGCTCGAGATCACCCTGGTCAACCTCGCCTGGACCCGAAGCCTCTTCCCGCCGATCCTCTACCTGCAGGTGATCTGGGCGATCGGGATCAGCATGGTGGCGCTCGCCGGCCTGCTCTGGCTGCCGCGCCGGCTCCTCGCCGGCCTCGCGCTCCTCGTCATGTTCGGCCACAACCTGCTCGACCCGGTGCGGCTCGCGCCGGAGGAGACCGGCTACGCGCTCTGGTCGATCCTGCACCAGCGCGGGATGCTGCCGCTGCCCTGGGGCGCGGCGCGCACCTCCTACCCGGTGCTGCCCTGGATCGGCGTGATCGCGGCAGGCTACGCGCTCGGGCCGCTCTTCGCGGGAACCACCTCGCCCGCGCTCCGGCAGCGCCGGCTGCTCGCGCTCGGCGGGGCGCTGCTCGGGGCCTTCTTGGTCCTGCGCGGGCTCGACGGCTACGGCGAGCCGGTTCCGTGGCAGGCCGGTCCGACGCCGCTCCTGACCGTCCTGTCCTTCGTCAACCTGACCAAGTACCCGCCCTCGGCCGACTTCCTGCTGCTGACGCTGGGTCTCGGGCTCGCGCTCCTCGCGCTGTTCGAGCGGCTCCCCGCCGCCGGCCTGGGCTGGCTGCGCAGCTTCGGCGGCGCGCCGCTGTTCTTCTACCTCGCCCATCTCTGGCTGCTGCGGCTGATCCACGACGCCGCCCTGGCGCTCGGCCTCGGCGGCCGCTCCGGCGGGGTCGAACTCGCCGCGCCGTGGCAGATCTGGCTCGTCACGGCGTGTCTGAGCCTGCCGCTCTGGCTGGCTTGCCGCTGGATGGTCGGGTTGAAACGCCGGGCCGCTTGGCCGGGGCTGAGCTATCTCTGAGGCCGCTTTCACGGTGCTGAGGTTCGTTCCCCCTTCCCCGTGCGAAGCTATCGATGTTCACACATCCCGGGCGAAGCCCTTCGCGCTCTTCCCTCCCCCCTCTGCGGGGGAGGGAAGCACCCGAAGGGTGACGGGAGAGGGGTGAACGCTTCAGGCAGAGGCGGTGCCCTGCATAAGGCCGCGCCGTTGCCTGAAGCCGGGTTCCCCTCTCCCGACCCCTGCTGACGCAGGGGCCACCCTCCCCCGCAGAGGGGGGAGGGAAGAGCGCCGAGGATATCAGCAAGGCGTTGCGTGCCTCCCGTAGGAGCGCGGGGAGAGGGGGGCGCGCACCCTACCGCGTTGTGGGCAGGAGGGTGTCGGGCAGCCACATGGCGATGCCGGGCACGAGGCAGAGCACGAGGATCGCCACCGCCATCAGGATCACGAAGGGCAGCGTGCCCCAGATGATGTCCGAGAGCGGGATATCGGGCGCGATGTTCTTGATCACGAAGATGTTCAAGCCCACCGGCGGGTGGATCAGCCCCATCTCCATCGTGATCGTCATCACGACCCCGAACCAGACCAGGTCGAAGCCCGCCGCCTTCAGGGGCGGCAGGATGATCGGCGCCGTCATCAGGATGATCGAGACCGGCGGCAGGAAGAAGCCCAGCGCGATCACCAGCGCCAGGATCGTCACCAGCAGCAGCCAGGGCGAGAGCTGCATCGCCACGATCGCGGCCGCCGCCGATTGCGAGATGTGCAGGTAGCTCATCACGTAGGCGTAGAGCAGCGACATGCCGATGATCAGCATCAACATCGTCGATTCGCGCAGCGTCGCCGTCAGGATCGGCCCGACGTCCTTCGTGCGCCACACCCCGTAGATCAGCGCGATCAGCGCGAGCGCCAGAAGCCCGCCGAGCCCCGCCGTCTCGGAGGGCGTGGCGTAGCCGCCGTAGAGCGCCACCATCACGCCCGTGAGCAGCACCACGAAGGGCAGAACCCGCGGCAGGGTCGAGAAGCGCTCGCCCATGCTGTAGCGGTCCTCCGCCAGGATCGGCGAGGCGGGGCCGCCGGCCGCGTAGGCGGCTTTCGCCACCCCGTACTCGTGCCGGAAGCGGTAGACCGACCAGGCGGCGAACAGCCCGACGAGCAGCAGGCCCGGCCCGATCCCGGCCAGGAACAGCCGGCCGAGCGACTGCTCGGCGGCCACCGCGTAGAGGATCATGGTGATGGAGGGCGGCAGGAGGATGCCGAGCGTGCCGCCCGCCGCGATGATGCCCGCGGCGAATCCCGGCGAGTAGCCGCGCTTGCGCATCTCCGGGATGCCGGCCGAGCCGATGGCCGAGCAGGTGGCGGGCGAGGAGCCGGCCATGGCGGCGAACAGCGCGCAGGCGAAGACGTTGGCGATGCCGAGGCCCCCGGGGATGCGGTGCATCCAGGCGTGCATGGCCGAGTAGAGGTCCTGGCCCGCCTTCGAGCGCCCGATGGCCGCGCCCTTGAGGATGAAGAGCGGGATCGAGAGCAGCGTGATCGAGGCCATCTCCTCGTAGACGTTCTGGGCGACCGTATCGAGGGAGGCGCCGGGCATGAAGGCCAGCATGAAGACCAGCGCGACGGCACCCAGCGCGAAGGCGATGGGGATGCCGGCGAGCATGGCGGTGAGGGTGGCGCCCGCGTAGAGGGCGCCGATGGCGGCCACGCTCATCGCTTGGCTCCTGCGTTGGGGTTGGCGGTGGCGACCGTGGTGCCCATCGGGTCGGGTCCGCGGGGGGTGAGGTCGGGACGGTCGCGGACGTCGCGGTTGAGGTCGGCTCCGACGCCGATCTTGGGCTCGGCCCAGCCGGCGCTGCGGGGCCCGCGGGCCAGCGCCGCGGCGATCTGCAGGGCGAGCTGCAGGCAGAGCAGGCTCATGCCGAGCGCCATCATCGTGTAGGGGATCCAGAGCGGGGGCCCCCAGGTGGATTGCGAGACCTGGCCGTCGACCCAGGCCTCGTGGTCGAGCGACCAGCTCTTCCAGGCGAAGAACAGGCAGAAGGCGAGGCTGACGGCATCGACCAGGACGAGGCGGACGCGGTTGACGCCGGCCGGCAGGAGACCGGTCAGCGCCTCGATGGCCACGTGCCCGCGCTTGGCCTGGACGGCGGCGGCGGACCCGAAGGTGGCGCCGATGATGAGGAAGACGGCCATCTCGTCCTGCCACTCGGTCGGCTCGTGCAGGACGTAGCGGATGAGGACGGAGTAGCTCAGCACGAGGCAGGCGGCGACGAGCGCGAGCCCGCCGAGGCCGAGGATGAGGCGGTTTAGCAGGCCGATGGCGTGCTCGACCGCGCCGAGGAGGCCGGGCAGACGCGGGGCGGGCCCCGCCTGCGTCTCGGTGGCGGCGGTGGCCGCGTCGAAGCCGTGGCTCACGCGACCTGCTCCGCGAGCTTGAGGAGCTCCGCGCAGGTCGCGCTCTTGTTGGCGTAGTCCTTCCAGGCGGTGTCGCGGGCGATGGTGCGCCAGCGGCCCATCGTCGGCTCGTCGAGGTTCTGCACCTTGGCGCCGGCCTTGGCGAACAGCTCCTCGACGCGGGTGTCGTCGGCCTTGGCGCCCTCCTGGCCGAAGGATTCCAGCTCGGCGCCGACCGCCATGATCAGGTCTTGGCTGTCCTTGGGCAGGCGCTCGAACACGATCTTCGACATCATGATCGGCTCCAGCATGAACCAGTAGGAGCGCTCGCGGCCCGACGTCAGGGCCTTCGACAGCTCCTCCAGGCGGAAGGAGATCAGGCTGGTGGAGGAGGTGATCACCGCGTCGCAGGCGCCCGTCTGCATGGCGGCGTAGGACTCGTTCGAGGGGATCGAGAGGGTCGCCGCCCCCGCCTGCTTCATCATCAGGTCCATCTCGCGCGAGCCGCCGCGGACCTTCAGGCCCCGGGCGTCGTCGGGCGTCACGAGCGGGCGCTCGCGGCTCGCCACGCCGCCGGCCTGCCAGACCCAGGAGACGAGGACGATGCCCTTGGCCTCGAGGATCTCGGTGAGCTTGCGGCCGACGGGGGCCGCCTTCCAGGCGAGCGCCTGCTGGTAGGAGGTCACCAGCGCGGGCATCAGGCCGATATTCGTCTCCGGCACCTCGCCGCCCGCGTAAGGCGAGGGGTAGAGCGACATGTCGAGCGCGCCCTTGCGCATGGCGCCGAACTGGGCGTTCGTCTTCATCAGCGAGGAGCCCGGATAGACCTGCACCTCCAGCGCGCCCTTCGAGCGCTCGGTCACCGCCTTGGCGAACTTGCGGCACATCCGGTCGCGGAAATCGCCCTCGTCGATCGTGCCGCCGGGGAACTGGTGCGAGATCTTCAGGGTGGTCGCGGCCTGGGCCGCGCCCAGACCGAAGCGGAGGATGGCCGGCGCGGCGAGACCGGCGGCGAGCAGGGTACGGCGTGTCGGCGTCATCGTTCTCTCCCGCACCGCACAAGGGCGGCTCTGTTATTTATTGCAGCGCATCACGTATACTTGATGCCACTTCGAATATGGAGAAAAGACCGCCTTGTATATTTTGTCAACGCGTCCGTAGAATGCCGACGGAACGGCCGGGCCGCGCGACCGGAACGACGGACGGGGATGTCGGGAGCGGCGGACGGGACGGCGGACGGGACGACGGACATGAGCCAGGCACAGCGTCTCCGGCAGGTGATCGAGGAGGAGATCGTGGCGGGGCGGCTCGCCGCGGGTTCCCGGCTCGACGAGGCGCAGCTCGCCGAGCGCTTCGGGGTCTCGCGCACGCCGATCCGGGAGGCGCTGCTGCAGCTCGCGGTGACCGGGCTGGTGGAGACCAAGCCGCGCCGGGGCGCCGTGGTGAGCGCGCCCGCACCCGACCTCCTGTTCGCGATGTTCGAGACGATGGCCGAGCTGGAGGCGTCCTGCGGGCGCTTCGCGGCCCGCCGCCTCGTGCAGGCGGACGAGGCGGCGCTCCGGGCGGCGCTCGCGGCCTGCGCCACGGCCGCGGCATCGGGCGACACGGAGGCCTATTACGAGGAGAACCACACCTTCCACACGGTGATCTACCGGGCGAGCCGCAACGCCTTCCTGTGCGAGCAGGCCTACAACCTGCACCGGCGGCTGGCGCCCTACCGGCGGCTGCAGCTGCGGGCGCGGCACCGGCTCGGCCAGTCGCTCGCCGAGCACGAGGCGGTGGTGGCGGCGATCCTCGCGGGCGACGAGGCGGCGGCCGCCGAGCGCCTGCGCGGGCACGTGCTGGTGCAGGGCGACCGCTTCACCGACCTGATGATGAGCCTGCGGGCGATCGGCGACGCGGCCTGATCAGGCGGCGCGCCGCTCTCGCGCGCGGACCTGCGCGTAGGTGTCGAGGTAGCGGGCCGCGACCCCGGCCCAGGCGTAGCGGGCGAGATCCTCGGCGGGCGGTTGTCCCCGTGCGGCCAGGGCACCGTAGGCCTCCCGCACCGCCCGCGCCGCCGCGGCCGGGTCCGCGAAATCGCAGAGCGCGATGCCGGGGTGCCGGGCCGCGAGGTCCGTGAAGGAGGCGTTCGGGTGGACCACCGGCACCAGCCCGGCGCTCATCGCCTCGACCAGCGCGATGCCGAAGCCCTCGTACTCGGAGGCCGAGACGAAGAGGCTGGCCTCCCCGATCAGGTCCCGCACCCCGGCGGCGTCGAGCCCCGCATGGACGCCGACCGCCCCGACGAGCCCCGCCGCCTCGATCTGCGCCGTCAGGTCGGCGACCGTCAGGTCCGAGGGCACGCCGACGATCCGGAGCCGCCAGCCGGCCTCCTCCGCCCGGAGTTCGCGCATCAGCGCGATCAGCCGGTCGAGGCGCTTGTTGTGCGAGAAACGGCCGAGCGTCAGCAGGGTCCGGCAGGGCGCCGGGCTCGCGGCCCCCGCGAACTTGGCGAGATCGACGCCGTTCTCGATCACCGGCACGCCCCCCGGCACGATCGCGGCGAACTGGCGCGCGTCGCTCCCGCTGCAGCCGACGACGGCGCCGTAGGCGCGCGCCGAGGCGCGGGTCGGCCCGTTGAACCAGAGCCGCTTTAGCCCGGCATGGGCCTGGGTGTGGAAGAAGCCGCCATGGGTCGTGGCGACCAGCGGCAGGCGGTGCAGAGGTCGCGTCAGGGCGAGCGCGTCGAAGAAGAAGTCGATCGCGTGGACGTGGACGATGTCGGCGCCCTTGAGCCGGCCCAGGAAGCCCGGCGCCAGGGGGTAGCGCGACGAGCCGCGGAAGGGCATCCGCTCGACCGCGACGCCGTCGATCGTCTCCCGGGCCGCGAGCCTCCGGCCCGGTTCCGAGAACAGGCGGTCGAGGGTCAGCACCCGGACGTCGTGGCCGAGGCGCACCTGCGCGCGGGCGAGGTTGGCGACGAAGTCCTCCAGCCCGCCGCGGTTCGGCAGGAACTGGCGGACGACGTGCAGGACGGCGAGGCGGTCGGTCACGGGCGCCCCCCGCAGCGGGGCGCCGCGCGGGCGGCGGCCTCGATCACCGCGGAGAGCGGGCCCGCGCCCGGCTCGATCCGGAAGTGGTAGGATGGCGGCCACCAGTCGCCCGCGCCCCAGGCGGCCCAGCCGACCCACTGGGCGGGATGGGCGTTCACGTGGGCCAGGATGGCGGCGAGGTGCTCCGGGCAGCCGGCCTGCGCGGAGGCGCCGACCTCGCCGAGATAGGCCCGGGCGCGGTTCCGCAAGAGCCAGCCGGTCAGGCGCTCGACGGCAGCGAGCGCGTCGGCGCCGCGCGGGCAGGCCCCCGAGCCGCCCGAGAAGTCGGCGTCGAGATACTGGTGCACGTCGTAGGCGGCGTTCTCGCCCGGATCGACGAGGCCCGGCATCGTGCGGGCGTTGTTGCCGAGCGGCGTGTCGGCCTCCCAGCTGTGCACCCCCGTCCAGAGCGTGCCCGGCACCAGCACGAGCTGGCGCGCGCCCACGTCGCGGATCGCCGCCACCGCGGCGTTCGCGGCCGGGAGCCACTCCGCCGCGGGGATGTCGTAGGGCTCGTTCATCAGCCCGAAGGCGACGGCGGGCTCGCTGCGGAAATGCGCGGCGAGCCGGCGCCAGACATCCGCGAAGGCGGCCCGCGTCGCCGCGCCGGTGCCGATGCGGTCCCGGCCGTGATAGGCGAAGTTGTGCAGGTCGATCACCGTGCGCATCCCGGCGAGCTTGGCCGCGACCACCGCCGCGTCGAGGCGCAGCAGTTCCGCCGCGTCGAGGGGCTCGGCCGTCCGCGGCTGCAGCCGCTCCCAGCGCACCGGCAGCCGCACGGCCGTGAGGCCGAGGGCACCGAACCGGGCGATCGTCCGCGCCGACGGATAGGCGTAGTCGGTGCCGTGGCGGCCCGGCAGGGCGCCGAACTCGGGCCCGCTCAGGTTCACCCCGCGCAGGCAGGCCGGCTCCGCGGCCCGCGCGGCCGGGACGCTCGCCCCGGCGAGGGCGAGGCAGACCGCGACGGACGGCGGCGCGAGCCGGAGGCCGCGCGGCCCGCACTCAGCCGGCCGCATGGGGCACCGGATGCGGCGTCGGCCGGGGCAGGCCGCCCCCGACGGAGGGACGCAGGACCGCCGTCGCCATGTTGTCGACGCCCCAGCGCCGCCGCACCCAGGAACTCATCCGCAGGTTGTAGCTCAGCGTCAGCACGAGGTTGGCGACCGCCACCCCGAGCATGCCCAGGACGTCGGCGAGGCCGCAGAGCAGCAGCCCGTAGATTGCGAACAGCACGGCGTTGTTGACGAGCAGGAAGCGCTCCCCGCCGCCGATCATCAGGAGGGACACGCCCGACCCGAAGAAGGCCGTGACGACGGAGGAGAGGCAGAGCACCAGCAGGACGTCGAGATGGGCGACGAAATCCGGCTTGAACAGGGCGAGCGCGTAGGGCCCGACGACGAGCATGCCGAGGGCGCCGGTCACGGAGATCAGGAAGCTCGCGAGGGAGAGGCGGGCGACGAGGCGCTGGAGGCCGGACCAGTCCGCGGCCTGGATACGCGCCGCGGCCATGGGCAGGCCGACGGTGTCGATGGCCGCGACCGGCAGCAGCAGCAGCGTCGCGTAGCGCAGGGCGACGAAGTAGAAGGCGGCCTCCTCCATGCCGAGCACCGCGCCGACGATCACGGTCTCGAGGTAGAGCGAGAGCGCGTGCACGCCGTTGTTGGCGGTGAAGTACAGGCTCTGTGAGCGCCAGACGGCCCGCTCGGCCGGGGCCGCCACGGCGCCCCCCGGCCGCAGGTCGGACCCGTGCAGGCGGACGAGGTGAACGAGCTGGAAGGCGGTGGCGGCGACGAACAGGGCCAGCACCAGCACCATCGCCTCGGTCGCCCCGTGGAGCACGCCCGCGAGCGCGCCGAGCCAGAGCAGCAGCGCTGAGCCACCCCGCCACACGATCTCCCGGGGCAGCAGCGCCAGGGCGAAGCGGCGCTGGATGCGGAAGAAGTTCTGCAGGTACTCGCTCACCGCGAACACCGCCGCGAAGGCGAAGGCGAGATGGAGCCTGTCGTAGGGATCGGGCAGGGAGCGCTCCGCCACCACGACCACCGCGCCCGAGGCCAGCAGGAACGCCAGCGCGAGGCCGAGCCAGACGACGTTGTGGCGCACGAGCACGCCGTTGGCCGCGCCGGAGCCGGCGTCCATCCGGTAATGCTTCAGCAGGAGGTTGTGCTGGCCGAGCACGGCGACGAGGCCGAGGCCGCTGCCGATCGCGAACAGGAAGACGTAGATGCCGTACTCGTAGGTGCCGAGCAGGCGGCTGGCCGTCAGCAGCGTCAGGAAGCCGAGGATCGCGCTCGCGAAGCGCGCGACGAAGGCCGTAGCGAACTGGCCGGACAGGGCCGAGCGCCGGATCGTTGCGACGAGCTTGTGCATGGGGCGCCGCGTCTCCCTGACGGGTCTCGGTCGGCCACCCCACCCGGCAGCCGACCGGAAACCGGCTATCACGGGGCGGACTAGCGCGGGATTAACGGGACGCCCTGAAAAGCCGCAGGTCCCTTCACGATTTCGACAAGTTTCGCACACCCTCGCGACCCGCCATTAACCACAGCGAACGTTAATCATCTTCGCGCGCGTCGAGTTCACCTCCAATCCACCGGGCAATGGTTAGATTTCGCAGGAATGACGGCCCTGCAACCCGTCGCGATGCGACGGCCCCGGAGCGCTCCATGTCACAGTCGAAGGTCGATCCGAGCCCGCCTTCCTGGCCCGACGACCGCTTCGAGATCGAGGCGGTCGCGGTCCACGATCTCACCCGCGCGGCGGCGTTCGAGCATCTGCGCGCGGCCATGGACCAGGGGCGGCAGGTCGCGCTCGGCTTCTGCAACGCCAACATGCTGCTGAAGGCGCTCTGCTCGGCGAGCTACGCGGGGACCCTGAAGAACCTCGTCCTCCTCAGCGACGGGGTCGGCCTCGACCTGTGCTCGCTCCTGTTCCGCGGCCGCTTCTTCCGGGAAAACCTCAACGGAACGGATTTCGTCCCGGCCCTGCTCGGCGGCGACGCGCGGGAGCGGACCGTGTTCCTGCTCGGCGCGCGGCCCGGCGTCGCCGAGGCGGCGGCGCGCAACCTCGCCCTGCGCTATCCCCAGCACCGGGTCGTCGGCACGCGGCACGGCTACTTCGCCCCCGCGGACACCGACGCGGTGATTGCCGAGATCAACGCGGCGGCGCCCGACATCCTGCTCGTCGCCCTGGGGAACCCGGACCAGGAGACCTTCATCGCCGAGCACGCGCACCGGATCGACGCGCGGCTCCTCATGGGGGTGGGCGCGCTGATCGACTACACGGCGGGCATCGCCGTGCGGGCGCCCGCGCCCGTGCGGCTCCTGCGGCTCGAGTGGCTCTACCGGCTAATGCGGGAGCCGCGCCGCCTCGGGCGCCGCTACACCGTCGAGGCCGCGCTGTTCCTCGGCATGATCGTGCGGCTCCGCCTCGCGACGCTGGTGCGGGCGCGCCGCGCCGACGCGCTGAGCGCGCCCTGACCGTGCCGCGGAGCCGTCCCGTGTCGCAGACCCACGCCCCCCGCGCGCAGGCCGCGGACGCGCGCCGGCCGGAGCCGGAGATCCCGGTCGCGTTCGAGGGCCTGCACGGCTGGTTCGCCCCCGGATCGAGCCGCCGCGGTGTCCTCCTGTGCGGAACCTACGGCTTCGAGCAGCTCTGCGCCTACCGGGCGTGGCGCGGCCTCGCCCGCTCGATCGCGGCCGCCGGATGCGCCACGCTGCGGCTCGATTACCCGGGCCAGGGGGATTCCCGGGACGCATCCCCGGGCGAGGACGCGATCGCCGCCTCGGTCCGGGCGATCCGGCAGGGCATCGCCTTCCTGCGCGCGGAGGGCGGGGCGGACGAGATCGTGCTCGTCGGCCTCCGGCTCGGCGCCACCCTGGCGGCGCTCGCCGCGCGGGAGGGCGGCGTCGAGCGGCTCGCGCTGCTGGCGCCCTTCGCGACCGGCAAGGCCTACCTGCGCGAGATGACGATGCAGGCGCGCCTGCTCGACGTCCTGCCGGACCGCACGCCGATCGCGCAGCCCCCCGGCTCCCTCCTCGTCGGCAGCTTCCATCTCGGGCCGGACGCGCTCGCCGCGCTGGCGCGGCTCGATCCGGCGGCGGAGCCGGCCGCGGAGTCGGCTGCCGCGCCCGCGCGGGTGCTGCTGCTCGGCGCCCGCACGGACGCGCTCGCGGGCCACTACCGCAGCCTCGGCGGCGCGGTGGAGGCGGGCCCCTTCCCCGACCTCACCCAGCTCGTCTCCGACCCGCTCTTCGCCACCGCGCCCGAGGCGACCTTCGCGGCGGTCCGGGACTTCGCCTGCGCGGGCGCGCTCCCGCGGAGCATGCCCGCGCGGGCGCCGAGGGCGCCGTGCCGCATCGCGGGCGCGGGCTGGACCGAGGAGACCGCCCGGTTCGGGCCGGGCCTCGTCGGCACCCTGTGTGGGCCGCCGGACGCGCACCCGGCCGGACCGGCCGTCCTCTTCGTGAATTCCGGCCGGAACGTGCGCTCGGGCCAGGGCCGGCAGACGACCCGGCTCGCCCGCAGGCTCGCCGCGGACGGCGTCGCCTCCCTGCGCTTCGACGCGCGCGGCATCGGCGACAGCGCCGACCGGCCCGACGGCGGGCTGCCGGTCTACGCCGCGGACGCGATCGACGACGTGCGCGCCGCGCTCGACCACCTCGCGAGCCGGCAGGCCGGACCGGTCGTCGTCCTGGGCACCTGCAGCGGCGGCTACCTGGCCTTCCGCGCCCTCTGCGCCGAGGCCCGCCTGGCGGCGGCGGTCCTGGTCAACCCGTACTGCTTCGCGCTGAAGCCCGGCACCGACGTGGAGGCGATGATCCGCGACGCGTTCCGCGGCACGGTGAGCTACGCCGAGCGGGCCCGGCAGGGCCGGTTCTGGCGCCGGATCCTCGGCGGCGAGATCCGTCTCGGGACGGTGGTGCGGGCCCTCTGGCGGGACGGGCGCGCGATGGCGGCGCGCGGCGCGGCGCGGCTCGCCCGCGCGCTGCCGGGCCGCGGGAGCGTCGTCGGCGAGATCGCACGGCTGCGCCGCCGCGGCGCACGGATCCGGCTGGTCTACAGCGCGGGCGACATGGGCATGCCCGCCCTGCGCACGCATCTGGGGGCCCATACCGGCCGGGCGGCCGCGCGCCTCGCGCGCCGGCTCGGCTACCCGGTCACGGTGCTGGAGGGGGTCGATCACAGCTTCAGCCTTCCGGCCGACCAGGACCGCCTGTTCGCGATCCTGACGCAGGTCCTGCGGGACGCGGCCGACACGACCGAACGCGCCCGCATCCCCGCCCGACGGTCGGCCCGCGGGCCGGCGGACGCGCGGCAGCGCGCGGAGGCGCAGGGCGCGGTGCCCGCGGGCGCGGTGTCGGCCCGGATCTGACGGACGGAAGACGGATCGAGCGATGACGGGCAGGACCATGTTCGGACACGGGGCGACGCAGGAAGCCGGCTCGGGCCCGCGCGCGCCCGCCAGCCTCGGCCGGCTGGTGCGCCGCCTCGGTGCCGCCGTACCTGCGCGCGCGGCGGACGGCACCGCGCGGCGCGCCGTCCTGGCTGTCACGGGGCGGGAGGGGGTACGCTGCGGCGTCGCCGACTATGCGGACCGGCTCCGCGCGGTCGTCGCCGCCCGCGGGATCGACGTGCGGCTGGAGCGCCTGCCGCGCTGGTCGCTCGCCGGCCTGGCGCGGATCCGGCTGCGCTGCGGCCTCGGCGGGCGTGACGTGCTGCACATCCAGTATCCCTCCCTGGACATGGGCCGCTCCCCGGCGGTCGGGCTCGCACCGCTCACGATCGGCGGATCGCGGCTCTACCTGACGCTGCACGAGTTCACGATCTTCGGGCGGGTCCGCAAGCTCTACATGCTGCCCTTCGCCCTCTCGCGGGCGACGGTGATCTTCTCGAACGCCCACGAGCGGCAGGCCTTCGAGCGCTTCTTCCCGGTCCGACGCTGCCGGACGCAGGTGGTGCCGATCGGCTCGAACATCGCGGTGCGGGGCGCTCCCCCGGCCTCGGAGCGGGCGCGCGCGCTGGTCTATTTCGGTCAGATCGGCCCGGGCAAGGGGCTCGAAGCGTTCCTCGACGTGGCCGAGCGCGTCCGGGCCGCGGCGCCGGATGTCGAGGCCGTCGTGATCGGCTCCGCCCCGGACCGCGCCTGCCCGGTCTTCCGGGCGGTGGCGGAGCGGGCGGGGGCACAGGGCCTGCGGCTCGTGCTCGACGCCGAGCCGGAGCGGGTGTCGGAGGAGCTATCGCGGGCGCGCGTCGCCCTGCTGCCCTTCCCGGACGGCGTCAGCGAGAAGCGCGGCTCGGCCATCGCCTGCCTGGAGCACGGCCTGGCCGTCGTCACCACCCACTCGGACAAGACGCCGGACTGGCTCCGGAGCGCCACCGTCCGGCACGACGGCACCGCGGCGACGGCATCGCGGATCCGCGCCCTCCTGGATTGCCCGTCCGCGGCGGCCCCGGACCTCGACGCCGCCGCCTTCCGGGCCCTGCGCTGGCCGGACATCGCCGAGCGGCACGCGGGTCTCTACGGCTTCGGGTGAGCCGGCGGCGCCGCGCCGGCACGCCCCTCCCCCCGAGCGGCGACGCGGCGCGGGACGACGGCGGCGGGGCCGAGGACGAGGCGAAGCACAGGATCGGGGGACGGGCCGCGCGGCTCGGCACCCGGCAAAATCTGCAGCCCCATATCGGGACACGGACCGCAACCGCGGCAAACCCGGCCTTTACCGTACCGGCGGCATGGTCCCCTGGTCAGTCGCGTAACCGGTGTTTGCCATGGCTTCCCCGCGTACCGTGGTCGCTGGCGCACCCGCCCGGAAACAGGTCTCGCGTACCGGGCGGACGCCGGCGCCGCGGATGGGTCTCGTACCCGCCCAGCGCCTACCTCTCGACGAGGTGCTCCTCGGCGACTGCGTCGCCCGGATGAACGCCCTGCCGGCGTCCTCCGTGGACTGCGTCTTCGCGGACCCGCCCTACAACCTCCAGCTCGGCACGGCGGGCCTGCTCAGGCCCGACCAGAGCCGCGTCGACGCGGTCGACGACGACTGGGACAAGTTCGATACGTTCGGTGCCTACGACGCCTTCACGCGCGACTGGCTCGCCGCCTGCCGCCGGGTGATGAAGCCGAACGCGACCCTCTGGGTGATCGGGTCGTACCACAACATCTTCCGGGTCGGGAGCGCGTTGCAGGATCTCGGTTACTGGATCCTGAACGACATCGTCTGGCGCAAGGCCAACCCGATGCCGAACTTCCGCGGAAAGCGCTTCACCAACGCCCACGAGACGCTGATCTGGGCCTCCCGCTCGGCCGAATCGAAGGGCTACACCTTCCACTACGAGGCGCTCAAAGGAGGCAACGAGGACCTCCAGATGCGCTCGGACTGGTTCATCCCGCTCTGCACGGGCGAGGAGCGCCTGAAGGGCTCCGACGGCCAGAAGCTGCACCCGACGCAGAAGCCCGAGGCGCTGCTCGCCCGCACGCTCCTCTCCTCGACCAATCCCGGCGACGTGGTGCTCGACCCGTTCTTCGGCACCGGCACCACCGGCGCGGTGGCCCGGCGCCTCGGGCGCCGCTTCATCGGGATCGAGCGGGAGGAGAGCTACGCCGAGGCCGCGCGCGCGCGCATCGCCGCGGTGACGCCGCTCTCGCAGGCCGCCCTGATGGTGGCGCTGCCTAAGCGCGCCGAGCCGCGCGTGCCCTTCCTCAGCGTGATCGAGGCCGGGCACGTCCGGCCGGGCGAGACGCTGACCGACGAGCGCCGCCGCTTCAAGGCGACGGTGCGCCCGGACGGCCAGCTCGGCGTCGGCCCGGTCGCCGGCTCGATCCACAAGATCGGCGCGCTGGTCCAGGGCCTGCCGGCCTGCAACGGCTGGACCTTCTGGCACGCCGAGCGCGACGGCCGCCCGGTGGTGATCGACGCCTTCCGCGAGAGGATGCGCGCCGCGATGGCGGGGTGAGGCCGTCTCCCCGGGAAGCGGCGCTGCGGTCTCGGCCGCACCACCCTTTCCCGGACGCCCGGAGCGTCAGCGGAGGGTGATCCGGGACCCAGCGCACAAAGTCGCGCAGCGTCCGAGTTCTGCAACGTCGCCGAAGATCGGGCCGCTTCGCGGCACATCGCTCTCTGGATCCCGGATCACCGTCCACTCCGTTCCAGGCGTCCGGGAAAGCGGTTCCGGTTCATCCGCGAAGGCACCCCTTCAAGCGGAAAGTCAGGTCCTCTCCCCGTCCGCCTCCTTGCCCTCCTCGACTTCGGGCGCGACCTGCCCGAAGTTCAGCACCGCGACCAGGGCGACGCCGCCGAAGACGTTGCCGAGGAGCGTCGGCACGAAGAAGCGGAACGCGTAGTCGTTGAGCGAGGCCGCCCCGGTCATCACGAGGTAGAACGCCTCGACCGAGCCCGCCACGATGTGCTCCAGGCCGCAGAGCGCGACGAGCCAGGTCATCAGCACGATGACGAGGGTCGCGGCCGTGCCGGTCGCGGGCAGGATCCAGACCATCAGGGCGATGATCCAGCCGGCGAAGATCGCCTTGACGCAGGTCGGCCAGAAGTCGAACGCGACCGTGAGGTGGCTGATCTCCGCGAAGGCCGCGTGCAGCTCCGGCGGGAAGGCGCCCGCATGCACGATCACGGCGGCGACGGCCGCCGTCGCCAGGATGTTGCCGGCGAGCACGATCGCCCAGAGCCGAGCCAGGCGCCACGCGGTCTTCGGCGTGCGGTCGTGCAGCAGCGGCAGCACCGGCGTGATGGTGTTCTCGGTGAAGAGCTGCTGCCGGCCCAGGATCACCACGAGGAAGCCGACGGCGTAGCCCATGGTGCTGAGCGCCTTGGCCCATTCGGCGGCGGGCAGGTGCGCCTTCAGCGCGCCCGGCACGATCAGCGACAGGGCGATGCTCAGGCCCGCCGAGAAGGCCGAGAGGAACAGCGCGCCCCCGTGGCGGCGCAGCTCCTGGTCGCCGTTGCGGCGGATGACCTCGTGCAGGACGTAGGCGTCGGGCCGGCCGATCGAGCGGACGATGTCGTCGAGCGCCTCGCGCTCCTCCGCGCGCTCGCCCCCGTCCCGCTCGCCCATGCCGCCTCCCCCGCCCGCCGGATGCCCCTGTGAGGAAAGACGCCCGTCAGGCGGAAAGTTCGGCCACCAGCGCCTCGATCTCGGCGCGGGCCGCTCCCAGCGCCGCCGCGTCCTTCGAGCGGACCACGATGCGGTTCTGGAAGCCGGTCTGCGTCATCGAGGGGTAGGAGCCGACCGACACGCCCGGGTGCCGGCCCGCGATCTCGCCGAGCCGGCCCGCATAGGTGCCCTCCGGCAGGCCGCGCGCCTCGATCGTCTCGGAGAGCATCGCCGCGCCGCGGGCGAGCCCCGGCCCGATCTGGTCGAGCATCGCCTGCATGATCGCGGGCACGCCCGCCATGACGAAGACGTTGCCGATGTGGAAGCCCGGCGCCTTCGAGATCGGGTTCGGGATCAGCGCCGCCCCGTCCGGGATGCGGGCCATGCGCAGGCGCGCCGCGTTGAGATCTTCCGGCTTGTGCCGCTCCAGCAGCATCGCCCTGGCGCGCGGATCGACGTCGATGCCGACCCCGAAGGCCTCGGCCACGCAATCGGCCGTGATGTCGTCGTGGGTCGGCCCGATGCCGCCGGTGGTGAACAGGTAGGTGTGGCGGGCGCGGAGCTGGTTCACCGCCTCGACGATCGCCTCGGCGACATCCGGCACGATGCGCACCTCGCGCAGGTCGATACCGATGGCGGTGAGGTAGTCGGCGATGGTGCCGATGTTCTTGTCCTTGGTGCGCCCGGACAGGATCTCGTCGCCGATCACGAGGACGGCGGCGGTGACGGCGTCGGAATCTGTGCTCATGCGGCCCTCGGGATGACGCGCCGCAGATAGCGCGCGGGGTGGTCCGCGGCCACGGTCTTCCCGCGGGGCTGCGCGCGCCGTAAGCGGGGCGGATGCAGTTTCCCTCTCCCCTCGTCGAGGGCCGGCTGGTGCGGCGCTACAAGCGCTTCCTCGCCGACGTCGCGCTCCCCGACGGCACCGAGATCACCGCGCACTGCGCCAATCCCGGCGCGATGCTGGGCCTGAACCAGCCCGGCGCCCGCGTGCTGCTCTCGGTCTCCGACAACCCGGCGCGCAAGCTCGGCCATTCCTGGGAGCTGGTGGAGGCGGACCTGCCGGGCGGCCCGCAATGGGTCGGCATCAACACCGCGCGCCCCAACCACCTCGTCGCCGAGGCGTTTCGGGCGGGCCTGCTCGCGCCGCTCGCGGGCTACGACGGGCTGCGGCCGGAGGTGCGCTACGGCCGAGCGAGCCGCGTCGATTTCCTGGCCACCGGTCCCGGCCTGCCGCCCGCGCATGTCGAGGTGAAGAACTGCCACCTCATGCGCACGCCCGGCCTCGCGGAGTTCCCGGACTGCGTCGCCGCCCGCAGCGCCCGGCACATGCGCGATCTGGCCGACGTGGTCGCGGCGGGCGGGCGCGCCCTGGTGATCGTGGTGGTGCAGATGCGGGCGGAGGCCTTCGACGTCGCCCGCGACCTCGACCCGGCCTTCGACCGCGCCTTCCGGGAGGCCCGCGCCATGGGGGTCGAGACCCATGCCTACCGCTGCGCGGTCGGCCCCGAGGGCGTGCGCGTCGCCGAGCCCATCCCGGTGGTGACGCCGCCGTAAGGGCGGCTCCCCGGGGGAGGGACAGCTACGCCCGCTCGAACACCACGTTCAGTCGGGTGCGGGTCAGTTCGCGGTAGCCGTGGCTCTCGAGGAGCTTCGGCAGGTCGAGCTGCCACTGGTCGGTGCCGTTCTCGAGGAGCAGCAGCCGGGGCAGCAGCCTGGCCGGGGCCTCGCGCAGGAACGGCTCGAGGATCAGGTCCTCGGCGCCCTCGACGTCGAGCTTGACCGCGTCGATGCGCGTGAGCCCCTCCGCGCGCACGAGGTCGAGCAGCGTCACCGCGGGCACCCGGATCTGGGCGCCCTCGTTGGTCCCCACGATCTTCAGGCTCGACTCGCCGCGGTTGCGCGGGTCGATGAACAGGGTCAGCTCGCCCGCCTTGTCGGCCACCGCGCAGGCTACCGCCTTGACCGTGTGGAACGGGTTCTGGGCGATGTTGTAGCTCAGCCGGTCGAACACGTCGGGCTGCGGCTCCACCGCGACGATGCGGGCGGACGGGCCCGCGAAGGCCGCCACGAACAGCGCGTAGGCGCCGATATTGGCGCCGATGTCGAGGAAGACGCAGCCGGGTTGCAGGCGCTCGCGCAGGATCGCCCGCTCCGCGGGGTCGAAGAACTGCGGGGTGAAGAGCACCTTCTTCTCGCAGTTGTTGTTGTAGGGGTGCAGCCGCATGCGCGCGCCGTAGCGCTCGACGTCGAGGGGGCGTCCGCGCAGCAGCGAGATGGCGACGCGGCGCAGGAAGAGCGCGAGGCGGCGCCCGCCCCAGCTCTCGGCCGGGATGCTGGCGGTGCGCCGGGCGATCGCGGCCACGAGGCCGGTCGGGGCGTAGGTGCCGTAGGGTGAGGCGTCTGTCATCGCGCGGCGTGATGACAGCCGAACCGCCCGACGGCAAGCATCCGCGCGTTGCGGGGTCGGCACGCACCGTTCTAAGCCGGGCGGACGACGTGAGAGGACGCGACCAGGAATGCAGAGCTTCGATTCGGACGGCGTGCGGATCGCCTATATCGACGTGCCGCCAGAGAGCGGGACGGGCGCCCCCGTGCTGCTGATCCACGGCTTCGCCTCGAACCACGCGGTGAACTGGGTCAACACGCTCTGGGTGCGCACGCTCACCCAGGCGGGCTATCGGGCGATCGCGCTCGACAACCGCGGCCACGGCGAGAGCGAGAAGCTCTACGACCCCGCCCTCTACGGCTCCGACCAGATGGCGGGCGACGCGGTGCGGCTCCTCGACCATCTGGGCATCGAGCGGGCCGATGTGATGGGCTACTCGATGGGCGCGCGCATCGCCGCCTTCCTGGCGCTCGACCACCGGGCGCGGGTGCGCTCGGCGCTCTTCGGGGGCCTCGGGCTCCACCTCGTCGAGGGCCGCGGCCTGCCCGCCGGCATCGCGGAGGCGCTGGAGGCGCCCGCCGGGACGCCGGCCCCGAACCCGACGGCCGCCGCCTTCCGTACCTTCGCCGAGCAGACCCGCAGCGACCTGCGGGCGCTGGCCGCCTGCATGCGGGGCTCGCGCCAGACGCTCTCGCGCGCGGAGGTCGCACAGATCGAGGTGCCGGTGCTGGTCTCGACGGGCAGCCTCGACACGGTCTCGGGATCGGGCCCGGCGCTCGCCGCCCTGCTGCCGGACGCGCGCGCGCTCGAGATCCAGGGCCGCGACCACAGCACGGCGGTGGGTGCCAAGGAGCACCGGGACGGGGTGCTGGCGTTCCTGGCGGCGCAAGCCTAGCCGACGCGCTCCCTCCCCCCTCTGCGGGGGAGGGTGGCCCCCGAAGGGGGTCGGTCGGGACGAAGTCCCGCAGAGAGGGGAACCCGGCCGCCGGAAGAGGCTAGCACTTCATGAAGGGCGTGCCTGATCCTGAAGCTGGGGTCCCCTCTCCCGGCTCGCACGCGCGAGGCACCCTCTCCCGCAGAGGGGGGAGGGTCGGCGATGCGCTCAGCTCTTCAGCCGGTAGCCCGTGCGGAAGATGTACGTCACCGCCCCGAGGCAGAGGACGAGGAACAGCGTCGTCATGCCGAGGCTTGCCGCGATGCCGATGTCGGCCCGGCCGAAGAAGCTCCAGCGGAAGCCGCTGATCAGGTAGACGACCGGGTTGGCGAGGCTCACCGTCTGCCAGAAGGGCGGCAGCATCTCGATGGCGTAGAAGCTGCCGCCTAAGAAGGTCAGCGGCGTGATGATGAGGAGCGGCACCATCTGCAGCCGCTCGAACCCGTCCGCCCACAGCCCGATCACGAAGCCGAACAGGCTGAAGGTGACGGCCGTGAGCAGCAGGAAGGCCAGCATCCAGAACGGGTGCTCGACCCGCAGCGGCACGAAGAGCGCCGCGGTCGCCAGGATGATCAGCGCGATGATGATCGCCTTCGAGGCCGCCGCGCCCACGTAGCCCAGCACCACCTCGACCGGCGAGATCGGCGCGGACAGGATCTCGTAGATCGTGCCGGCAAACCGCGGGAAGTAGATGCCGAAGGAGGCGTTGGTGATGCTCTGCGTCAGCAGCGAGAGCATCATCAGGCCCGGCACGATGAACAGGCCGTAGGGCACGCCGTCGACCGTGTTCATGCGCGCGCCGATCGCCGCGCCGAAGACCACGAAGTAGAGCGAGGTCGAGATGACGGGTGCCAGGATGCTCTGCGTCGCGGTGCGCAGGAAGCGGTGCATCTCGAAGACGTAGATCGCCCGGACGGCGGGCCAGTTCATTCGGCTCATGATCTAGGCGCGCTCCCGCATCAGCCCGACGAAGATGTCCTCCAGCGAACTCTGCCGCGTCTGGAGGTCGGTGAAGCTGACCCCGGCCTGTGTGAGGTCGTTGAGGAGCCGGGTGATGCCGGTGCGCTCGGCTTGGCTGTCGTAGGTGTAGATGAGTTCGCGCCCTGCCGCGCCGAGTTCGAGGCCGCGGTCGGCCAGCGCCGGCGGCAGGGCGGCGAGCGGCTCGGCGAGCTGGAGGGTGAGCTGCTTGCGGCCGAGCTTGCGCATCAGCTCGGCCTTCTCCTCGACCAGGATGATGCGCCCCTTGCGGATCACGCCGATCCGGTCGGCCATCTCCTCGGCCTCCTCGATGTAGTGCGTCGTCAGGATCACCGTGACGCCCTGGTCGCGCAGGCGCCGCACGAGGCGCCACATGTCCTGGCGCAGTTCCACGTCGACGCCCGCCGTGGGCTCGTCGAGGAACAAGAGGCGCGGCTCGTGGGAGAGCGCCTTGGCGATCAGCACGCGCCGCTTCATGCCGCCGGAGAGCTGCATCATCCGGCTGTCGCGCTTCTCCCAGAGCGAGAGATCGCGTAGCACCCGCTCGATATGGGCCGGATCGCGCTTCAGCCCGAACAGGCCTCGGGTGAAGCTCACCGTCTTGATGACGGTCTCGAAGGCGTCGGTGGTCAGTTCCTGCGGCACGAGGCCGATCGTGGCCCGCGCCCGCCGGTAGTCGCGGGCGATGTCGTGCCCGTCCACCGTGATCGTGCCGCCGGTCGGCGTGACGATCCCGCAGATGATGTTGATCAGTGTCGACTTGCCCGCACCGTTCGGCCCGAGCAGCGCGAAGATCTCGCCGCGGGCGATCTCCAGGTTCACGTCCGCGAGAGCGGAGAGGCCGGAGGCGTAGGTCTTGTGGAGGTTCTGGATCTGGAGAATCGGCGGCATCGCGGTCTGAGCTTCCGGTCGGCGCCGAGGTAGCGCAGGCGTGGCATGGTGGCGACCACGGCGGCGGTGATCGGCTCGCCGGACGGTCCGCCGCGTGCCGAACGGCACATCGAGGGCGGGATTATCCTCTCACGCGATGGGCCTTCGATCGGCTCGGCCGACTCCTACGGATAGAGCGCGACCTTTTCCCGGACGCCTGGAGCGCCAGCGGAAGGTGATCCGGGACCCAGCACAGAGAGTGTCGCGCAGCGGCTCGATCTTCGACACGGGCGCAGGATTCGGTCGCTTCGCGTCGTCCCGTGCTGGGTCCCGGGTCGCATTCCGCTCACGCTCCATGCGCCCGGGAGAAGGGCGGTGCCCGCACCTGAAGGGTGGCACCCGTTCCCGCGCGGCCTCAGGTCGATGCCGGGCCTAGGCCGACAGCCGCCAGCGCCGCATCGACCTCCGCCGGCCCGAGCGCCCGGATCACCGGCCCCGAGGTCCAGACCAGGTGCGGGCGGATCGCGTGGCCCGGATAGATCCGCGCGAGCAGGCTCGCGTAGAGGGCGATCTGCCCGGCATCGGCCTCCGGCAGCGCGTCGCCGTCCGGCGGGCGGCCGGTCTTGAAGTCGCAGAGCCAGACCGTGCCATCCGCCACCGCGAGGCGGTCGACCCGGCCGAAGACCGGCCGCTCGACGCCGCCGACCACGACCCGGCCCGACAGGCTCACCTCCGCGCGCGCCCCGGCCGCGAAGAGCGGCGCGAGGCCGGGATCCTCGATCACCCGCAGCGCCGCGCGCACGATGCGCTCGCGCTGCGGCTCGGGGAGCGCCGGGGCGCGGGCGCCCACATAGGTGCGGGACGCGGCCAGGCGCCTCTCCGGCTCCAGCCGGGGCAGGTGTTCCAGCAGGGCGTGGATCAGGATGCCGCGGCGGCGCGCCTCGGCGTCGGCCTGCCGCGGCGGGATCAGGCGCTGGCCGTCGGCCGCCTGCAGGGCGCCGGAGGGGCTGAGCGGCGGGGGCGCCTCGGCCTCCGCCGGGGCCGGCGCGTGCAGCCACGCGGGAACCGGAGGCGGTTCGGGCGCGGGCGTGCCCTCGGGCGAGGCCGCGGCCTCGGCCTCGCCGTCGTGCCAGAGCGTGACCGGGCCGTAGGGCGTCTCGCGCGCCTCGCCCGCGCCGAGCGCCCCCTCCAAACCGGCCCGGATCATCCGGCACCACGCGGCCTCGGTCTCGCGCTCGTGCCCGCGATAGGGCGCCACCACGAGGCGGTCGGCCGCGCGGGTCATCGCCACGTAGAGCAGGCGGTTGTGCTCCTCCCGCCCCCGGGCCTGCAGCGCCGCGCGGGCTTGCGCCAGCGCCGCGCAATCGTGGGCGCGCGCGCCCGACCAGACCGGCGGCAGCGCCTCCTCGACCATCGGCAGCAGCGGCGGGTCGTTGCGCCCGAGCGGCTCGCAGCCGTCGATCACCACCACGACCGGTGCCTCCAGGCCCTTGGCACCGTGCACGGTCATCACCCGGACCTCGTCGCGGCCCGATTCCATGTCGCGCTTGACCGTGTGGCCCTCCGCCGAGCCGTGGTAGCGCGCCAGGAACCCGCCGAGCGAGGGCGCGTCGATGCCCTGCTCGGCCTGGGCGGCGGCGGCCAGGAACACGTCGATGGCGTCGCCCGCCTCGCCGCCGAGCCGCGAGACGAGCTTGGCGCGCCCGCCGCGCGGCCCGAGCAGCGTCGCGTAGAAGCCGAACGGCCCCTCGGCGCCCGCGAGCGCGATCCAGCCGGCGAGCGCGTCGCGACCGCGGATCGCGGCCGGGTCGCCCGCTTCCGCGTGGCGGTGGAGCGCATCCTCCAGCGTCTCGGCGAGGTCGCGCCGGGCGGCGATGCGCACGAGGTCGTCGTCGTCGAGCCCGACCAGCGGGGTCTTGAGCGCAACCGCCAGCGTGAGGTCGTCGGCCGGCAACAGCCCGGCGCGGCCCACTGCCACGAGGTCGGCCACCGCGATGTGGGCGGCCACATCCAGCCGGTCCTGCCCGGCCACCGGCACGGCGAGGCCCTTGAGCGCCCGGATCACCTCCTCGAAGGCGGCACCGCGCTTTCGCACCAGCACCAGGATCTCGCCCGGGCGCCAGACGCGGCCCTGCGCGTCGCCGGTGGTCGTCCAGGTGCGGATCGCGCGGGCGATGCGCCGGGCCGTGAGCAGCGCGGGCGCCCCGGCCTCCGGCGCATCGACGGGCGCCGCCCAGGCGTCGGGCTCCGCCTCCTCGGCGGGCTCGGCGATCGGCCAGAGCTCGACGGCACCGGGCGCCGAGGGCCGCGCGCTCGCGTGCACGGTGCCGACCGCCGCGTCGCCGAAGGCGAGGCCGCTGTAATGCGCGGGCACGGCGAAGACGGCATCGACCGCCCGCAGCACCGCGCGGGTCGAGCGGAAGGAGAGCGTCAGCGGCACGTCCTCGAAGACGAGGTCGGCGCTCTGCGCCTCGCCCACCCAGGCGAGCCGGGTCGCGGCGAACTCGCGCGGATCCGCGCCCTGGAAGCTGTAGATCGACTGCTTCGGGTCGCCCACCGCGAAGCGGGTGCGGTTGAGGGCGCGCGCGCCCTCCCCCACCGCGAACTCGGCGGTGATGCGGCGCAGAATCTCCCACTGTTGCGGGTTGGTGTCCTGCGCCTCGTCGATCAGCACGTGATCGACACCGCGGTCGAGCTTGTACAGCACCCAGCCGGCGCCGACCCGCTGCAGCAGGTCGAGGGTCTTGTGGATCAGGTCGTCGAAATCGAGCGCGCCGAGCCGAGCCTTCTGGGCCTCGACGCGGCGGTGGATCTCGGCGGCCAGCACGAACAGGGACCGGGTCCGCTCGTGCGCGCGGGCGGCGCGCAGGCGATCGAAGAGCGGCACGAGGCGGTCGCGCTCGGCCTGCATCGCGGCGCGCACCGGCTCGGGCACCGCCTTGGTGCCGAGGCTGCGGTCGGCCTTGGGCGCGTCCTTCTCGGTGAAGAAGATCCCGCGGTAGAGGTCGAGCGCCCCTTCCGTCTCGCGGGCCGCGCGGGCGGCTTCGAGCGCGTCGGCCAGCCCCTCGTCGGTCTTGGCGCCGGTGCGCAGGCCCGCGATCAGTTCGGGGAGGTCGACGGCGCAGCCGTCGAGGATCGCGGCCTCCAGGCTCTCGTCGGTCTCGCCGGGCGCGAGACCGAGCGCCCGGCGCAGGCGGTCGAACCGGGTCTCCAGACCGGCCGCGTCGCCGAGGACCGCACGGGCCGCCATCGCGCCGCGGATCGCCCGGCGCAGCGCGTCGCCCGTCGCCTCCGGGGCGACGCGGGCCAGCGCCTCGCTCAAAGAGGGGTTGCCCGCCACCGCGTCGGCCAGCACGTTGGCGGTCTCGACCTCGAAGGCCTCGCGCGACTGCGTGTCGTCGAGCACCACGAAGCGGGCCGGCACGTTCGCCTCGAAGGGGAACATGTGCAGCAGGCGCTCGCACAGCGCGTGCAGGGTCTCGATCTTCAGCCCGCCCGGCGTCTCGACCGCGCGGGCGAACAGGCGGCGGGCCGCGTCGAGCCGCTCGCGCGAGGCGCGCTCGCCGGTCAGGCGCTCCAGCTCCTCGCCGAGCGCGGCGTCGTCCAGCGTCACCCAGCGCCCGAGCCGCTGGAACACCCGGATCGACATGTTGGCGGCCGCCGCCTTGGTGAAGGTGAGGCAGAGGATCCGCCCCGGCGCCGCCCCGTCGAGCAGGAGGCGCACCACCCGGTCGGTGAGCACCTTGGTCTTGCCCGCGCCGGCGTTCGCCGAGACCCAGGCGGAGGCGCGCGGGTCGGCGGCGCGGCGCTGGTTGGCCTCGGTGAGGGCATCGACGACGAGGCGGTGCAGCGTGGGCGCCTGGGCGTTCATCGGGATTGGCCCACAACCGTACCGGGAAGGGACGCGGGCAGCGCCGCGCTCTCCCTCCCCCCTCTGCGGGGGAGGGTGGCCCCTGCGTCAGCAGGGGTCGGTCGGGACGAAGTCCCGCAGAGAGGGGAGCCACGCTTCAGATCAAGGCTGTGGCCTTCACATCTGCTCAGCCCGATCCTGAAGCTGGGGTCCCCTCTTGCGGGACTTCGTCCCGGCCCCCCCTGCTGCGCAGGGTACCCTCCCCCGCAGAGGGGGGAGGGAAGATGCGGCAGCGTCGCGTCCATCACGCCTCCCCCTCCCCCGCCTGCGACCATTCGAGCACCCGCGCGAGGTGATCGTACGCGCCGTAAGCCCGCGCGTATTTCGGATAGGGCCGCGAGACGTAGGCCGCCTCGCCGGTCATGAAGCGGGCCACCAGCCCGCGCAGGCGCTCCGCGTGCTCCGCCACGACCTCCGGCACGCCGCGGGTCTCGCCGCGGGGCGTCTTCACCGGCATCGGCGTGAAGGCCTTCCGCCCGCCCGAGGCGTAGACGTAGAGCAGGTCCGGCGCGGTCGCGGTCCTTGGAAAACCCTTGAAGGCGCCCGCCATCAGCATCGCGGCCTCGAGCGTCAGCTGCGGCGAGAAGCCGGCGAAGACCTCGCGGTTGCTCGGCGGCAGGCCGGTCTTGAAGTCGACGATGCAGGCGCTGCCGTCGGCGCGGGCCTCGATCCGGTCGGCACGGGCGCGCAGGGTGAAGGTCTCGCGGCCCATCGGGATCTCCCAGCGGCCGTAGATCTCGGGATGCACCTGCCGCAATCCCGCCCGCCGCTCGACCTCCCAGGGCAGGTAGGCCGCGGCCATGCGCTCGTAGCGCGGCCACCACTCGGCGTAGAGCTCCGGATAGGTGTTCTCGATCTCCGCGAAGGCGTTCACGGCGATGTCGGCGAGATGCTGGGCCGCGAGGTCGAAGGCGGGCAGAGCCTCGGGAAAGCGCTCGGCGAAGGTCCCGAAGACGTCGTGCACGAGGGAGCCGCGGTCGCTGGTGCCGGGCTGGGCCGCCAGCGGATCGAGCGGGTCGAGCCCGAGCACGTGGCGGGCGAAGATGCTGTAGGGGTCGCGCACCAGGGTCTCGACCTCGGTGACGCTGAGCGAGCGCGGGAACAGCGCCGGGTCCGGCCGCGGCTTCGGCTGGGTGAGGCGCGGCTGCGGCGGCAGGCTGTCGATGGCGCCCACGTAGCCGAGGAAGCGCCGGCCGCGGGCCACCGCCTCGCCCCAGCGCGCCTCGCCCGCGAAGGCGCGCACGCGCTGCAGGAGCCGCGAGGGCACGGTCGGCGCGCCCTCGCGCTTGGCCGCGCGGGTGATGATCGCGTCGCGCGGGCCCAACCCCTGCACGAAGTCGTGCGCCATCTGGCCGATGCGGCGCTCGGGCGGGTCGAGCCCGACGCGCTCGCGCATCGGCCGGTTGAGGAAGGCGTCGGTCGTCGCCCGCATCGGCCAGACGCCCTCGTCGAGGCCGCCGAGCACGATCCGGTCGGCCGTCAGCAGGCGCGCTTCAAGCAAGCCGAGGACGCGCAGGCGCGGGTGCGGAGTTGTCCCTGCGCAGGGCACCATCCGCTCGCGGGCGAGCGCGGTGAAGAAGGCCGGGTAGTCGTCGAAGCGGCCGGGCAGGAGTTCCGGGTCGGTGAGTTCGAGGTCGTCGAACAGGGCGTCGAGGCAGTTCAACGAGGCGTCGGCGGTCTCGGGCGATCCCTCGGGCGCGGCGGTCAGCCGGTCGCAGGCGGCGCGGTGGCGGCCGGCGAGCGCCACGAGGTTGCCCTCCGCGGCCTCGCCCGGTCCGGGGAAGTCTGCGAACGCCTCCTCCAGCCGGTCAAGGAGCGCGGCGGCGAGGTCCCAGTCGATCGCCTTCAGGCGGCGCTTCGCCCGGGGCTGGCGCTCGGGCGCGCCCGCGCGCTCGGCGGCGAGCACCTGCCGGATCCCGTCGAAGCCGGGTTTCGGGGCGAGGCCGCGCAGCACCCCGATCTCCAGGGCGGCGGCGCCGCGCACCACGTCGGCGCGGGGCAGCCCGAGCAGCACGAGCGGGTGGGCGAGCAGGGCCAGCAGGCGGGGGGGGATGGCGTCGCCCTGCTCACGCAGGAGGTCGGCGGCGAGTTCGGCCGCGAGCCGCGCGAGGCGGCCCGCCGGGCTGCGGGCGAGGGGCACCCCGGCGCTGTCCTCCGCGACGATGCCCCAGCGGGCGAGTTCCTGGGCGACGCGGGCGGCGAGCCCGCGGTCGGGCGTGACGAGGGCCGCCGTGAGGCCGGGCGTTTCCAGCGCCTCGCGCAGCGCGATCGCGGCGGCCAGCGCCTCCTCGCGCTCGTCGGCCGCCTCGACCACGCAGAGATGGGCGAGGCCGAGGGCGGCGGTTCGGTCGCGCTCGGCCGGGTCGAGGCGGGCCCAGGCGTCGGTGGTCTCGGCCGGGCGGAGCGCCTGCGACAGCAGCGCGGCGCGCGCGGCGGATTCCGGGTCCGGTCGCCCGAGCTCGACGACGGCGTCCCGCGCCACGTTCAGGCCCTGGCGGCCGACGAGCCGGTGCAGCACCGCCTGCGGGTGGCCGTGGGCGATCTCGCGGTCCTCGCCGGTGCCCGTCTCGATCGCGTCCCAGCCGGCGGCGTCGAGGTCGCGGTCGAGGCCCGGCAGCACCACGGCGCCGCGGGGCAGGCCCGCCACCGCGGCGATGAGCCGGGCGGTCGCCGGCACCGAGCCGGTCGAGCCCGCCACCACCACGGGGTCCGCCGGCCGCTCCCGGGCGAGGCGCTTGGCCTCGGCCAGCACGAGCCCGCGGGCGCGCGAGACGGGATCGCTCATCCCGCGCTCGTCGAGGATGCCGGGCCAGAACTCGGCGGCGATGCGCACGAAATCGAGGGTGAGGCCGAAATAGCGCGAGTACTCCGCCTCGACGGCGCTGCCGATCTCCGACCAGGGCAGGCCCTCGACGGTGAGCGCGTCCATCAGGCGCTCGAGATCGGCCGCGAGCCCGACCGCGTCGGCGGGCGAGGAGGGCACGAGGAACGGCACCTCGGCATCGAGCGGCAGCAGCGTGCGGTCGACGGTGGCCGCCCAGGACTGGACGAGGCGCGCGAGGATCAGCCGCCGCTCCAGCGGCGGCATCGGCGCGCTCAAGGGATCGGGGCCGTTCTCCAGGAGCGGCTCGGCCGCGAGGTCGAGTTCCGCCTCGTCCGCCTCGCCGAGCGGGATCATGCGCGGCAGGAGCGCCGCCCCGCCGAGCCGCCCGCCGAGGATCGCGGCGAGGCCCCGGGCCGCCCGCCGGGTCGGCAGGAACAGCGTCACGCCCGCCAGCGCCAGGGGGTCGGCGCCCAGATCGCCGACGAGCCGCCCGTCGAGCAGCGCGTCCGCGAGCGTCGGCAGGAACGGAGCGCCGCGGCCGATGGTGAAGATGTGGGACTCGGACATGGATACGCCGATCTAGAGACCGAGCCAGCTCTCGCGCGCGTGCGAGAAGTTGATGGGCTTGCGGCCTGCCGCGAGGCTCGCCCGGTACAAGTCGAAATCGTCCGTCAGGAGCGCGACGTCGTCCGCATCGATGCTCGGCAGCCCTGCATCGGTCAGCCCGAGATAGCGAAATTCGGGGCGCTGAACCGCATCGGCGCTGGCGACGGCGATTTCCCTGCTCTGCTGGATCATACGGCCAAGCACGCTCACGATGGTGTCGACGCCCGGCTTCGCGAATTGGCGGACGAGGTTCGAAGTCTCGGATAGAACATGCGGAGTGAAGACGATCCCGTCCGCATCGAGCAGGATCTGCCGCAGCAGTCGGAAGTCGTCCTTGACGAATGTGTTCGTGCGCTTGTGCCGCGCGATGAAGTCCACTGAAGCGGATCCGACGACCAGCAGAACCAGAAGGTTCGTGTCGATCGCGATCAGCCGGCCCATCTAGTGCTCGACGGCTCTGTTGGTGATCGAGATCATGTCGCCATCCTGATCGCTCAGGGTCACGACCTTGTAGACGTGCGGCAGGTCCGGATTGTAGCCGAGGATGCTGTTTTCCTTGATCCTGGACGCTCTGAGCCTCGGGGACGCGCGCGAGAAGCCGACCGTGATCAGCCAGTGGCGGCCATCCTCGTCGCGGCGGACCTCCTCAAGACCCACATCAATGATGTCCTCGTCCGAAAAAGTTTCGGCGACATAAGTCTTCGCGCGCTTGATGGCTTCCTTCACATCCATCCTGCAGCTCCTTGCGGCACCGCATCGGGCACGCCGAGCGAATGTAGACGTTCCGGCTCCGTTCCACAATCGTGCCGGCGCCCTCAGGGGTGGCGCGCGCTCGCCTTCACGCGCTCCTCGGCGGCCTGGATCGCCTCCGGTGTGCCGACATGCAGCCATTGCCCGTCGAGGCGCAGGCCGTAGAGGCGCTCGCGGGCGATCGCCCGGTCGAACAGCAGGTTGAGCGAGAAGGCGCCCTCCGGCGTGTCGGCGAAGAGTTCGGGCTTCACGATCGCGACGCCCGCGTAGATGAAGGGCGCCACCGCCCGCTCGCCGCGCCGCTCCAGGCGCCCGTCGCCTGCCATCACGAAGTCGCCCGCGCCCTCGTAGCCGAGGCTCGTCGCGGTCGGCGCCACGAGGAGCAGGATGTCCATCGCCTCCGCGTCCCAGCGCGCGATGAGGCGGGCGAGGTTCGGGGTCGGCCCCTCCAGCCAGAAGGAATCGGAGTTCATCACCACGAAGGGTGCCGCGCCCACGAGGCCGAGGGCCTTCTTCACGCCGCCGCCGGTCTCGAGGAGCGCCGCGCGCTCGTCGGAGACCAGGATCCTCAGCCCGTCCGCGCGCCGCGCGACGTGCCCCTCTACGAGGTCGGCGAGGTAGTGGACGTTGACCACCGCCGTGTCGATGCCGGCCTCCGCCGCCCGGTCGAGGGCGTGGTCGATCAGCGCCTTGCCGGCGACCTCGACCAGCGGCTTCGGGGTCGTGGCCGTGACGGGCCGCATGCGCTTGCCGAGGCCCGCCGCGAGGACGAAGGCGCGGGTGATGCTGGGCTCGCTCATCGGAGGATCCTGGAGGGCGGGTCTGCGGTCGTGAGGGGTCAGGCCGGCGCGAGGAGGCCCGGCATGTGCCGCGCGTGCCAGTCGCGCAAGCCCGCCAGCGCCGGGTGTTCGAGGTTGCGCGCGAGGTAGCCCTCGATGCGCGGCAGGTGGGCGAGGTAGCCCGGCTTGCCGTCGCGCTTGTCGAGGCGCGCGAAGATCCCGAGGATCTTCGTCGCCCGCTGGGCGGCGAGGAGCGCGTAGGCGGTGGCGAAGGCCGTGACGTCGAAGTTCGGCTCGCGGGCGCGGCGCTCGCGGGCGTAGAGGCCGAGTAGGCGCAGCTCGAACTCGGCGCTGGCATCGACGCGGGCGTCCTGCAGCAGCGAGGCGACGTCGTAGGCCGGGTGGCCCATCACCGCGTCCTGGAAGTCGATCAGGCCGACGCGTTCCAGCCCCTCGCGGTGCGGCAGCCAGATCAGGTTCGGCGAGTGGTAGTCGCGCAGGGTCCAGGTCGGGCGGGCGGGAAGCGCGCCGCGCAGCGCCTCGGCCCAGAGGTCGAGGAACTCGGCCCGCGCGTCAGGCGAGAGCGCGACGCCGCGGATGCCGGGGGCGTACCACTCGGGCATCAGCTCGGTCTCGAACAGCAGCGCCTCGAGGTCGTAGGCCGGGATGCGGTGCTCGATGCCGGCCGCCACCGGCACCACGGCCGGCAGCTCGGTGGCGTGGAGCTTGGCGAGCAGCCGGGTCGCCTCGGCGTAGCGCTCGGGCCGGGGCCCGGCGGCGTCCACCACCGGCTCGCTGCCGAGATCCTCGAGGATCAGGAGCCCCGCGTCGAGATCCTCGCCGTAGATGCGCGGCGCCGAGAAGCCGAGCGCCCGAAGGGCCCGGTCCATCGCCACGAAGGCGTGCACGCTCTCGGCGAGCTTGACGATGGCGCTGTAGGGCTTGCCGTCCCGCACCGGCGGGCCGTCCGCGCGCGGGGGCGAGATCATCAGCACCGCCGTGCCGCCGTCCGGGTTGGTCAGGCGCTGGTAGGCGCGCGAGGAGGCGTCGCCCTGCATGTGGGCGCGCTCGGCGAGATCCCAGCCGGCGCGCACCAGCAGGCCGCGCACGGCCCGCGCCCGCTCGATGCGGTCGCGCATGCCGCCCGTGCCGTCGATGCGGGCGAAACGCGAGCCCTCGCCGAACTCGGGCCGGAGCGAGAGATCGACGGTGAGCACGGGGCCGGCGCGGGTCGGCAGCTGCTCGGGCCACTCGACCAGCGTGATGGCCGCCTCGGTCATCTCGTCGAAGCCGATCTCGACCAGCTCGTCGGCGCCGCGCAGGCGGTAGAGGTCGGCGTGCACGATCATGCGCCCGTCCCGGCCCGTATAGGGCTGGACCAGCGTGAAGGTCGGGCTCGGCACCTCGAGGTCCGGGTCGCCGGTCAGTTCCCGGATGACGGCGCGCGCGAGCGTGGTCTTGCCGCCGCCGAGCCCGCCGGAGAGGGCGACGACGTCGCCCGGCAGCAGGAACTCGGCGAGGAACAGGCCGAGATCCTCGGTGGCGCCCTCCTCGGGCAGCACGATCTCCCAGGGCTTCTGGCCCTCGTCGGGCGCCTCGTGCGCAGTCGGATCGTCCTGGTCCAAACCCGCTCCTCCGCGGTCCCCGCGCGCCCCGTGCCGGGCCCCGGACACGGCCGCGATGCTCCGATCGTCCGACGGCCGCGCATCGTGGGCGCTCTCCATATAGGCAGGAGTCGTAGCCGAGGATCGTTAATCGATCATCGCGCCCCGCCGCCGCGCGTTCCCGGCCGTGCCGCAACCTCCCAGCTTGACAGTGCGGTGCTTTACGCGGAACCGCTCCGGCACTCGTCACGGAGACCCGTCCCGATGGATGCCCTGTTCGCGCGCCTGTCCCCCCTGGCGCCCTACGCGCTCGCCGCCCTGCGGATCATGGCCGGGCTGCTGTTCCTGGCGCACGGCACGCAGAAGCTGTTCGGCTTCCCGCCCTCCAACGGGCCCGCGCCCGAGCTGCTCTCGCTGCGCGGCATCGGCGGGGTGATCGAGATCGCGACCGGCGCGCTGATCGCGCTCGGCCTGTTCACCCGTCCGGCGGCCTTCCTGGCCTCCGGCCAGATGGCGGTGGCCTACTTCCTGTTCCACGCGCCGCGCGGCTTCTACCCGGCGATCAACGGGGGCGACGCCGCGATCCTGTTCTGCTTCATCTTTCTCTACCTCGTCACCGCCGGCCCAGGGGCGCTGAGCCTCGACGGGCGTCGCCCGCGGGTCTGAGCCGGCTTCGTTCGATCCCCTCGGATACCGCGCATCCCCCTCCCCCCTCTGCGGGGGAGGGAGAATCGCGCAGGTGTCCCCGCTCACCCGATGATCTTGTCGACCGTGATCGGCAGGTGGCGGATGCGCTTGCCGGTGGCGTGGAAGACCGCGTTGGCGATGGCCGCCGCGGTGCCGACGGTGCCGATCTCGCCGAGCCCCTTCACGCCGAGCGGGTTCGCCCGGTCCTCCTCGTCCACGAAGATCACCTGGATGTCGTGGATGTCGGCGTTCACCGGCACGTGGTACTCGCCGAGATTGTGGTTCATGAACCGGCCGAGCGTGGTGTCCATCAGGGACTCCTCCTCCAGCGCCGCGCCGATGCCCATCACCACGCCGCCGAGGATCTGGCTGCGCGCGGTCTTGGGGTTGAGGATCTTGCCGGCCGCGATCGCCGAGACGATCCGGGTCAGGCGCACCTGCCCCAGCTCCTCGTCGATCTTCACCTCCGCGAAGATCGCCGAGTGGGTGTAGGCCTCGTACTGGCTGTTGAAGTCCTTGTCGGGCGCGGCCTGCCCGGTCGCCTCCAGCCGCTCGACGCCGGCCGCGCGCATCACGTCCACCAGCGCGACGCGGCGGGTCGCGTCGTCCGCGACCACGATATGGCCGTCCGCGAAGGCGACGCGCTCGAAATCGACGTTGGCGAGCGGTGAATCGTCCATCTGGCGCGCCAGCCGGAAGACCTGCTCGCCGACGTCCCGGCAGGCCTTCATCACGGCGGTGCCGGAGGAGGCCGCCGTCCACGAGCCGCCCGCGATCGGCGCCTCGGGAAGCCGCGTGTCGCCGAGCTTCGTCGTCACCGCCTCCATCGGCAGGCCGAGCGTGTCGGCGGCGATCTGGGTGAGGATCGTATAGGTGCCGGTGCCGATGTCGCCCGTCGAGTTGCCGACCTCGAGCCGGCCGTCCGCGGTGAGGATCGCGTGGGCGCTCGTCTGCATCATCATCGATTCCCAGATGCCGGTCGCCACGCCCCAGCCGACGAGTTCCCGGCCCTCGCGCATGGAGCGCGGCTCCGGGTCGCGCTTCGCCCAGCCGAAGCGCTCGGCGCCCTGCTCGAAGCAGGCCCTCAGCTCCTTGGAGCCGAAGGGCTTGTCCTCCTGGGTCTGGTCGCGCTGCGTGTAGTTCTTCAGCCGGAGCTGGATCGGGTCCTGGCCGGTGGCGTAGGCCAGTTCGTCCATCGCCGTCTCGATGGCGAAGACGCCGGTGACGGCGCCGGGCGCGCGCATGTCGGCGGGGGTGAAGGTGTCGAGCTTGGCGAGCTTGTAGGTCAGCGCGACGTTGTCGCACTTGTAGAGGATGCCCGACCAGTTGACGACGACCTCCTGGTAGTCCTCGAACTGCGAGGTCGGCGCCAGCGCGTCGTGGCGCAGCGCCTGGAGCGTGCCGTCCCGGTCGGCACCGAGGCTGATCGTCTGGATCGCCTCGGGGCGGAAGCTGAAGGTCCACATCTGGTCGCGGGTCAGCGCCACCCGCACCGAGCGCCCGAGGTCGCGCGCGGCCAGCATCGCCAGGAAGAGCTGGTATTGCGGGCGCAGGCCCGAGCCGAAGCCGCCGCCGAGATAGGGGTTCAGCACCCGCACCTCGTCCTTCTTCAGGCCGAAGACGTTGGCGAGGTAGCCCTGGCTGTTCGAGACGCCCTGGATCTTGTCGTAGACCGTGTAGGTGCCGTCCTCCTCGACGATCACGGTCGAGGCGTGCGGCTCCATCGGGTTGTGGTGCTCGGTGGCGAGCGTGTACTGCTCGCGCACCTTCACGGCCGCCGTGTCGAAGACCGCGTCCGCGTCGCCCCAGGGCTTCGGCGGCGGCTTGATGCCGTTGCGCTTCATCGGCGGGTCGTAGGCGAACGCCTCGACCTTCGTCAGATCGACGCTCGGCGCCTCCGCCTCGTAATCCACCTTGACGAGCGTCGCGGCGTGGCGTGCGGTGTCGAAATCCTCGGCCACCACCAGCGCCACCGGCTGGCCGCTGTACAGGATCTTGTCGTCGTAGAGGGCGCGGAAGGGTGCGCCGGGAGGGGCGACCTGATCCTGGTAATTGTAGTTGAGCCAGGCGGTGCGCGGCCGGTTCTCGTGGGTCAGCACCTTGACGACGCCGGGCACGGCCTCCGCCGCGCTCGTGTCGATGCTCCGGATCCGGCCCTTGGCGACGATGCCCGACACGACGTAGCCGTGCAGGAGGTCGGGTGCCGAGAACTCGCCCGCGTACTTGGCGAGTCCCGTCACCTTGGCGGGGCCGTCGATGCGGCTGCGGGGCGTGCCGACGAAGCTGTCGCGCCCGGTGGAGGAGAAGGTCTGGGTCATCGGCGGCTCACTGGATGCGCTTGTCGGTGACGGACTGGGGCGTGCCGGCGGCGGCCTGTTCCAGGCCCCGCACGATGGCGCGCCGCGCGAGTTCCACCTTGAAGGCGTTGCCCTGTTGGGGCTTGGCCTCGGCGACGATGAGGTCGGCGGCCGCCTGGAAGCTCTCGCGGGTGGCGGGCTTGCCCTGCAGCAGCCCCTCGGCCTCCGCGTTGCGCCAGGGCTTGTGGGCGACGCCGCCGAGCGCGAGGCGGGCGGTCTTCACGGTGTCGCCGTCGAGCTCGAGGGCGGCCGCGACCGAGACCAGCGCGAAGGCGTAGGAGAGCCGGTCGCGCAGCTTCAGGTAGGTGTAGTGGCGCGAGAAGTCCTGATCGGGCAGATCGACCGAGACGATGATCTCGCCGGGCCTCAGGTTGGTGTCCTTCTCCGGCGCATCGCCCGGCAGGCGGTGGAACTCGGCGAAGGGGATGCTGCGCTCGCCCTCCGGCCCGCTCACCTGCACCGTGGCCTCCAGGGCGGCCAAGGCCACGCACATGTCGGAGGGGTGCGTGGCGATGCAGTGCTCGCTCGTGCCGAAGATCGCGTGGATGCGGTTCACCCCGCCGATCGCCGGGCAGCCGGAGCCGGGCTGGCGCTTATTACAGGGCGTGGCCGTGTCGTAGAAGTAGTAGCAGCGGGTGCGCTGCAGGAGGTTGCCGCCGGTCGAGGCGGCGTTGCGCAGCTGCGCGGAGGCGCCGGCCAGGATCGCGTCGGCGAGCAGCGGGTAGCGCGCGCGAACCCGGTCGTCGTAGGCCACGGTGGCGTTGGTGGCGAGCGCGCCGATCCGCAGGCCGCCGTCGTGCTCGGCGATCTCGCCGAGCGGCAGGCGAGTGATGTCGATGAGCCGGCCGGGCCGCTCGACGTCGTACTTCATCAGGTCGATGAGGTTGGTGCCGCCCGCGATGAAGCGCGCGCTGTCCGCGCCCGCGAAAGCCTGCACCGCCTCGGCCACCGTGCCGGCGCGGACGTAGTCGAAGCGGTTCATCGGGCGCCTCCCTGGGCCATGACGTCCTCGATCGCGTCGACGATGTTGGTGTAGGCGCCGCAGCGGCAGATGTTGCCGCTCATCGCCTCGCGGATCTCGTCGCGGGACTGGGCGTGGCCCTCGTTCATCATGCCGACGGAGGAGCAGAGCTGGCCCGGCGTGCAGTAGCCGCACTGGAAGGCATCGTGCTCGATGAAGGCTTCCTGGATCGGGTGCAGCCCGTTCGTGCCCGCGCCCCCGTTGGCCAGGCCGGCGAGGCCCTCGACGGTGGTGATCTCGGCCCCGTCCTTCATCACCGCGAGCGTCAGGCAGGAATTCACCCGCGTGCCGTTCACCAAGACCGTGCAGGCGCCGCACTGGCCGTGGTCGCAGCCCTTCTTGGTGCCGGTGAGATCGAGATGCTCGCGCAGCAGGTCGAGCAGGGTGGTCCAGGGCGCGACCTGGAGGTCGCGCTGCTGGCCGTTGATGGTCAGGCTGATGCCGACCTTCGTGTCCGCCGCGACGGGCGAACCGCTTTCGATGAGCATGGGACCTCGCGAGAACGATGAGGCGGGCCGGGGCGCGGCCTGAGAAGAAGGCGTTCCGTCCGCTGCGGCACCGCGCATCGGCGCGCGCGGACGGGTTGTCCGGGCGTCGGGCGCCCGGTCTCACCTCACAACAATTCCAGATTGTCCCTGTTCCAAAACGGCTCGCTGGGCCGGCCCACGGCGGGGCGGCCGGCCGTTCCGTTCAGGCAGCGCATCGGCTAACCCTGGGGGCAGATCCCCTCAGCCGGAGACAGGCCCATGGCGGCGCTCGACGCGATCCTGAACGACATCGACAAGGACCTCGACAACGCGCTGGAGCGCCTGTTCCGGTTCCTCAGGATCCCGTCGATCTCGACCGACCCGGCCTACGCCGCCGCGTGCCGCGAGGCCGCCGACTGGCTCGCCGCCGACCTCACCGCGCTCGGCTTCGCGACCGGCGTGCACGAGACCAGCCTGCACCCGGTGGTGCTGGCCCACCGGCCGAAGCCCGGCACGCCGCACGTGCTGTTCTACGGGCACTACGACGTGCAGCCGGTCGATCCGCTGAACCTCTGGGAGAGCCCGCCCTTCGAGCCGCGCATCAGCGAGGGCGCGGACGGGCAGCGCCGCATCGTCGGGCGCGGCGCCTCGGACGACAAGGGCCAGGTGATGACCTTCGTGGAGGCCTGCCGGGCCCACATCGCCATGGCCGGCGAGCTGCCCTGCGGCGTCACCATCCTGGTCGAGGGCGCCGAGGAGAACGGGTCGCAGGGCGTGCCCGAATGGGTCGAGCGCAACAAGGACAAGCTCGGGGCCGACGTGGTCCTGGTCTGCGACACGGCGATGTGGGACGTGGGTATCCCTGCCATCACCACCTCGCTGCGGGGCCTGTGCTACTTCGAGGTGAAGGTCACCTGCGCCGACCGCGACCTGCATTCGGGATTCTTCGGGGGCGCGGCGCGCAACCCGATCCACGTGCTGGCCAGGATCCTGGCCGACCTGCACGACGCGGACGGGCGCGTCGCGGTTCCGGGCTTCTACGAGGGCGTGCACGAGCGCCCGCCCGAGGTGATCGAGCAGTGGCGCGGCCTCGGCCTGACGCCGGAGAAATTCCTGGGCGCCATCGGCCTGAAGGAGCCGGCCGGCGAGCGCGGGCGCATGCCGATCGAGCTGATCCAGTCGCGGCCCGCCTGCGACGTCAACGGCATCATCGGCGGCTACACGGGCGAGGGCACCAAGACGGTGATCGCCAGCGAGGCCTCCGCCAAGGTCTCGTTCCGCCTCGTGGACGACCAGGATCCGGGGGCGCTCGCGCGCAACTTCGAGGCCTTCGTGCGGGAGCGCGTGCCGGCCGACTGCCGGGTCGAGGTGATCACCTACAAGGGCTCGCGCGCGGTGAGCCTGCCCTTCGACATGCCCGAACTCGGCCTCGCCAAGACGGCGCTCGCGGAGGAGTGGGGCGCGCAGGCCGTGACGGTGGGCGCGGGCGGCTCGATCCCGATCGTGGGCGACTTCAAGCGGATCCTCGGGCTCAACACCCTGCTGATCGGCTTCGCGCTCGACGACGACCGCATCCACTCGCCGAACGAGAAGTACGATCTGCGCAGCTTCCACAAGGGCACGCGCTCCTGGGCGCGCATCCTCCAGGCCTTCGGCGAGGCCGGGCGGGGCTGACGCGGCGCGGCTCGGTGGCGGAAGAAGGCGCGCGGCCGACCGGTCGAAGAGCCGTGCCGGCTTCCTGTCAGGCCACCCGCACCCGCCCGCGGCGGCCGCGCTTGGCCGCGTACATCCGCGCGTCGGCCCGGGTGACCGCGGCCTTCAGCGGTCCCTCGCCGGTCCAGGTGCCGATCCCGAGCGAGACGCCGAGCAGGGTGCCGGCGCCGTCGTTCGCCCGCTCGACGCCCTCGGCGATCCGCAGGGCCAGCGCGGCGGCGCCGTCCGGGCCGGTACCCGGCAGCAGGATCGCGAACTCGTCGCCGCCGATCCGGGCCGCATGGGCCGAGGCCGGGACGCGCTCCGCCAGGACGCGGCCGAAGCGGCGGATCAGCCGGTCGCCGGCATCGTGGCCGCGGCGGTCGTTGACGGCCTTGAGCCCGTTCAGGTCGGCGACGATCACCGAGGTCGGCACGACGCGCGCCGCCTCCAGACGCGCCAGATGCGCCGCGTAGGCCGCACGGTTGAGCAGGCCCGTGAGGGAATCGGTGAGGCTCAGGGTCTCCAGACGCGCCTCGGCGCGCTTGTTCTCGCCGATGTCGGTAAGCGCGATCTGGACGAGGCGGCGCCCGTCGCCCTGGTCCGGCAGCGCGGCGTACTGCGCCTTGAGATGGAGCGCGCTCCCGTCGATGCGCCGGAACAGGACGTCGCGGGCGCCGTGGCCCGTCCCGGCCCAGAGGGCCAGCGCCTCCGCGGCGAAGACCCGCCGCGCCTCCGCGCCGAGGCCGACCGCCACGTGGTGGGCAAGCGCGCTGCTGTCCGCCGCCCCGAACAGGGCGAGCGCGGGCGCGTTCGCGCCGACGACGACGAGGCTCGCGCGCGCCGCCTCAGCCCAGTCCGGATGCGCGTCCATGTGGGCGGCGAGATCCTGCACGCCGGCCGCGCGCAAGCGCGCCAGCATCGCGGCGAGGCCGGATTCGTCGCGCACCAGCGTCGGCACGGGCGAGCGCTCGAACAGGCTCGCGGCGAAGCGCGCGAGGGCGTCCTCGCGGCGGCGCAGCTCCTCGCGCGGCGTGATGTCCTCGACCGAGATCAGGAAGCGGGCCCAGTCGTCCTCGTGGCCCGGCAGCATCCGGCCCGCGTAGCTCACGTCGAGGACGCGGCCGCCGATGGTGCGGTTGCGGGTGACGAGCCGGGCCTGCGTCGCCCCCGCCCAGAGCTGGCAGAGCACCTCGACCAGGGCGGTGGCGTGCGGGTCGTCGAAGATCGCCGGGATGTGGGCGAACAGCTCCGCCGCGTCGCGGGCCTCGTAGAGCCGGAGCGTGTGGCGGTTCACCCGCTCGACCCGGATCAGCATCTGCACGGCCAGCAGGTGCTCGGGATGGCGCAGCCAGGCGCGCAGGTCGCTCATGCCGGCCGCGCCCCACGCGTCCAGGCGGGCCTTGAGGGCGCTCAGGTCCTGCAGCCAGAGCGATACCGGCGCGAGTTCGAACAGCTCGGCCTCGAGATCGCCGGAGGGCGGCGCGGCATGCGTCATCGTCGAAAGGTAGACCGGGAGTTCAGGCGATGCCCGTGCGGGCACTGCGCAGTATCCTCCGCAAGCCTTGCCAAAAGGTGCCGAACAACGCCGGACTCCCGCGAAGTCGGGTCGGCGCGGACCGGCCCCGCGCTGCTCGCGTCCTACGCGCCGGGTGCTCGTGGGATGCTCGCGTGATACTGGCCGCGCCCGTTCGGGACGGGCTCGGGAGGCGCCCCAACCGGCCCGGGACGGTTCGTCCGGAGCCGTCAGGCGGCCCGCCGCTCGCCGCGCCACAGCAGCCCGGCCACCGCGAGGGCGAGGCCCAGCAGCGCCGCGTTGAAGGCGACCACCGCCGGCCAGCCGCCATGGGTCCAGAACAGGCCGCCGGCCGAGCCGAGGCAGCTGGAGCCGAGATAGTAGGCTAGCAGGTAGAGCGAGGCGGCGTGCCCCTTGGCGCCGCGGGCCATCCGGCCGACCCAGCCGCTCGCCACGGCGTGCACCACGAAGAAGCCGACCGTGACGCCCACCACGCCCGCGATGATGCCGGGCAGCGCGGGCAGCAGGGTCAGCGCCACGCCCGCGCCCATGATCAGCACGCCCGCGGTCAGCACGGGGCCCCGCCCGAGCCGGTCGGCGAGCGCGCCCGCCGCCGAGGAGGCGAAGACGCCGCAGAGGAAGACCGCGAAGACCAGGCTGATCTGCCCCTGGCTCAGGGAGAAGGGCGCCGCGCTCAGGCGGAAGGTCAGGTAGTTGAAGGTCCCGACGAAGACGCCGAGGCCCAGGAAGCCGGTGAGGAAGAGGAGCGGCAGGCCGCGGTTCCTGAGGTGCCCGGCCCAGGCGCCGATGTGGTAGGCGGCGTTGACGCCCCGGCGCCGGGCGAAGTTGCGCGACGGCGGCAGCAGCAGCAGGAAGCCGAGAGCCGCCGCGAGGTCGAGGAGGCCCAGCACCCCCATGGCGGTGCGCCAGGTCGTGAACTCGGTGAGCGCGCCCATGCCGAGCCGGCCCATCATGCCGCCGAAGGCCGTGCCGCCGACGTAGAGGCCCATCGTGGCGCCGAGCGCCCGCGGGTGGATCTCCTCGGCGAGGTAGGCCATCGCCACCGCCGGGACGCCGCCGAGCACGAAGCCCTCCAGCGCCCTCAGCACGAGGATCGCGTGCCAGCTCGGTGCGAGGGCGCTGCCGAGATGGAGCAGCGCGCCGCCCGCCATCGAGGCGAACATCAGCCCGCGCCGGCCGACCGCCTCCGAGACCGCGCCCGCGCACAGGATCGAGAAGGCCAGGAAGCCGGTGGCGAGCGAGAGCGCGAGCGAGGCCTGCGAGGCGCCGACGCCGAACTCGTCGGTGAAGCTCGGCAGCAGCGGCTGCACCGCGTAGAGCAGCGAGAAGGTCGAGAAGCCCGCCAGGAACAGGGCGAGCCGCGCGCGGCCGAAGGCGACGCTGCCGGGCTCGATGCAGGCGGGCTCGATGCAGGCGGGCTCGATGCAGGCGGCCTCGCGCGCCTCGGGGACGGCGGTCGAGGCGAGGCCCGCCGGGGCTTTGAAGCCCCGCTGGGCTCGGGCGGTCGGGGCGGTGCTCACGGCGGCTCGGATCCGAGGACGACGCCCCGAAGGTAGGGAGCGCGCGGCTATCGCGCCTCAGCAATCGAGCTTGAACAGCTATCGCGATCCGGCATAGCTCGGGCATGGACCTCGCCCAGCTCCGCACCCTCGTGCACGTGGCCGAGCTTGGCAGCCTGAGCAAGGCTGCCGGCCGCCTGCGGATCGCACAGCCCGCGCTGAGCCGGCAGATACGGCTCTTGGAAGACGAGCTCGGCGCGCGCCTGTTCGACCGGCACGGGCGGGGCATGGTCATCACCGAGGCCGGCCGCGAGGCCCTGCGCCACGCCAAGCGGGTGCTGGCCGAGACCGAGGAGCTGCGAGCCAGCGTCTCGGGCCCGGGGGCCGAGCTCGCCGGCCACGTCGCGGTCGGCCTGCCGCCGACCCTCGCCGACATGGTCTCGGTGCCGCTGGTGGCGGCCTTCACGGCGACCCATCCGCGGGTGCGGCTCCAGCTGGTGGCCGCCTATACGGGCTACCTGCTCGACAGCCTCAACCGCGGCGAGATCGACCTCGCGGTGCTCTACGACCCGCGCGCGACGGGCAGCCTGCGCATCCGCCCGCTGATGCAGGAGGCCCTGTTCCTGATCGGCCCGGGCGATGCCGGCCTCACCGCCGGGGAGCCGGTGCCGTTCCGGACGCTGGCGACCCAGCGCCTGCTCCTGCCGAGCACCCGCCACGGCCTGCGCAACGTGGTGCAGCGAGCGGCCGAGGCGGCCGGGATCGCGCTCGATCTCGGGCTCGAGATCGACAGCTACACGGCGCTGAAGGAGCTCGTGCGCCAGGGCTACGGCCGCACCATCCTGACGCGCGCGCCGATGCACGCCGACATCGCGGCCGGGCGCCTCACCGCGGCGCCGCTGGTCGATCCCGCCCCGATCCGGCGCCTCGTGCTCTCCTTCCAGCCCGACCGGCCGGTCTCGCGCGCCGCCGAGTTCGCGGGCGCGGCGATCGCCGCCATCCTGGCCGAGCAGCTGCGCCGGGGCGTCTGGGTCGGCGAGATGCTGGCCGGGTGAGGCGCCCTCCGGGCGGGCCAGCCGCGGCGGCGCAGCGCGTGGGGGGCGCCGCCGACAGCCGGGCCGCCCCTACTTCGCGGTCGTGGTGTCGGTGCTCTTGGTGTCGGTGCTCTTGGTGTCCGTGGTCTTGGCGTCCGTGGTCTTGGCGTCCGCCCCGGCCTTGTCGGCCGCGTGCGCGGCCGCCTTCCGGGGAACGCCGACCGCGTCGATCACGTCGAAGCGCGTCCGGTCCTCGGCGGTCTTCAGGAGCGCGTTCGCCTCGTAGTACTTGCCCTGGCCGAGCAGCGTGGCGGCTTGGTTCACGTCCGCCACGGTCTTGTCGAGCGGCAGGACCGCCATGACGAAATCCACGTCCACGTCGGCGAGCCGGAGCTTCTCCAGGGCGCCCTTCCGGTCACCCTTCGCGAGGTGCTTGTTCGCCTCCGCGACGGCGCCGGCCTTCTCGGGCGTCGCCACGAAATCCTCGCCGAGCGTCAGCTGCACATCGACGGGCACCCAGGCGACCTGTTCCCCCGCGGGCTTGCCGGCCTTCGCGGAGGTGTCGGCCGCGGTCTTGGCCGCCGACACGTCGGCAGGCGTCTTCAGGTCGGCCTCCGCCCTGTTGAACACGGCGTCGTCGGTCCTGGCCTTCGCGAGCGCGGCCTGCGCCTTGCCCACGAAGTCCTGGGCCTTGGCCGGGTCGGCGTCGAAGATGGCGACGCGGGCGAGGTGCATGTCGCGGAACGCCTGGGCGCCGTCCTTCGAGAGCTTGCCGACATCGCGCTCGACCGCCTTCCGGGCCGAGGTCTCCTGTGCGGCCGTCGGCTTCGCGGACTGCTCGGCGGCGAGCGCGGCGCCCCCCAGGAACGTGGTGGCGACGAGGGCGGCGGCGAGAGACGTCCGATAGGGCATGGCGTGTTCTCCGGAGCGGTTCATGAGAGGAAAGGTTTCGCGGAGCGATATCGCATCGCTTCCGTGCGGACATAATAGTATTCGAGCAATTCCGATCCATGTCTGAAACATTACAAAATCTACATCTGCGACAGAAAACCGGTATATCCTCGCAATATACCAATCGATAGTTGCATTCGGCTGTTTCGTGGATTGCCGTGCGCGAGCGGCGCCGGGACGCCGCCGAGGATTGGCGTGCCCCGCCGGACGGCCCTGCGCGCCGCGCCCGTGACAGGGCCCCGGACGGCGGTCGCGCGCGTGACCGCCCGCCTGGATCGCCCGCCTGGATCGCCTCGGGGTCCCGCGCGTTGGGCAGGCGTTCACGGCTCCGCACCACGATCGGGACGATCATGCTCCACCCGCACAGGCGCACGGTCCTGGGAGGCCTCATCCTCGGCGGCGCGGCGCTCGCCGGGGCGGGGCGCGCGGCGGCCGGGCCGGCGGCGCCCGTGGTCCGGGTGGACGACCCGCGCCTGGCGGCCATCGTCGATCCGGAGGCCGGCCTCGCCACCCTCTACGCCGAGGGCCGCTGGTGCGAGGGGCCGTGCTGGGCCCCCGCCCTCGGCGGCCTCGTCTTCAGCGACGTGAAGGCCGACCGCATCCTGGTCCTCGGGCCCGGGCCCGCGCCGGGCCGGCCCGCGACGGTCCGGGCGCCCGCCCACAACGCCAACGGCAACACGCTCGACGGCCAGGGCCGCCTCGTCACCTGCGAGCATCGCGGCCGTCGCGTGGTGCGGCGCGAGGCGGATGGCGGCCTCACGGTGCTGGCCGACGCCTACGACGGCCGCAAGCTCAATTCCCCGAACGACGCCGTGCTGGGGCCGGACGGCGCGATCTGGTTCACCGACCCGGTCTACGGCATCACCGAGCCGGAGGAGGGCATCCAGGCCGAGCCCGAGCAGGCGGCGCGGCGCGTCTACCGGATACCCGAGCCCGGCCGGGTCGAGGCGATGACGGACGTGCTCGACCAGCCGAACGGCCTCGCCTTCGCGCCGGACGGGCGCACCCTCTACGTCAGCGAGTCGGGCGCGTCCCTGAACCCGGAGGGCGGCCGGGCGATCCTGGCCTTCCCGGTCGAGGACGGCCGGCTCGGGCGCCACCGCGTCCTCGCCGAGCTGGAGGCCGGGGTGCCGGACGGGCTGAAGGTCGATGCGCGCGGGCACGTCTTCGCCGCCTGCATCGACGGGGTGCGGATCTACCACCCGGACGGGACGCCGCTCGGCCGCATCGCGACGCCGGTCACCGCCGCCAACATGGCGTTCGGCGCGAAAGGCCGCCTCTACATCGCCGCCTCCCACGCGATCCACGCCATCGACCTCAAGGCCTGAGGAGAACCGCTTGCCCATCGCCCGCCGCCACCTGATCGGCTCCGGCCTCCTCGCGCTCGCGGGTGGGCCCGCGCTCGCCCGATCGGAGGAGCGATCCGCCAGCCCGAGCCGCTCCGTCGGCGGGCTCGAACTCGCCCACCTCGCCGACGCGCCCTCGACGCCGACCGGGCTCGCGATCTCGCGGGGCGGCCGTGTCTTCGTGATGATGCCGCGCTTCACTGCGCAGGTCCCGTTCACGGTGGGCGAGGTGATGCCGGACGGCTCCGTCCGCCCCTATCCCGACGCCGGGACGAACCGGCCCGACGCGAAGCGCCCGCAGGCGAGCCTGTTCCACGTGCCCAACGGCGTGTTCGACCGCGACGACACGCTCTGGCTGCTCGACGCGGCCCTGCCCGAGGGCAAGGGCGCGCCGGTGCCGGGCGGCGCCAAGCTCGTCCAGGTCGATCTCGCCACGGACCGCGTCGTGCGCGTGGTGCCGCTGGAGGCCGGGGTCGTCCCGACCTCCTCGCTCAACGACCTGCGGGTCGGCCGGCGCGACGGGCGGCCCGTGGCCTACGTCACCGACCAGGGCCAGGACGGGCGGGGCGCGATCCTGGCGGTCGATCTCGCGAGCGGGCTGGTGCTCAGGCGTCTGGCCGAGCACGCCAGCACCCGGACGCAGAAGGGCGTGGTGAAGTTCGTCGAGCAGCGCCCCGTGATGCAGACGCAAGGGGACGGGCCGCCGCAGAGCCCGAAGGGCGGGGCCAACGGCATCGCGCTGAGCCCCGACGGCGCGCGGCTGTACTACGCGCCCCTGATGGCCCGGCACCTCTACGCGGTCGAGACGGCGGCGCTCCTCGACCCGGGGACGAGCGACGCGGGGGTGGCCGCGACGGTCGCGGATCTCGGCGAGAAGGGCCTGACCGGCGGCCTCACCACCGATTCGAAGGACCGGGTCTACCTCAGCCTGCAGGAGCAGAACGCGGTCGGCCGGCGCGACCCGGACGGGCGCATCACGGTGATCGCGGCCGACGAGCGCCTGGTCTGGGCCGACACGTTCTGGATCACGCCGGAGCGCTGGCTCTACATCTCGGCCGCGCAGGTGAACCGGCGGCCGGAATTCAACGACGGGCAGGACCTCTCGAAGCCGCCCTACGCGATCCTGCGGATGCGCATCGACGCCGATCCGGTCGACGGGGTCTGATCGCGGGCCCGCGCGGCGCCCCGTCAGGCCGGCTCCCCGGCGAGCCGCCGCGCCGCCCGCTCGCGGCCGATCAGCGGCAGCAGCCCGGCGAGGTCCGGGCCGTGGTCGAGTCCGGTGAGCGCGAGGCGCAGCGGCATGAACAGGGCCTTGCCCGTTCGGCCCGTGCGCGCGCGGACCGCGCCCGTCCAGGCCTTCCAGGTCTCCGGTCCCCAGGGCTCGGGCGGCAGGGTCGCGGCGGCGGCGGCCGTCACCTCCGCGTCCGCCTCGGCGCGGACCGGCTCCACCGGCCCCGCCACCACCCGCCACCACGCGGCGGCCTCCGCGACGCGGCCGAGATTGGCCCGCACGGCGAGCCAGAACGGCTCGGCCACCGCCTCCGGCACGCCGAGGGCGGCCAGCCTGTCGGCGGCCTGCGGGTAGGGCATCGCGTGGATGAGCCGGGCGTTGAGCCCGTCGAGTTCCTGCGGGTCGAAGCGCGCGGGCGCGCGCGAGATGTGGGCGAGATCGACGAGCCCGGCGAGTTCGTCGAGCGAGGCGACCGGCCGCACCGCCTCCGCCGAGCCGGTGAGCACGGCGAGCGCGCGGACGGAGGCCGGCTCGTAGCCCGCCTCGCGCAGCGAGCGCAGCGAGAGGTGGCCGAGGCGCTTCGACAGCCCCTCCCCGTCCGCCGTGGTCAGGAGGTTGTGGTGGCCGAAGGCGGGGACGGGCGCGTCCAGCGCCTCGAAGATCTGCACCTGCACGCCCGTGTTGGTGACGTGGTCCTCGCCGCGGATCACGTGGGTGATCCCCATCTCGGCGTCGTCCACGACGGAGGGCAGCGTGTAGAGGTAGCTGCCGTCGGCGCGGATCAGCACCGGGTCCGAGAGCGAGGCGCAATCGACGTGGGCGGCCCCGCGCACGAGGTCGTCCCAGCCGACCGTGCGGTGGTCGAGCCGGAAGCGCCAGTGCGGGCGCCGCCCCTCCGCCTCGTAGGCGGCGCGCTGCTCGGGCGTGAGGCTCAGGGCCGCGCGGTCGTAGACCGGCGGCAGGCCGCGCCCGAGCTGGCGCTTGCGGCGGCGCTCCAGCTCCTCGGCCGTCTCGTAGCAGGGGTAGAGCCGTCCCGCCGCCCGCAACCGCTCGGCCGCCGCGTCGTAGAGCGCCACCCGGTCGGACTGGCGCGCGAACAGGTCCGGCACGATGCCGAGCCAGGCGAGATCCTCGCCGATGGCGTGCGCGAACGCGGCGGTCGAGCGCCCGCGGTCGGTGTCGTCGAGGCGCAGCAGGAAGCGCCCGCCCCGGGCGCGGGCGAAGAGCGCGTTGAGGAGCGCCGGCCGGGCGTTGCCGATGTGCAGGAAGCCGGTCGGCGAGGGCGCGAAGCGGACGAGCGGTGCGGGCGAGGTCGGCGCGGTCATGCGCGACCCTCTACGCATCATCCTGGCGCCTGTCACATCGCCCCGCCCGGAACGCCGCCCGAAACGACGCCCGTCGCCGGGGAAACCCGCACCAGCGGCCCACCCGGCGGACCAGCAGCGCGCGCCGACGGGGCTGCGCGCCGCCACGGCCGGCACCGATTCGTCGGGCGGCCGGCAACGCGGCGCCCCCGGGCGCGGCGTGCCGATGGTGGACGGCGGGGACGGAGGCGGCGGCCGACAGTCCGACCGGCGCCTGCGGGCCCGCGACCGTGCTCCGCCGGCATCACCGCCGGGCGTTCTGACGGAGGAGCCGCCGGACGGAGCGGAAATCAACCCCCTGTTGCGGGCCTCGCGGCTAGAAGGCCGGCGCCGGGCGATTCCCGCCCGGCTCCCCGGCGCGGGCGCGCGCCGGCGGAGATCGCCGAGACCGCGCGCAAGATCCCCAACGCCCCATGACCGTCATCGCACTCGTGCTCGTCGGCAACCTCGTGCTCGCCGGCCTCTTCTCCCTCGTCGCCGTCGTGCTGGATTGAGGAGCCCTTGATCGAGGCGCCCTCCGGGGGCGCCCTCCCCGGGCCCGGTCCCGGTCAGCGATCCGGCTTCTCGATCTGGGCCAGCAGGTCCGTGAGGCGCTGGCCCATCGGTGCCGACAGGCTGTCGGCGTAGAGGCCCCGCAGGCTCTGGCCGATCTGGCGGCGGGCCGCCGGCTTGAGCTGGGCGGGCGGTGGCGTCTCCGGCAGACGGCTCGGCTCCTTCGGCATGACCCGCGATCCTCTCGCCCCCGGCATGGACCGAGTGTCGCGGGGCTTGGTTAAGGCTCCGTCACCGCAACCCGGACCGCTCTCCGAAACCCGAGGAACGAGAAAGGCCCGCCGGGATCCGGCGGGCCTTTTGCCTGGCTGAGTCTCGGCGATTCCCGGCGGAGACCGGGGCCGGTCTTGCCGGGGCCGGACGGCGGCGCGGCCCTACGGATAGCCGTAGCGGCTCTTGGCGGCTGCGAGCAGGTGCAGCGCCTCGCCGTCGCGACCGGCCGCACAGGCGGCGGCGGCACGGTCGAGGTCGGCGCCGAAGCGCGCGCCCACCGGCTTGTTGAGGTCGCCGCTCGCGACGTCGGCGCTCACCACGGCCTGCGTGCGGGCGATGGCCGGGCCGCAACCGGCGCCCTGGGGCAGCGCGGCGGGCGCCGCGACGGGCGCCACCGCCGCGGCGACGGGCGGCGGCGCGCTCGCCCCCGACTGGCAGGACGCCAGACCTGCGGCGGCGAGGAGGACGAGCGTCAGGCGGAAGGCTTGCGTCGGCACGGCACGGATCCCTGAACGGCGCAGCTCGGCGCCGGCCGGGGTTGTGGGACGGCCGGTCCGGCGGGTCAACGGGTGGCGGGCCTCGCCGCCGCCCGCCTGTTGCGCCGGCCTATTTGGCCTTGTCGGCGATGCCCTTCAGGCCCGCGTCGTAGATCCCCGAGATCACGTCCTGCGCGACCGGGTCCGGCACGCCCTTGGCGCTGAAGCTGCCCTGCCACGTCACCTTCGAGCCGGAGCCCTCGGGCGCGACGGCCAGCGTCGAGCGGTAGTCCGAGACCGGCAGCGGGCCCTCCAGGATGGTGTAGGTGTAGCTCATCACCTTGTCGTCGCGGGAGACCTGCTGCTCGACGAGCGTGCCGCCGCCCTTGAGGCTGAGCGTGCGGATCTTCTGCCCGTCCTTCTCGGAGGCGACGCACTTCTCGATCGCCGGATGCCAGTCGGCGATGCCGCAGAAATCGCCGATCGTCTGCCAGACCTTGTCGGGATGGGCCGGCAGGTCGGCCGATTTCTGCACCTCGATCGCGTGGCCGGGCAGCGTGCCGGCGAGCAGGACGAGGGCGGGCAGGGCGAGGCGCAGCATCGGGCAGGTCTCCATCCGTTCGGGGTTTGCGCGGGCGGGCCCGCGCCGGCTCTTCGGCCGGGACGGAGCTAGGACCGAGGCGCAGCCTGACAATGGCCGGCGCGGCGGACTCGCCCGATCGTGCGGGCCGCCGTCACGTTTCGCGATGGTTTCGGGCTCGGCGCCCCGAGACCCCGCCCGGGGGACCTCGAGCCCTCGGGAGTCCCGTCGATCCCGCTCAGGCCACCCGATCGATCGCCGCCCCGACGATCTCCGCCATCTCGCGGATCTCGTCGCGCTCCACGATCAGCGGGGGCGAGAGCGCGATGATGTCGCCGGTCACCCGGATCAGCAGGCCGCGCCGGAAGCAGTCCGTGAAGACCTCGTAGGCGCGCTTGCCCGGCGCGTCCGGCCGCGGGGTCAGCTCGATGCCCGCGACGAGGCCGATGGTGCGGATGTCGCTGACATGGGCGCGCGCCCGCAGGTCGTGCATCGCCGAAGCCCAGTCCCCGGCGAGTTCCGCGGCGCGGGTGAGCAGCCCTTCCCGGGCGTAGATATCGAGGGTGGCGATCCCCGCCGCGCAGGCCACCGGATGCCCCGAATAGGTGTAGCCGTGGAACAGCTCGATCCCGTCCGGCCCCTGCATCAGCGCGTCGTGGACCGCGCGCCGGGCGAAGACCGCGCCCATCGGCACCGTGCCGTTGGTGATGCCCTTGGCCGTCGTGACGAGGTCCGGCACCACGCCGAAGAAGTCGGTCGCGAAGGGCGTGCCGAGCCGGCCGAACCCGGTGATCACCTCGTCGAAGATCAGCAGGATGCCGTGGCGCGTGCAGATCTCGCGCAGGCGCTCCAGATAGCCCCGCGGCGGGATCAGCACGCCGGTCGAGCCCGCCACCGGCTCGACGATGCAGGCCGCGATCGTCTCCGCTCCGTGGAGCTGGACCAGCCGCTCGAGGTCGTCGGCGAGGTCCGCGCCGTGCTCGGGCTGGCCCTTGGCGAAGGCGTTGCGGGCCGGGTCGTGCGTGTGGCGCAGGTGATCGGCGCCCGGCAGTTGCGGGAAGGCCCGCCGGTTCGTCACGATGCCGCCGACCGAGATGCCGCCGAAGCCGACGCCGTGATAGCCGCGCTCGCGCCCGATCAGCCGCGTGCGCGTGCCCTGCCCGATCGCCCGCTGGTAGGCGAGCGCGATCTTGAGCGCGGTATCGACGGATTCGGAGCCGGAATTCGTGAGGAACACCCGGTCGAGTCCCGCCTCCGGACCGCCCGGCGCGATCGCGGCCAGCCGCTCGGCGAAGTCGAAGGCGATCGGATGCCCCATCTGGAAGGTCGGGGCGAAGTCGAGGCGCTCCAGCTGATGCGCGACGGCCTCGGCGATGCCGCGCCGCCCGTGCCCGGCGTTGACGCACCACAGCCCTGCCGTGCCGTCGAGGATCCGTCGGCCGTCATCGGCCGTGTAGTGCATGCCCTCGGCCGAGACGAGCATCCGCGGCGACGCCTTGAACTGGCGGTTGGCCGTGAAGGGCATCCAGAACGCGTCGAGCGAGGGGGTGTTGGGACGGGTCTCGGAGAGATTCTCTGACATGGGGCACTCGCGGCGACGCGGCTTCGACGCGCGACAGGACGCCTTTCGCCAGCCCGCAACAAGTCCTTTTCTCGGCCGCCGCAAGCCGTTGACGGGACGGCATCCGGGTGCGCACCGTTGCGCGATCCGCAACAGCCGCAAAGGGTCCGGCCGGAATGAGCGTCGATGTAGGGGAGCGGCTGCGCTTCGTCCGGCTGCGGCACGGCCTGTCGCAGCGGGCGCTCGCCAAGCGCGCCGGGGTGACGAACTCGACGATCTCCCTCATCGAGTCGAACCGGGTGAACCCGTCCGTCGGGGCCCTGAAGCGCATCCTCGACGGCGTGCCAATCGGTCTCGCGGACTTCTTCGCCGTGGAGCCCGAACGCGAGCGCAAGGCCTTCTACGCCACGGAGGAACTCACCGAGATCGGCAAGGGCAAGATCTCGTACCGGCAGGTCGGCGAGACGCTGTTCGGGCGCCAGCTCCAGATTCTGAAGGAGCGTTACGAGGTCGGCGCCGACACGGGCCGCATCCCGCTCTCGCACGAGGGCGAGGAGGGCGGGATCGTGCTCTCGGGCCGGCTCGAGGTGACGGTCGGCGACGAGCGCCGGATCCTCGGACCCGGCGACGCCTACGCTTTCGACAGCCGGCGCCCGCACCGGTTCCGGTGCATCGGCCCCGTGCCGTGCGAGGTCGTCAGCGCGTGCACGCCGCCGAGCTTCTGAGAGAGGTCCCGCGCCGCCATGCGGAAGCCGCGCCTCGGCCCTGCACGGGGACGGGCGGCGAAACCGCTTCGAATTCAGCCTGTTGACGGCAGGTCGACCGGGCCGGGCCCCGGTCTCCGGGGCGGCTGCCCGAACGCCCCGGGGTGACAACCGTTACGTGCACTCCAGCAGTTTAATCCCTGGCATATTGCATAATCGGAAATTTTTTGCATGATCCGAGCGTCGGCCCCGGAATGCCGACGCCCCACGATAAGGATCAGGGATGGAACGCCAGGACACCTCGTCCGCCAAATGGTGGCAGCTCGCCTTCGGCATCCTCTGCATGGCGATGATCGCCAACCTGCAGTACGGCTGGACGCTCTTCGTCGATCCGATCGACGCCAAGTACCACTGGGGTCGCGCCGCGATCCAGTTCGCCTTCACGCTCTTCGTCGCCACCGAGACCTGGCTCGTGCCCGTGGAAGCCTGGTTCGTGGACCGCTACGGCCCGCGGATCGTGGTCTGCTTCGGCGGCGTGATGATCGCGCTCGCCTGGGTGCTCAACGCCCACGCCACCTCGCTGCCCATGCTCTACGCGGGCTCGGTGATCGGCGGCATCGGCGCGGGCTCGGTCTACGGCACCTGCGTGGGCAACGCCCTCAAGTGGTTCCCGGATCGCCGCGGCCTCGCCGCCGGCGCCACCGCCGCGGGCTTCGGCGCGGGCGCGGCCCTCACGGTCGTGCCGATCGCCAAGATGATCGCCACCAGCGGCTACGAGAACGCCTTCCTGTATTTCGGCCTCGGTCAGGGCGCCGTCGTGGTGGTGATGTCGTTCCTGCTGCGCAAGCCCAGCGTCAGCGCCCCGGTCCAGCGCAAGAGCCTGCGCCTGCCCCAGACGCAGGTCGACCGTACGCCCCGCGAGGCGGTCCGCACCCCGGTCTTCTGGGTGATGTACGCGATGTTCGTGATGGTGGCCTCCGGCGGCCTGATGGCGGCGGCCCAGATCGCCCCGATCGCCCACGACTTCAAGGTCGCCGACGTCCCGGTCTCGATCCTCGGCCTGCAGATGGCGGCCCTCACCCTCGCGATCTCCCTCGACCGCATCTTCGACGGGTTCGGCCGGCCGTTCTTCGGCTACGTCTCCGACCGGATCGGGCGCGAGAACACGATGTTCATCGCCTTCAGCACGGCCGCCTTCGCGGTGATCCTGCTGCTCGCCTACGGCCGCAACCCGCTGGTCTTCGTCTTCGCCACGGCGATCTATTTCGGCGTGTTCGGCGAGATCTACTCGCTGTTCCCGGCGACCTGCGGCGACACTTTCGGATCGAAATACGCCGCCAGCAACGCCGGCCTGCTCTACACCGCCAAGGGCTCGGCCGCGATGCTCGTACCCTTCGGCAGCATGGTCGCGGCAGCCTATGGCTGGACGGCGGTATTCGGGCTGATCATCGGCCTCAACGTCACCGCGGCGGCGCTCGCCATGTTCGTCCTGCGCCCGATGCGCCTGCGCTATCTCGCGGGTAGCCAGACGGCGAACGCGCCGGCAGGCCGGCCCGTCGAGGCGGTCTGACCCGCACCGCGGACGGGCACAAGAGCGCCCCGCGCGATCCTCGGATCGCGCGGGGCGCTCTTGTTTCGACACCCTCTTCGATGGCGGCGATCCCGGAGCGCGGCCGGTCAGCCCATCCGCTCGGACGCGAAGCTTCCCGGGCTCGGCGGGAAGATCACCGTGCGGTTGCCGTTCAGGAAGACGCGGTGATGGATATGCGCGTGGATCGCCCGCGCGAGCACCTGCGCCTCCACGTCGCGACCGAGCGACACGTAGTCCTCCGCGCTCTGCGCGTGGGTGATGCGCACCGTGTCCTGCTCGATGATCGGCCCCTCGTCGAGGTCGGCCGTCACGTAGTGCGCGGTGGCGCCGATCAGCTTCACGCCGCGGCCATAGGCCTGCTTGTAGGGGTTGGCGCCCTTGAAGCTCGGCAGGAACGAGTGGTGGATGTTGATGATCCGCCCCGACATCGCCGCGCACATCTCGTCCGACAGCACCTGCATGTAGCGGGCGAGCACGATCAGCTCGGCGCCGCCGCCCCGGACGATCTCCATGATCCGCGCTTCCGCCTCCGGCTTGTTCGCCTTGGTGACGGCGACGTGATGGAACGGGATGTCGTGGTTCACCACGAGCTTCTGGTAGTCGAAATGGTTCGAGACCACGCCGACGATGTCGATCGGCAGGGCACCGATCTTCCAGCGGTAGAGCAGGTCGTTGAGGCAGTGGCCGAAGCGCGAGACCATCAGCAGCACCTTCATGCGCCGGGCCTCGTCGTGGATCGCCGTCTCCATGCCGAAGCGTTCCGCGACCGGCGCGAGGCCGGCAGCGAGCGCCTCACCCCCCCTCCCCTCTTCCGAGAGGAAGCCGACGCGCATGAAGAAGCGCCCGCTGCCGAGATCGTCGAACTGCGAGGAATCGACGATGTTGCACCCCTGCTCGGCCAGGAATCCCGAGATCGCCGCGACGATGCCGCGAGTTGATCGGCAGGCCACGGTCAGGACAAACTTCGTCATCGGCGGTCTCTCGGGTCGTTGAACGCGAAAACGCCCGCGCTGCGGGAGCAGGCGGGCGTTTCCGTTCGGGTCTTGTCCGTTTGGTTGCGGGGGTTGGATTTGAACCAACGACCTTCAGGTTATGAGCCTGACGAGCTACCGGGCTGCTCCACCCCGCGCCAGGGTGTTCTGCATCGTGTCGAGGGGGTGTGTCTGTCCTGTGCTTGGCGGGTCTGGCGGCGACCGACTCTCCCGTGTCTTGAGACACAGTACCATGGGCGCTGGTGTGTTTAACGGCCGAGTTCGAGATGGGATCGGGTTCTGGGCACACCGCTCAGGCCACCAGACCGG
>JAESGJ010000190.1_pt1 | contig 76019 bp, 78 predicted proteins | sample 9266241 | NCBI WGS metagenome assembly JAESGJ01 (sample SAMN14514841, study PRJNA621669) | algae metagenome | isolation source: Brasilonema octagenarum HA4186-MV1 and co-occurring heterotrophs from wet... | place: USA: Manoa Valley, Hawaii | collected 2009-07-20
GGAGATCTGACCGGCGATGTCGGCCATCACCAGCGGCTGGTTCTCGGGCTTCTTGTGCGAATTGGCGTGGCTGGCATCCACCATCACCAGCGGTGCGACGCCGGATTTGGTCAGCTCGTTGCAGGCCGCCGCCACACTTGCCGCGTCGTAGTTCGGCTTGCTGCCGCCGCGCAGGATGATGTGGCAGTCCTCGTTGCCTGCGGTCGAAGCGATCGCCGAGCGGCCGAGCTTGGTCACGGCCATGAAGTGGTGCGGATGCGCGGCCGACTTCACGGCGTCTGCTGCGATCCGCACATTGCCATCCGTGCCGTTCTTGAAGCCGACCGGACAGGACAGGCCCGAGGCCAGCTCGCGATGAATCTGGCTCTCGGTCGTGCGCGCGCCGATGGCCGCCCAGGAGACGAGGTCTGCGATGTATTGCGGCGTCGTCATGTCGAGGAATTCCGTGCCGGCGGGCAGGCCGAGATTGTTCACCGCCGACAGCACGTTGCGCGCCAGCCTCAGGCCCTTGTTGATGTCGAAGCTGCCGTCCAGATCGGGATCGTTGATCAGGCCCTTCCAGCCGACGGTGGTGCGCGGCTTCTCGAAATAGACCCGCATCACGATTTCGAGCTGGTCGGAGAGCTCTTCGCGCAAGCTCGCCAGGCGCTCGGCGTAGTCGAGCGCGGCTTTGGGGTCATGCACAGAGCAGGGGCCGACAACGACCAGCAGGCGGTCGTCCTGGCCGGCCAGAATGGCGTGGATGGCGTTGCGCGAGGCCATCACGACCCGCGTCGCGGTGAGCGTGCGCGGGACTTCCTGCATCACCTCTTCCGGCGGGCTCAGCTCTTTCAGTTCTCGGATACGAAGATCGTCGGTCGTGCTCAGCACGGCGGGCTCCTGTTTGTTTCGAACCTGCCGGCCAATAAAAAAGCCGCCAGGTCTGGCGGCTTGTTCGGACGTTTGCTTCAATATTCAGATTGAGCGCGATCCTCCTGCCGCCAGCGAGCTGTCGTAGCTAAAATACCAAAAATAGCTGGTGGCGACGGTGATCATGGAGCGGCATATAGCGCGCCATCGGCGGATTGTCACCCCCCAATCGGCGCGGAGGTGACGAGGCGGGTCAGGTGTTGCTGTTGCGCGCCGCCAGCGCCATGCCGATCAGGCTGGCGCCGCCGAACAGGAGGTTGATACCGACGAGGACGCCGATGGCCCATTCCGCCGAGCTCGGCAGTCCCGTGATCACCATGAAGGAGATCGCGATGTCGACGAGGCCCGAGATCAGAAGCCACGACCAGCGGCCGCTGAGCTCGCGGCGATGCTCCAGCGCGTACATGATGGTGGTGACACCCTCGGCCAGGAAGTAGGCGCCGACCACGATGGTCAGCGTCAGCACGGCCTGCATCGGCCGGGCCAGCAGCAGCAGGCCGGCAAGCACGGCGAGCGCAGCCGAGATCAGCGACCACCAGAATCCCGGCGTGCTGCGCGCCCAGTAAGTCACGACCAACCCGCCGATACCGCTGATCAGGAACATCCAGCCAAGGAAGATCGTGATCGCAAGGCTTGCGAGCGGCGGCAGGATCAGCGCCGCGACGCCGAGAATGGCAAGCAGGATGCCCTCGAAAAGAAAGGCTTTCCAATGATCCTTGACCGTCCGGCTCATCATGGATTGCAGCCGTGAAAACTCTTCGGGCGACGTCATCGGCAGGCTCCAGGTCGAAAGGTCAGTGCCCAGTCTAGTATGCGCGCGGCGCGCTTGCCATCCCGCGGCTCACCCGCCGCCAGGCGCCGAGGAGAAACCTTCCGCGCTGGTGCGGATGCGGTTGCGGCCGAGAACATAGATCGCCGTTGTGACAATCAGAAGCGCCAGGCCGAGCAGGATCGAGACGAGTCCGATCGGGATCAGGGCCAGCGTCAGATTGCGCTCGGGGTTGATCAGCCAGTGATGGATCGAGGTCAGCACGAAGGCGAGCCCGAGAAAGCCGACGCCGCCGCCGGCAAGCAGCAGCGCCCACATTCGCCGGAGCTGGCTGAGCCGCTCCCGCGCGACATCGGTCCGGGGGGCATGGTGGCGGGCGACGCGCCGGACCAGGCGGACCGCGAAGGCGATCGAGCTGAAGCCGATCAGGAGGCTCGCGGCGCCGAGCCACATCCGGAGCGTCGGATCGAGGTCGGGCATTCTTTGCAGGGTCAGCAGCGGAAAGTCGAAGGCCGAATGCAGCGCGAGCGGTCCGGCGAGCATCAGCAGGCGGCTGGAGAGGCGGGCCCAGTCGCGATGGTGGCGGTTGGCGCCGAGCGCCGTGCCGGCGCGCGCGATCGTCAGGTAAGCGCCCGCGATGATCCCGAGCGCGCCGTGGAACGGCACCGTCAGGACGCTGCGCAAGGCGGCCAGCGAGCGCCACATGTCGGCGTGCTGAACCAGATAAGCCAGGTTCTCGTAGGCGGCGAAGCCGAGGCCGACCGCGGCACCGTAGACCACGGTATCCATCGGATTGGCAAAGGTCCGCCGCTTGGCCGAGGAGATCACCACGATGGCGATCACCTTGACGGCTTCTTCGGGCAGCGCGACCCCGAAGATCGAATGCATGGCCAGGGCCGCCCAGGGGTCATCGGGAGCCGCCACCATCTTGGCGAAAGGCGCGCGGGCGAGGCCCAGCAGCGAAATGCTGGCCGCCCCCAAGAGGAACGCGGTCCAGACCTGGGCCGGTGGGCCGGGGCGCTCCTCGGCGGCGATGACAAGCCACAGCATCAGCAGCGCCGGGGCGATGGCGGCAGTTCCGATGACGGTGGGCAATGCTTCAATCAGGTACATCGGCGCCGAAAATAGGTTCCCTTGATCCGCTTATCCACATTTACCGATGCGACCATCTGTCAGGCGCTTGCTGTCTGGCTCGCTTGATGAACTGATAGCTTCGATTCATCTGCGATCAGCCGTGGCAGGAAAATACACGCGTAATCAGTTACATGCCAGCACCCGTTCGTCATCCAAGGCAACGACTGCCCAACCGGGGCAGGGCGCCGATCGGCAAGCTGGATCAAGGAACTGCGCAAGGTTATTCGATTCACCACGCAGCCGCGCGCCAGATAGGCCAGCTAGCTGCGCTCGGTCGGTCCGCGACGGGGCGGTGAGGCGATCCGGCGCGTCCGCGTCTGCTCCAACTCCCAGACGGCGCGCACCAGGCACGTGCCGAGGCAGAAGACGATGAGCAACAGCAGGAAGGCCTGGTCCACGGCGGGGATGTGTATCATGGCCCTAAATAAAGCAACGCCCATGCCATCCGTTCCCGGAGCGGCCAGCGTTTTCCGCCTTTCAGTGCGTGGTGAACGGCGGCGGCGCCTCGGGAGCGACGTCGAAGGCGCCGAGATGGAATTCCTCGGCAAGGGATTCGTCGGCCTCGCCCGACTGCATCAGCAACGTGAACGCGGCCTGCGGGTAGAGCTTCCAGATCTCCAGATCGCCGGCGGTGATGGTAAGCCAGCCGAACGTGTACATGTAGCGTCCGGGCTCGGTGACCCGGCCGACCCTGTCCCAGGTGATCTTATCGACTTTGATTTTGTCCGGCGTGATCTTGTCGACTGCCATTCGGTCCCCCGATCGCAAGCCTGCAAATGACGCCCGGCCTAGAGGCACGGACGTTCAAAAGCTGATCCCGCAATGGGGCCGCGATAGGGCAGCGATGCGGAGGCAAGACGGCCCGGCGGTGGCCGCTGTTTGCCAATTCAGCGCGCCGTCGAGGCCGCCTCTGCTTCGGCCGCCCGCTCCAGCTGACGGTGCGAGGCGTGGAAGACGTCGTGGACGAGGCCGATCTTCTCCATGCCCAGGATGATCAGGCCGTTGAGATCGATCTCCCACCAGGCGTGCGAGATGTAGGCGTCCCGCGGGAAGCGGTGATGGTTGTTGTGCAGACCCTCGCCGAAGGTGAGGATCGTGGTCACGAACTCGTTGGTCGAGGCGTCGTCGACCTCGAAGCGGCGATAGCCGTAAGCGTGGCAGACCGAGCCGGTGAGCTGGCTGGTGAGGATCAGCAGATAGGCGCGGAGCAGGCCGGAGAACAGCACGCAGCCGATCATGGCGTGCACGCCGCCGAAAGTATAGCCGATCACGCCCGGAATGAAGACGGCCGACATCCCGTACCAGACCCAGCGGGTGCGCACGAAGAACATCGCGATCGGGTCGGCGAGAATGTCCTTGGCGTAGTATTCGTTGTCGGTGGTGGCCTGGTCGAACACCCAGCTGCCCTGGGCGTGTAGGAAGCCCTTGAGCGCGCTGACATAGCGATTGCCGAAGCCGTCGAATTGCGGGCTGTGGGGATCGCCGACGTCGTCGGCGTAGAGATGATGGCGGCGATGGTTGGCGACCCATTTCGCGATCGAGCCCTGGATCGCCATCTGGGCGATGGCGCAGAAGAACACGCGCATGATCGGGCCGGTACGGAAGCTGCGATGGACGAACAGGCGGTGCATGCCGGCGCCGATGCCGAATGTCGTCAGCGCGAACATCCATGCGAATGTGAACAGCTCGACCTTGCCGACGCCTTGCGTCGCGGCCCAGACGATGCCGGCGACCGCGCCGACGTAGAGGATGCCGAGCAGGAGATAGCTCTCGCGCAGCTTGGCCTGGACCAGCGGTCCCTCGGTGACGACGCCGGGTGGAAGCTGCGGCTTGGACGTAACGGGCGCGTTCGGCGCGATCTCTGCCGGGGCGAACTCGGCGTCGGCGATGGACATTCCAGGACTTCCGATACTCGGGGCCCGCAGTGATTGCGGACGTGCTGGGCCACACCCTAACGCGCGGGCGCTGCCACCTCCAGTATTTAGTTAAGGAAAGGTTAAAATCGACGCGCCGGCTTCAGGCCGACTGCTGCAGCGGCGAGCGCACGATGAGCCGGACGAGGTCGTCCCGCGACTGCTTTTCGGCGAATTTGACCGCAAAGCCGTTGTCGAATTTGCGGATGACGCGCCCGACACAGGCGCCGACGGCAAGCGGGGTTCCGACCGGTGGGTCGTACTCGCAGGAGATCGCCACCCCCGCCGTGGAGACGTCGATGATGAAGCAGGAATAGGTGTGGCCATCGGCAAGCGTCAGAACGGTGTGCGAGACCTGCGGAACGAACCGTGCGTCGCGCCGCAGTTCTTTGACGCTGTCATCCTTCTGCTTCTTTTCGAGCCAGGTGAGCTTTTCCGACATCCAGGCGCGCCGCGCTCGCGTCATGTCGAGCTCCATCAGGAAACCCGACTTCAGCGTCGCGCTGATCGTGCACTGGAATTCCCCGAAATCCTGGAAATAGGAGGTGAGGCGCTCCCCGACCTTTCCGACGACGGGCACGTCCACGATCATGCGGAAAGGAGATACACGCTTGGTGCGGCACGCGAAGCTGCGCAGCTTGCCCTCACAATCGTACCAGCGGGGCAGCGAGTAGCTGCCGCTCACCGTGACTTCCACTGCGCGTTGCCTGAGGAACTCTGCGACGGACATGCGGGCCAATCGTGTTTCGGATTATTTCCGTAATTCCACGGTAGCGGTCAAATTCTAAGCAAGTGATACCCGCGCTCAGGAGCAGGGGTAAATTTCCGGTAAATGCGCGCCTCGGTCGCGCAGACGAAAACGCGGCAAAAAGACCCGTTGGGTTGCAGGCGGTATCACAAGCTCGTCAATGAGGGCTCGATGGCTCAATGAAGCAACGAGGCGCCCCGGCAGCTAGAGAAATCCGAACAGCACCAGCAAAGCCAGCGTGCCCACGGCCAAGACGAGTTGGATCGCCAACCATGTCAGGCCGTTCGGGCTGATCTCCAATCCCAGCGGCGGCAATGCACGCCGCATCGCCAGCGCCGCGAGTGCTTCGGCGACGGCGAGCAGGAGTGCGATACCGGCGATGAAGGACCATGACTCGGCGGGGGGCATCCATGGCGCGAGCCAGGCGGGCACGGAGTCTTTCAAGACCGGCAGTAACGCGAACCAGCCGAACCAGAATGCGGACCGCTTGACGATGTCGGGGCCAATTGCTTCGGGCTCGAGGCGGATACCGATCTTCGCCAGCGCGCTTTCGATGCGCCCGGCGTCGGTCAGGACGACGAACGCGCCGAGATAGAGCGGAATGCGCGACTGGAAGAGCAAAGCGAGGATACCGAACACGATGGCGTAGCCGACGACATCGGCGAGAAATATCCTCGACGCTCCGGCACGGCAGCTCAGGCGCGGCGGGAGCAGAGTCCGGCTGCGGCTGCGATCTGGCGCGCGCCAGGTGCTCAAGCATTTTGGTGCGCCGGTCCGGCGAATATGTCGGCGTGCAATGTATCCATGCCGGCGGCGGCGTCGTCGTCACCGCGGGGGTGCCGGAGTGGCCTTCCCTGGTCGACTTGCGCTGCTCAATGAACCGAACGGGATCCTTCAAACCGTGCCGGCGTCGCGGCGGGCGAGGCAACTGCTGCGCACGTTGGTCGGATACAAGGGCCGGGCAGGTTCATGCCAGGATGACGAATTCATGCCGCTTGTCCCTAGGACGGAGGGCGAGTTGGCGACGGCTTTCGGCAATCCGCAGGGGATATCTCGCGTACCGGCACGAAGGTGCTCCGCGACCGGCGGCAAGCTTGCTCATGATCTTCTTGTTGATCTCGCCCCACAGTTGCGCTTGAGTATCGGCAGGTCTGGGGGGACCGTATTGATGTCTATGTTTGTGGCTGCGGCGTCTCGCGCCGCAGTGTTGGATTTTGTAGTCAGTTTCAGTTCGGGCAGGCTCAATAAAACCTGCGTCTTGCCATGGACATGACCGTGATGTCCGGCTGCCTGTCGCCGCGGAAGGCAGGTATTCTCGATCATGCTGACCGTATCGCCACGGACCGGGTGGCATGGCGCGCCAAAAACAGCTTTTTCCACGACGAGGATGAGCGCTATCTCCGGTTTCTGATCCCGCCGGGAAGTCGGGTCCTCGACATCGGCTGCGGCATTGGCGATACGCTCGCGAGTCTCGCGCCGTCACACGGCGTCGGGGTCGATTTCTGTCGCAAGCAAATCGCGATCGCGCGGCAGCGCCACACCGGTCTCACTTTCGTCGACGGCGATGTCGAGGACCCCGCGACGCTGGATGCGCTGCAAGGTCCGTTCGACTACATCCTCGTCCTCGATACGATCGGTGCGATGGAGGATTGTCAGAAGTTCATCGCCCAACTGCATCCGCTCTGCACGCGGGATACGCGGCTGGTGATCGGGTACTTCTCGCATCTGTGGTACCCCCTGCTGAAACTGGCCGAGGTCGTCGGCCTGCGAATGCCGCACCCGGACCAGAACGTGCTGTCGCCGTCCGACCTGCGCAGCCTTGCCAGGCTCGCGGATTTCGATCCGGTCAAGTCGGAGCAGCGCGTGCTCTCGCCGGTGCGGATGTTCGGGCTCGGGCGTTTTCTCAATCGTTTCGTCAGCGTGCTGCCGGGAGTCCGCCAATTGGCGCTTCGGCACTATCTGGTCGCAAGGTCCAGCCGCACGGCGGGGGAAGAATTCGCCTCCGCCACCGTCGTCGTCCCGGCGCGCAACGAGCGCGGCAATATCGAGCCCGCGGTCCGGCGAATTCCCGACTTCTGCAGCGATATCGAGATCATCTTCGTCGAAGGCCACAGCCAGGATGGCACCTTCGAGGAGATGGAGCGGGTCAGGCAAGCCTATCCATCGAAGGACATCAAGGTGATGCGCCAGCCCGGCAAGGGCAAGGCCGACGCCGTCTTCACCGCGTTCGACGCAGCGCGCGGCGACGTGCTGATCATTCTCGATGCCGACCTGACGATGCCGCCGGAGCAGATTCCGAAATTCGTCGAGGCGCTGGGCGCGGGCAAGGGCGAGTTCGTCAATGGATCCCGCCTGGTCTATCCCATGGACGATGGCGCGATGCGCTTCCTGAATCTGATCGCCAACAAGATCTTCTCCTATCTGTTCTCCTGGCTGCTCAATCAGCGCTATACCGACACCCTGTGTGGCACCAAGGTCATGCGCCGCAGCGACTATCAGCGCCTGAAGGCCGGAAAGGCCTATTTCGGTGATTTCGATCCGTTCGGCGACTTCGACCTGATCTTCGGCGCATCGAAGCTCAACCTGAAATCCGTGGATCTCCCGATCCGCTATGCCGCGCGCACCTATGGCGAAACCCAGATCTCCAGGTTTCGCCATGGCTGGATGCTGTTGAAGATGGTGGCTTTCGCCTTTCTCAAGATCAAGGCGATCTAGGTCGCGGAAGCCAACGACGATGATGTCAGACGATCGCTGCTTTCCCGACGCACGCGTGAGCGAAAGGATCAGAGTACTGCTGATCCTCATCGTGCCGTCGCTGTATCTGGCGGCGACGCTGCTCTATTCGGCCTACCAGGCCGTCTGGGGTGTCCAGGTCGATCCGGAATCGGCGTACACCATGAACGGGCTGGTGGCGGCGGCGGGATACGGCTCGCTGAAATTCGATCATCCGGGAACGACGACGACGCTGCTCGTCGAACTGATCGTGAGGGGCTGGGCCCTGCTCGCCAGGGCCGGGGACATCGTCGCGTTCGGGCTCGCGCACTACGACGCGATCACATGGGCGGCGCGCACGGGCGAGGCGCTGGTGCTCGCGGCCGCGCTGCTGGCCGGCGGGATCATCGTCGGCCGGACGACGCACAGCGCGATCGCTGCGATGCTGTTCCAGGGCGGCGCGTTCGTGCACGCGGACGCGTTTCACTTCCAGACGGTGCTTGCGCCGGAAAGCCTGATGGCCGCGATCGCGCTGTTCGGCATGGCGATCGTGATCAAGGCCGCGCTTGATGCGCATCCGCCGTCGATGCGTCTCGGCGTCGTATGTGGGGGCATCTTCGCGCTCGGGTTCTCGACGAAATATCTCTATCTGCCGCAGGCGCTGTTCGCCGTGTGCCTGCTTCGAAACAGGCGCGCCTTCGTCGCCGCTACGGTCACCGGGGCGGTCGGATTCGTTGGCTTCAGCATGGTCTTCAATCCGGGAACGATCACGCGGGGGTTTGGATGGCTCGTGCAGATCGCCACCCACAAGGGGAATTACGGAGAGGGTGAGCCCGGTTTCATTGATTTCGGAATGTTCTGGTCAAACATGGCCGAGATCATCAAGGCCGCGCCGCTCGTGTTCGGCGTGTACGCCGCAGCGGCGGTCGCGGCGCTGGCCGGGTGTATCGAGCACCGGAACTGGCGTGATCCGCTCAGCCTGACGCTCGGTGCCGCCGTCCTTGTCCATGCGGCCCATCTCGTGGCGACGTCGAAGCATTATGCGCTGCATTACATGATGGCGCCGTGGGTCCTGACCGGCGGCGTGCTGGTCCTGATCGTGGTGCAGGTCAAGCGTCTGGTTCCCGCTGTCCCTCCGGTCGCGCTCAGCCTGCTTGCAGGCAGCCTGTGTGCCGCCATGAGCGCGATGACTCTGGTCGATGTCGGCGCCGCAGCGCTGCAGGCGTCTCACTTGAACGCGATCGGGGCCCGGCTCTCGAAGGCCGTGGTCGCGGCAGGTCCCGCCTGCGCCAACGTCTCCGGCATGTTCGTGCGCGCGCCGGAGAACGACATGAACCACGGCTGGGACATGACGCTGCAGCTCTGGGGCGATCAGCCGATGCGGGACAGGTTTTCCGCGGCCTATGCGAGCGCGTTCAGAGTCCCGTTGCTGGACCACAACAGCTATACACACGTGCTGAAGAACAACTTTCGACCTTACAGCTACGCCAAGCTCGGGGCGGACTATCCGTGCATCATCGTCCGCTCGGCGGCGGCGCTCGATGCCGAAAATTCGATCGGACTGCTGGCGCTAAATCCGGACCATTGCGTGATCGAAGGGATCCACGTCTATACCGTCGGGCTCGCCTGCGCCAAGGTGCGCAGCAGTTTTCTGGAACAGAGGTGAGGGCACCGGGGCTGCCCGGCGCCCTAAGGGGCCGTTCCACAATCGAGGTCGCCGTCAATGTCTCCATCGACTTTTTGGAGGCCAGGAGGAAGCTGCGCAGTTCAGCCAATATGCCACCAACGCTTTCATTAAAATCCAGCGCTCGGCTCCGCTGAGGTTGAGGGCCAAGCCTTTCAATTCGTAACGGACCGAATACCCTCCGCGCGACTCAGCTATTTCGGCTCCGCCAACTCGCTGGCGAGAGGCTGCAAGTTTTTAGTCATCTCGTCGAGGCGCTTCTGCCACTCGGCTCCGGGCATGAAGGCGAGCACCGGAGCATCACCTGGAGAGCTCTTGACGTAGTCGGGATCGGTGAGGCTCTCGGCGATCGCCGTTTCCAGCTTCTTCGCGACGTCGTCGGGCGCACCCTTCGGCAGCGCAAAGCCACGCTCCGCGGTCATGATGACGGGAACGCCCGCTTCCTCGGCGGTGGGTACACCGGGCAAGGACGGGGAACGAGCCTTCGACAGAATCGCGAGGGCCCGGAGCTCTCCCTTGTTGGTGCCGTGCAGTTCGGGCACTTCGCTCAGGCTGACCATTCCGACATCGAGATGGCCGCCGAGAACGTCGGTCCTCTGCGCTGCCGTTCCGCGATAGGAGATCTCGTTTGGCTCGGCGCCGACAGCCTTCGCGAGCATGCGGATGGCCAGATGGCCGTTGGTGCCGGCTCCGTTATGTCCGAACGTGACCGAACCGGGCTTCTTGCGCAGCGCGTCGACAACGCTGGCGAGCGTCATGAACGGGCTGTCGTTGCGAACGACGATCACGCCGGGATCGTCGACCACGCGCGCAACCAGACGGATTTCGTCCATGGTGTACTGGGTCTTGCGCGTCATCGGCAGAAAGTTGTAGCCGGGCACGTTGACCACACCCATCGCATAAGCGTCGGGAGCAGCGCGTGCGATCGCGGTGAACGCGATCTCGCCGCCGGCGCCCGGCTTGTTGAGGACGACAAACCGCGCGTTTCCGCCGAGCCGCTTCTCGACGAAGGGAAGCAGCTTGCGAGCCATGACGTCGGTCCCGCCGCCCGCGGCGAAGCCAACGACGACCTCGATCGGCTTGTCCTCGGGCCACGCGGCCATCGCCGCTCCCGAGGCCGTCAGGACGACCATCGATATGACCGTTCGAACCTTCCTCAACATGAGGGCCGTCCTTTCATTCTTCGTAGCCAACAAATCGGGGCTGCGGCGTCTCTGATCTTGCAATGCCGGTCCGGCACTATCGATGCGATGCCATGACCCGTCCAGTGACGGGAAGGCGACGTGCCGCCGTCAATGCTCACGCTCCAATCGGCAAGAGGAGGATTTGAAGGCGGGAGGTCGACAATACGGCTGCCAAGAGCCCCCACCCATGTATCAGCCACGTGAATGAACACGGCGGCAGCGCGCGACTGTAAGGGATTGATTTTGCTGGCGCTCCCTAGCGGAATCGAACCGCTCTCTCCACCGTGAAAGGGTGGCGTCCTAACCGATAGACGAAGGGAGCAAACGCAGGGCCCTGCCGATTTTGCCGGCCCGGCCGCTACTGGCCGAGTCGAGCCCGGCGGCTTGCAGCGGGCGAACGTATAGTGGCCTTTCTGGCTCCCGGCAAGCCGTCCGGAAGCGGTCTTTTGACCCCGGTGGACAGCGCTGGCCCCGGGATGATCCGGAGGCGATTTCAACGGTTTCTTAGGGTTCCACAAGTAGCGCTGGGTCAGGAGATCTTCGCCAATGCCCCCGCCGAAAAAGCGCGCCAGCCGCAAGCTGTTGTCGCAGCAAGCCTGGATCACGCTCGACGGCGGCTTCGCTGCGCGGCAGTGCCTGGTCCAGGACATCTCGGATTCCGGCGCCAAGATCACGCTGGAGGAGGACGCGAGCCAGCTCCCGGGCGTGATCCGGCTCGCCTTCGCACGCGATGCGCGCACCGGGCGGAGCTGCCAGGTGGTCTGGCGCCGCGGCAAATCCGCCGGCATCAAGTTCATCTGATCACGATCACGGCCGCCCCGATGGCGCGCAGCGCCGCTCCGGGCTAGAACGCCGCCATGCGCGTGCCGCTCCTCATTCTGATCTCGTTGTTGGTCACACCCGCCGCGGCGACGGAGACCCTTCGTCTGCCGACCAACGAGCGGGCGCAGGCCGGCAAGACGCTGCCGCTGAAGGGCGCGGCCGGGAAGACACAAGCGGGCTCCTGCGCCAATTACGGTCCGCGCTTCGTCATGGTGGAGGGCACCGGGACCTGCGTGAAGATCGGAGGCTCGATCAGCATCGATACCACCGTCAGGCGCTAGAGCCCTGCCCCAGGATCTGCTGCGCCTCGACCTCATCGTTCCCGTGCTGATGTCCTGCGCAATGTTGTGGTGGGTCGGCCGCGGCCTGAGCTGGACGGCGCGGCTGGCGACCGCGGCGGTGACTTTGGTGCTGATCGTCTGCGTGCTGCTCGTCGAGCGCGGCTGGGGCTGAGCCAGACCTAAAAAACGCGAAAACAACCCCATGCACAGTAGCCGTCAAGCGCCGAGTTGCGCCGCAGCTTTTGCGTCCCAACGCCGATTCATCGCGGCCCCACCGCGACTTGCGCCGTGCCGCCCCGCTTACGACATCGGCGGTGCGACATGGTGTGCAAATCCGGGCCGTTTGCCGAGCTCGGCAAGCCAGCGAGTCAGATGCGGCTGCGCCGGCCGGGTGATGCCCTCGACGCCGAGCCAGCGCCGCGCATAGGAGCCGAGCGCGATGTCGGCGAGCGTGAACGCATCGCCTTCCATGAATCGGCGCGAGGAGAGCAGGCGGTCGGCAATCGCCCAGACCTCCGCGGCGGCATCGGCATCGCGCTGAACCTGGATCATGTCGCGTTCGGCGGGCGCCGTGCGCACGATGCCCCAGAACACGGGGCGATCGACCGGCTGCACGGTCGACAGCGTCCAGTCGAGCCAGCGGTCGACGGAGGCGCGGCTCTTCGGCGCCTGCGGGTAGATCGGCGTGCCGCTGCCATGCTCGAGGCACAGATAGCGCATGATGGAGTTGGATTCCCACAGCACGAAGTCGCCCTCGACCAGCGTGGGGATTCGCGCATTGGGGTTCATCGCGAGATAGTCGGCCTCGCGGGTCTTGCCGTAGGCCATGCCGGCGTCGATGCGCTCATAGGGCAGGCCGAGTTCGGTCAGGCACCACAGCACCTTCTGCACGTTGACCGAATTGGCACGGCCCCAGATCGTGAGCTTGGTGTCAGGCATGAAGCGTATCTCCCCGCGGCGTTGTCCTTGGCCGCGGGTGATAGCGGAATTTCCTCAAACGCGCGATGCGCGATTGCGGCGCGCCCCTCATGCAAAAAGCTCCGCCGGAGGCGGAGCTTCGTTTGCAAAACAACCTGGCCAGTTGAAGCTGTCGCTCAGCGGCCGAAGAACAGCCACAACAGAATGATGACCGGGATCGGCACGCCCAGCATCCACAACAAAAGTCCGCGTCCCATGATTTTCTCCTCCAATCGCATTGTCGGAGAGTGAACGCGGGCAGCGCGGGCTTGTTCCAGTGCTTCGCGCCTACCAATGGCCCGTATTGGGCATCGACGCCCAGGGCTCCTGCGGCGGCTTCGGCTCGCCCTTCTGCAACAGCTCGATCGAGTGCAAGTCCGGCGAGCGGACGAAGGCCATGTTGCCGTCGCGCGGGGGACGGTTGATGGTGACGCCGGCCTTCTGCAGCTTTTCGCAGGTCGCGTAGATATCGTCGACCTCATAGGCGAGATGGCCGAAGAAGCGGTCCTCGCCATATTTCTCCTCGTCCCAATTCCAGGTCAGCTCGACCAGCGGCGCGCCGCGCGTTGGCGGCTGTGTCTTCAGCGCCTCGAGATCGTCCGCCGAGCACAGGAAGACCAGCGTGAACCGCCCCTTGTCGTTCTCGATCCGCCGCACTTCCTTCAGCCCGAAAGCATCAACATAAAACTTCAGCGCGACATCGAGATTGCGCACGCGCAGCATGGTGTGAAGGTATCGCATGGTTGTTGCTCCCTTTGGACAGACGGAGTTTTGCATTGGGCCGGGGACGGCGGGGGTAGGAGATAGCAGGAAAGTTGGGGGAGCGGCAGGGGGCGCGGGGGCGCGTGTGTGGGGATGAAATGACAAACAGCGGGCTCAGCATCAGCAGGCTGGCGACGGCGAACGAATTTGATCCACTCTTACCGTAGTGCACCCGAAAACAGCAACTCGTATCCGATCCAGTAACATCGTAAAAGATGATAGGGTTCATTCACCAAAATCTTGAGAAACGAAGTGCCGCCCCATCGGCTGTCAAAGCAAGAGAGAGATCAGCGCGGCGCAGCGTTCCATGAGGCCGGGCATATAGTTGTCGCTTGGAGTCTCGGTTTAACTGTCGGTGGGGCTGAAATAGCGATCGGTGGTGACGATGCGAAGGGCACTGCGGAGATACAAGATGCAGGCCATACTCACCTGGTAGACCAGCTTGCAATTTGCGCGGCCGGCTTAGAGGCTCAGAGGCTCTTTGACGCCCCTACGCATGAAGGAGCAGGTTGGGGGGACTATGGGAAGATGGTGGCGCTATTGGGAGACCTCGATGAGCAAGAGCAAATGAGTATGTTGCGGCAGGGGCACGGCCGTGCATCTGATCTCGTGTCTGCAAATCGCGCAAAGGTTGAGCGAATTGCTCTGGAATTGGTCGACAAAAAGCGGCTCGGTGCGCATGAGATCGCAAGACATCTTGCGGATTAATCGGGCTACAATTGAGATCTGCTATCGTGGCAAAGAGGCGCAATATGTGCCTACGCTGACGTCAACAGCTCGTAGGATGGGTGGAGCATTTGCGACACCCATCATGTTTTCGTCACGCAACACGTCCTCGATGGGTTTTCCCTTCGCTCAACCCATCCGACTCTCTGGCAGTCGCGTTTTTCGCAACGACCATCGGGTCATTTCTGATGTCGTTCTTCGAGAACGAGTCAATAACGGGGTGCGAGCTCACCATGTCGGCACACTGTGACAACCTAATTCTCAGCGAAAGCTCAGAACGCAAACCAGGCCAGTACCGCAATGACGGGTACAAGGGCCACGCCGAAGAGCACCAAGGGTGCGGGTTCGTTACCGGTACGGTCACTCATGGCAGGCTCCTTGAAAAAAGCCCCGTAGCGGCGGCGCTACGGGGCAATCAGTGCCGACAAGCGGGGGGAGTCGGTCGGCGCCGCTCAGGCACCCAATTCCGTTTTCGAGGACTCGTTCCTGGCAGGTGCTTACGCGCCGGATGCTGACGCCGGAAGAAAGCGGCGGGGCGCTGCCGGGCAGCTTGCGCCAGCTTCGGCGACGACGAGCCGGTCTCTCAGGCTGCCTTCTCGACGCCCTTGGCGATGATCTCGACTTCGAAATAGCCCATGTCGCGGAGCTCGTCGGCCTTTTTCTCGGCCGCTTCCCTGGTGTCCCGCTTCAAGATGATCTGGCCGGCGCCGTCGCGGGCGCAAACGAAATAAGGCATTTTCGATTCCCGATTTCGTTTGCATACACACGGCTCCCGGCTGCCGCAACGTTCGATGGCTACTCGTCGAGCCCGGCGTTTTGCCGCAGCTGGTCGATCAATTCCGAGGCTTCGGCCTTGGTCAGATCCTCCTCGGGAAGGTTCTCATGGGCCTGTTCGGCGAGGGTCTTGAGGTAGGATTCCTGGGCTCCGGTCATCGGGTCGTCCCCGGACACCCAGTCTTTCGGGTCCTTTTGCGTATTGTCGGCCATCGCGCATCTCCTTTTCGGTCTCCGTACAACGTCGGACTCGACTTTTCGTTCCGTTTTTGTTCTCTTTGGCCAACTTCAAATTGCGAGGCGGAACATGCCGGACCTGGACTATGTCAGGCGGGAGATCGAACGGATGCGCATCCAGATGGGCAGGCAGAGGAGGGAGATCCTTCAGTTGCAGCGGGCCGGCATCGGAACCGCTTCTGCCGAAGCGTTGCTGTCGCGGATGGAAGCAAAAGTCGAGGGTCTCTGTGCTCAGCGCGATGCGCTGAAGGCGGCGGAGCCGCGCGCGACCAAGGGCAGGGTGCTCGGCGGGAGGACGTGGTGAGCAAGCGATGGTTCGACGACGAGAGAGAACTGTCGCCCTTTCTGATCGCGCTGGAGAGCGTTCGCCGAAGAGCGACGCGGGAAGGGTGGTGCTATGCCCACGTCCAGGCCATTATCGTTGCTATCGACCAATACGCGGAAGCCGCGACAGGCAACCGCGAGTACTTTCTGAACAAGCCCGTTTCGATCGGCGACAGCAGAAAAGCCGCGGACATTCCGTGAGGCGTTGACGCCGCGATCTCACCACCTTGCGAGCGCGCCGTATACGCGACGTGCGTGTTCGAGTTGCGCGCATTGCCACGTTGCCGACTTGTCAGCGCAGGCGGGCGCGATCCGCGTTCCGAAAACGGACGTCGATCGCTTGAGAGCTTGTTAACCGACCGCCCTCAGGATGCCGCCCAAATCGGAGGAGATGATAATGTCGGACTTGGAACAGGCGATCCGCGAACGTGCTTACCAGCTCTGGATTGAAAGCGGTGCCGAGCATGGCCACGCCGAACGACATTGGCTCGACGCCCAGCGCGAAGTTCTCTCGGCATCTCTGGGCGCCGTGGCGCGGGTGTCGAAGGTGAGCTCCGACAAATCGAAAGCGAAACCTGCAGCTGCGCGAAAGAAGCGACGCGCCGCATAGACCCGCTGCCAGGTCGCGAAGAAGCGGTTTCCGACCTCATGAAACTCGGTGAATCGACGAACGCGATTGTCTGGTCCGACCGGAAGATGTGGTCTTTCGAGGCGAGGCCGCACGGCGGGTCTTGCCGGATTTCGAATGAACTTCACAGATGATCCCGTTCTGCTCATCGAATTGCTTCAGCCACGCTTCGATGTAGCCGGGATCGTCGGCACAAAGCCGCTCGAGCAAACGAAGGTTCTGCGCTCTGAATTCCACGAGGGTCTTAGGCATCATCTTTCCTCAAAACCCTGCCCGTTGAAAAAATGCGTGGAAGCGATCGACGGGTCAACGGCAAAGAGGGGCTTGAATTTGCATGTGAGCTGATGCAGCGCGCAAAAGCGAAAACCCCGCCGGGGGGAGCGGGGTTCTCTGTTGGGGTGAAGCTTAGGGACGCTTCAACTGTAAGACGCTCAAGCCGGCGGAAAGTTCAAAGACCAACACGAATTTTCCGTATGAACCTGGCCGAGCCCATTGCGACCAACCGGCATGCTTCAAAGCCTGCTTAGCGCAATCGTGGAACTCATCTTGTCTGCAGCATGGAGTGCCGCCGTGAGATTGCTCGGTGCAGAAAACCTTGTCGAGATCGCGAGTGCGATCGTCGGACTTAGCTGTATTTTGATTGGCTTCACAGTCTTCCTTCTGGACCACTGAAGACCGCCGACGAGAGCCATCGCGCTGCATCGCCGGCGTGGGCTGCGCTGGTGCTACAAGCTGCTCAGTTCGCCGGTTGCTGGGAGCCTGCTCTTACAAATCCGCAGGTTAGTTGAAAACCAATCTCACAAAACTATCTCAGCGGCAGGCGGCAGGATAACAAGCCGCCCCTCAACTGACACCCAGCCGTTGCGCTCAGATAGGGTGAAGCTGGGTCTTTCGAAACTCCCCACGCCTGGCCCGCCTCACTGGCCTCAGGCAACGACCATGGCTACCCGCACGTACAATCACGAACGCTGGTCGAAGGATGACGACCGGCTGCTTCGATCCATGTCCGAGACCGGAAAGAGCCTCACCTTGATGATCGTGAAGCTCAAGCGCCCTGTAGCCTCGATCAGATCGCGGGCGATCGAACTCGGCGTAAATCTTCCGGGAACGCGCATCGGCCTGCGACGGAAGCCGCGGATTGTCTAAGCCTCCGTCGCAGACACCGGCTTCGGCGCAGGAGGCACAAAAAGCCGCGCCGTTCCGTAGGGAACGACGCAGCTCTGAAGCCGTCCGTCGAGACGCGGCTTACTTCATGTTGCTGCGGGTTTTCGTGCCGCCCTGGTCACTACCTGGGCCGGAGCCGCCCTGGCCGGACGCGTCGGGTTTCCCCATTCCGCCCTTCTTCATGCCGTCATTGCTCATGCCGGTCGTGCTGTTGTTCATCGAGCCCTTGTCCGTGTTGGCCATGCCGGGCTTCTGCATGTTGTTGGACTGCGGCGCAGGGCCGGTCGCGTTCTGCGCAAAGGCCGAGCCGCACATCAAACCGAGGGCGGCGATAGCGATCATGAACTTCTTCATTGTGAACTCCTGTTTGCTGCATGAGCCAAACGGGAGGGCGAAAGTCCTGTTCCTAAATTGGGCGATCGAGGAGAAAGTTGTTCGTGACAAGGGTTCCAACTCGGGCGCAGCGCGATGACCATTCATCGTCATCGCATTGAAAGGTCGTCGACGCGCAAGCTGCGTACGAACGCGCTTCGCGTTCATACGAGGACGACGGTGGCGCGCGTTCCTGGATCGACTTAGGCCGCAATCCGGTGCTCGACCGGAGCGGTCAGCAACTTGAGCGCCTGGGCGTGTTGCAGGTCGGGGACTGCGATCGCCGTGTGGCTGTAGACCGCATGCGTCCTCGAGTTTGCAATCGTGTCCAGGATCTGGCTGCCCTTGATGACATGAAGTCCCATGCCATCCTCGGTGGGGAAGATCGCCAGCACCACGTCATAGGCCGTGATGACGGCTCTGAGCGCTTCGGCCTTGTCTTCGGCGACGTCGACGAAGACACGAACATCAGCCGCGAGTTCACGCAGCTCGTCAAAATCCAGCACTGTGGGGGTACTCCAACGCAACAAGGACTGAATGGAGCTTGGCGGCGTTGGGTTACTGAAGTGTCAACAAGGCGTGCCGGCCCACAGGTTTCACGACGAGGTGACTTCGCGTCTAGCGCTTTGCTTGTTCCTTGCGAAGCCGCGCCTCTGCGGCCTCGTCCACGAGTTTCAAGGCGACACCGTCATAACTCAACTTGAATCCGCGGCCGACGATCCATGTCCATCCCTCGCGCTCCCCGATGGCTTCCGCATTGAACTGTTCGGAGATCGATCTGACGGCAGCATCCTGTGCCCCGGGATTGTTCAACTCCGCCTTGACCCGCCAGATCGGGTGCCGGGCGTCGGTCTCATCGCTATCGACCGAAACCTTGGCGCCGTTGATATCGCAGTCGAAGGTGTAAGTGTCGCGGCTTCGGCGGCAGAGATAGCGGCGTTGACTGACGAGCTTGCTGGTCTCGTCAAATGTCATCCCGGGCGAGAAGCCGAAGATGTCGGACTTCTTCACCACGGCGAGGGAGGCAGGCTTCAGGAAGCCGGGCTGGATCGCGACGAGGGCTGCGACGGCAACGACGATCAAGCCTGCGATGACGATAGCGAACTTCATGAACACCCCTCGAAAAGCCTTCAGACCATTATAGGCAGAAGGGGCGTTCTGCCATGCCCCAAAAGCGAAAACCCCGCCTGGGGGAAGCGGGGCTTTCTGATGGGGTGAAGCTTGGGGACTTCAATGATATGACGCGCCAGCCGCAAAATGGTTCAAAGCGAAATTGCGTGTCCCTGTCGCACCTTGCGCAGGAAGTCGGGAACCCCGCAGAACCCTGCTTGCGTTTTTGGCCTTGATAGGCTCTAAGCCCGGTCAATTCATGACCTCTGGCATGAATCAGAAGCGCGCCTCCGCGGTCCGGCCGCGTCACAGCAGAGTTGTTCGCGCGCACCTCTTCAAAGGAATTCAGACATGGCGAAGATGACGAAGACCCAATTGATTGATGCAATTGCCGAGGGCACGCAGCTTTCGAAGAACGACGTGAAGTCTGTGATCGAGTACATGGCGACGGTCGGCTACAAGGAGCTCAACGAGTCCGGTGAGTTCGTCATTCCCGGCTTTGCAAAGATGTCGGTCGTGAACAAGCCGGCGACGGAAGCCCGCATGGGCGTCAATCCCTTCACCAAGGAGCCGATGCAGTTCGCGGCCAAGCCCGCCAGCAAGTCGGTGAAGGCTTCGCCGCTCAAGGTCGCCAAGGACGCCGTCTAAGCGCCGGCGATATCGTTGCTGCCGGGAGATGCCGCAGCGCGACTGAAGACAGGCGGTGCTCGGCGATTGAGATCCCGAACATCACCATGACGATAGGGACGAGCCCCAGAGCCCGCGCCTATTTTAGCCAGACACGGCTACCAAAGAAAAACCCCGCGCTTTGGCACGGGGCTTTTCTGGCTGACGGCGTTGGGATTTCAGCGCTTGGCCGCCAGCCGTATTTATAACTTAAAGTTGAAAATCCAAAAAGCAACAGCGCCGCGATGACGGAATATGTTCGTCCACCGCGGCGCTGCGATATGACTGGGCGCTGAAATCCCCAGCTTCCATGGGTCCACGCGGCGTTGAAAAGGTTCAACGCGACACGCCGGGAATTTCCAACCGGGACTCGACTTTTCGTTCTTTGTTTGTTCTAGTGGGCCACCTTAAGGACGCTTGGGAGGTGACTCATGACCGTCGAAAAGCAGCGCGAAGTGATCAGACTCTGGAATGAGCTCCGGAAGCTCGAGGGCCCGGCCGCAGAAGAGCTCCGCATCCAGATCCTGGAATGCTTCTCGGAGAAGAGCCGAACGAAGCGGGCGGCTTGATCTGCGCCGGCAGAGACGGACGACACCGGACGTGCGGACAGCGCGGGCTCAATTGGACCACTCGCGCTTGATCAGACGGCTGTCGCTGCCCCGACCGGGCGAGCATTTTGAAGTTCGTCTTGGGGGAGAGATTGCGGCGCACGCATTCGCCGCGGACTCGTCAGGAACGAACATGTGCAAGCAGCGTTCGCCTGCATGATATGCCCGCGATGCGCCCAGCCGATGATGGCGACTTCCACCAACAGCTTTCGATGCGAACCTTGCCGCGAGATCGTCATTGTGTTCGGCGTTGTCTCGAAGCAACTGCCGCCGAGCATCGTGCCGACGCGTGCTGCCGCTTATGAGGTCGCGCCGCGCGCCTTCATCGATCGTTAGGAATCGATCCGCCCTGATTTTTCCGACTCCGATTCGTTCTTCGAGAACGAAATGGAGTCGGATGCAGAACAAGTTGCGCCTGCCGCGACGATGCGGCCGCCCGTATCATAAAGGGACGGTGTGATGCGCAGCACAGCCGCGTCTTCGTCTCCTTCGTAAGCCGTGAGGCGAGGGAGAGCGACATGAATGCGTGCTGGTTTCTCGCCGAGATCGCAAAAGTGTTCTGGTACGATCGGCATCCGCGCCTGCGCAAAGGCAAGCCGTCGGTGCCGCAAGTGCCGCCGCCGCGATCGACGTCTCTCGACACGTCGTCTCCCGATGCCACGTGATCCGACCGTCACGCGCGCACGTATTGTTAAGATCTTCACCGTGCCGATTCTTCGATTCCGATTCGTTCTTCAGGAACGAAATGGTGTCGAAGCTGGAACAAAGCCGGTCGGCGGGACACGGCAGCCTCAGCTCACGAGAAACCCATTGCTGTTCATTAATGGAAGGGTTCGATCAATTGCTAACGAGAGTTTTCGCCAAAGCCGATAACCCTATTCAGTTAGGTTAAAAGACTAATCGCGTTGCGTACGGCCCTTGTTGCGGTAGGTGTCTGGCAAGGACAAGCAACAAACGACTTTGCCAAGAAGCAATTTTGCCATGACACCTTTTTCAGAACCGTCCTTTTACCAGGGCGACCGTCACACCTATCGTCGCGTCGCGATCGTCGGCACGCTGTTCTGCCTCGCTTTCGTGCTGATCAGCTTCTCGCTGCGGCCGCAGCTCGAAGACACGCGCGTCGCAATCAAGGCCGACCGGCTGGTACGCACGGCGGGCCAGCCAGTGCCCGCCAACTAAAGCGCAACACGCCAGCTAGCGCCCGTTGCCACTGATAGGCTCGTCGGCGCGCACGGAAGCTGACGCTCCGCCGTGCGAAGCAAGCGCCACGAAGCCGGCATAGCCGGACAAATTGAGCAGTACTTCCAGCCACACGGGCATGTCGGCCTCTTCTGATTTTTTGCGTGAAGACGGCATCAACGGCCGCGCGCTAATCTGGTTTCATGCTCCCGTCCGAAAACGCAAAAGAGAACTCAGAGCGGAGAGGAGGGGTCGAGCCGGCGGCCGAGGGTCGCAACGGTTTCGCTCGACGGCTGCTGCTTCAGGAACTCCGCGATTGCGCGCGCGAGCTCGCCGTCGCTCATCGGCGTCGGCGGCGCGTGCAGCGTCCCTATCCCGAAATTTCGAACGATCTCGTCGTAGTGGCCATCCTCGGAACGGGGAACCAGCTTGCGGATACGGGCCAGCAAGGCAGATAACGGCAAACTCTCCTCCTCGGTCGTCCGCCCCGCTGGCAGCAATCCTCGTCTGCTGCCATCTGCTCCCGTTAAACCGAAAACCCCGCCGGCATCGCGGAGATGCTGACGGGGTTTCGGCGCGGCTACCTCGACCGGATGGCGGAAGCTGCTGCGCTGGAGGTCCAATTCACGGGCGTCGATTTAGTTCCAGCCGGATCCAAGGTTTTTTGTCGCACGGGTTCCCCGCCTTGGCGCAACCATCGCCGCTTCTCGCCGTTATCCCGGCAGACGCGAAGGAGAAATAGAATGAAGAAAACATTGGCAGTTTTGGCCACCATCGCAGCGGTCGGTGTCACCACGGTCGCGGCGCCTGCGCCCGCCGAAGCGCGCGGGCGCGGGATCGGCCCGGGCCTTGCTTTCGGTCTTGCGGCCGGAGCGATCACCGCGGGCGCCGTCGCTGCATCGCAGCCCTACGGATATGGATACGGGTATGGCCCCCGCTACGGCTATTACGGCGGACCCGGCTACTATTCACCGGGCCCCTACGCCTACTATGGCGGCGGACCGTACTACCGGCACCATCGCCATTGGCGCCATTGGTAAGACACTCTCAAACGAAAAGCCCGGAGCGATGCTCCGGGCTTTTTTCATGCGCGTTGATCGGACCGTGCTTTACGGCCAGAGCGAAGGCCGCTCGACCTTGCGAGCGTTTTCCAAGGTCGATACGAAATACTCTTCGCGCTCTCGTTTGAATTTCTCCTGCGTGGCACGGAAGGCGGCGACACGGGCGGCGATTTCGTCGCGCTCACGGGCTTTGCGTTCTTCGTCTTCGGTCATAGCCATCCCCTCAAGTTTGCTACTGAACCCAAGCACTGCCGCCGCATCATCTTGAGTCGCATTGAAACATCCATTGATGCTCCCGAATGGGGCGTCAATGGGGAGGAGGCATTGCAGGATTGTGATATGCGAGGGGCGGAAAAAATTGCCGAGCGCATCGCGTTAGCGCTTGATAAGAGCGTCAGCAATCTTGCCGCGTGCGATTGTTGGTGTCAGGCAAACCGAGTCGGGAGTTGCGATTGATTGCATCGGATCTTCAGAGCGGCGTTGAATGCCTCGGCGAGATGATCGCCGAGGCAAGGGTCATCGTGCCGTTCACGGGCGCCGGCATCTCGACCGAATGCGGCATTCCCGACTTCCGCTCGCCGGGGGGAATCTGGACGCGCAACCGTCCGATCCCGTTCGACGAGTTCGTCGCGAGCCAGGAGGCGCGGGACGAATCCTGGCGCCGCCGTTTTGCGATGGAAGAGGTGTTCGCGGCGGCAAAGCCCGGCCGCGGCCATCGGGCACTCGCCTCGCTCTACCGCGCGGGCAAGGTTCCCGCCGTCATCACCCAGAACATCGACAACCTGCACCAGGCCTCAGGTGTCGCCGGCGACGACGTGATTGAACTCCATGGCAATACCACTTATGCGCGCTGTATCGGATGCGGCCAGACCTATCCGCTCGATTGGGTGAGGCAGCGCTTCGACGGCGACGGCCTCGCGCCCAACTGCACCGCCTGCGACGAACCGGTGAAGACCGCCACGATATCCTTCGGTCAGATGATGCCCGACGATGAAATGCGGCGCGCGACCGCGCTGTCGCGAGCCTGCGATCTCTTCATCGCGATCGGTTCCTCGCTCGTGGTCTGGCCCGCGGCGGGCTTTCCGATGATGGCGAAGAACGCCGGTGCTCGTCTGGTGATCATCAACCGCGAGCCGACCGAACAGGACGACATCGCCGACCTCGTCATCCACGATAACATCGGCGAAGCGCTCGGGCCCTTTACCGGCAATTGAGGCGTCAGTTTGATTCGCGGCTGTGCAAGCTGTTCATAGGTTCCGGCTGATCTCTTTTTTGTCTATGCCTCGCAACCGGGAGTGTTATCTTTTGAGTCGAAAGATTCGCGTCGCGTCCAATTGAGAACATTCTCTTAAGACGCGTGATTCGAGCGCCGCCGATGTGGCGGGTTGCATGGCAGTGTGGGGTCCGGGGTTATGGGGTCGTCGGACGGATTTGAGTCCAAGAAGCTCGGAGTTCCCGGGCAAATATCGCCCGGGCGGATCACGCCGGGCGAGCACGGCGGTGCCGGTCGCGACAGCGCGCTCAGTCCGTTCAGTGGGTTGGGAGAGGCCAGCGCCAATCTCGTCGAGGTCCACGGCGTCATCAAATGGTTCGACGCTTCCAAAGGTTACGGCTTCATCGTTCCCGACAACGGCTGGCCTGACGTACTCCTGCACGTCACCGTGCTTAGGCGTGACGGCTTTCAGACCGCTTATGAGGGCGCCCGCATCGTCGTCGAATGCATCCAGCGCGCCAAGGGTTACCAGGCGTTCCGCGTGGTCTCGATGGACGAGTCGACCGCAATCCATCCGGCGCAGATGCTGCCGCCACGCACCCACGTCACGGTCACCGCGACCAGCGGGCTGGAACGGGCTCAGGTCAAATGGTTCAACCGGCTGCGCGGCTTCGGCTTCCTGACCTGCGGCGAGGGCACGCCCGACATCTTTGTGCACATGGAGACGCTGCGCCGCTTCGGCATGACCGAACTCAGGCCCGGCCAATACGTCCTGGTCCGCTTCGGGCCCGGCTCCAAGGGCATGATGGCGGCCGAGATCCATCCCGAGACCGGATCGCCGGGGTTGCAGTCGCACTAGGTGCGGCACATCTCGGGCTCTGGCTTTCATTTCCCGCAATCGTGAGCATTGGAGGCGCGCTGGCAGGCCGGCGCGCCTCTGGCTTTTCCGGCGACCGCCGCGTAAGGACTGGTTTCCGTCCTACGCCTCGAGTGCCCCCATGAATCCTGATCGCAAGGCTGTTTGGTCCGCTCTGAAGGGCTGGCTTGCCGCCGTCCTCATCATCGCCGGCTGTGCCGTCGCCGGTGCGCCCTCCCACGCCGCCAGCTTCCAGCCGCTCGAGATCGTCACCAAGAACGGCGTCCAGGTGTTCTCGGTGGAGATGGCGACGACCGAGGAGGAGAAGCAGACCGGCCTGATGTACCGCAAGGAACTCGCGGACGGCAAAGGCATGCTGTTCGACTTCAATCCCGAGCAGGAAATCTCAATGTGGATGAAGAACACCTATGTCTCGCTCGACATGATCTTCATCAGCGCCAACGGCCGCATCCTGCGCATCGCCGAAAATACCGAGCCGCTGTCGACCAAGATCATCTCGTCCCGCGGGCCCGCCCGGGCCGTGCTGGAGGTGGTGGCGGGCACGGCGCAGAAATACGGCATCCGGCCCGGCGACCGTGTCGGCCACCCGCTGTTCGGCAGCAAATAGCGCGGGCAGGCGGCGGCCGCCCTGGGGGCTTGCTGCCGCCTTGGGTGTCTTGCTGGCACGCTGGGAAGCGTGTATCGACGGGGCTCGCCGGACATTCGGGGTATAGCGCAGCCTGGTAGCGCGGCAGTTTTGGGTACTGCAGGTCGTTGGTTCGAATCCAGCTGCCCCGACCAGTCCCGGGGTTCGATCTCCGAGACATTTCCCTGCGGCCTGAGACGTGATCCGACAGGCGGCGCTTGCGGTGGTCCCGAGATTTCTGCGCGATGTTTCAAGTCATTGTCCTGCCCACCCGGACAGAATTGCCGACGCCGCGTCGAACCTTTGGCTGTCGCCACAGACATATGTGTGTTGGGGATTTCAGCGCCCAATGTCTAAACGGACGCCGCCAAGCGATGATATTCCGCTTGCGCGGCGTTGCGCTTTTCCAAGTGTGCTTTTTGGAACCGGCCGATCAGCTGGAAGCGTACCAGCCGAGCGGGAAAGGCAGCAGCGGCCATATCCCGTGGTTATCGTTGGCGGCTTTTGGCTGTTGCGCCGGCGTCCTCGCGATGGGCGCAGGCGGTGTCGATGCCAGCGCCAGGCGCAGGCGTTCACATTGCAAATTCATTGTGGTCGCCCTGACGAATCGTCTCGAAATTCAGCTTACAAAATTGGACGTCAGCTCAATCAATTAGCAACGCGCCCGAATGGCGCGGTCATTCTCAAATCGTGCACGCATTCTAGGTAATTCGGCGGCGGCTTTCAACCGATCTCGGCTCCAGGCCGGGAGAGGTAAGGTTGACCGGTTAGGTTAAGGACGAGCGGCTGTTGCGGCCGCTTCGGCGATCGTTATCAGATCGATTGCGGCTCGCGATGGGCTGCCCGACGTTCGTGCTCGCACACGGTCACGGTTCGTCGCAGCGCGCGTATCCAGTGAGTTCTGCGTCATGTCCTCCGATCGCAACTTCAAAACCGCCGGCCCGCAATCGAGCTGGAGCGAGATCTGGCACCTCTGGACCGTGATCGTGCCCCGTCGCTCGATCAAGGGGCAGCTCGTGGTCGGCAAGGTCTGGCGCCGCCACGACGGCCGCGACTGGATCTACAAGAAGTTCACAGAGTTCGACGGCGAAGAAGCCGCCTGAAGCGCGATGTGCCCGGATGAGCCGTCATCGCGCCCCGGGCAGTTCCTGGGGCCGTACGGCCCCGACCCGCGGGTCGTTCGACCGCAGCCTATCCCGGCGCCTGGACGCGCGGCAGCGGCAGCTTGAAGTGACGTTTCGCATAGGCGACGATTTCGGCGTCCGAGGGATGATCGGCGGCTTCCACCGCGGCAATCCGCTTGGCGACATCGGGGGCGTTCGCGCGAATGTGGCTGGCAAGTTCCGTCTTTGCGCTGGCCGGACCGATGATGAGGATCTCACCGGCATCGGCCAGGGCTTTGGTCACCTCGCCGTAAAACGCCTTGTCAGGGGCGGCATGGCCGCTGCCGACCGTGTTGGCCTTGTGATGAAGGTGGCGCGTCGCCAGTTGCGGATGCAACGTGATTTCGTCCGAGCCGCTCAGGCCGAGATGGAAGATCCTGGCCTGCGAATGGTCGATCCAAACCACGGCGTGAAAATGAGAGGGCATGTGCTTATGGCCTTGTCCGAGGGGAGGCCGCCGGTGCGACGGCGCGTGTCATAACGACACTAGACCGACCGTCGCCGGCTCCGGTTGACCCAAGTCAACCGCACTCTGTCCATCGACTAGGCTCGTGGCGATTGAAGAGGCGGCTCTAACCGGCAGGCGTTCCTAGCTCAGGCCGTCTTCGTCGCGGCTGTCGCAGGCTTGGGCGGCGGTGGCTTGAGCGGCTTGTCCTGCTTCTTCGACCACGAAATGTAGTAGGCGACCGTCGTCATGATCGCGATTCCGGCGACGCTGACGAAGATCTGCGCGAGCAGCGAGCCGGAGCTCATCGACAGCTCGAAATGGCCGACGAAGGACAGGAACACGCCGACGCAGAACACGGCGAGCGATTGCTGGCCGCAGACGATCAGGGGATCGAACACCCTCCATTCCAGCCCCGGCCATTCCTTCGGCACGAAGCGGATCACCAGGATCACGATCACGACGAAGTGGATGAAGCGGTAGGGCGCGAGGTTGGTCTTGTCGTTCGGGTTGAAGGCCGAGAACAGCCACTCCGGGAACATGCCGCCGAACGCGGGGAAGCGGCCGGCCATGGTCATGACCAGCGCGAACAGGAGATAGCCGAGACAGAGATAGAGCGTGATCGGTGCGTTGATCAGCGTCATCGAGCGCCGCGCGCCGCCCATCGCGCACCAGGCGCCGAACACGAACAGCACCTGCCAGCAATACGGGTTGAAGTACCACTGGCCGGCCGGATAGGCGTTCAGATTCCAGCCGAAATGGCGGGCCGTCAGCCACAGGACGATCGATAGCGCCATCGTCAGATCGGGCTTGCGCAGCATGAACCACAGGACCGGCGGAAACAGGCCCATCAGCACGATGTAGAGCGGCAGCACGTCGAGATTGAGCGGCTTGAAGCGCAGGAACAGGCCCTGGCGCAGCGTCTCGGTCGCGTTGTCGACGAGGCCGGCGACGTTGAACTCGTTGATCATCTCGCTGTCGCCGAAGCGCAGCGCCAGATAGCTGATCGAGGCGATATAGATCACGAACAGGATGATGTGGGCGACGTAGAGCTGCCAGACCCGCTTGGTCAATCTGGTGGCGCCGACCAGGAAGCCGCGGTCCAGCATCATCCGGGCATAGACGAACGAGGCGGTATAGCCGGAGATGAACACGAACAGATCGGCGGCGTCGGAAAAGCCGTAATTGCGCGTCGTCACCCAGTTCACGACGTTGTCGGGAATGTGGTCGAGGAAGATTGCCCAGTTCGCGACGCCGCGAAACAGGTCGAGCCGGAGGTCACGGCCTTTTTCAGGAAGCGTGGCGTTGATGTTCAGGAAGGCCATGCGACGGAAGCTCTCGAAGGGGACGGATACGCCGAAATCGGCGAGATGGGGCCGCCGGGCGGGACCCCGGCGCGGAAGACGGGTACGCAATTGTCACGGTGCAGCATAATGACTATACCGTCGGGGAGGGTGCCGGGGCCGGAATCACCGATCAGTTCCCAACCGGTGTCTCTATACTATGCCCGCGGTTTCCACCAACTGCCACCGTGACGCATCGAAATCGAACGAAAGACGAAAGAGGCCCGGATCACCCATGACCGCACGCATTTTCAAGCCCGCTAAAAACGCGATGCAATCCGGCCGGTTTAAAACGAAGGAATGGCAGCTCGACTATGAGCCCGAGCAGCCGCGCTCGGTTGAGCCGCTGATGGGCTGGACCTCGTCCGGCGACATGAAGCAGCAGATCACGCTGCGCTTCCACAGCAAGGAAGAGGCGGTCGCCTATTGCGAGCGCAAGGGCATCGCCTACCAGGTCATCGAGCCCCAGGATTCGATCCGCCGCCCGGTCGCCTATGCCGACAATTTCTCGTTCCGCCGCGGCGAGCCCTGGACGCATTGAGGGCGGCTGGCGCGGTCCATTCCGACATCATTCCTCGCGATTGACTTCATGCCGGGGCTTGTCCCGGTTGCGTGGCCGCAAACCGCTTCGGCGAGGCGAAGGCACGGGCATCCACGTTTTTGCAACCGGAAATGGCTGGATAGCCAGGACATAGGCGACCGGAAGCAAAGCCGGGGTTTCGGATGGCTATTCCCGGCCCCGAGGGCGGAGAGGCCGCTCGAGCGCTATGGCGCTATGCGCCGTGTCAGCCTCTTGGCACCCCTTCCGCCCCGTGCTTCGCTGCCGCTCATGACACGACCATGACGGGGCAGGGTATGGCCGGGCGTGACCAGCTCGACGGCGTCGATCTGAGGATATTATCCGAGCTGCAGCAGGACGGGCGAATCCGCAACCACGAGCTGGCGCTGCGCGTCGGCGTGTCCGCGCCGAACTGCTTGCGGCGGTTGAAATCGTTGTTTGGCCGCGGCGTGATCCGGGCGGTGCGGGCCATCATCGACGAGCGGCGGCTCGGCTATGAGGTGGTGTCGTTCGTCTCGATCCAGCTCGGCAGCCAGGCGCAGCCGGTGCTCGAGGCGTTCGAGAACTCGATCGCCGCGATCCCGCGCATCCAGCAGTGCTGGCGGATCTCGGGCGACACCGACTATCTCCTCAAATGCGTGGCGCCGAGCGTCGAGAGCATGCGGCAGCAGCTGCTGCACTTCGCCGCGATGCCGGACGTGAAGAACGTCCGCAGCTTCCCGGTGCTGGGTGTTGCGAAGGATGTGCCGCTGCCGTTGCAAGACGTTGCGGCGGCGTCCGCGAGCTAGCGGCAGTCTGCCTGTCATGAAGTGAACCGCGCTCGCTTGCTCGGCATGGACGCGACGAGCCGCGGTGCGCCCCTCCGGATAAGCTTCAGCGATACCTGCCGCGAAACTCGCGCGGGCTCGCGCCTGTCCAGGTGCGGAAGGCGCGGGAAAAGCTCTTCTCATTGCGGAAGCCGGCGATCTCCGCGATGCGCTTGATCGGCGCACGTCCACGCATCAGCTCTTGTTTTGCCAGTTCGAACTTTGCCTCTTCCTTGAGATCGCGCAGCGAGGTGGCCTCCTCGCGCAGGCGCCGATGCATGGTGCGGGTTGATAGCGCGAGCTCGCTTGCGACATCCTCGGCGCCGAGACTGCGGCCGCGCCCATTGCGAAGCACGCGGCGAACGCGCTCGACCAGCAGCCGGTCGCGCCTGTAAGGGAGCACGGTCAGCCGCAACGCGCCCTTGAGCATGCTGTCGAGATCGGCCGCGCTGCGCGTGAATGGCAGCGAAAGATAGTGCTTGTCGAAGACGATGCGGGCGCTGCCGGCATCGAAGCTCAGGTTCTTGCAGAAGATGGTCGGATAGACCGAGACATGGCCGGGCTCGGCAAAGGGAAATTCCGCCGCGCGCAGCGCGATGGCGGAATCGACCGCCCAGCATGAAAAGCCGAGTACGTAACGGAGCAGGGTGACCAGGCAGAATTCCCGGAGATTTCCGAGGTCGCGCTGCTCGCGAATGGAGATGGTCGCGGTCTCGTCGCCAATTGCGAGCTCGAACAGCACGTCCTCGGTCAACAGCCGATGATGCCGGCACCAGCGCTTGAGAGCGACCTCCAGATTGGGCGCCGTGATCGAGGCGCGGCACAGCATGCCATAGGTGCCCCAGGGCAGCCGGCGCGTGAACCAGCCGAGCGCCTCGTCGTCGAGCTCACGCATGGCGTGACCGGCCAATGCCTCGAACTGGGCCGCCGTGATACGTCCGTCCCCGGAATAGACGAGGTCTTCGGTGACCTGGCCCTTGCCCAGGGCCTCGGTCGCGTCCCCCCCGTAGCGGGCATAAGCGGCGACCACACCGCGGACGAAGGCGGCGGGGGTCATGGCACGGCGGGGCGTCGCGGTGGCGGCTTGAAAAGGCATGAAAAATCCTCGCCAAAGTTGGCGGAAAATGCAACCTTTTCGACCGCCAAGGCGCCCGGACGGAGGTAGGTTCGGGCGATAAAAGACGGAGGAATCGCCTTGAACATCCCGAGCATCGATTTCGATCTGGGCGAAGACATCAGCATGCTGCGTGACACGGTGCGCGCCTTCGTGGAGGCGGAGATCACGCCCCGCGCCGCTGAGATCGAGAAAGCCAATCTGTTCCCGGCCGACCTCTGGAAGCGCCTTGGCGACCTCGGCCTGCACGGCATGACCGCGCCGGAGCAATATGGCGGCTCGAACATGGGCTATCTCGCCCACATCGTTGCCATGGAGGAGGTCTCGCGCGGCTCCGCAGCCGTTGGCCTGTCTTACGGCGCCCACTCCAACCTTTGCGTCAACCAGATTCGCCGCAACGGCAACGACGCGCAGCGGCAGCGCTATCTGCCGAAGCTGATCTCCGGCGAGTATGTCGGCGCGCTCGCGATGTCCGAGCCCGGTGCGGGATCGGACGTGGTCTCGATGAAGCTGCGTGCCGACAAGCGCGGCGATCGCTACGTGCTCAACGGCTCCAAGATGTGGATCACCAATGGCGGCGATGCCGACGTGCTGGTGGTCTACGCCAAGACCGATCCGGAGGCCGGCCCACGCGGCATGACCGCCTTCCTGGTCGAAAAGGGCTTCAAGGGGTTCACCCATGGCCAGCATCTCGACAAGCTCGGCATGCGCGGCTCCAACACCTATCCGCTGTTCTTCGACGAATGCGAGGTGCCGGAGGAGAACGTGCTCGGCAAGGTGGGCGAGGGCGTCAAGGTGCTGATGTCCGGGCTCGACTATGAACGCGCAGTGCTCTCGGGGGGGCCGCTCGGGATCATGGCCGCCTGCATGGATGCGGTTGTGCCCTACATGCACGAGCGCAAGCAGTTCGGCCAACCGATCGGTGACTTCCAGCTGATGCAGGGCAAGCTCGCCGACATGTATTCGACCTGGCAGGCCACGCGCGCCTACGTCTATGCGGTGGGCCGCGCCTGCGACCGCGCCGACCACGCCCGCAGCTTGCGCAAGGACGCGGCGGCTGCGATCCTCTATTCCGCGGAGAAGGCAACGTGGATGGCGGGCGAGGCAATCCAGGCGCTTGGCGGCGTCGGCTATACCAGTGAATTCCCCGTGGGGCGCCTGTGGCGCGACGCAAAGCTGTACGAGATCGGCGCGGGGACGTCCGAAGTTCGCCGCATGCTGATCGGCCGCGAACTGATGTCCGAGACGGCCTAACACCTTCACTTCATTGGAATCAACATGCCGCTCCATTCCAGCATCGATCCGTCGTCGTCAGACTTTGCGCGCAACTCCGAGGCCATGCGCTCGCTGGTCGCGGACTTGCGCGAAAAGCTCAGCCAGGTCGCTGGCGGCGGCGGCGAGGTCTCGCGCAACCGGCACACCTCGCGCGGCAAGATGCTGGCGCGCCAGCGGGTCGATCTGCTGGTCGATCCCGGCACCTCGTTCCTGGAGCTGTCGCCGCTCGCGGCCTACGGCCTTTATGGCGGTGACGTGCATTCGGCCAGCGTGGTGACCGGGGTCGGGCGCATCGCGGGCCGCGAATGCGTCATCGTCGCCAACGACGCCACCATCAAGGGCGGCACCTATTACCCCATGACCGTGAAGAAACACCTCCGCGCGCAGGAGGTGGCGCGGCAGAACAATCTTCCCTGTGTCTACATGGTCGATTCCGGCGGGGCCTTCCTGCCGCTGCAGGACGAGATCTTTCCGGACGAGCGGCATTTCGGCCGCATCTTCTACAACCAGGCGCAGATGTCCTCGCAGGGCATTCCGCAGATCGCGATCGTGATGGGCTCGTGCACCGCCGGCGGTGCCTATGTCCCGGCGATGTCGGATGAGAGCATCATCGTGCGCAACCAGGGGACCATCTTTCTCGGCGGTCCTCCCCTGGTGAAGGCCGCGACCGGCGAGGTCGTCAGCGCGGAGGAGCTCGGCGGCGCCGACGTGCATTCGCGTCAGTCGGGCGTCACGGACCATTATGCGCAAAACGATGCCCATGCGATCGGCATCGCACGGCGCATCGTCGGCACGCTGAAGCCGTCGGCACGGCCTAATCTCAACATGCATCCGCCGCGAGATCCGCTGTTCGCTGCCGAGGAGATCTACGGCGTGGTGCCCGTCGACGGCCGCAAGCCGTTCGACGTACGCGACATCATCGCCCGGGTCGTCGACGGCTCCGAGTTCGACGAGTTCAAGAAGCTTTACGGCACTACGCTGGTGTGCGGCTTCGCCCACATCTGGGGTTATCCGGTGGGCATCATCGCCAACAACGGCATTTTGTTCAGCGAGAGCTCGCTGAAGGGCGCACATTTCATCGAGCTGTGCTGCCAGCGCGGTATCCCGCTGGTGTTCCTGCAGAACATTACCGGCTTCATGGTCGGCAAGAAATACGAGGCCGGCGGCATCGCGCGCGACGGCGCCAAGCTGGTCACGGCGGTCGCCACTGCCTCGGTGCCGAAATTCACCGTGGTGATCGGCGGCTCCTACGGCGCCGGCAATTACGGCATGTGCGGCCGCGCCTACTCACCGCGTTTCCTGTGGATGTGGCCGAATGCGCGCATCTCGGTGATGGGCGGCGAGCAGGCCTCGATGGTGCTGAGCCAGGTCCGCCGCGACAACATCGAGGCCAAGGGCGAGAGCTGGTCCAAGGACGAAGAAGATAAATTCCGCGAGCCGATCCGCGCGCAATATGAGAGCCAGGGGCATCCTTATTATGCCACCGCGCGGCTGTGGGACGACGGCGTGATCGACCCCGCCGACACGCGCCTCGTGCTTGGTCTTGGTCTCTCGGCGGCGTCGAATGCGCCGATCGAGCCGACGAAATTCGGCCTGTTCAGGATGTGATGCGATGGACCGCTCAAAGCTCTACCGGCGTTTTCGCACGCTCCTGATCGCAAACCGTGGCGAGATCGCAGCCCGCGTCATCCGCACCGCGCGTGCCATGGGCCTGCGCACGGTCGCGGTCTATTCCGAAGCCGATCGCGACGCGATGCATGTCGCACTCGCGGATGAAGCCGTGCTGCTGGGGCCGGCTCGCGCCCGCGACAGTTATCTCAATGTCGATCGGTTGATTGAAGCTGCGAAGAAGACAGGCGCCGAGGCCGTCCATCCCGGTTACGGATTTCTGTCGGAGAATGCCGAGTTCGCGCAGGCCTGTTACGATGCCGGCCTCGTCTTCGTCGGCCCAACTGCCGACATGATGAACGCAATGGGCTCGAAATCCGGCTCCAAGGCACTGATGGAGAAAGCAGGGGTGCCGCTGGTGCCCGGCTATCACGGCGATGCGCAGGACGACGCCACGCTGGCGAAGGCGGCCGACAAGGTCGGATTCCCCATCCTGGTGAAGGCCTCCGCCGGCGGCGGCGGCCGCGGAATGCGCATCGTGCGCTCGGCCGAAGAGCTTGCGCCAGCCATCGTCAGCGCCAAGCGCGAGGCCAAGGCCGCGTTTGGCGACGATCGCATGCTGATCGAAAAATATGTCGACAGTCCCCGGCATATCGAGGTGCAGATCGTCGGCGACAGCCACGGCAATCTGCTGTCGCTGTTCGAGCGCGAATGCACGCTGCAGCGCCGTCATCAGAAGGTGATCGAGGAGGCGCCGTCGCCGACGCTCAATCCTGCCCAGCGCGAGACGGTCTGTGCCGCCGCGCGAAAAGCGGCGGGCGCCGTGAACTATGTCGGCGCCGGCACCATCGAGTTCGTCTCCGACGGCAAGGATGTATTCTTCATCGAGATGAACACCAGGCTCCAGGTCGAACACCCCGTGACCGAGTTGATCACGGGAATTGATCTGGTCGAGTGGCAATTGCGCGTCGCCTTCGGCGAGGCGCTGCCGCTGAAGCAGGACGAGATCCGGCTCAACGGCCACGCCGTCGAGGCGCGCGTCTATGCCGAGAACCCGACCAAGAATTTCATGCCGTCGGTCGGCAGGATTTCGACCTGGCGCTTGCCGGCAGAAGGCGGGGGCTTGCGGATCGATGCCGGCTATCGCGAGGGCGATAGCGTCTCGCCGTATTACGACGCCATGCTCGCAAAGATGATTGCCTGGGCGCCGACGCGGGAGGTCGCGATCGAGCGGCTGAACCGCGGGCTGGAGGAGTCCGACGTCCGCGGGATCGTCACCAACATCCCGTTCCTGTCGGCGCTGATGACGCATCCGAAGGTGCGGACCAATGCCATCGATACCGGCTTCATCGAGCGCGAACTGGCGGTGCTGACACAGGCGTCGCAGGTGCCGGGTGAGCTCGAGCTCTGTGCGGCCGTCGCTGCTGTTATCAACGGCGAGCAGCAGGCCGCCCAAAGCGAGGCGAATTCGCCCTGGCAGACCTTCGGCTGGCAGCCGGTCGGGCGTCGGCAGCGGCGCTTTGCCTTTCGCGTCGGGCACGGGCCCGAGCAGCAGGTCGTTCTGAACTACGGCAGCGGACCATCGACGCTGGTCATCGGCGAGCGCGAATTGGCGTTCTCGATCGTTGCGAAGGACGGCGGCTTCGACCTGACGCTCGACGGCGTCAAATCGTCGGTCGCCGCGGTCATCACCGGGCACGAGCTTTACTTGCGCACGCGTAACGGCCGCTTCGACCTGCACTGGGTCGATCCGTTCGGCGGCGAGACCGAGGAGCAGACCGGCGCGGACAAGATCGCGGCGCCGTTGCCGGGCACGGTCGTCGCCGTGCTGGCGGAGGAAGGGGCGAAGCTGGAGAAGGGCGCGCCGATCCTCACCCTGGAAGTGATGAAAATGGAGCAGACACTTCGCGCGCCCTATGCCGGCGTGCTGACGTCCATCAAGTGCAAGGTGGGCGACATCGTGCAGGAGGGCGTCGAACTCGCCGTGGTCGAGCCTTCGAAAGAATGACTTGGGGAGAGTGAGATGAGCGACCAGGTCCGCATCATCGAAATGGGCCCGCGCGATGGGCTCCAGAACGAGAAGACGCCGGTCAGCGTCGAGGACCGTATCGCCTTCATCGAGGCGCTGGTCGGTGCCGGCCTCGATACGGTCGAGGTCGGTGCGTTCGTCTCGCCCAGGGCGATCCCGCAGATGGCGAACTCGGATGCCGTGCTGCGCGGTGTAAGCCACGTCAGGGGCGCCGAGTTCCACGTGCTGGTGCCAAACGAAAAGGGCTATGACGCCGCGCGCGCGGCCGGGGCGACAGTGGTCTCGGTGTTCGCGGCGGCCTCGGAGGGCTTTTCGCGCGCCAACATCAACTGCACGATTGCAGAGTCGATCGAGCGCTTCAAGCCGGTGCTGGCGCGCGCGAAGGCCGATGGCACACCGGTGCGCGGCTATATTTCCTGCGTGCTCGGTTGTCCGTTCGACGGCGAGATCAAGCCGAAGGCAGTGGCTGATCTGGCGAGCACGCTGTGGGATCTCGGCTGCTACGAGATCTCGCTCGGCGACACCATCGGCGTCGGCACGCCTGATAAGGCCAGGGAGATGCTGCGCGCGGTTGGCGCCAACATCCCGCCGGCAAAGCTTGCCATGCACTTCCACGACACTTACGGGCAAGCGCTCGCCAATCTCTATGCGGGAATGGAGGAGGGCGTGCGCGTCATCGATGCCGCCGCCGGCGGCCTCGGTGGCTGTCCCTACGCGCCGGGTGCGACCGGCAATGTCGCGACTGAGGATGTCGTCTACATGCTCGAAGGCATGGGCGTCAGGACCGGCGTCGACATGGAGAAGCTGCTCGCTGCCACCAACACGATGAGCGACGTGCTCGGCAAGCCGCCGGTGAGCCGCGTGGCGTCCGCGCTGAATGCGAAGAGGAAGCGGGCTGCTTCGTAGGACGGGCTAAGGCACGTAGCGCCGTGCCCACCATCCCTCAGGAAGAGTATCTGCGGATCGGCGGGCACACTTCGCTTTGCCCACCCTAAAGCATTGGAAGCTAGTGGCTCCCGTCCGGCCCCATCACCAGATCCGGCAGCCCGGTCGAGATTCCCGGGAAGAAACATAGCAACAGCACTGCGAGCATCATCAGCAGCACGAACGGCAGTGTGCCCCAGATCACCTCGCGCAGCGGAATGTCCGGTGCGACGTTGCGGATGACGAAGATGTTGAGGCCGACGGGGGGATGGATCAGTCCCATCTCCATCACGATGGTCATGACCACGCCGAACCAGATGATGTCGAAATTGGCGGCGCGTAAGGGAGGCAGGATGATCGGCGCGGTCATGAGAATGATGGAAACCGGCGGCAGGAAGAAGCCGAGCACGACCACCATGACGAGGATCGCAAACAGCAGTTCCCAGCGCGGCAGGTGCATCGCGACGATGGATTCGGCGACCGACTGCGAGATGTGCAGATAGCTCATCACGTAGGAATAGAGCAGCGACATGCCGATGATCATCATCAGCATGGTCGATTCCCGGATCGTCGACTTCATGATCGGTGCGAGGTCGCTCGGCCGCCAGACGCTGTAGATCGCCGCGATCAGCGCCAGCGCCAGCAGGCCGCCAAGGCCGGCGGTCTCCGACGGGGTGGCGTAGCCGCCATAGAGCGCGATCATGACGCCGGTAAGCAGCAGCACGAACGGGATCACGCGCGGCAGTACGCTGAAGCGTTCGGCCAGCGTATATTCGTCGCGCTGCAGGATCGGCGCCTCCGGGCCGCCATTCTTGTAGACCGCTTCGGCCGCGGCGTATTCCTGGCGGAAACGGATGACAGCGTAGGCACCGAACAGCGTGACCAGCAGCAGGCCCGGCCCGATGCCGGCGAGAAACAGCCGCCCGAGCGATTTTTCGGCTGCGACCGCGAACAGGATCATGGTGATCGATGGCGGCAGCAGGATGCCGAGCGTGCCGCCGGCAGCGATGATGCCGGCCGCAAAGCCGCCGGAGTAGCCGCGCTTGCGCATCTCGGGGATGCCGGCCGAGCCGATCGCCGAGCAGGTTGCGGGCGACGAGCCCGCCATCGCCGCGAAAAGTGCGCAGGCGAACACGTTGGCGACGCCGAGGCCGCCGGGCACGCGGTGCAGCCAGGCATGAAGGGCTGAATAGAGATCCTGGCCGGCGCGCGACTTGCCGATCGCCGCGCCCTTCAGGATGAACAGCGGGATCGACAACAGTGTGATCGAGGCCATTTCCTCGTAGACGTTCTGAGTCACCGTATCGAGCGACGCTGTGGGCATGTAGATGCCCATAAAGACGATCGCGACCGCGCCGAGCGCGAATGCGATCGGCATGCCCGAAAACATGACGAGCAGTGTCGCAACGCCGTAGGCGATGCCTATTCCTAACACGCTCATGAACGCTTGGCTCCGGTGAAGGGCAGCGCAAGCTGCACGAGGATCTGGATGCAGAGCAGGCTCATGCCGAGCGCCATCAGCGAATAGGGGATAGCGAGCGGCGGCGACCACATCGAGTTCGAGACCTGGCCGTCGACATAGGCCTCGTGGGCCAGCGTCCAGGACTTCCAAGTGAAGAAGGCGCAGAACAGGAACGTGACGGCATCGACCAGCCAGAGCCTGATCCGGTTCGCCAGCGGCGACAGCAGGCCGACAAAAGCCTCGATGCCGATATGGCCGCGGTTCTGCTGCACATAGGCGGCCGTCATGAAGGTGGCACCGACCAGCAGGAACACGGCGGCCTCGTCCTGCCAGTAATTGGCGGCCTTGAACAGGGCACGGCTGAGCACGCTGTAGCTCAGGATGGCGCAGGCCGCGACCAGCGCGATCGCGGCGAACACGACGATGATGTTGTTGAGGATGGCGAGACCGCGATCGATCGCCGCCGCAGGGCCCGTGCCTGCGGCAGCGTCAGAGCGGGCGTCACGAGCCGGAATCGGACCGTGGCTCATGCCGCGACGTCGGTGGCGAGCTTGAGCAGGTTTGCAGCGGTCGCGGTCTTGGCGCTGTAGTCCTTCCAGGCGGTGTCGCGGGCGATGTCGCGCCACTTGCCGACGGTCGCGGCATCGAGCGCCGAGACCTTCGCGCCGGCCTTCTCGTAGACCTTGGCGACCTCGACGTCGTCGTCCTGCGCACCCTTGCGGCCGAAGGCTTCGAGCTCGGTGCCGACCGCGAGCAGGATGTCCTGCTGGTTTTTCGGCAGCTTGTCGAAGATCGCTTTCGACATCATCAGCGGCTCGAGCATGAACCAGTAGGATGCGCCGGCCCCTGAGGTCAGCGACTTCGCGACCTCTTCGAGACGGAACGAGATCAGGCTGGTCGAGGAGGTGATGCCGGCATCGCAGGCGCCGGTCTGCATCGCCGCGTAGATTTCATTCGAGGGCACCGAGAGCACCGAAGCGCCGGCGGTCTGCAGCACCATGTCCATCTCGCGCGAGCCGCCGCGCACCTTGAGGCCCTTGGCGTCTTCCGGCGCGACGATCGCCTTGGAGCGGCTGGCGACGCCGCCGGCCTGCCACACCCAGGTGAGCAGGATGATGCCCTTGTCGGCGAGGAAGTCGGTCAGCGCCTTGCCGACCGGCTCCTTCTTCCAGCGCAGGCCCTGGTCGTAGGTCGTCACGAGGCCGGGCATCAGGCCGATATTGGTCTCCGGCAATTCGCCGCCGGCGTAGGGCATCGGATAGAGGCTGATGTCGAGCGCGCCCTTGCGCATCGCGGAGAACTGCGCGTTGGTCTTGATCAGCGACGAGTTCGGATAAATCTCGGCGGCGATGTCGCCATTGCTGCGCTTGGCAACTTCAGCTGCGAACATGCGACAGAGCCGGTCGCGGAAATCGCCCTTGTCGATGGTGCCGCCCGGGAATTGATGCGAAATCTTCAGTGTGGTCGCGGCATGGGCCGTCCCGGTGCCGAAGCGGAGGATGGCGGGTGCAGCGACAGCGGTCGCGATCAGATGGCGGCGCGTGAGCATTGTGTGATCCCTTGAACGTTTCTTTGGACGGTTCTTGTTGGCGTGATGTGAGCGGGTCGTGCGACCGGTGCGTAGGCCCATCCTAGCCGGTCTTTCACCCGATATTCTCTCATCTGATAGTTCGAGACCGAATGCGGGGGCAAGGGGGTGGCCGTGCTGCGCTGCAGCACCTGGGCCGTTCGCAATCGGTGCGGCCCGCGCGTCCGCGATTGCGAGAGGCGGCAGCGCCAGAATTTTATCGGCGAGGCCGTAACAACGCCGGGCGTCACTCCGTCGAAACTGAGTAGCGGCGTCCGTCGCTGACAAACTCAATCCCGAAGGGAATTGCACTCATGATCATTCGTACACGCATCGTGCTCGGCGTCTCCGCTGCCGTCCTCTCGCTTGGCCTCGCGCTCGCGCCGGCCGCCTTTGCTCAGGACAAGATGGGCAAGGATGACGGCATGATGAAAAAGGACACGATGTCCAAGGACGGCATGATGAAGAAGGACACCATGTCCAAGGACGACGGCATGAAGAAGGATCACATGTCGAAGGACGGCATGAAGAAGGACGACGGGATGATGAAGAAGAACTGATCTTCTCTTGTCGTGGAAGCGTTGGCGACAGGCAAACGCGCGCCAAAAAGCCAGGGGCAGTCACGCGGACCGCCCCTGAGTCTTTCAGTCCAAATTCAATTGAACGTGACTGAGAAAGCTACTTGCGCTTCGCCTTGCGGGCGGCGTAGCGGGCGTCGCGCTTGGCCTTTTGCTCGGCTTCGGCTTCGGCCGCCCTTGCGATGGCTTCTTCGGCTTCGCGGGCGATCCGGGCGGCTTCGAGCGCGGCAGCCTCTTCTGCAAGGCGCTTCTGCTCAGCCTTCTCGGCCTCGCGCGCAGCCTTCGCCTCGGCCCGCTTGGCCGCGAGGGCCTCGCGCTCGGCACGCTTCGCCACAACCGCGGGATCATCAGCCCCGGGCTGCGACTTGAATTTGTTCAAAAGGTTTTTGCGTGCGTCCTGCGCCGCCTTCTGCCGGTCTGCGAAACCGGGTTCCCTGAATCCACTCATCGACGAGCCTTGTCTTCCTCGCTTCCGATCCTACATCACATCGGTTGGTACGTCGGCTGGGCATAGCAGGCGCCACGCGACGCAGAAGCGTTTACATCGCCGCGCGTCGCTACGCCACCCATAATCGCAGCCGATCAGGTAGACGAAAAGTCGCCGCCCAGACGACCTCATCGTAGCCCGGAAAAACTGCCGAATTGTGATGTCCCTCATAAGGGACCACGAGGGCGACGCCTAGCGTCCGCCCCGATACGTGACGGAGCACGGGCATGACGATCTTCCACTTCCGCCTGAAGGCGCTCGCGATCGCCTTGGCTTTGGTTGCCGTGGCCGGGGCCGCGCTGCTGCTCGCTCGTCCGCAGCCCATCGAGAGTGCCGTCCTGGGGGCTGACTGGGAATGTACCCAGACCGCGTTCGTGCTCACGACCTGTGCACCGCGGCTCCAGCAGGCGATTCCGGCGGTCGAAACCTCGCGCAAGGATGCGATCCGGGCGACCCGGGGCTGAGCTTGGCGAATTTGGCCCGGATGTGACGGGGCGTCGCAGAGGTGGTAAGCCGGCTCGCCCGCGCAACAGGTTGCCATGCCCACGTCCAAGCCCGAGTCCAAGCTGGAGTCCGCCCCCGACCCGGGCGAGAAGCCGAAATCCCGGCCGAGGCCTCAATCCGGTGACAGCCGTCGCGGCGCCATCGCCGGCTTGATCATCGCGATCCTGATCCTCGGCGTCGGCTGGTGGCTCGCGCGGGACCTCACCGCAGCCAGCAAGATGCAGGACTGCCTGATGTCCGGGCGACGCAATTGCAACGTGATCGAACCGGCCCGCTAGAAGCACCCCCACGCGGTCCGTCGAGCCGAAAAAATGCCCTGATCTTAACCATTTGTAACGCGACTTAGCCGACCAAGCGGGGTCAGCTATATCAGCCGGCATCAAGCCAAGCGCGATTCGAAGCGTGTATCGCGGCGGGCACCACGGCAATCGAGAAAGTTGGGGTCAAGCACGCATGACTGCGTTCAGCCGCATGAAGATCATCATTCCCGTGGTTTCGGCCATGTCGTTGCTCGCGATTCCGGCGCAAGCCCAGGACGCCAGGCCGCCGAGGGACGCCGGCCAGCCTCCGGCGCGCGCGGGCGCTGGGGCGCCGCCGCCGGGCAGCCAGACCATCCGCAAGAGCCCGCCGCAGCAGGCGGCCCGGCCCGCGCCGCAGCCCAATGGCCCGCCCCATGCCGGTCCCGGTCCGCACGGCGCCGGCGGTCCGCCGCCGGGACGTCACGTCGCCCGTGGTCCCGCTCCGACGCGCGACTGGGGCGGACAGGTCTACCGGGGCAATCGCTCTTGGGACGGCGGGCGCTGGCGCCACGAAGTCCATAACGGCCGCTCCGGCTGGTGGTGGGACGTTGGCGGTGTCTGGTATTATTATCCGCAACGGATGGCTGGCCCGCCCGGCTATATCTCTGAAGAGTACTACGATGACGTGCCGGTGGCCTACGCCCCGCCGCCGCCTCCGGTCGCCTATGCACCGCCACCTCCGCCTCCGCCGCCGGCTGATCCCGGCGTAAGCGCGCTGGGCGGCGCCATCGTCGGCGGCGTGCTCGGTGGATTAATCTCAGGCAATGCGACCGGGGCGGCCGCGGGCGCGGTTCTCGGCGGCGCGACCGGAGCCATCGCTGGTGCCACCGCGGCATCCCAGCCGGGCTACTACTGGTCGCAAGGCAATTGTTACTACCGGTATCCGGATGGGCAGTACGTGCCAACTGATCCGCGGGCGTGCCGCTGAAGGCACTGCTTCCATGCTGAGCTGAAGGAGGCGGGCGCATTTGCCCGCCTCTTTTCATATTTTGGTGCCGTCACCGATTGTCCGAGAGGTCTCTCGGTCCGGCGTTCGGCGGCGCACAACAACTGCCTCAAAAAAGCACTGGCTCCCGGCGCGGCTTCACGCGATTCTCAAAAGAAAAAATTTGGGAAAGCGATTCGCGGGGATGTGGGACATGCTGGATGCAATCCAGATCAGCTTGGCGCTTTGGGCCATGATCGTTTGCGGCGGGATCAAGATGGGGCAGGTGGTGCACTGCCTCTTCTGAAGCGTCGCAAGCCCTGCGCGCGCCAACGCTCGCGCTGCGTCACACCAGCCAGTTGAAGAACGCAATCGCGCCCCAGACCAGTCCGGCGATCCAGGCCACCATCACGACGCCGATGGTCCCGAGATAGGCGATACCGAGCAGGTCGGCCCTTTGTCGTTGCGTCGGGACGTGGGCCGGGGCTGCTGCTTCGTGTGTCATGACGGGAAATGCCATCGATGTCTCCGCGTGCTGCCGAGAGTGTCGAGGTATGGTTTAACCGAGATACCGGTCGCAGACTGTGACGCAATTCACAGTTGGCCTGGATGAACTCAGCCGAATGGCTTCGCAAACAGTCATCGGTGGTGAGCCAGTCGCCCGCACCCCCCGTCTGGCAAATGCGGACGTTACCCCGCAATCATACGGATGAAATTGCCATGTGCTGGTCCAGATGGCCGGCTAGAGTCCGGTCTCATGTGTATCAAGTACGACCCACAGCACGAAGCGGAGGCCGCAATGAAGCGGGCCGCGGCATCGGAAGGTGCCGACCGGCAACGGCTGATCCAGTTGGCCCTTGCCTGGCACGAACTGGCCCGCGAACGCCGCGATGAGCGGGCGGACTGAGGCCCTTCTCTGGGGATTTTCGCAGAACGATGCGGGCCGCGATCGGTGGCAGAGGGCTGATCTCAATGAGAAAAACCCCGTGCTCGGGGGACAAGCACGGGGCCCTTCAAAGCCGACCGGGGCATGGAGGTCGGCACCACCAGATTTCGTGTCTTCCAACGTACCGGTCGAGATCTCGTTCCGTGCCGCGACGCATTTTGTTGTGCCGTGTTCGATAGGCTCAGCGTTGTGCTGGGAGGCTCGGCTTGCTCGCGCTCGAACAGGAACCTCCGTTCCCTGCGGACGTTGGCCGTCCATGACCGACCCCGAGTTGCGCACACAATCCTTCGACATCGCCTGGAAATATCTCGACCGATCCGGCTTGCTGACAGGCGAGCGCGAGGACTCCGCCCGCTTCATCCTGAACCGGATCGACAGGTTGATGCTGCGAGGAGAGCGGCGCAGGCTGTTGTTGTCGAATGCCGCGATCGACGCGTACCGCTTGCGACCGATGCTCGTGTCCGTCGCTACGTGATCGATCCGCTCCGATCCGACGAAACGCAATGTTAAGACATCGGCAGCGCCGATATTGAGATTGCGATTCGTCCTGTTTGGAACGAAGCGGAGTCGGATCGTGAACAAACACAATGCCCCCCGAACTGCTCGATGTTCAGGTGGCTTCCGTCTTCGGTATGGCGTCGGCATTCATCGAAAGCTTCACGACATCGCCTTCGACGGCGCCGACATATTTTGTGTCGATGTAATGATGATGGTCCTTGTGGCCTTCCGGGCTGTCCTTGCGCGTCAGCTTGATGCGGGTGCCTTCGACCCGGTCGACCGTCCCGACATGTGCGCCGTCCTTGCCGATGATTTTCATATGCTCTCTGATCTCAGACATGTCGTCCTCCTTGTCTGGTCCCAACAGCGAAGCTCGACGTTCGTTGCAGGCGCATGCGCAATAGGAGCCAACGCGCTTGCCGCACGTTGAAGGCCCGTTTCGCCAACGAAAACCCCGATCTCTTGAGACGTCGATCTGCCAAAATGCCCATGGAGACCATTGAAGCCTATCTTGAACGGAAGCACTGCGAACTTCGGCTGATGAATGACTGCCTGAGCCGTCGTCTCGATGTGACGCGTCTGCGATCGGTCGACGAGGTCGTCGCGTCCAAATTCCGGATCACTGCGGCGCTCAGGGCAGAGCACGAGCTGCAGGCGTGGACGTCGACGGAAACGTCCTGGTCGCACGCCGCCAAACCCGTCAGCGGGCCGTTCGAGTTCCGCTACGATTACCAGCGGGCCGATCTTAGCGTGCGCGGTCCTTCCTTCTACGAGCTCGAAGGCAGCGGCATGAGCGAGGCAATCTATACGGCTTCAGGCATGGCCGCGATCTCGGCTGTGCTGCTCGCCTCCGCGCAAATCGTCGAGAAGGCTGATTTGCTGATGCTACCCGGCTCCTATGGCGAGACGCTGGAGCTGATCGAGGGCCTGGTTCCTCATCTGCGGCTCGTGGCTTTGAGTCTGCCGCTGGGCGATGCATTCGCTTCGGCGAACTCGCCCAAGATTTTGTTGCTGGATTCGTGCTCCCTCGCCGGCGCTTTCGAGGCGGCGGTCCGAAGCGACGGCTCCGGTCTCGATCTCGTGATTTTCGATACGACATGCTTCGCGGGCAGCTCGGGCCGGATCCGGCGTGTCCTGAGCTGGGCACGGCGTTACGGCATTCCGCTGGTGCTGGCGCGAAGCCACAACAAGCTCGATTCGCTCGGGGCTGAATATGGCCGCCTCGGCTCGGCGGTTTTCGTGCGGGGGGATGATCACCGGCAGCGATCGAGGCGGCCTGAATGGACGCGTCTTGAAGCCGAAACCCGCAACGCGGTGCGACTGCTCGGCGGCGCGGCGTTGCCGGCGCACTTCCCACCCTTTGTCGGCAGCGCGACCTACTGGGCCCTCACGAAGCGGCGTGTCGCGGCGATCTTGCGCAACGGCCGAAGCACGGCGCGCTGTTTTGCTGCAAGGCTCCCGGCGCTGTCGTCCGAACTCCATTTCGCCCATGGTCTCTACGTCACCTTGCGGGGCCGTCGCCCTTTCGACGAGGCGAGCGCGCGGCAGGCCGCCGAAGACATGAGTAACCAACTGCGCGCCGAGGGCTTCCCGATTCGCCATGCCGGCAGCTTCGGTTTCGACTTTGCCGCGACCGAATGGTTTCACGACGCGACAACGGACCAGTACAGCGTGCGGGTGGCGGTCTCCGACCTGCCGACGCAGGTGTGGGACGATCTCACCGCGGCCATCGTGCGGTGGTGGCAGGTTCGTCAGGCGAGAGGTGGCGAAGGTTGATTATCGTGGTTTGCGCGGAAGAGGCGCCTCGATCAGTCGATCGCCAGGCAATGCTCCAAGACCGGCTTTTCGTTGTTGTCACGGGTGGGACGCGCCCACTCCTGAACGGCGGAGGACAGTTGATGCTGGCCCATGGCGGCGCCGATCGATGCTTGAGCGACCTTGATGGGCCTCGTGATCACGCTGGGGTTCACAACGCCAGCGTCAATGGCCAGATATGACATCGCGACGATTGCCACCGCAAATGCGATGGCCATTCTCGTCCATTCGGCTGGAAGCATCGGAGTCCTTAACCGGGCGCAATTTGCCCGGCGCTTACATAGGACTGATCGGCGCCGTTCAAAGGCCGGCGTATGGTTACCCACGCGTTCGTGAAGGGGCGGTGGATTCAGAATGAGGCTGGCGATCCCGGCAGGAATCGAACCTGCAACCCTCAGAGTAGAAATCTGATGCTCTATCCAGTTGAGCTACGGGACCGTCTTGAGCCGCCCCGGAGACGAGGCGGCTGTTCATCTACCATGCCAAATATGAAAAATATCGTCTTTCGCCAAGTCTGAACCGAACCGTTTTGCTCAGAGCCGCGACAAAGCGAGACGGTGGCATGTCAGGGTGCCGGGTTGAGCGGCAGCGGACTGGACGATGGATCACATCGCCGGAAACGCTGGCCAGCTTCCGGGATGTGGCCGCCGGTCGACGGGTCGGGTATTGCTGCGCCATCAGGACGGCGTGAGCGGCGGTATCTTGATCGGTCTCCTCTGGGCTTGCCTTTTCATGGCGAATGCGACGATTTGCACCTTTGGTTCCATCGCCTTGAGTCCGTCACCTTTCCGCGCATTTCATGCTGCCCACGGGCGGCTGTCCGCGATTTCCGGGAGTCCATCATGATCGGTCTTGTTCGCGCCGTCACAATCTGCGCCACGCTGGCGCTCGGCCTCGGCGTAGCGCATGCCGCCGACAAGGCGTTCAAGCGCGACGACCTCGCCGATTCCGCGATCAAGCTCGAGGCCCAGATCAAAAGCGAGGCGGGGCCCGTCGGCAAGACCAACGCGACGCTGAAGACGGACGCCGACGCCGCCTTCCGGCGCAACGATTATCGCAGCGGCCTGTCGGTTCTCGGTCAGATCGCGGCGACCACGCCCGAGGACGCCGGCAATTGGCTGCGGCTCGCCAAGGTCATCTTCCAGATCTCGCCGAAGAGCTCGAGCGAGCAGACCTTCCTGCTGGAGCGCGCATCGACCGCAGCCTATATCGCCTACCAGCGCGCCGGCAATCCGGGCGAGGAGGCCGACGCGCTCGCGGTGCTCGGCAAGTCGCTGTCGCAGCGCAAGCTGTGGCGGCCGGCGCTGGATTCGCTGCGGCTGTCCCTCGACATGCGAGAGGTCGCCGACGTCCGCGGCCAATACGAGAAGATGCGCGACGAGCACGGCTTCCGGCTGCTCGACTACACCGTGGACTCGGATTCGGCGAGCCCGCGGGTTTGCTTCCAGTTCTCCGAGGAGTTGGCCAAGCGCACCGACTTCGCGCCTTACCTGGCACTGGCGGGCCAGGACAAGCCGGCGCTCTCGGCCGAAGGCAAGCAGCTCTGCGTCGACGGCCTGAAGCACGGCGAGCGCTACAACATCAATCTGCGCGCCGGCCTGCCGTCCACGGTGAAGGAGGGTTTGCCGAAATCGGCCGAATTCAACGTCTATGTGCGCGACCGCAAGCCGTTTGTGCGCTTCACCAGCCGGGCCTATGTGCTGCCTCGAACCGGCCAGCGCGGCATTCCCGTGGTCAGCGTCAACACGCCGGCGGTCAACATCAGCGTCTTCCGGATCGGCGACCGCAACCTGATCAACACGGTGGTCGACAGCGATTTCCAGAAAACGCTGTCGAAATACCAGCTCAGCGATCTCGGCGACGAGCGCGGCGTCAAGGTCTGGACCGGCGAGCTCGCGACCGCGATGACCCTGAACCAGGATGTCACCACGGCATTCCCGGTCGACCAGGCGCTCGGCGAGCTCCAGCCCGGCGTCTATGTGATGACGGCCGCCGCCAAGGGCCCGGGCTCGGACGACGATTATCAGCTTGCCACGCAATGGTTCATCGTCTCCGATCTCGGCGTCGCCGCCTATTCCGGCAATGACGGCATCCACGTGTTCGTCAACTCGCTGGCCTCGACCGATCCGGTCGGCAAGGCCGAGGTGCGGCTGGTTGCCCGCAACAACGAGATCCTGGCGACCCGCAAGACCGATGATAGCGGCCATGTGTTGTTCGAGGCGGGCCTTGCGCGCGGCGAGGGCGGCCTGTCGCCGGCGATGCTGACGGTCACCGGCGAGAAGGCGGACTATGCCTTTCTCAGCTTGAAGTCTTCCGCCTTCGATCTGTCCGATCGCGGCGTCTCCGGCCGGGCAGTGCCGGCAGGCGCCGATGCTTTCGTCTATGCCGAGCGCGGCGTCTACCGCTCCAGCGAGACCGTCTATCTCACCGCACTCTTGCGCGACGGGCAGGGCAACGCCGTCAGCGGCGGGCCGCTGACGATGGTGATCGAGCGCCCTGACGGCGTTGAATACCGACGCGCCGTGCTCCCCGACCAGGGCGCGGGCGGCCGTACGCTGTCAGTGCCGCTCAACTCGGCCGTGCCGACCGGGACATGGCGGGCGCGCGCCTTCACCGATCCGAAGGGCTCCTCGGTCGGCGAGACCACTTTCATGGTCGAGGACTACGTTCCCGATCGGATCGAATTCGACCTGTCCGCCAAGGACAAGCTGATCAAAGCTAACGCTCCAGTGGAGCTTAAGGCGGACGGCCATTTCCTCTATGGCGCGCCGGCCTCGGGCCTGCAGCTCGAAGGCGACATGCTGGTGGCGCCCGCGGCCGAGCGTCCGGGCTTTGCCGGCTACCAGTTCGGCGTTGCCGACGAGGAAACCACCTCGAACGAGCGTACGCCGCTGGAGAACCTGCCTGAGGCCGACGCCAACGGCGTTGCGACCTTTCCGGTGACGCTGGACAAGCAGCCGGCCTCGACCCGTCCGCAGGAGGCGCAGATTTTCGTGCGCATGGTCGAGACCGGCGGCCGCGCCGTCGAGCGCAAGATCGTGCTGCCAGTGGCGCCCAGTGCGGCGCAGATCGGCGTCAAGCCGCTGTTCGGCACCAAGAACGTCGCCGAGGGCGACAAGGCCGAGTTCGACGTTCTGTTCGTCTCACCCGAGGGCGAGAAGCTGCGTCGCGACGGCCTGCGCTACGAACTCCTGAAGATGGAGTCGCGCTACCAATGGTATCGCCAGAACAATTACTGGGAGTATGAGCCGGTCAAGTCGACCTCGCGCGTCGCCGACGGTGACGTGACCATTGCGGCCGATAAGCCGGCGCGCATTTCGCTCAACCCGCAACCGGGCCGCTACCGGCTTGACGTGAAGTCGAACGATGCCGACGGCCCGGTCACCTCGGTGCAGTTCGACGTCGGCTGGTACTCCGACGGCAGCGCCGACACTCCGGACCTGCTGGAAACCTCGATCGACAAGCCGCAATATTCCTCCGGCGACACCATGACCGTGTCGGTCAACGTCCGCAGCGCCGGCAAGCTCACCATCAACGTGCTTGGCGACCGCCTGCTGACGACCCAAACCATCGACGTCAAGGAAGGCACTGCCCAGGTGAAGCTCCCGGTCGGCAAGGACTGGGGCACCGGCGCTTACGTGGTCGCGACGCTGCGCCGTCCACTTGACGCGGCGGCCCAGCGCATGCCGGGCAGGGCGATCGGCCTGAAATGGTTCGGCATCGACAAGCAGACCCGCACCTTGCAGGTGAAGCTGTCGCCGCCGGCGCTGATCCGGCCGAATACGGCGTTGAAGATCCCGGTCAAGCTCGACGGAATCAATCCGGGCGAGGACGCCAAGATCGTCATCGCTGCCGTCGATGTCGGCATCCTCAACCTCACCAACTACAAGCCGCCGGCGCCGGACGATTATTATCTCGGCCAGCGCCGTTTGAGCGCCGAGATTCGCGACCTCTATGGGCAGCTGATCGACGGCATGTCCGGCACGCGCGGCCAGATCAAGTCGGGCGGTGACGCCGGAGCAGCCGAGCTGCAGGGCTCGCCGCCCACACAAAAGCCGCTCGCGCTCTACTCGGGCATCGTGACGGTCAGCGCTGACGGCAGCGCGGAAGTCAGCTTCGACATTCCGGAGTTTGCCGGTACCGCGCGGGTGATGGCGGTGGCGTGGACCGCGACGAAGCTTGGCCGCGCCAACACCGATGTCGTGATCCGCGACCCCGTGGTGCTGACCACGACCTTGCCGCGCTTCCTGCTCAACGGCGACCATGGCACGGTCAATCTCGAGATCGACAATGTCGAGGGCCAGGCTGGCGACTACGTCATCAACGTGAAGACGGGGGGGCCGGTCAAGATGACCGGCAACCCGGCAACCACGGTCAAGCTCGCCGCCAAGCAGCGCAATTCGTTCACGCTCGCGATCGATGCGACCGCGGCGGGGCAGGCGACGCTCGACGTCGACATCAAAGGGCCGAACGGCCTGACGCTGGCGCGCCACTACGCGTTCGACGTCAAGGCGGCGACGCAGGTGTTGGCGCGGCGGTCGATCCGCACGCTGGCAAAGGGCGAGAGCCTGACGCTCACCTCGGACATGTTCTCCGACCTGGTGCCGGGCACCGGCAGCGTCTCGGTCTCGGCAAGCCTTTCGACCGCGCTCGACGCCGCGACGATCCTCAAAGCGCTCGATCGCTATCCCTATGGCTGCTCGGAGCAGATCACGAGCCGCGCCATGCCGCTGCTTTACGTCAACGACCTCGCGGCCGGTGCCCACCTCGCGATGGACACCGAAGTCGATCAGCGCATCCGCGATGCGATCGAGCGGCTGTTGGCCCGTCAGGGTTCGAACGGCTCGTTCGGCCTGTGGTCCGCCGGTGGCGACGATGCCTGGCTCGATGCCTACGTAACGGACTTCCTGACCCGCGCCCGCGAAAAGGGATTTGCGGTGCCGGACGTGCTGTTCAAGAACGCGCTCGACCGCGTCCGTAACTCCGTCGTCAACGGCAACGAGCCGGAGAAGGACGGCGGGCGCGATCTCGCTTACGGCCTCTACGTGCTCGCCCGTAACGGCGCGGCGCCGATCGGCGATCTCCGCTATCTCGCCGACACCAAGCTGAACAACCTCGCGACCCCGATCGCGAAGTCGCAGCTCGCGGCAGCGCTCGCTCTCGTCGGCGACCGCAATCGCGCCGAACGGGTCTATGGTGCCGCGCTCGACAGCCTCGCGCCGAAGCCGGTCCTGGAGTTCGGCCGTACCGATTACGGCTCGCAGCTTCGCGATGCCGCAGCTCTGGTGTCGCTGGCCAGCGAAGGCAACGCGCCGAAGGCGACGCTGACGCAGGCGGTCTCGCGCGTCGAGACCGCGCGCGGGCTTACGCCTTACACCTCGACGCAGGAAAATGCGTGGCTTGTGCTGGCGGCGCGCGCACTGGCCAAGGAGAACCTGTCCATGGAAGTGGACGGCCAGCCGGTCAAGACCGCGCTCTATCGCAGCTACAAGGCCGCGACGCTGGAGGGCAAGCCGTTGAAGATCACCAACACTGGCGACGCGCCCGTGCAGGCGGTGATCTCGGTGTCGGGCTCGCCGGTGACGCCGGAGCCGGCAGCGTCCAACGGTTTCAAGATCGAGCGCAACTTCTTCACGCTTGACGGCAAGCCGGCCGACATCAGCAAGGTCAAGCAGAACCAGCGCTTTGCGGTGGTGTTGAAGATCACCGAGGCCAAGCCCGAGTACGGCCACGTCATGGTGTCCGACTATCTTCCGGCGGGTCTCGAGATCGACAACCCCAGGCTGGTGTCGTCGGGCGACAGTGGCACGCTGGACTGGATCGAGGACGGCGAGGAGCCTGAGGACACCGAGTTCCGTGACGACCGCTTCACCGCCGCGGTCGATCGCGCCTCGGATTCCAAGTCGGTCTTCACCGTCGCCTATATCGTGCGCGTGGTCTCTCCCGGCAAATACGTGCTGCCGCAGGCCTATGTTGAGGACATGTACAATCCCTCGCGCTACGGTCGGACGGGCACGGGGACGGTCGAGGTGCGACCGGCGAAGTGAGTGAGATGAGCGAGGTCGCGCCACATACTCCGCCGTCATGCCCGGGCAAAAGCGCGAAGCGCGTCTTCGCGCGGATGTCCCGGGCATCCACGGACTGCGGTGCCGCGACGAAGAACGTGGATGGCCGGGACACGCCCGGCCATGACGAAGCAGGAGGCTGGGGGTTTCGCGCGCTCTCTGCTCTCGCGCTGACCCTCGTCCTCGCCATCGTCGGCTTCGTTGGCTGGGTCTATTCCCTCGGACCGCTCCCGCTCGAGGAAGCCCGGCACGTCTCCACCACCATCGTCGACCGCAACGGCAAGCTGCTGCGCGCCTATGCGATGCCGGACGGACGGTGGCGGTTGCCTGTCGATGCCAAATCCAACGTCGATCCGACCTATCTGAAACTGCTGTTCGCCTATGAGGACCAGCGCTTCTACGCGCATAACGGTCTCGACCCCCTGGCGCTCGGGCGTGCCGCCCTGCAGCTCGCGACCCGCGGCCACATCGTGTCGGGCGGCTCGACCATCAGCATGCAACTGGCGCGGCTGGTCGAGCCGCGGCGGCAACGCTCGCTCTACGCCAAGCTGCGGCAGATGGTTCGTGCGATCGAGATCGAGCGCACCATGAGCAAGGAGCAGATTCTCGATCTCTATCTTGCGCTGGCGCCCTACGGCGGCAATCTCGAAGGCATCCGCTCCGCGTCGATCGGCTATCTCGGCAAGGAGCCGAAGCGGCTGTCGCTGGCCGAAGCCGCACTGCTGGTCGCGCTGCCGCAATCGCCGGAGACGCGCCGCCTAGACCGCCATCCCGAGGCGGCGCGCAAGGCGCGCGACCGCGTGCTCGACCGCATGGTCGCGGAGCATGTGGTCAGCGCGGACGACGCCAGGCAAGCGAAGGCCGTGCCTGTTCCAAAACTGCGCAAGCCGATGCCGATCCTGGCGCCGCATGCCTCCGACACCGCGCTGTCGACGGCCACGGACACGCCGGTCATCAGGCTGACGCTGGATGCGAACCTGCAGAAGGTGCTGGAGCCGCTCGCCCGCGATCGCGCGATTGCGCTGGGGCCCAACATCTCGGTCGGCATCATCGTGGTCGACAATGAGAGCGGCGACGTGTTGGCGCGCGTGGGGTCGGCCGATTATTTCGACGACAGCCGGGCAGGGCAGGTCGACATGACCCGCGCGATCCGCTCGCCGGGCTCGACGCTCAAACCTTTCATCTACGGGCTCGCCTTCGAGGACGGCTTCGTTCATCCTGAGAGCCTGATCGACGACCGGCCGGTCCGCTTCGGCTCCTACGCGCCGGAGAATTTCGACATGACCTTCCAGGGTACGGTGCCGGTGCGGAAGGCGCTGCAACTCTCGCTGAACGTGCCGGCGATCGTGCTGCTCGATCGCGTCGGCTCCAGCCGGCTGGCCTCGCGGCTGCGGCAGGCCGGCGGCAATCTGGTTCTTCCCAAGGACGAAGCGCCGGGGCTCGCCATGGGACTCGGCGGCGTCGGTGTGACGCTGCAGGATCTTGCCCAGCTCTACACAGGCTTCGCCCGGCTCGGCACCACCAAGCCGCTGCGCGAGGTGACGGCTGACAAGGACGACCGGGAGCCACTGCGGCTGCTGGACCCCGTTGCGGCCTGGCAGGTCGGCAACGTTCTGCTGGGAACGCCGCCACCGGAGAATGCCGCTCACAATCGCATCGCGTTCAAGACCGGCACCTCCTACGGCTATCGTGACGCCTGGTCGGTCGGATTCGACGGCCGGATGACCATCGGCGTCTGGGTCGGCCGTCCCGACGGCGCGCCGGTTCCGGGCCTGATCGGCCGCGTCGCCGCCGCACCGATCCTGTTCGATGCCTTTGCCCGCACCGGCAGGACGTTGGCCGCTTTGCCGAAGCCGCCAAGGGGAACCCTGGTTGCCAGCAATGCCAAGCTGCCGTTGCCGCTGAAGCGGTTCCGGCCGGTAGGAGAGCTGGTGCGAACGGGCCGCGATCAGCCGCTGCACATCCAATTTCCGCTCAACGGCTCGCGGATCGACGTGGATCGATCCGGGGGGCAGGAGAGCGCTGCGATGCCGGTCAAGGTTGCCGGCGGCGTGCTGCCCATGACCGTGATGGTTAACGGTACGACGCTCGGCGAGATCGACGGCCGCCGCCAGCGCCTGATCGATCCACCCGGTCCCGGCTTTGCGCGGCTCACCGTGATCGATGCCACGGGCGCCGCGGACACAGTCGTCATTCGAATTCAATGACCCCGCCTCAAGCGGTTGTGGCGATGGCGGTTTCAGCGTAAGCGGAACCAATGGCCGAGACCTATCCTAGCCCCCGTTTTGGAGCGCCCCGCGAGCCGAAATCTCCCGCGAATCCGGGCAGCCGGCTCGTGCGCCTGCTTGATGTCGTCACGGCCAGCCATGCCCGCGCCGTCGCCTTCCTGCTGCTGTGCGGACTTCTATTGTTCCTGCCAGGCTTCTTCACGATCCCGCCGATCGACCGCGATGAGGCGCGGTTCGCCCAGGCCACCAAGCAGATGGTCGAGAGCGGTGAATATGTCGATATCCGCTTCCAGGAGGACGTCCGCTACAAGAAGCCGGTCGGCATCTACTGGCTGCAATCGGCGGCAGTCGAGATCGCCTCGGCGTTGAAGCTGCCGAAGGCCGAATTGCGAATCTGGGTCTACCGGATTCCGTCGCTGATCGGCGCGGTCGGCGCGGTGCTCATGACCTATTGGACCGCGCTTGGATTCGTCACGCGGCGCGCCGCGGTGCTGGCGGCGCTGATGATGTGTGCATCCGTGCTGCTCGGCGTCGAGGCGCGTCTCGCCAAGACCGACGCGATGCTGCTGCTCTGCGTGGTCGCCGCGATGGGCGCGATGGCGCGGGCCTATCTGTCGTGGCAGCGCGCGGAGGACGAGACACGTCCGCCCTGGAGCTGGCCGGCGATTTTCTGGACCGCGCTTGCGGTGGGCATCCTGATCAAGGGCCCGCTGATCCTGATGTTCGCAGGCCTGACCATCGTCGTGCTCGCGATCCAGGATCGCGATTCCTCCTGGTTGTGGCGGTTGCGCCCGGTCTGGGGCCTGATGTGGATGCTGGTGCTGGTGCTGCCCTGGTTCGTCGCGATCTTCTGGCGCGCGGGCGATGCCTTCTTTGCGGACTCCGTCGGCGGCGACATGCTGAGCAAGATCGGGGCCCAGGAATCCCACGGCGCGCCGCCCGGATTGTATCTCGCGCTGTTCTGGATCACGTTCTGGCCGGGCGCGCCGCTGGCGGCGATGGCGGCGCCCGCGGTGTGGCGGGCCAGGCGCGAGCCCGGCGCGCAGTTTCTGCTGGCCTGGCTGATCCCGTCCTGGATCGTGTTCGAGGTGGTCCTGACCAAGCTGCCGCATTACGTGCTGCCGCTGTATCCGGCGATCGCCATCCTCACCGCCGGCGCGGTGGAGCGGCGCGTGCTGTCGCGCTCCTGGCTGATGCGCGGTTCGGCCTGGTGGTTCGCAATCCCCGCAGCCGCCTCGATCACCGCGGTGGTGGGTGCGGTGATGCTGACGCGGCAGCCCGCTTTCGTGGCCTGGCCATTCATTGCGGCGGCGCTCATCTTCGGCCTATTCGCCTGGTGGCTCTACGACAACAACCGCGCCGAGCGCTCGCTGCTCAATGCGCTGGTCGCGGCCCTGATGCTGGCGGTGGTGGTGTACGGCATCGTGCTGCCGTCGCTGACGCCGCTGTTTCCGAGCATCGAAATCGCTCGCGCGCTCCGCAACGTCACCTGCGTCGGGCCGAAGGCGGCGGCGGCCGGCTATCACGAGCCGAGCCTTGTGTTCCTGACCGGCACGCAGACGCTGCTCACCGACGGCTCGGGCGCGGCGGATTTCCTCCGGCAGGGCAGCTGCCGCTTCGCGCTGGTCGAGCAGCGCTCGGAGCGCAGCTTCGTGCAACGCGCCGAGGCGATCGGGCTGCGCTACAAGGTCGGCACCCGCATCGACGGCTACAATTTCTCGCAGGGACGTGCGATCTCGATCTCGATCTTCCGCTCGGAAGGCACCGAATAGGATGCCTGTTACGACCAGCCCCGCGCCGCGCGCTTCCTATCCTGCGCAGTTGCTGACCGTGTCGGGCCGCGCGCTCAAGCAGCTCGTTCGCACGCCCTCGCATTCGCGCCGGGCAGAGGCCGCGCGAAAGCTGGCGCGGCATTCGTTGTGGCTCAGCGCGGCGGGGGCAGCCCTCGTCATTGCGCTGATGGTCGCGTTCGACCAGACCGAGATCGAACTCATGCCGGCGCGCGGCACGCCGAGCCTGTGGCCGATCCGCATCCTCACCGACTTCGGCAAGGACGAGTATCTGCTCTCGGTGCTCGGGGCTGCGCTGGTGGTGCTGGCGCTCGTTGCAGCAGCGCTTCACGGGACACGCCGCACACTGCTCCTCGGCCTCGGCACACGGTTGCAGTTCATGTTTCTGTCGATCGCCGTCTCGGCCTTCGTTGCCGAGATCCTGAAATATGTCATCGGCCGCGGACGTCCGTTCGTCGGCGGCAAGGCCAATCCGTTCAACTTCGTGCCGTTCGAGGGGACGGGGGCTTATGCCAGCCTGCCGTCGGGCCATGCCGTGGCGGCGTTCGCCCTGGCGTTCGCGGTCTCGGCGTTGTGGCCGCGGCTGCGCGTGTTCATGTTCACTTACGCAATCGTGATCCTGCTGACGCGGCTGGTGCTGGTTGCGCATCACCCGAGCGACGTCGTGGCCGGCGCCCTGATCGGCACGATCGGCGCCATGTCGGTCCGCTACTGGTTCGCGGCCAGGCGGCTTAGCTTTGCCATCCGCGCCGACGGCAGCATTGTGCCCCTTGCAGGGCCCGTCCCGGGCCGTCTCAAAAGGGTTGCCCGCGGGGCATCCGCCCCATAAAAGCGGCTGCCTGTCGGGGCCGCCGGTTCCCCGGCAAGGCCCATTCCAACCACGAGCCTCGATTTGTCGTCGTCTCAGCCTTCGGTGTCCCAGCCCTCGGTTTCCATCGTCGTTCCCGTGCGCAACGAAGCCGACAACATCGCGCCGCTGATCGCGGAGATCGGCGCGGCGCTCGATGGCCGCTGGGCCTATGAGATCATCTACGTCAACGACGGCTCGACCGATGCGACCGGCGAACGCCTCGCAGCAATCATGGCGCAGCGGGACAATCTGCGTCAGCTTCGCCATGCCAGATCAGGCGGCCAATCCGCGGCGGTGCGCAGCGGCGTGCGCGCGGCGCGCGGCGCGATCGTGGCGACGCTAGATGGCGACGGCCAGAACAATCCGGCGTTCCTGCCCGACCTGATCTCGGCGGTCGAGAAGGGAGCAGGGCGCGTCGGCCTCGCCGCGGGACAGCGCGTCGGACGCAAGGATACCGGCTTTAAGAAATTCCAGTCGCGCGTGGCCAACGGCGTCCGCAACGCCATCCTGAAGGACGGCACGCGGGATACCGGCTGCGGGCTGAAGGCATTTCGCCGCGAGGTCTTCCTGATGATGCCCTATTTCGACGGGCTGCATCGCTTCCTGCCCGCGCTGGTCCGCCGCGAAGGCTACGACATCGCCTATGTCGACGTGATCGACCGGCCGCGCCATTCCGGCGTATCGAACTACGGCTTCTTCGACCGGCTGTGGATCGGAATCATGGATCTCGCCGGGGTGTGGTGGCTGATCCGACGCAAGAAGCCGACTCCAGAAGTGACTGAGGTGACCGCATGATCATCCAATACGGTCAGGCGCTGAGCAACTATCTCTACGACGTCTTCGTCGCCAAGTTCGATTTCTGGCTGGCGTTCGGCCTTGTTGCGCAGCTGTTCTTCACCGCGCGCTTCCTGGTGCAGTGGATCGCGAGCGAGCGCGCAGGTAACAGCGTGGTGCCGATGGCGTTCTGGTTCTGCTCGATGGGCGGAGGGCTGATGACGCTGGTCTACGGCGTCGTGAAGCGCGAGCCGGTCATCATCCTCGGACAATCCCTGGCGACGGTGATCTATATCCGCAACATCATGCTGATCATCAAGAACCGCAGCAAGGCGTCGAAGACGCTGGAGCGCTAGCTAAAGCAGTCAGCGCGGCACTGCCGACGCCGTACCCGAGGCGGGCAGGGCGGCCGTCACGACCTCGGTCCGGCGATAAGGCTCGCCGGCCGCATCCAACACGGGATAGGCGACCGAGCAGATGTGTGAGTGGATACGCCGGAGGTCGCGCAGCACGTCGAGATGCAGCGAGGTCGTTTCGATGGTTTCGGGGCGGCCTTCGCGCAGGCGGTCGAGATGCCGCTCGACCGCGGCAAGCTCGGTGTTGCGCAGCGCGGTTTTCTCCACCAGCAGCTTGCGCGCCTCGTTGGCGTCGCCCGACATGAAGACGCCGAAGGCGATCCGCAGCGAGTCCATCGTGCGCTTGTGGAAGGCGGCGAGCTCGTCGGCCCCCTCCGCCGAGAACTGGAAGCGCCGCTTGATCTTCTTGGTGGCGAGCTCGCTCAGGCTCTTGTCGATGATGTCGCCGATATGTTCGAGGTTGATGGCGAAGGAGATGATCTCCATCGCGCGCCGTCCCTCGCTTTCGTCGAGGCTGCCCCGCATCAGCTTGGTCACGTAGAGCTTGATGGCCTCGTCGAGGCCATCGACGAGATTGTCCATCTTGGAGACCTGGTCGACCAGCGCGCGGTCGCCCGTCATCATCGCCGCCATCACCTTGCGCAGCATGACCTCGACGAAGTCGCCCATCCGCAGCGCCTCGCGAGAGGCGTCGGCGAGCGCCAGTGACGGCGTCTCCAGCGCGGTCTCGTCGAGATAGCGCGGGCGGGCCGGATCAGCCTCCTGCACGCGATCGGGCAAGAGGCGAATGAGCAGGCGCGACATGGAGTCGAGCAGGCCGATGAAGATCACGGCAGTACCGGCATTGAAGGCGATGTGGAACGCCGCCGTCATCCTGGCGAGATCGGGCTGCCAGGCGTGCATGTGTTCGGCGATCGTGCCGAGGAATGGCAGGACGAGGGCGATGCCGACCACGCGGTTGACGAGATTGCCGACCGGCAGACGATAGCTCGCGGGATCGTCCCGCCTGGCGCCCTCGAACACGGGATTGATGGCGCTGCCGAGATTGGCCCCGAGCACCAGTGCCAGCGCCGCCTCAGGCGTGATGAACTGCGAATAGGCCAGCGACATGATCAGCAGCACGCTGGCGACGCTCGAATGCACGGCCCAGGTGACGAGGGCGGCAATGACGATGCACAGGATGGGATCGCCCGTGATGGCCGACATCACGATCCGGACGCCCGGTGCGTTCTCCGCCGGCGCCAGCGTGTCGAGCAGGATATGCAGCGAGAGCAACATCAGGCCGAGGCCGATGCAAACACGACCGATGTCCTTGATCCGGGATCGCGGGCCGGAGCGGAAGGCGACGAGGCCGAGCACGAACAGCACCGGCGCAACGGCTGCGATGTTGAACGACAGCACCTGCACGATAAGCGTCGTGCCGAGATTGGCCCCGAGCATGATGGCGAGCGCCGCGGCAAGGCTGACGAGGCCTTCGGCCGCGAACGAGCTCGTGATCAACGCGGTCGCGGTGCTGCTCTGGAGAAGGGCGGTAAGGCCGAGGCCGGCAGCGAACGCACTGAGGCGGTTGCTCAGCGCCTTGCCGAGCAGACGCCTGAGGTCAGGACCGAAGGCGCGCAGGATCCCACTGTGCACCATGTGAAGGCCCCACAGCAGCAGCGCAACACCGCCCATCAGATCGAGCAAAACCAACGTTCCCATGCTCCGTGTCCGGATTGGAGTCGATTGGTGAGGCTAGCGCCAAATGCCTGAGGTTCAAACCTTTTGTTGGCGCAACGACGTTAACGTTTGCGCCATCTGCACGTTCCCGCGGCGCGCGTTGGCGCGTCCGCAGGCGTTGTGCCTTGTGAGCGAGCTCACATTGCTGCCGTGAAGGCAGCGAAGCCGCGATCGAGATCGGCCTTGAGATCATCGACGCTCTCGAGCCCGATGTGCAGACGCAGAGTCGGACCGCCGGGCGACCACTTGGTCGCGGTGCGATAGGCGTCGCAATCGAAGGGAATCGCAAGGCTCTCGAATCCGCCCCATGAAAAACCCATGCCGAACAGCTTGAGCGTGTTGAGCATGGCGTCGACGGCCGTCTGCGGCGCAGGCTTCAGCACGATGCTGAACAGGCCCGAAGCGCCCGTGAAGTCGCGCTTCCAGATCGCGTGACCGGGATCGGTCTCGAGCCCCGGGTGCAGCACGCGCGCGACCTCGGGTCTGGCAGCGAGCCATCGCGCCATGTCGAGTCCGGAGCGGTGATGCTGCGCCAGCCGAACCGACAGCGTACGCAGGCCCCGCAGCGCGAGGAAGACATCGTCGGGACCGGCGCAGACGCCGAGCAGACGGATGCCTTCCGCAATCTGCGGCCAGGCCTTGGCGTTGGCCGAGATCGTGCCGAACATGATGTCGGAATGGCCGCCGATATATTTGGTTGCGGCCTGCATGCTGATGTCGACGCCCTGTTCCAGCGAGCGGTGATAGAGCGGCGTCGCCCAGGTATTGTCGTCGATGACGAGCGCGCCGCGCCCATGCGCAACCTCGGCGATGGCGCGAATGTCCGGCATCTCGAACGACTGCGAGCCCGGCGCTTCGACCAGCACCGCGCGGGTGTTCGGCTTGAACAGCTTGTCGATGCCGGCGCCGATCATCGGATCGAAATAGGTGGTCTCGACGCCGTAGCGGCTCAGCATGCCGTTGCAGAAATTGCGCGAGGGCCGATAGACGTTGTCGCAGACCAGCAGATGGTCGCCGGCCTTGAGCACCGAGAGCAGGGTGGTGGAAATCGCCGATAGCCCCGACGGGACGATGCCGACGCCGGCACATTGCGGTCCCTCCAGCGCCATCAGCGTCTCCTGGAACGCCTTGGTGGTGGGGGAACCGTGGCGGCCATAGGTGAACTCGCCGCGATGGGCGTGCAGATCCTCGGCGGTCGGGTAGAGCACGGTGGAGCCGTGAAAGACCGGCGGATTGACGAACCCCTTCTGCGCCTTGGTGTCGCGGCCGGAGGTGACCAGCCGGGTCTCGGCCTGCTGCTGGGAGGGGTGCGAGGAATCCATGCGTCTGCCTTCAAAAGCGCGTTTCCGCCGGACGCGACGGGCGCCCTGCAGGCCGGCCGGTGGCCGCTGTCGTTAATAACAGAACACAGAAGACTCCCGTCAACCCCTTGACCCGGCACGCCAGCCGCCCTCCAATGCGCGGGTGCTATTCAGTCGCCGCATGTTGAGGGGCCTGCCGCGACCTTCGTCCATCGTCTGACCGGACCTTGCGCCACAGCCACATCGGCGGGCGCTACGGCGGGGATTAAGGTTTGGCCTCCCGGGTTCGGCGGGTGTTCGGCAAGGTTTTCCAGCATGACTCTTGCAAGGCTGGCCTCGATACGACTGGCCCTGGCAGGATGATCCTGAGACAACGATCCTTGAGACGACTTTGAAAGGCCCTAAGCCCATGAAACGCGTAACCCTGACTCTCACACTTGCTCTCGCCGCCGGCCTCTCCGCCCAAGCCGCCGATGCGCAAACGCTCAAGACCGTCAAGGACCGGGGCATGCTGTCCTGCGGCGTCAGTCAGGGCTTGCCGGGCTTCTCCTCGCCCGACGACAAGGGCAACTGGACCGGCCTCGACGTCGACGTTTGCCGCGCGATCGCCGGAGCGATCTTCAACGACCCGACCAAGGTCAAATATGTTCCGCTGTCCGCGAAGGACCGCTTCACCGCGCTGCAATCCGGCGAAATCGACGTGCTCTCTCGGAACACCACCTGGACTATCTCGCGCGATACCTCGCTTGGTGCCAACTTTACCGGCGTGACCTATTATGACGGGCAGGGCTTCATGGTGAAGAAATCGCTCAAGGTGAATTCGGCGCTTGAGCTCAACAGCGCCTCGGTCTGCGTGCAGACCGGCACCACCACCGAGCAGAATCTCGCCGACTACTTCAAGGCCAACAACATGAAGTATGAGGTGATCGCGTTCGGCACCAACGACGAAACGGTCAAGGCCTATGAAGCCGGGCGATGCGACGTCTTCACCACCGACCAGTCGGGCCTGTACGCCAACCGTCTCAAGCTTGCCAATCCCAATGACCACATGGTGCTTCCCGAGATCATTTCAAAGGAGCCGCTCGGCCCCATGGTGCGTCATGGCGACGACCAATGGTTCGACATCGTGAAGTGGACGCTGTTTGCGATGGTCACCGCCGAAGAGCTCGGCGTGACTTCGAAGAACATCGATGAGAAGGCGAAGCTGGAAAATCCCGAGTTGAAGCGCGTCCTCGGCACCGACGGCAATTTCGGCGAACAGCTCGGCCTGACCAAGGACTGGGTGGTGCGGATCGTGAAGGCGGTCGGCAATTTCGGCGAAGTGTTCGATCGCAATGTCGGCGCGGGCTCGCCGCTCGCCATCAATCGAGGTCTCAACAATCTCTGGAACAAGGGCGGTCTTCAGTACGCGCCGCCGATCCGCTGATCGCCTCTGACCCGCCGGCAGCGGCATGAGCACCGAGGCCCGAAATCCGCCGCCCCAGATCGCCCTGAAGATCAGGCGCCTTCTGGGCGGCAAGGCAGGCTGGAACGGCGTTGCCATCCAGTTTGCTTTCGCGGCGATCCTGGGCTGGATCGGCTATGAGATCGTCTCCAATGCCCGCGCCAATCTGGAGAACCAGCATATTGCCGCCGGCTTCGGTTTCCTCAGGAACAATGCCGGCTTCGACGTCAACCAGACCCTGATCTCCTATACCGGCTCGGACACTTTCCTGCGCGTGTTCGTGGTCGGGCTCCTGAACACGCTCGTGGTCTCCGTGGTGGGCATCTTCTTCGCCACGCTGATCGGCTTCATCGTCGCGCTGTGCCGGCTATCGCCCAATTGGCTGTTGTCGCGCGTCGGTGAGATCTATATCGAGATCATCCGCAACCTGCCGGTGCTGTTCCAGATCCTGTTCTGGTACCTCGCGGTTCTCGCGGCCTTGCCCAATCCGCGCCAGAGCATCTCGCTGCTCGGCATCGCTTTCATCAGCAATCGTGGCCTCGTCATTCCAAGCCCGATCGGCGGGAGCGGCCTGCAGCCGATCCTGGCGATGCTGGCGCTCGGCGTCGTCGCGTCACTCGCCCTGCGTTTCTATGCGCGGCGCGCGCTGTTTCAGGAAGGGCGAATGATCCGGATCTGGCCCGCTGTGCTGGGCCTGCTGGTCGGACTGCCGCTCGCCACAATGCTGGTGTTCGGCTTGCCGTTCACCTTCGAGCTGCCGCAGCTCAAGGGTTTCAACTTCGCCGGCGGCTCGCGTATCATCCCGGAATTCGTGGCGCTGACGCTGGCGCTGTCGACCTACACCGCTGCCTTCATCGCCGAGATCGTGCGTGCCGGAATCCTGTCCGTCCACAAAGGGCAGATGGAGGCGGGGGCCTCGCTCGGTCTCAGCCGCGGTGCCACGCTCCGGCTGGTCGTCGTGCCGCAGGCCATGCGCGTCATCGTGCCGCCGCTGACCAACCAGTACCTCAATCTCACCAAGAACTCGTCGCTGGCGGTCGCGATCGGCTATCCCGACCTCGTCTCGGTGTTCGCCGGGACGTCGCTGAGCCAGACCGGGCAGGCGATCGAGATCATCGCCATGACCATGGGCATCTATCTCCTGATCTCGCTGCTCACCAGCGCGATCATGAGCGTGTATGGGTGGCGCGTCAGCCGGAGTCTGGGCGCATGAGCGATATCGCCTCGAGCAGCTTCGTCCGGAAGGACCTGCTCACCGAACGTCCGGCGCCGGTGAAGACCACGGGCTTCGTCGGGCTGATGCGTACGCGGCTGTTCAACTCGCCGACCAACATCCTGCTCACGATCGTGGGCGTCTTGCTGTTGTGGTTCACCATCATTCCCTCGGTCCGGTTCCTGATGGTCGATGCGGTGTGGAGCGGCAAGGACCGTGCGGCATGCCTCACGGAGAATGCCGGCTTTGCGGTCGGCGCCTGCTGGCCCTACATCCAGGCGAAGCTGCCGCAACTGATCTACGGTTTTTATCCCGAGGCCGAGCGCTGGCGGGTCGACCTCACCTTCATCCTGGCGGTGGCCTTGCTGGTGCCGCTGCTCGTGCCGCGTCTGCCGGCGAAGGGCATCAACGCCAGCCTGTTCTTCTTCGCCTTTCCGGTGGTCGCGTTCTTTTTGTTGCACGGTGGCGGCATCAAGGGGTTTGGCCTCAGCTGGACTGCCGGCGTGCTGGAATTGTTCGACGACAGCATTATCGGCGCCGGGCAGGCCGTGCTCGGTGTCGGCAAGACGTCCGCCGTGGCGCCGTTGTTGTGGGTGGTCGGGAATCTCATCGTGCTGGTCGGCGTGGCGATCTCCTGGGTAATCCTTCCGCTGACCTGGCTGCGCGATCAGATCCAGGGGGCGGGCCAGCCGGTATGGGGGGATTTCGCCGTGACGACCGTCATCGTCTCGTTGATCGCCTTCAGCCTCGGCGGCGGGTTGCGCACCGGCTGGCGCGCTCTCGCCTCGAGCATCGCTGCCTTCATCGCCATCGCCATCGTGATCAAGCTGATGGGGCTCGATCGCGGTGGACTGCCGGTCGTGACCACGAATTTGTGGGGCGGCCTTCTGGTGACGCTGGTGGTCTCCGTCACCGGCATCGTCACCTCGCTGCCGATCGGCATCGCGCTGGCGCTCGGCCGCCGCTCCACCATTCCGCTGATCCGGATCTTCTCGATCGCCTTCATCGAATTCTGGCGCGGCGTGCCGCTGATCACCGTGCTGTTCTTCGCCACCTACATGCTGCCGCTGTTCTTCCCCGGAAATTTCACGGTCGATGGTCTCGTCCGTGCGCTGATCGGCATCGCGCTGTTCACCGGAGCCTACCAGGCCGAGAACGTCCGCGGCGGGCTCGCTGCGATCCCGCGCGGGCAGGGCGAGGCGGCCGCAGCCTTGGGCCTCTCCTGGTGGAAGACGACCTCGCTGATCGTGCTGCCGCAGGCGCTGCGGCACGTCATTCCAAACCTCGTCAACAGCTTCATCTCGCTGTTCAAGGACACGTCGCTGGTCTCGATCGTGGCGCTGTTCGACCTGCTCGGTTCGCTCAGGGCCTCGTTCTCGGATCCGAAATGGTCGACGCCGTCGACCGCGTTCACCGGCTTCGCTTTCGCCGGAATCATCTATTTCATCTTCTGCTTTGGGATGTCGCGCTACTCGCTGTTCGTCGAGCATCGCCTCAACGCCCATCGTCGCAACTGATCGAGGTCATCATGTCCGACCCCATCGTCAAGATTTCCGGCCTCAACAAATGGTACGGCGATTTTCACGTGCTGCGTGACATCGACCTCGCGGTCGAGAAGGGCGAGCGCATCGTGATCTGCGGTCCCTCCGGCTCCGGCAAGTCGACCCTGATCCGCTGCATCAACGCGCTGGAGGAGTTCCAGGAGGGCGAAATCGTCGTCGATGGCATCGAGCTCGGTCCGAACCTCAAGCATGTCGATGCGGTGCGCCGCGAAGTCGGCATGGTGTTCCAGAGCTTCAACCTGTTCCCGCATCTCACCGTGCTCGACAATTGCACGCTGGCGCCGATCTGGGTCCGTAACATCCCGAAGAAGGACGCCGAGGCCGCGGCGATGAAGTTCCTGGAGCGCGTCAAGATCCCGCACCAGGCCAACAAGTTTCCGGGGCAGATGTCCGGCGGCCAGCAGCAGCGCGTCGCGATCGCGCGGGCATTGACCATGAACCCGAAGGTCATGCTGTTCGACGAGCCGACCTCGGCGCTCGATCCCGAGATGGTCAAGGAGGTGCTGGACACCATGGTGGACCTCGCCGAGGAGGGCATGACCATGCTGGTCGTCACCCATGAAATGGGCTTTGCACGCGAGGTCGCCAACCGCGTGATTTTCATGGATGCCGGCCAGATCATCGAGGCCAACACGCCGAAGGAGTTCTTTGCGGCACCCCAGCACGCCCGCACGAAACTTTTCCTGAGCCAGATCCTGCGCTGACCTGCCATCCTGAGACCGAGCCGGCCTGACCGACCGTCAGCCTGGCACCAGCGAATCAGCTTTGCCTCTTTTCGGACTATTCTTCGGAGAGAGACCTTGCAGAGCAGTGTCGGCGCGCGCGCATACCAGAACGCGCGATTGCAGAAGAAGTTGAGGAAGCAGGCGGACGCCGTCATGTTCCTCGCGATTGAGGCTCTCCGGCAGGGCCGATTTGCCGAGGCCGAGACGCTGTGCCGAGGGATCCTGGAGGAGGTTCCGGATCATTTCCACGCCACGCATTTGCTCGGCCTGCGCGCCTACGACGGTGGCCGGCTCGAGGAAGCGCAACAGCTGTTCGAGCGCGCAATTGCCCTGGATCCGCGCTCGCCCGATGCGCATGGCAATCTCGGCGCCGTCTATTTCGACCTCCAGAAGTTCCAGGATGCCCGCGCATGCCAGGAGAAGGCCCTTGCGCTGAAGCCGAATTGTCCGATCACCCTGACCAATCTCGGCAATACACTCCTGAATATTGGGCTAGGCGAACAGGCGATTGGACTCCACGAACGCGCGATCAGGCTGCGGCCCGACTATGCCGATGCGTTCTGCAACCGAGGCATGGCGGAGCTGATGATCGGCCGATCCGACCGCGCCAAGGAGAGTTTCGATCGCGCCCTCTCGTTTCAACCGCGCCATGCGGAAGCGATCGCCGGCAAAGGCATGGTGTGCATTGCGCTCCGGCATTACGAGGAGGCGGAAGCCGCCCTCGCATCAGGGCTCGCAATCAAGCCGGGTTCACCGCGCATTCTGGCGCAGCGCGGACGGCTCAATTTCGATCTGCACCGGCTGGAACAGGCGGCGGCGGACTTCGATGCGGCGCTGGCGCAATCGCCGCGGCTCGAACTTGCGCTGCGGGGCAAGGCGCAGGTCAACCTTCTGCTGGGGAATACGACGCAGGCGATCGCGGCCGTCAAGACCCTGCTCGAAGACAATCCACGGTCCGATTACGCCATCGTGCTGCTCGGCGCCTGCTATGCGAACCAGGGAGATGTCGCGACGGCGCTCGAGCACCTCGACGCGGCACTCGAGATCACGCCCGACTATGCGGATGCCATCGCACGCAAGATCTTCATCCTGGATTATTGGCCTGAGGCCGACTTCGCGGTTCAGCAGGCGGCGCGAAAATCCTGGTGGGATGCGATCGGCGCCAGACTGCCGCGCCGGACGCTGTCGCCCCGGCAGCTTGATCCTGACAGGCGCATCGTCGTGGGATATGTCGCCTCGGAGTTCAGGAACCACTCGGCAGCGTTCGCGCTGTTGCCGGTGCTGCGCCATCACGATCATACCAGGTTCGAGATCGTCTGCTATTCCTGCTGGCCGCTGCAGGACGAGATCACCGAGAGATTCAAGCTTCTCGCGGACATCTGGGTCGACGCGGCTCAGCTTTCGGACGACGAATTGGCCGATCGCATCCAGGCGGACAAGATCGACATCCTGATCGACGTGTCCGGGCATACGGCCGGCAACAGGCTCCCCGTATTTGCCCGCAAGCCGGCGCCGATCCAGGTCACGGGTTTCGGACACGCAACCGGCACGGGGCTTCAGACCATGGACTACGTGCTCGCCGATCCTGTCTTCATTCCGCAATCGGCGCGGCATTTGCTGGCCGAAAAGGTCCACGACCTACCGTGCCTGATCACGATCGATCCCATCCTGGACGTGCCGCCCTCGGAGCTTCCCATGCTCCGCAATGGCCACATCACCTTCGGCGTGTTCAACCGCATCTACAAAATATCGGATGACGCGATCCGGGTGTGGTCGCGCCTCATGCGGGAGGTGCCGGGAGCGAAGATCATCATCAAGCACGGGCTGCTCGACGATCCCTTGCTGCGCGATGGCCTGGTCGCAAGGATCGTGGCTCAGGGCATTGCCGGGGACAATATCACCTGCCTTGGCTCGACCACGCGCCACGAGCATCTGCTGGCCTTTGCGCAAGTCGACATCTCGCTCGACACCTTCCCGCAAAACGGCGGTATCAGCACTTGGGAATCTCTCTACGCGGGCGTTCCGGTCGTCGCCAAGCTTGGCAACGGCTCCTCGGCGCGCGCCGGCGGCTCGATCGTGGCAGCCGTCGGCCTCGACGACTGGGTCGCCAAGGATGACGACGGCTACGCCGCGATCGCGCGCAAATATGCGACGCAGCCTGCGCATCTGGCCAAATTGCGAGCGGATCTGCCGGCTCGGATCGCAGCCTCGCCCGCCGGCAACGTCGAACTTTACGCGCGCGAGGTCGAGGCGGCCTATCGCCGCTTCTGGCATGACCACTGTGCCGGCGCCTCGGAACGTGGCGAGGAGGCGTAGCCCCACCTCACGCCACCCCCGGGAAATCCCGGAGTCGCTGCAGGTCGGGTGACCGGCCGGCGGGCACTGCGAATCAGTTAGACTCATCTAAGGGCATCCTCCGGAGAGACACCTTGCAGAACAGCGGCGGCGGCGCGCGCGCATTCCAGAATGCGCGATTGCAGAAAAAGTTGATGAAGCAGGCCGACGCCGTCATCGCCGCCGCGGCGAACGCCTATGGCCGGGGCCGCTATGCCGAGACCGAGGCGCTGTGCCGCGAGATTCTGAAAGCCCTTCCGGATCATGTCGACGCCCTGCACCTGCTCGGCATGTGCGCCCATGACGGCCGGCGCCTGGAGGAGGCACAACAGCTGCTGGAGCGCGTGATCGCGCTCGATCCGCGCCTGCACGATGCGCATAACAACCTCGCCACAGTGCATTTCGACCTCGGCAATTACGAGGAGGCGCGGCGGTGCCAGGAGAGGGCGATCGCGCTGAAGCCGAATTTCGCGGTGGCGTTGACCAATCTCGGCAACACGCTGATGCATCTTGGGTTTTACGAGCAGGCGCTCGAGATGCACGAGCGCGCCATCAAGTTCAAACCGGATTATGCGGATGCCCTCTGCAATCGCGGCATGGTCGAGATCGTGCTCGGGCAGATCATGCGCGCCAAGGAGAGTTTCGATCGCGCCCTGTTGTTTCAGCCGCGTCACGCGGAGGCCATCGTCGGCAGCGGCATGGTCAGCATGGAGTTGCGGCACCACGAGGAGGCGGCAGCCAAGTTTGCCACCGCGCTCGCGATCAAGCCCGGCGCGCCGAGGATCCTGGCGCAGCGCGGGCGTCTCAGTTACGAGCTGCAGCGTCTGGAGCCCGCGCTTGCGGATTTCGATGCGGCGCTCGCGATTTCACCCAAGCTCGAACTGGCCCTTCGGGGCAAGGCCCAGGTTTGCCTCGTCATGGGAAGGACCGCGCAGGCGATGGCGGCCGCGACGACCCTGATCGAGCGAAATCCGCGCTCCGAGATGGGGTTGGCGCTGATGGGCTTCGCTTATTCGAACCAGGGAGACATGGACTCCGCGATCCAATATCTCGATCGCGCGCTTGCGCTCCGACCGGACTACGGAGATGCGATCCGGGGCAAGATCTTCTTGCTGGACTACCTCGCGGACGCCGATTTTGCGGTCCAGCAGGCTGTGCGAAAGTCCTGGTGGGATGCGATCGGATCGAAGATTCCGCAAAGATCGTTGCCCAAGCGGCCGCTCGATCCGGACAAGCGGATCGTGGTCGGCTATGTCGCCGCGGAATTCCGGCAGCACTCTGCGGGACTCACCCTGCTGCCCGTGCTGCGCAACCATGATCACACCAAGTTTGAGATCATCTGCTATTACTCCTGGCCGGGAGAGGACGAGTACACCGCCAAGTTCAAGGAGATGGCGGACGTCTGGGTGGACGCCTGGCAGATGTCGGATGACGAGCTCGCCGATCGCATCCAGGCGGACAATGTCGATATCCTGATCGACGTGTCCGGCCACACGACGGGCAACCGGCTGCAGTGTTTCGCGCGGAAGCCGGCGCCGATCCAGGCCACGGGCTTCGGACACGCGACTGGCACGGGCATGCAGACCATGGACTATGTGCTTGCCGATCCCATTTTCATTCCGCCATCGGCTCGGCATTTGTTTCCGGAAAAGATCCACGATCTGCCGTGCCTGATCACGATGGAACCCGTGACCAATCAGCAGCCTTCCGAGCTGCCGATGCTTCGCAACGGTTACGTCACCTTCGGTGTATTCAACCGCATCTACAAAATCTCGGATGATGCGATCCGCGTGTGGTCCCGCATCATGCGGGAGGTGCCAGGATCGAAGATCGTCCTCAAGCATAGTTTGCTCGATGATCCCTTGCTGCGCGACAGCCTGGTCGCCCGCTTCATCGCGCAGGGCATCGCCGAGGATAACATCACCTGCCTCGGCACCACCTCGCGCGACGATCATCTGAAGGCCTTCGATCAGATCGATATTTCGCTGGACACGTTCCCACAGAACGGCGGCATCAGCACCTGGGAATCCCTCTACAAGGGCGTTCCGGTCGTCGCCAAGCTCGGCATTGGAGCATCCTCGCGTGCCGGTGGCTCGATCGTTGCCGCTGTCGGTCTCGGCGACTGGGTCGCCGAGGATGACGACGGCTATGTCGAGATCGCCCGCAGGTTTGCTTCGCAGCCCGCCGATCTGGCGAAGTTGCGCGCGGGCCTGCCGGCTCAGATCGCGGCCTCGCCCGCCGGCAATGTCGAAGTCTACACGCGCGAACTCGAAGCGGGGTACCGCAAGTTCTGGCGCGACTATTGTGCCGCGGCTGCGGATGGCGGGGATGCTGCGGTCGACAAGGCTGACGTACCCAGCGGTTCCTGAGCCGCTATCCTGCGGGAAGCCCCGTTACATTCCGGAAGGCATGTTCAGGCCAGCCGGCGAGACGAGCGAATCAGTTAGACTCGTCACCAGCCATCTTCCGGAGAAATACCTTGCAGAGCAGCGCCGGCGCCCGCGCATTCCAGAATGCGCGGTTGCAGAAGAAGTTGAAGAAGCAGGCCGAGGCGATCATCTCCGCTGCGGCGAGCGCCTATGGTCAGGGGAGATATGCCGAGACCGATGCGCTCTGCCGCCAGATACTGCAAGCGGTTCCGGATCATTTCGACGCCACGCATCTGCTCGGCGTGTGCGCGCAACAGGGCGGTCGCCTGGAAGAGGCGCGACAGCTGCTCGAACGTGCGATCGCGATCGATCCGCGTTCGCACGAGGCCCAGAGCAATCTCGCGACGGTCTATTTTGCGCTCCAGCAATTGGAGGCGGCGCGCGCCTGTCATGAGAAGGCGGTCGCGCTGAAGCCGAATTTTACGCCGGCCCTGGCCGGCCTCGGCAACACCTTGCTTCAGATGAACCTGCCCGAGCAGGCCATCGAGATATACGATCGCGCCATCAAGCTGAAGCCCGACTATGCCGACGCGCTTTGTAACCGTGGCGTGGCGGAGCTGGCGCTGTGTCGGTTTGACCGCGCCAGGGAGAGCTTTGATCGTGCGCTGCTGTTTCAGCCGCGCCACGTCGAGTCGCTCATCGGCAAAGGTGTGGTCGGTATCGAGCTCAGGCGCTACGACGAGGCGGAGGCCGCGCTCGCAGCGGCGTTCGCGATCAAACCGGATTCCGCAAAGATTCTGGCCCAACGTGGCCGCCTCAACGCGGCACTGTCGCGGCTGGAGCAGGCGGCAGCGGACTTCGATGCGGCACTCTCAATCACACCCGGGTTCGAGGTGGCCTTGCGGGGAAAGGCAGAGGTCGCACTCAGCATAGGAAACACCGCACAGGCAATCCTGGCCTGCACGACCTTGCTCGAGCAAAACCCACGCTCCACGATCGCATTGGCATTGCTGAGCTCCTGCTTTGCAAATCAGGGAGATATCGCCTCGGCAATCGAACATCTCGACGCGGCGCTGGCGATCGCGCCGGATCCGGACTTGATGGCGCGGAAGATCTACTTCCTTGACTTCCTTCCTGATGCCGATTTTGCGGTCCAGCAGGCCGCGCGAAAGTCCTGGGGCGAAGCTATCGGCGCTCGCGTTGCGCAGAGGAAGCTCGCGCCCCGTGAGCTTGATCCCGACAGGCGGATCGTGGTCGGGTATGTCGCGGCGGAGTTCTGGTACCACTCGGCGGCGTTCGGCCTGTTACCGGTGCTGCGCCACCATGACCACGCCAAGTTCGAAATCGTCTGCTATTCGTGCTCGCCGGTCCGAGATGAGATGACTTCCAGGTTCAAGTCGTCGGCGGACGTCTGGGTCGACGCCTGGCAGTTTTCGGACGATCAGCTGGCCGATCGTATCGAGGCCGACAAGGTCGATGTCCTCATCGACGTGTCAGGGCATTCGGCGGGCAACAGGCTCCAGGTCTTCGCCCGCAAGCCAGCCCCCATCCAGGTCACGGGCTTCGGACACGCGACGGGAACGGGCCTTCGGACCATGGACTACGTGCTCGCGGACCCCTTCTTCATTCCGCAGTCGGCGCGGCCTCTGCTGGTCGAAAAGGCCTTTGACCTACCGTGCCTGATCACGACCGATCCGATCCCGGATGTGGCGCCTTCGGAGCTTCCCATGCTCCGCAACGGCCATGTGACGTTCGGCGTGTTCAACCGAATCAACAAGATCTCGGACGAGGCCATCCGCGTATGGTCGAAGGTGATGCGCGAGGTGACGGGATCGAAGATCATCATCAAGCATACGCTGCTTGACGATCCCCTGGTGCGCGACGGCCTCCTCGCACGGTTCGTGGCGCACGGGATTGCCGAGGAGAAGATCACCTGCCTCGGCTCGTCCGATCGCGCCGAGCATCTGCGGGCCTTCGCGCAGGTCGATATTTCGCTGGATCCATTCCCGCAAAACGGCGGCGTCAGCACCTGGGAATCCTTCTATGCGGGCGTTCCCGTCGTCGCCAAGCTCGGTATCGGTGCCTCATCGCGTGCCGGCGCCTCCATCGTGACCGCAGTCGGTCTCGGCGACTGGGTCGCCGAGGATGACGATGGCTATGTCGAGATCGCTCGCAAATTTGCCTCGCAGCCCGAGCATCTGGCGAAGTTGCGCACGGAATTGCCGGCCTTGATCGCAGCTTCGCCGGCCGGCAATGTCGAGATCTACACGCGCAGGGTCGAGGAGGGCTATCGCCAGTTCTGGCGCGACTATTGTGCGGCCGCCGCGAAACCCGGCGAGATCGCTTGAATCAACCGAACCGCGCAAGGCTTGTGGACGTGCGCCCCGACCCGAGGAGCGCGTGATGATCACACGAATGGCAGCTTGATGTTGCTGCGCTTCTCCAGCCATTCCGGCACGGGCAGGTTCTTGGCGCGCATGAAATCCGCGTTGAAGAGCTTCGACTGATAGCGGCTGCCGGAATCGCACAGCACGGTGACGATCGTCTTGCCGGGTCCGAGCTGCCTGGCGAGGCGCATCGCGCCCACGACGTTGACACCGGTCGAGCCGCCGAGGCACAGGCCCTCGTGCTGCAGCAGTTCGTAGATCACGCCGACGGCTTCGGCATCGGGAATGAGATAGGCATCATCGACCTTCGCAGTCTCGACGATCGCGGTGGCACGGTTGAGGCCGATGCCCTCGGTGATCGAGCCGCCCGGTGTGGCCTTGGCTTCGCCGGTCCTGAAGTATTCGAACATGCCGGCGCCGTGCGGGTCGGCACAGGCGATACGGATGTTCTTGTTCTTCTCCTTGAGGTAGCGGCTGGTGCCGGCGAGCGTGCCGCCGCTGCCGACCGAGCAGACGAAACCGTCGATCTTGCCGTCGGTCTGCTGCCAGATTTCGGGCCCCGTCGACTCGTAGTGCGCCTTGGCATTATCGAGATTGTTCCACTGGTCCGCGAACAGCACGCCATTGGGTTCGGTCTTGCGCAGCTCGTCGGCAAGGCGGCGGCCGACATGCTGGTAGTTGTTGGGATTTGAGTAGGGCAGGGCTGGCGATTCCAGCAGCTCGGCGCCGCACAGCTTCAGAAAGTCTTTCTTCTCCTGGCTCTGCGTCTCCGGGATCACGATCAGCGTGCGATAGCCGCGCGCGCTCGCGACGACCGCAAGCCCGATGCCGGTATTGCCGGCGGTCGATTCCACCACGAGACCGCCGGGCTTGAGCTCGCCGCGCTTCTCGGCCTCGAGGATCATCCATTTGCCGGCGCGATCCTTCACCGACTGGCCGGGATTCATGAACTCGGCCTTGCCGAGAATGGTGCAGCCGGTCAATTCCGAGGCGCGCTTCAGCTTGATGAGCGGGGTGTTGCCGATGGCTTCGACAACGTCGTTTCGAATGATCATGTGGGGGAAATCGCTACCAAGGGGGTTGATCGGGTTGGCCAGAACGTAGTGCTTGGGAGACCAAAGGGGAAGGCCTTTGCGCTGCGGCAAACCGAGCGAAACCTCTGCTCAAACAACGATATTTCTGGAAGACGCGTCCGACGACGATGCGCTCGGCCGCAAGCTGAGACATCGGTAGGAGGATATGCCCCGCGCTCCGTCCGGCCAGGGAAGATGACTGTCGTCATCGGCACCCTCGCGACCAATTTTTGCCAAGGGCAAGACTTTCCGCCATGGATGGCTGTAGATGGCGCCCGGACGGCCCAAATCAAATCTATCCGAAGAACGGCCCTCGCTCGGCGATTGGGGGTGCGCGGGATGACCAGGCCGGGGGAGCGTGCTCCAGGCGGCGCGTGGCGTTCGGACGGAGAGGCCAACTATGGATGGGGCAGCAATATCACATGAAATGTTGGTAAGCTTGGTTATGCATCTCAATGTTTCAGAATGAGAGAAATCCCTGCAAGACAATCACCTTTTGTATTTGAGGCGGTTCGTTCCTCATCATCCGCGTGGGCCTTTCGCAACTGCGGGACTGTCCCGCAGTTCGGTGCCCGGCTAGTATGATTGAGGTTCCGCAGAAAGCATCGCCGCTGTGAATGAGTTGTCCAAAGGCCCCCGACTGTCCCGTCGCGAATCGGTTAATCCGGCTGCGCGGCGGTTCGATCTGCCCGGCGGGGGATGGATGTGACACAGGATGTTCCTGGGATCGCCGTGCAGCGGTCCGAAGGTTCTGCATCCCGGACGATGCTGCGCGCGGCGCGCTGGTTCGCGGTGGTGTGTCTTGCGGTCAGTTCCGGTGCTTGCGTGCTGACCCAGGATCTTCCCGATCCCGCGCTCGATGTTCCCGCGCAGTACAAATATGCCGGGAAGGCGGATGCGCCGCCGTCGCTGGATTGGTGGCGCGGCTTCCGCTCGGCGGAGCTGACGCAGCTGATGGAGGAAGCGCAGACGGTCAATCTCGACATCGCCGCCGCAGTGGCGCGCATCGTCCAGGCTGACGCCCAGGCCCGGCAGGCGGGCGCGGCGCTGCTGCCGAGCTTGTCTGGAGCCGGACAGGAGGCCTACTCGCGCACCTCCGGCTCCTCGGCTTCAGGGCTCACCATCGGCGGCCGCGAGGTCGTCAACTACCAGGCATCGCTGAGCGCGAGCTACCAGCTCGACTTCTGGGGTCAGAACCGGGATGCGCTGCAGACGGCCGAGGAGACGGCAAACGCCAACCGCTTCGACCGCGACACCGTCGCGCTGACGACGCTCGCAGCCGTCGCCAACGCCTATTTCCAGGTGCTGGCCTCGCAGGACCGCATCCGCACTTCACAGCGCAACATCGCGAGTGCACAGCGGATCCTCGATGCCGTGAGGGAGCGGCGCAAGGCCGGCACCGGCACCGATCTCGACGTCGCCCAGCAGGAGAGCGTGCTTGCCAACCAGAAGGCTCTGGTGCCGCCGCTGCGCCAGACGCTGGACCAGAACGCCAACGCGCTCGCCGTGCTGGTTTCGCGCCCGCCCGAAAGCGTGCGCCTGCTCGGCGGCTCGCTGGACCGGATCGCGATCCCGCGCGTGACGCCCGGCCTGCCCTCGGAGCTCCTGACGCAGCGGCCCGACATTCGCCGCCAGGAGGCGCAGCTCGCCTCGGCGACGGCAAATGTCGGCAACGCCCGCGCGCAGTTCTTTCCGACCATTCAGCTCACCGGCAACGGCGGCTATCAGAGTTCGGCCCTGGTCTCCCTGTTCCAGCCGCATGCCGCCTTCTTCCAGCTCGTCGGCAGCGCTACGCAGCCGATCTTCGACGGCGGCAGAATCCTCGGCAATTTCGAGTTCGCCAAGGCGCGGCAGGACGAATTGCTCCAGACCTACCGCAAGACCATCATCCAGTCGTTTACCGACGTCGACAATGCACTGTTCTCGATCAAGCAGACCACGATCAAGCTGCAATTGCAGCGCGACGTCGTCGCCGCCTCGCGCCGCGCCTTCGATCTCGCCGAGCAGCAATTGCGCGCCGGCACCGCCGACATCGTGACCGTG
>JAESGJ010000191.1_pt1 | contig 75953 bp, 72 predicted proteins | sample 9266241 | NCBI WGS metagenome assembly JAESGJ01 (sample SAMN14514841, study PRJNA621669) | algae metagenome | isolation source: Brasilonema octagenarum HA4186-MV1 and co-occurring heterotrophs from wet... | place: USA: Manoa Valley, Hawaii | collected 2009-07-20
CGGGAGGAGCAGGACGAGCTGGCCGTCCGGTCGCATCGCCGCGCCATTGCGGCGCAGCGGGACGGCCTGCTGGCCGATCAGATCATTCCGGTGACCGTCGGCGGCCGGGGCGGTGACGAGGTGATCCACACCGACGAGCATCCCAGGGCGGACACTTCGGTGGAGACGCTGAGCAAGCTCAAACCCATTCTGGGGAAACAAGATCCGGATGCGACGGTGACGGCGGGCAACGCCAGCGGTCAGAACGACGCGGCCTCGATGTGCATCGTCACCACCGCCGAGAAGGCCGCCGAGCTCGGTCTGACCCCACTGGTCCGGTTGGTGTCGTGGGGGGTGGCTGGAGTGCCGCCGAACGTCATGGGCATCGGGCCGGTGCCCGCCACCGAGGTGGCGCTCGCCAAGGCGGGGCTGACGCTGGCCGACATGGATCTCATCGAACTCAACGAGGCGTTCGCCGCGCAGGCACTTGCCGTGATGCGCGAGTGGAAGTTCACCGCAGCGGACCTGGACCGCACCAACGTCCAGGGCTCGGGGATCTCTCTCGGGCATCCGGTGGGCGCGACCGGCGGTCGGATGCTGGCGACGCTGGCGCGCGAATTGGTCAGGCGCGGCGGGCGATACGGGCTGGAGACCATGTGCATCGGCGGCGGACAGGGCCTGGCGGCGGTCTTCGAGAGGGTGGCCTCGTGACGAGACTGGCCCAGACCGCAGGCCTGACCGAGGTCCAGGCCGAGATCGTGGCCACGGTGCGCCAGTTCGTGGACAAGGAGGTCATTCCCCACGCCCAGGAACTCGAGCACGCGGATGCCTACCCCCAGGCGATCGTGGACGCGATGTGCCGGATGGGCCTGTTCGGGTTGATGATCCCCGAGGTGTACGGCGGCCTGGGCGAATCGCTGCTGACCTACGCGCTGTGTGTCGAGGAATTGGCGCGCGGTTGGATGAGCGTGTCCGGGGTGATCAACACGCACTTCATCGTCGCGTACATGATCCGCCAGCACGGCACCGACGAGCAGAAGCGACGCTTCCTGCCGCGCATGGCCACCGGCGAGATCCGTGGCGCGTTCTCGATGTCCGAACCCGAACTCGGGTCCGACGTCGCCGCGATCCGGACCAAGGCAACCCGCGACGCCGACGGTGGTTACGCCATCACCGGTCAAAAGATGTGGCTCACCAACGGCGGCAGCTCGACGCTGGTGGCGGCGCTGGTGAAAACCGATGAGGGAGCGGACAAGCCGCACCGCAACCTCACCGCGTTCCTCGTCGAGAAGCCGGCAGGCTTCGGCGAGGTGCTACCGGGGCTGACGATTCCCGGCAAGATCGACAAGCTCGGCTACAAGGGCATCGACACCACCGAGATGATCTTCGACGGATACCGGGCGGCCGCGTCGGACGTGCTCGGGGAGGCCCCTGGCAAGGGGTTCTTCCAGATGATGGACGGCGTCGAGGTCGGACGCGTCAACGTTTCGGCGCGGGCCTGTGGCGTCGGCATCCGCGCCTTCGAGCTCGCGATCCGCTACGCCCAGCAACGCACGACGTTCGGCAAGCCGATCGCCGAGCACCAGGCCGTCGCCTTCCAGCTCGCCGAGATGGCAACCAAGGTCGAGGCGGCCCATCTGATGATGGTCAACGCCGCCCGGCTCAAGGACTCGGGCGAGCGCAACGACGTCGCCGCGGGAATGGCGAAATACCTTGCCAGCGAGTATTGCTCGGAGGTCACCGAGCAGAGCTTCCGCATCCACGGCGGGTACGGCTACTCCAAGGAGTACGAGATCGAACGCCTGATGCGGGATGCGCCCTTCCTGCTGATCGGTGAAGGCACCAGCGAGATTCAGAAGACCATCATCAGCAAGAGCCTGCTTCATGAGTATCGGCTCTGACCCGGACTTCGCGGCCCGCCCGCAGTTGTCGGACGACGTCGCCAGGTACGTCCGGCGCAGGATCTTCGACGGCACCTACCGGGCGGGGGAGTACCTGCGCCTCGACCAGGTCGCGGTCGAACTCGGCATCAGCGTGACTCCGGTCCGCGAGGCGCTGCTGAACCTGCGTGCCGAGGGACTGCTCCAGCTTCTCCCGCGGCGCGGCTTCATGGTGCTCGAGGTGACGGCGCGTGACGTCGCCGACGTGGCGAACGTGCAGGCGTTCATCGGCGGCGAGCTCGCAGCGAGGGCCGCCGAGAACATCACCGACGATCAACTCTCGGCGCTGCGGGCCATCCAGGACGAGCTGGAGGAGGCGTACCGCAGCGACGACCTGGATCGCATGGTGCGGCTGAACCACGAGTTCCACCGGCTGGTCAACGTGGCCGCGGACTCGCCCAAGCTGACCCAGTTCATGTCGGGCATCACGCGATACGCGCCCGAGTCGGTCTTCCCGACGCTGCCCGGCTGGCCCAAGCAGTCGACGAAGGATCACCGACGGGTCATCGCCGCGTTCGAACGCCGGGACGCCGGTCGGGCACGGATGGCGATGGCCGAGCACTTCGCCGTCGGCGTGGCGCCACTGACCGAGCACCTCGTCGAACGCGGTGTCATCGTCGCCGGGGACCCGCCTGCGGAGAACGCCATTTGACAGTTGTCAGAATTCGTTGACGTACGTCAAACCCGCTGCTAACGTCCGATCGATGGCTCGACCATTCCCACGCACGGCCATCATCGGAGCGGGTATCAGCGGCTTGACCGCGGCGAAGATGCTCAAGGACTACGGCGTACCCCACACGACGTTCGAGACCTCCGATCGAATCGGCGGCAACTGGGCGTTCGGCAATCCCAATGGCCACAGCAGCGCCTACCGGTCACTGCACATCGACACGTCCCGTCAGCGCTTGTGCTTCAAGGACTTTCCGATGCCGGAGCACTACCCGACCTTTCCTCACCATTCCGATGTCAAGGCCTACCTCGACGACTACGCCGCGGCGTTCGGACTGTTGGAGGACATCGAGTTCGGCAACGGCGTCGTCACCGCGCGGCGCGACGACGGCGGCGGCTGGGACGTCACCGACCAACGGGGTGACACGCGCTCCTTCGATCTGCTGGTCGTCGCCAACGGGCACCACTGGGATCCTCGGTTACCCGAATTCCCCGGCACGTTCGACGGACTCGCGATCCATTCGCACCACTACGTCGATCCGCAGACGCCGCTGGACCTGACGGGTAGGCGGATCCTCGTCGTCGGGCTGGGCAACAGCGCCGCCGACATCACCGTGGAGCTGTCGTCGAAGGCACTGCAGAACGAGGTCACGCTGTCCACGCGTTCGAGTGCGTGGATCGTGCCGAAGTACATCGCAGGCAGACCGGGGGACACGCTGTGGCGTACCACGCCGTATCTGCCGCTGTCCTGGCAGCGCAAGGCGCTTCAGCTCGTCGCCCCGATGATGGGCGTCGACCCCCGCAGCTACGGGTTGCCCGCCCCGAATCACAAGCTCTTCGAGGCGCATCCGACACAGTCCGTCGAGCTGCCCCTGCGGCTCGGTTCCGGTGACGTCACGCCCAAGCCCAACGTGTCGCGGCTGGACGGTGACAGGGTGCACTTCGAGGACGGCACCAGCGACCAGTTCGACGTGATCATCTACGCGACGGGCTACAACATCACCTTCCCCTTCTTCGACGCCGACCTCGTGAGTGCGCCGGGCAACCAGATCCGGCTCTACAAGCGGATGTTCATGCCGGGCCTCGACGATCTCGCCTTCATCGGGTTCGCGCAGTCGGTGCCGACGCTCTTCCCGTTCGTCGAGTGCCAGTCGCGGTTGCTGGCCGCCTACGCCGTCGGCCGTTACGCCCTGCCTCCCGCTGCGGAGATGGAGCGCGTCATCGACGCCGACGAGCGGCGCTACACCGGACATTGCACCGAAAGTGCCAGGCACACACAGCAGGTCGACTACTTCCACTACGAGCACGACATACGGACCCGCGAACTGCCCGCGGGAGCCAAGAGGGCCCAACGGCTGGTGTCGGCATGAGATCGCAGACCGACCGCCGACCGCCGCAGCGCAGTGACGACCGGCGCGAGGCGATCCTCGACGCGCTCGACCGATGGCTGCTGGAGTCGAGCCTCGACGCGATCAACATCGCCGAGATCTCGAAGCAGGCCGGCGTGACCCGGTCGGCGTTCTACTTCTACTTCGAGAACAAGGGCGCGGCGGTGGCGGCGCTGATGGAGCGCATCCTCGACGAGACGTTCGCGGTCAACGACGCGTTCACGGCGGCTGCGGACCCGCCGCGCGAGCGCATCCACGCGATGCTCGACGGGCTCTTCTCGACCTGTGAACGGCACCGGCACCTGTTCAAGGCCATGCTGGAGGCTCGCGGTTCGAATGCCTCGGTCCGCGACATCTGGGACGCCGCAAGGGAGTCCTTCGTGGCGTCCGTGGCGGCCATGATCGACGCCGACCGTCGAGCGGGCAGGGCGCCGGACGGATTGGACTCCCGGGTCCTGGCGTCGGTGCTGCTCGAGTTCAACGACCGCCTGCTGGAACGGCTCAGCCTCGGTGGCTCGCTGAGTCGCGGGCAGTTGATGGACGGTGCGGCGACGGTCTGGCTGAACACCATCTTCGGCGCCGCCGTGGCATCCGATCGCGAGCAGGAGACGGCATGAGCTGTGACGACGTCGAGTTTCGGTCCGGCGGGGTGACCTGCCGCGCCTGGCACTTCCACGGCGTGGGTGACGGACTCACCGGTCGGGATGGTCGGCCCATCGTGGTGATGGGACACGGTTTCGGCGGCACCAGGGACGCGGGGCTGCAGCCGTTCGCCGAACGGCTCGGCGCGGCGGGCATGGACGTCCTGGCCTTCGACTACCGCGGCTTCGGTGCGTCGGATGGCGAGCCACGGCAGTCGATTTCGATCAAGCGCCAGATCCAGGACTACCACGCCGCGATCGATGCGGCGAGTTCTCTGTCCGGGGTGGATGCGGGCCGGGTCGCGGTCTGGGGCACCTCGCTATCGGGCGGACAGGTGATCCAGGTCGCGGCGGATCGCTCCGACGTCGCCGCGGTGATCGCGATGACACCGTTGACGAGCGGCCTTGCGGCGAGCCGCGCCTCCGCAGGCTCCCGCGGTGTCTCGACGGCCCTGCGGTGGATGGCGCTCGGTGCCGTCAGTCGACTGTCGGTGGCGCGCGGCGGCAAGCCCATGATGATGCCGTTGGTGTCCCGTCCCGGCGAACCCGGTGCGCTCGCCCTCGACGGCGCCTACGAGAGCTACACGTCGATGGCGGGTCCGTCGTGGCGCAACGAAGTCGACGCAGCGGTCGGTTTCGAGCTGGGCACGATTCGCACGTCGTCTGCCGCGAAACGGCTGCGCAGCCGGCTACTGATGCAGATCGCCGACTTCGATCGTTACATACCAGCACAATCCGTCGTCACGACCGCGGTGCAGGCCCGCGCCGAGGTGCACCATTATCCGTGCGACCACTTCGACGTATGGCCCGGCCACGAGTGGTTCGACAAGGTGGTCCGCGACCAGATCGCCTTCCTGGGGCGCGTTTTCGCTACGCCTGCGGTCGATACCGCGCACCGCGCCTGAGTTCGACTGCCGCCCGAACTCGATGAACGCTGTGTCACCGTAGCCCGCGAGGCTGCGTGCCGGGTTCACCGCGACCGCCTCCACCGGAGTCAGTACTGTGTCGTGCCGCCGTCGACGGCGATGGCGGCGGCGGTGACGAATTTGGACTCGTCGCTGGCCAACCACGCGACCGCGTCGGCGATGTCCGTGGCCTCGCACATGCCGTCCGGCAGGAAGCCGGCGAGCATGTTGCCCAGTTGCGGGTTGGTCATCATCGTCCGGCCAATCTCGCCCACCATGTCGCCGGATCCCATGTCGGTGGCCACCGGCCCGGGGTGCACACTGTTGACCCTGATGCCATGCCTGCCGAGCTCGGCGGCGAAGCCCCGCGCCATGCCGGTCACCGCGTGCTTGCTGGCGGTGTAGTGGATCATGAACGGCTGCATCTTGATTCCGGCTGCGGAGCTGATCAGGATCACAGATCCGCCTCTGCCCGCGTCGATCACGTGGGATGCGCCGGCCATCACCGTGTTCCACGTCCCGGTCACGTTGACGTCCATGACGTCGGCGAACGACTCCGGAGTGATCTCGTCCCACGTCTGGGGCGCCGCGATGCCCGCGTTGGCGACGATGACGTCGAGTCGGCCCAGTTCGGCGACGCCGTCGGCGACCGTCGAGGACAGTTGGTCGTGGTCACGGACGTCGACGGCCGAGGCCAGGATGCGGCGTCCCGTCTGCTCGACGAGGCGAACGGTCTCGTCGAGGTCGGCCATGGTGGCCGAGTCGTACCTGACGCAGTCGGGCAACTTGTCGGCGATGTCGACCGCGATGACGTCCGCGCCCTCGGACGCCATCCGCACGGCGTGCGCCCGGCCCTGCCCTCTCGCGGCGCCGGTGATGAACGCGACCCTGCCGTCGAGTCGACCCGTCATGTGGTGCTCCCTTCCACGTTCTCCGACCTCATGCGCGGTCCGCCTCGGTGAAGCGAATCACGCCGCGAATGTTTCTGCCCTCCAGCATGTCCCGGTAGCCCACGTTGATCTCCTCCAACGGGTACTCACGCGTCACCATGTCGTCGAGGTTGAGCTTGCCGAGCGAGTAGAGACGCAGCAACTCCGGAATGTCGTACTGCGGATTGCCCCCGCCGAACAGGCTGCCCTGCAGCCTCTTCTGCAGCAGCGTCAGCCCTGCGAGGTTCATGGTCGTCTCCGTGGCCAGCACGTTGCCCATCGCCGTGAGGACACACGTTCCGCCCTTGGCCGTCAACCCGAGCCACGACTCGACGTCCCTGCCGTCGCACCGGCCGACGGTCACGATCACCTTGGCGCACATCCGTCCCCTGGTGGCCTCGGCGATGCCCGCCATCGCGCTCTCGACGTCGGGATAGGCCAGCGCGGCACCGAACTTCAGCGCCTGGTCGCGCTTCCACGGGACCGGGTCGATCGCGAAGACACGCCCGGCGCCGGCGATCACCGCGCCCTGGAGCGCGGCCGTGCCGACCCCTCCGACCCCGACCACGGCCACGTCCTCGCCCGGTGTCACGGCCGCGCTGCGGACGGCCGAGCCGAAGCCCGTGGTGACGCCGCAGCCGACGAGACAGGCCACCTCGAACGGGATGGCCTCGTCGATCTTCACCACCGAGGTGTGGTGTGCCACCACGTAGGGGGAGAACGTGCCGATCAGTGACATCGCGACGACGTCGCGACCCTTGGCCTGGATGCGGAACGAGCCGTCCGACACCGAGGCTCCCGACAACAGGCCCATCCCGAGGTCGCACAGATTGCGCAGCCCGGTCTGGCACGCCGGGCAGGTGCCGCACGACGGGATGAACGACATCACGACGTGGTCGCCCACCGCGAGGTGCTCGACCCCGTCGCCGACCTCGATGACGATGCCTGCCCCCTCGTGGCCGCCGAGAATGGGGAAGGCGGCCACCGGAATGTCGCCGGTGAGCAGGTGGTGGTCGGAGTGACACAGCCCAGCCGTCTCCAGCTGCACCGTCACCTCGCCACGGCGCGGGGCGCCGATCTCGATCTCCTCGATCGACCACGGTTCGTCGAAGCCCCACACCAGGGCGCCCTTGGTCCTCATCGGTCCTCCTCGAAATCAAGCGTGGCAGAGAGCATGTCCCGGATGCGTTGGACGTCGACCTTGCCGGTCGAGCCGCGCGGCACGTCGGCGTCGGAGTCCAGCAGCCGCCAGACGGTGGGTACCTTGAACGCGCTGAGGACGGCCTTCGTCCCGGTTCGCAGCGCGGCAGGCGTGGTGGGCCGGGCACAGACGACGACGGCGCCGACGCGTTCACCGGATGCCGAAGGGACGTTGGTGACGTGGGCGCCGACCACGCCATCCAGCGTGCGCAGCGCCTCCTCGACCTCGCTCGGATACACCGTGGCCCCGCTGACCTTGAACATGTCGTCGGACCTGCCGTGGTAGAACATGAAGCCGTCACCGTCGAGGTGGCCGAGGTCTCCCGTGGCGTAGAACCCGTCGACGGTGAACGACTCCTCGCGGCTGCGTCGGCAGATTCCCCGCAGGGTGTGCGGCCCGCGGATCTGGATCATTCCGATGACACCCGCAGGCACCGGTATCCCGGTGTCGACGTCCACGATGCGAACCTCCATGCCGGGGAACGGCTTTCCGCAACTGCCCCAGGCCGACGTCGGCATGTCCGTGTCGGCACGGAATCCGCAGTACGGTCCGAACGCCTCCGTCATGCCGAACAGCTTCGCCCGCGCGCCGGGGCGTGACCGTTCGTCGGCGGGGAGAAGCGCCTCGAGGCTGCCCGCCCGAAGGGACGACAGATCCGCACCCACCGAGTCCTTCTGCCGGGCAAGCGCTTCGGCTTGGTCGGGCCACCCGCGGAACAGGGTGACCCGCTCGCGTTCGAGCAGTCGCAGCGTCGACTCGGGCTCGGCGACGGGTTCGGTGACCAGGGTGGCGCCCGCGATGAGGGCCGACAGGACTCCGCTGCCGAATCCACCGACCCAGAAGAACGGCATCGGAAGATACAGCCGGGTGTCGGAGTCGATGCACCGTGGCTGCAGGCTCGAGGCGACCGCGCCGAGGGCACTGGCGTGGGAGTGAACGACGCCCTTCGGCATGCCGCTGCTGCCCGAGGTGAACATCACCGCCAGTGCATCGCTGGGAACGACTGCAGTCGCCATCGCCGCCACGACCTCGCCCGGCGTGCCGCCGCGCGGCGCGGACGAGGACGACGGCTCGCAGGTCCACACGTGCCGCAGCGAAGGCAGTCTCGGATGGTGGAGCACCGTTGAAACCACCTCGGCGACACCGAGTTCGGCCGCGAGTTCGGCGACGTAGTGATGCCCACGGAACTCCTGGATCGTCACCAGGTGCTGCACGGAGGCGACGTGCAACTGTGCCACCAGTTCTCGGGGTTGCAGCAGCGTGCTCAACGGCACCAGCACCGCACCGATGCGCGTCAGCGCGAGCGCGATCTGCACCCACCGCACGCCGTTCGGCATGACCAGCCCCACTCGGGTGCCCTTACCGACTCCGGCGTCGACGAACCTCGCCGCGAGTTCCAGCGTGGTGGAGTTCAGCCCGCCGTAGTCGATTCGGGTGTCAGGGTCGACCACCGCCACGTCGGTCGGGCTCTCGGCGGCCCGTCGTCGCAGCAGCCGATCGATCGTGTCAGCCATCGAACATGGCCTTCAGTCGACGGGTGTCCACCTTGCCGCTGGACAGCAGGGGGACGTCCGCGGGGGTCACGGCCAGCAGTCGGCGTGGGATCTTGAAGGCCGACAACTCGGTGGCCAGCGCGGTGCGTAGACCGGTCTCGTCGAGGGACGCGACGTCGTCGAGCACCACGGCGGCCGCGACCACTTCACCACGCTCGCGGTCGGGCACTCCCACGACGTGTGCGACCGTACCTCCGGTGACGGCCGCGATGGCGCGCTCGACCTCGACGGGCGAGACGTTGGCTCCCGCCGTCTTGATCATCGCCCCACGCCGTCCGAGGAAGTACACGAAACCGTCGACGTCCGCACACACCATGTCGCCGGTGGCGAACCAACCGTCGCGATCGAAGCACTCCTCCCGGCTGCGTCCGTGATAGCGCTGCATCAGATGTGGTCCGCGAATCTCGAGTTCGCCCGCGCTGCCGGGTTCGACGGGAGATCCGCCATCGGGGTCGACGATTCGGACGTCGAAGCCCGGCGCGGGTTGACCGAAGGAACCTCGTCGGTGCTCGGGTTGGTCGCCGTCGTCGGCGCTGAGCAGCAGCGTGCTCCCAGCCTCGGTCATCCCGAGCATGTCGTGCCGCAGTTCGGGATCGGCGGGGGTGACCTCGGCGGCCATGATCGGGTACAGATTCCCGCGCCGCATCGAGGACAGGTCGCGGTCGGCAAAACTGGGATGGCGGGCCAGGTGCGCCACCGCGGCCGCGAATCCGTTGGTGACCGTGGGGCGTTCGGCCTCCAGCAGGTCCAGCGTGTCGGCGGGATCGACGGCATTCGAGCAGACCAGCGTCGAGCCGGCGACCAGGGTGGCGAGAAGTCCGAAGCCCAGACCACCCACCCAGAAGAACGGCGAGTTGCAGAACAGCACGTCCTCGGCGCAGAGCCCGCGGATGTCGTTGAGGTTGCGCTGATGGCGCAGCAGGGCCGCGTGGGTGTGCACCGCCCCCTTCGGCGTGCCCGTCGAACCCGAGGTGTACACGATGGCGAAGGGGTCGCAGCCGTCGACGTCGTCCTCCACCGCGCTGAGGAACTCCGCATCGACGTCATCCGCGAGTGAGCACAGTTCGGCCTGATCGAACGCGACCCAACGCAATTGCGGTGCGGCCGTGACGAAGAGGCGTTCCTGGAAGGAGCCGACACCGAGAACGTCGCGACATCGGCGGGCGTAGTCGTGGGAACGAAAGGCCGGGGTGGCGAGCAGAACGGCGACGTCGGCGGCCGCGAGTTGCTCGCCGAGTTCGCGCGCCGTCGAGAACGTGGTGAACGGGACGGTTACGGCGCCGATGCGCGCCGCCGCGAGCATCGCGACCACGAACTCGGTGCCGTTCGGGTAGAGCAGACCGACGTGGGTGCCCTTGCCTGCGCCGAGGGAGATCAGCCCCCTGGCCAGGATCGCCGAACGACGCTCGGCTTCTGCGTAACTCAGCCTCTCGCCGTCGCACACCAGCAGCGTGTGCGAGTGACGCTCCGACGACTGCGCGCGCAGGACGGCGGGCACCGTCGACGGATCAGTGCGCACGGTGGCCCCGCGAGACGGCCGTGGCGTCGGCGAAGTGACGCGAGACGGCGGCCAGATCGGCCTTGCCGGAAGGCGTGCGGGGGATGGCGTCCACCACGGCGACGGCGGTGGGTATCTCGTACGGCGCCAGCCGGGTTCGCAGGAATGTCGTCAGATCGTCGGCGGTCGCAGCGCCGTGCAGCTCGACCATGGCCACCGGCGTCTGACCGAGGCGGTCGTCCTCGCGCGCGACCACTGCGGCACCACGTACGGCGGGGTGCGACTCGAGCGCGGTGCGCACGTCGTCCGGCATCACCTTGAAGCCGCCGCGGATGATGGCCTGATCGGCGCGGCCCAGGATCCAGAGGAAGCCGTCGGCGTCGATGCGGGCCTCGTCGGTGGTGCGGATCCAGTCGGACCCTGGCCCCAACTGGCCGGGGATCACCTCGAGGAGCCCGGGTTGGTCGGGCTCCAGTTCCGTGCCCCGTTCGTCGACCACGCGGAGCCGGGCGCCGAGGCTGGCGCGACCGACGCTGCCGCGCTTGTCCTTCCAGTGGCGGTGGTGATCGGCCAGCGTCCAGCCCGCCACGCCGCCGCCGAATTCGGTGGCGGCGTAGGACGTCAGGACCGGGATGCCGAACTTCTCGGTGAACGCGTCGGCATCGTCGGCCGACAGTGGGGCGGTGCCCGACGTGACGGCGCGTATCCCGGCGAGGTCCGCGCGGGTCAGGTCGGAGTGCAACACGGTCCGCAGTGCGGCCGGCACCAGCGAGACGGCCTTCGGATGGTGGGTCCGCACCGCGGCGATCCAGGTGGTCAGCTCGAAGCGGGGGAGGAGGACGAACGGGCGGGCCTCGGCTACGCATTGCAGCACGCGGTACACGCCGCCGATGTGGACAAGCGGTGCGTTGACGATGGCGACGCCCTGCCGCGGGGCCGTCGGGGCCGTGGCGGCGCCCCGGCCGATCACGCTTCTGGCGAGCATGTCGTAGGTGAGGTCGATGCGCTTGGGTGGTCCGGTGGTTCCGCTCGTCAGCATCCGCACGGCGACGCCGGGTCGCGCCGAGGCGGACGGCGTTGCGGCGCAACGGCTGGGCGTCAGCGGCTCGCCAAGGTCGGAGATGGTGACGACCGTGGTGGTCTCCGGGTCGACGAGGGTCGCCACGTCGTCGGCGGTGCCCACGATCATCGGCAGGTCCAGCGCGACGACGTCGGTTCGCGTACGGTCGTCCCCGCGCGCCGGGTTGATCACGACGAGGGTGGCGCCCGCGGTGAGGATGCCCAGCAGAGTCGCCACGTGGGCGGGTGTGTTGCGCAGCAGGACTCCGACCTGACCGGGTTCTCGGCCGTCGCCGTCGAGGACAGAGGCGATGTGGGACGCGTGGTCCCCGACGGCGCGCCAGGAGTGCCAGTGCCCCTCGTATTCGATCGCGGGCGAGTCGGGGGCCAGTCCCAGGACGTCGGTGATCCGTTGGCCGAGTGCGTGCGCCATCACCGGATCCTCGGCCGTCGCGCCGGTGGGCCTGCCCCGAGTTCGGCCTGACCGAGCGGGTTTCCCAATCGCGTGTAGATCAGGCCCTGTTCCATGGCGGCCCGATACGGCCTGTCGAGTGATTCCCAGATGGCCTTCACGGTGCCCTGGGTGGCCGAGGTCGGATGCGCGGCGATCGTGGCCGCGATCTCGTCGGCGCGCAGCCACAGCGCGTCGGGCGCGACGACCTCGGAGACCAGGCCGATGCGCAGCGCAGTCTCGGCACTCACGCGTTCGTCGTTGCCGAGCAACGCCATTCGCAATGTCTCACCCAGCCCGATCCGGCGCATCAATCCAATGGGCTCGAGGGCGGAGACCAGTCCGGCGCTGACGTGGGAGTCGAAGAACGTGGCGTCGGTGGAGCAGATCACCACGTCGGACTCGTTGACGAAGTAGAACGCGCCCGCCGTGCACATGCCGTTGACGGCGCACACCACCGGCTTCCACACCTTCTGCCACTTGGGGCTCAACAGCTCCCCGGGGTCCTCGTGATTCCACACGCTCGCGGGTTGGCCGTAGCTCTCCTTGACGTCGAGGCCCGCGCTGAACGCCCGGTCACCATTGGCGCGCAACACCACGGCGTGGACGTCATCGTCGGCCTTGACGAGTCCCCAGACCGTCGCCATCTCCGCGCACATCGTCCGGTTGAAGGCGTTGAGCCGGTCGGGCCGGTCGAGGGTGATGGTCGCGACGCGGGTGGTCTCGTCGACGGCGTAGCTGACGGTCTGGAACTGGGTCATCGCGTACTACCGGCACTGCCAGTTCGGCGTCCGCTTCTCGATGAACGCCCGGGGTCCCTCCTGTGCGTCCTCGGTGCGCAGGACGCGCTCGCGGAACGTCTCGGCGAGGATCTCCGCGTCGTGCAGCGGCAGGTCGAGGGACTTGTGGATCGCCAGCCGTGTCCCGCGAACGGCCAATGGCGCGTTGGAGTTCACCATGTCGGCGATCTCGTGGGCGCGTGCCAGGAGCCGGTCGTGTTCGACGACCTCGCTGATCATGCCGAGTTCGTAGGCGCGCTGCGCGCTCATCCGCTCGTGCTTGCCGACGAGCGCGGTGCGCAGCGCGACGTTGCGGGGCAGGACCCTGGCCAGGCGCACCATCTCCCGACCCGCGACGAGGCCGATGCTGACGTGCGGATCGAAGAACGTTGCCTTGTCCGAGGCGATGACGATGTCGCCGGTGGTCACCCAGTCCAGGCCTGCGCCGCAACAGATTCCGTTGATGGCGGCGAGGACGGGCTTGGCCATCCGCCGGAAGGGGGGCGTGCCCTCCTGCGGAGCCTCCCACTGGTCGTAGGTCGAGAGGTACGGCCGCTCGTAGACCACCTTGCCGTCGCCGGGGATCTCCGTGACATCTGCGCCCGTACAGAACGCGCGGCCGTTGGCCGTGACGATCAGGAGCCAGACGTCGTCGTCGTTCTCCGCGTCGTCGTATGCGGTGCGGAGTTCGGCGATCATGTGCGGACTCAACGCGTTCAGGGCGTGGGGTCGGTTGAGCGTGATGGTGGCCGTGCGGCCGGAGACCTCGTACTCGATCGTGTCGAACGGCATGGGGGTCCCTTCGGTCATCGTCCGTCGAAGTTCGGCGCACGGCGCTCGCGGAACGCCGCCAGACCTTCCTTGAAGTCGCCAGTGCGACAGGACAGCTCGAGGTGGTAGAGCTCCTGGTTCATGGTCTGCTCCAGGGTGGCGTGCTGGCCGGTGCGGATGGCCTGCTTGGTCAGCCCGATGGCCACGGTGGGACCGGACGCCAGTCGGTCGAGGAGACCGTCGGTGACGCCGTCGAGGTCGGCGTGGCTTGCGGACTGGTGGATCATGCCCCACGCGGCGGCGTCGGTCCCGCTGACCTTCTCGCCGAGCAGCAGCATGCGTCTGGCCCTGGCGAGGCCCACCAGTCGCGGAAGTAGCCAGGTGGCCCCAGAGTCCGGACTGAACCCCCTGTCGACGAAGGGCTCCCAGAACACGGCGTCGTCGGCAGCGACGGTGAAGTCCGCGGCCAGTGCGATGTTGCACCCCAGACCCGCCGCCCAGCCGCGGACCGTGCACACCACCGGCAGCGCGATGCCCCCGACGAGTTCGACGACCCGGTGCGAGGTCAGCGGTATCCGGCGGACCAGGTCGCCGGTTCGCGGCCGCGCTCCGGTCGTGTTGGTGGCCACCCAGTCGGCGCCGGAGCAGAAGTCGGCGCCCCGCCCGGTGATGTGGATCGCCCGGAGTGCGTCGTCGGTGGCCGCCTCGGTCAGCGCGGCCACCAGCGCGTCGATCATGTTGTGGTTCAAAGAATTCCGTCGGTCCTGGCGATCAAGCACCAGCCGGAGGACCGGGCCGTCGCGCGACACGGACACCGAGCCGCCACCGGAGTCCGCTGACGCGTCGACACCGTCGACTTGGCTCACCGTCCAAACCCACCCTTCCGCGTCGCTATGGAGAACCCTACAGTAGGCAATACGATTGCTATCTTGTAAAAGTTAGCAAGGAAAGCGGGCCGACGGAAGATCGGTCCTGGCAGGGGGTGACGCGTGACCACGGTGCCGGAGTTCGGTGCGCGGCCGCTGGCGCAGACGATCGCGGCCGCCGGTGCGCTTCGGCGGCTGACCGGCCTGCTGCTCAGCCTGGAGAACGACCACCCGACAGTCGACGCGATGCTCGTCCAGTTCGCCGCATGGGAGGCCGAGCTCGCCGCGGCCGTGCCGCCCCACGATGCACCGCGGGTGGGGGACGGCGCCGACGGCAGCCACCGGCTGTACCTGGACCATGCGTTCGACGTCGGCGCCTACAATCCGTGCTTCCCCGAGTACCGCTTCGAGCGCCTCGACGCCGAGACGGCGGCGGGCCGCGTCACGTTCCCCGTGGTGTTCGAGGGGCCGCCGGGTTTGGTCCACGGCGGCTTCCTCGGAGTGTTCTTCGACTGCGTGACTCAGCAGCACAATTGCGCCACCCGGTTGGCCGGGAAGACACGGTCGCTGAACGTCCGGTACCGCAGGCCGACACCCATCCTGAGAGAACTTCGGTTCGAGATCGTCCGCGCCGAGGACGACCGCGGTCTCACCTCGACGGCCACGCTGCTTCTCGGCGACGACGTGCTGTGCGTCGGCGAGGTGCAGACGGCGGCACTGCCACCGGAGAAGTTGGCAGGCACGCGGTTCGGCGCCCGCAGGCCCGTGGGTCGGTGACGTGGCAGGCCAACGGATCCGGCAGCCCAGGGTGGCCGAGATCGTGGCAGCGCGCCTGCGCGACGACATCCTGTCCGGGCGACTGAAGGAGGGCGAGTCCTGCCGACGCAGGAGACTCTGTTCGCCGAGTTCGGGGTCAGTCCACCCGCGGTGCGCGAGGCCGTCCACCTGCTCGAGACCGACGGCCTGGTGTCGGTGCGGCGCGGCAACGTGGGCGGTGCCGTCGTGCATCTGCCGTCGGCCCAACGCACCGCACAGATGATCGGGATGGTGTTGCAGTCCCGGGACTCGACGCCCGCCGACGTGAGTGGGGCCCTCATGCACCTGGAGCCGATCTGTGCGGGGATGTGTGCCGACCGCGAGGATCGGCTGGTGCAGGTGGTGCCGCAGCTGGAGGCCGAAATCGACACGCAGGATTCGCAATTCGACGAGTCGGGACGCTACGTGTCCAATGCCCGTCGGTTCCACGAGGCGCTGGTGTCCCGGTGCGGCAACGAGCCGATGATCCTGTTGATCGGGTCCCTCGAGCTGATCTGGTCAGCGCACGAGTCCGAGGTGTGGAGCGGTGAGGTGGCCGGAGCGTCGATGACACGGGCCACGATGCGTGCGGCACTGCGCGATCATCGCCGGATCGTCGATGCGATCCGCGACGGTGACCGCGCCCGTGCCGTGCGACTGGCCCACGACCACCTAGCGGCCGCGCGCCGCAACACCCTGGCGGCAACCGACACGGTTCCCGCGAAGGTCATTGACGCCAAACTGATTTCGGACGCGGAGGCGGCCCGGACCCGTTCGTACCCCAATGGTCAGGCACTGACCGGCAAGGAGCCCCGATGACCCCGTCGGCCGACGATCGCGTGCTGTTCGAACTGGACGCCGACCGGCGCATCGCGACCATCACACTGAACAACCCGGCACAGCGCAACTCCTACGACGCCACCATGCGCGACGGCATCGCACGGTGTCTCGACGCGGTCGCCGAGGACGACGACGTCACGGTCGTGGTGTTGCGGGGTGCCGAGGGCGTCTTCTCGACGGGCGCGGACATGAACAACGCATACGGCTGGTATGGCGACGAGCGCCCGCCGGACGGCAAGCCTGCCATGTCCCGTCCCAGCCAGCGGCGGCGACTCACCGTGGACCGCAAGTCCTTTGGCTTCTATCACAACCTGATGGGCTTTCCGAAGATCACCGTGGGCGAGATCAGCGGCTATGCGCTGGGCGGAGGGTTCGAGATGGCGTTGATGACCGACATCTCGGTCATCGCGCGGGACACCAGGATCGGCATGCCCGCGACGCGGTTCCTTGGACCTGCGCTGGGCAGCCTGCACATGTTCTTCCACCGACTGGGACCGGTGCTGGCGCGGCGGATGCTCCTCACGGGCGACATCGTCGAGGCGGCCGCAGTCGAACACCTCGGGGTCTTCACCGAAACGTGCGCCGCCGACGCGGTCACCACCCGCGCGCGGTACTGGGCGGAGAAGGCGGCCAAGATGCCTGCCGACGGCGTCGTCATCGCCAAGGAGGCCTTCCGGCTCGTCGAAGCGAGCACGGCCTACCAGGGTGAGGAAGTGGCGAGCTATCTCTTCCACGCCTACGGCACCAATCTGCAGTTCGCCGATGGCGAGTTCAACTTCGTCAAGACCAGGGCTCGGCACGGCACCAGGGAGGCGTTCCGTCTTCGCGACGAGCACTTCTACGTGCCGGAACCGGAGTGACGGCGGTCACCTTCTGGTCGCGATACAGTATCTGCTACTTTTGTAAAGTCGCCTAGATCGAAACCCGAGGTCGTGAGATATGCCAACACCAGTCATCGTGGGTGCCGCCCGGACGGCGATCGGCCGCTCGTTCAAGGGCACCCTGGTCAATACGCCGCCCGAGACGCTGATCACCGCCGTCCTGCCGGAGGTCGTCCGCAGGTCGGGTCTGGACCCCGCCGACATCGACGACATCATCTTCGCCGAGTCGCACTACGGCGGCGGAGATCTCGCGCGTTACGCCGCCGACGCGACCGGCATGTCCCACGTGCCCGGCCAGTCGGTCAACCGGCACTGCGCGGGCAGTCTCACCGCCATCGGCAACGCCTCGGCGCAGATCGGCTCCGGCATGGAGCGGGTGCTGATCGCGGGTGGTGTGCAGTCCTTGTCGATGACGCCGCTGGTCAACTGGCGCATCCCGGGACCGGAGCTGAAGTTCGAGGAGCGGTGGATGCCGCCGACCCACGTCGAGACGCCGGACGCCCCCGCGAAGGACATGTCGATCACCGTCGGCTGGAACACCGCGCAGTCGTACGGCATCACGCGCGAGGAGATGGACGCCTGGGCGGCCAGGTCGCACCAGCGGGCGATCGCCGCGATGGATGCGGGCAAGTTCGTCGACGAGATCATCCCGCTGAAGATCGAACTGCCCGACGGCTCGGTCATCGAGTTCAGCGTCGACGAGCATCCGCGGCGTGACACGACCGTCGAGAAGCTGGCAGGTCTCAAGGTGCTACACCCCGAGATCGACGGGTTCTCCATCACCGCGGGCAACGCCAGCGGCACCAACGACGCCTGCGCGGCGGTCGCGGTGGTCGACGCCGACTACGCGGCATCCCACGGACTCGGCGTGCTCGGCACGGTCAAGGCATGGGCATCGGCGGGCGTCGCTCCCCGCGACACCGGCCTCGGCGCCGTCAAGGTCATCGGCAAGGTGCTCGATCGCGCCGGACTCACCCCGTCCGACGTCGCGCTGTGGGAGATCAACGAGGCGTTCGCGTCCGTGCCGATCGCGGCCTGCAAGGAGTACGGGCTCGACGAGGACCTGGTGAACTTCTCGGGCAGTGGCTGCAGCTTGGGCCATCCGATCGCGGCGTCCGGCGCACGCATGGTGACCACCCTGATCCACGAGTTGCAGCGCCGTGGCGGCGGCATCGGCGTGGCCGCGATGTGCGCTGGCGGCGGCCAGGGCGGCGCGGTGATCGTCGAGGTCTGACCAGGGTCAGCGAGTCCCCGCCTTGCGGCGGGGAGTCGCGGCCTTGCGGCGTTGGGCTGGTGCCGACGTAGTGGCGGATTTCGCGTCGTCGATCAGGTGCTGGGCGTGGTCGAGGATGCAGTCGAGGCCGTACTCGAAGTTCTTCTCATCGGAGGCGCCGATGCGGTGGCCCTCTCCGGTGACCTTGGCGAGCAGCGGCGCCGTCTCCGGATCGATGACCATGGCCTCCTCGAAATCGCCAGGGCCGTCTTCGCCCGCCCGGTTCTTGTCGTAGAGGCGTTGCAGCACAACCGATCCGCGCACGTGCACGGACACCGCCGAGTACGTGTCGAAGGCGTCCTCGGGTGACAGCCCGGCCTCGGCGAGGCTCTCGATGGCCTTCTCGACAGCGACGACGCCGAGCTTTGCCGCCCGCGGGCTCAGCGCCGACCTGATGAGGATGAGGTCGCACAGGATCGGATTGCCCAGGAACGTCTTTCGCATGACGCGGGCGTGATTGCGCAACGTCTCACGCCAGTCGGTGGCCTCGACGTACGGGGTGGCGAACACGTACTGCTTGAGTGCGCGATCGGTCATCGCGTTGAGCAGATCGTCCTTCTTGCGGAAGTACCAGTAGATGCTGGTCACGCCGACCCCGAGGTGCTTGCCGAGCAACGGCATGCTGAGGTTGTCGATGCCGACCTGCTCGGCGAGCTCGAAGGCCCCGGCGATGATGTCGTCGGGATTGATGGAGCCACGCTCGCGTCGCTGACGCTTCTCGGCGGTCACCGGCTTGGCCACCTGGCACCTCCATCAATCGCTCGTCGGTCGGCTCTGGGTCGTCGCGCTCACCCGGGTTCGGCGGCCCTCAATCTACCCGCAACCTTCCGGCACGCCGTGGGCGCGAGCGTGGGGTCACCGCGTGGACACTACCGTGAACCTTACCGGTAGGCATTCGATTAGCCTTCCGCTCGCTGGTCACAGCGCCTCGTGGCCGACTATCGAAATCCCTATAGTAGGTTTCACCGGGTACTGGTTTTTCACGCTTTCGAAGGGGCAAGAGGGGCAACGTGGCCGACGAAGTTCTGATCGAGCGCCAGGGGCGCACGCTGGTGATCACGATCAATCGACCGGAGGCGCGCAACGCCTTCAACCTGGCGGTCGCCAAGGGGCTCGCCGACGCGATGGACGAACTCGACGACACCCCCGAGCTCTCCGTCGCGATCGTGACGGGCGCGGGCGGAAACTTCTGCGCCGGGATGGATCTCAAGGCGTTCATGGCAGGCGAGGTGCCGTCGATCCCCTGGCGCGGCATCGGCTTCACGGAGCGGCCCCCGCGCAAACCGGTGATCGCAGCGGTCGAGGGCTACGCACTCGCCGGCGGCACCGAGATCGTGCTGGCGACCGATCTGGTCGTCGCGTCGAAGGTCGCCAAGTTCGGCATCCCCGAGGTGAAGCGCGGACTGGTCGCGGCGGGCGGCGGTCTGTTGCGACTGCCGCACCGGATTCCCTATCAGAAGGCTCTCGAGCTGGCGCTCACCGGCGAGAGCTTCACGGCCGAGCAGGCGGCCCAGTGGGGCTTCGTCAACGTGCTCACCGAGCCGGGCGAGGCACTGGCGGGTGCGATCGCGTTGGCCGAACGCATTTCGGCGAACGGGCCGCTGGCAGTGGCGGTGACCAAGGAGGTCATCGTCAAGTCGGCCGGCTGGAGCGAAGAGGAGATGTGGCAGAAGCAGCAGGAGCTGATCCTGCCGGTCTTCTCCTCGAAGGACGCCATGGAGGGTGCGACGGCATTCGCCGAGAAGCGCGCGCCGAACTGGACGGGCTCCTGACCCGTTAGCGCGGAACCCGGCGCGCACCCGGGCTTCTCGAGCCTCACCGCCATCGTGGACGTCATCTGATCCATCCGATTCCGACCGAGGAGCGACGCATGGCAACGGCTAGGGAAGCCCGAGAGTGGGCGCATGGCGCGATACGGGGAATCGGCGACTCGCTGTACACACCCTTCTGCGGGACGGACGGCGACCACGTCGACTGGGCGGCGTACCGCATGCTGGTGCGTTATTGCGTCGGCGACCTCGGTCACGAAATGCTCTGGTGCACCAGTGGTCTCGCCGAGTTCTGGGCGTTGACGCTCGACGAGCGCAAGCGTCTGCTCGAGGTGGCGATCGAGGAGGCCAGGGCCATCAATCCCGACGTGGTGATCCAGGCGTGCACGTCGACCACAGCTGCCAAGGACTGCGTGGAGCTCACCTTGCACGCGCAGGAGGCGGGTGCCGACATCGCCTACGTCCAGACGCCGGTCATGGAGACCCACGGCGGGGAGGGCTCGTTGAACTTCTTCCGCTACGTCGCCGCCCGCACCGACATCGCGCTGGGGATGTTCAACTCTCCGTCGTCGGGTTACGTGCTGACCGCGGAGGAGAGCGCCCGCATCGCGGCCGAGATCCCCGCCGTGTGCGCCACCAAGGAGGGCGCCTTCCGGCCCGCGAACAGCCGCCGGCTGCACGAGCTGGCTCCCGAACTCCTGATCTGGGAATGCGACACCACCGTCTACCGGGCGGGCTGGCTTCGTGACGGCGTCGTGTGTGCGGCCCAGCTCGGCACGGCGGGCTACCTGTTCGAGACGCCGGGCCGGCGCCTGTTCACCGAGTACTGGAACCTGGTGTGGGACGGCAAGTTGATCGAGGCGATGGACTACGCCAGGGCGACGGGCATGGACCAGTTCGAGCTCGACAGAGGTCCCTGGTACACGTGCTACCCGGGCCGCCCCGACTACTTCACCCACTGGGGCGGGGCCTTCAAGTACGCGGCGTCGGTGCTCGGTCTGCCGGTCGGTGACCACCCGGATTCGCGACCGCCGCAGGCGGCGCTGCCCGACGCCGCGAAGCAGCAGATTCGGCGTGCCTACGAGCGTCTCGGTCTGATCGACGCGTGATGTCCCCGCACGTTGCGGAAGGGGATACCGATAGGTGTACAGTATCTCCATACGTGCAGTTGAGGACCCTATTTCCGCAGGTGAGGTTGACGCATTGACCGTCCCCGATCACGAGAGCCCGGTGCTCTATGACGTGCAGCGGGGCGGGACCGCCGTCGTCACCTTGAATCGACCCGAGCGACTCAACGCCTGGGGCGGCGGTCTGGCCTCCGAGTTCTACCGCTGCATGGACCGCGCCGAGGCCGATCCGGGCGTTCGGGCGATCGTCCTGACCGGCAGCGGTCGAGCGTTCTGTGCCGGCGCCGACATGGGTGACGGTGGATCGATCGGGGGAGCGAATATCGGTGACGATACGGACGTCACGTCGCTGGTCGGCGAGCGTCACCCGCACTTCGTCACGGGACTGCGCACACCGGTGATCGCCGCCATCAACGGCGCGTGTGCGGGCATCGGGCTGACCCAGGCCCTCATGTGCGACGTCCGATTCGCGGCGGCCGGAGCCAAGTTCACGACGGCGTTCTCCCGACGCGGCCTGATCGCGGAGTACGGCATCTCGTGGATCCTGCCCCGCATCGTGGGTCATGCCGCGGCGCTCGATCTGTTGTTGAGCGGCCGGACATTTCGAGCCGAGGAAGCGGCCGACCTGGGTCTGGTCAAGGAGGTCGTCGCACCAGAGGACCTGATGGACCGCGCGATGGCCTACGCCGAGGACCTCGCCGGTTACTGCGCGCCCAGCTCGATGGCGGTGATCAAACGCCAGGTCTACGACGACCCGTCACGCGACCTCGTGGACGCCAGCGCGGACGCCGAGAAGCTCATGCACGAGTCGATGGGTCGCCCCGACTTCATCGAGGGCATCACTGCCTTCTTCGAGAAGCGTCCACCGAACTTCCCTCCGTTGAGCGAATGACCGAAAGGACCTCTGGACCAATGACTTTGGACTACATGGCGATCGACGTCGACAACCACTACTACGAGCCGATCGATGCGCTCACCCGTCACCTGCCCAAGGAGTTCAAGCGCCGGGGCGTGCAGATGCTCACCGAGGGCAAGCGCACCTTTGCCGTGATGGGTGGGGTGGTCAACCAGTTCATCCCCAATCCGACCTTCGACCCGATCATCGAGCCGGGCTGTCTCGATCTGCTCTTCCGAGGGGAGATTCCCGACGGTGTGGATCCGGCGTCGCTGATGAAGGTCGACCGGTTGGCAGACCATCCGGAGTATCAGAACCGCGACGCGCGGATGACGTTCCTTGACAGGCAGAACCTCGAGACGGTGTTCATGCTGCCCACCTTCGCGTGCGGGGTCGAGGAAGCGCTCAAGAACGACATCGAGGCGACGATGGCCTCGGTGCACGCGTTCAACCTCTGGCTCGACGAGGACTGGGGATTCGACCGGCCCGACCACCGGTTCCTGGCGGCGCCCATCATCTCGCTGGCCGATCCCGACAAGGCCGTCGACGAGGTCGAGTTCGTCCTCGGCAGGGGCGCCAAGATCGTGTGCGTCCGGCCCGCCCCGGTGCCGGGCGTGGTCAAGCCCCGGTCCCTGGGCGACCCGCTGCACGACCCGGTGTGGGCGCGCCTGGCCGAGGCCGGTGTCCCCGTGGTGTTCCACCTCTCCGACAGCGGGTACCTCGCGATCGCTGCGCTGTGGGGCGGGCAGGCCACGTTCGAGGGGTTCGGCAAGAAGGACCCACTGGACCAGATCCTGTTGGACGACCGCGCGATTCACGACTCGATGGCCTCGATGATCGTGCACCAGGTGTTCACCAGGCATCCGACGCTGAAGGTGGCCAGCATCGAGAACGGCTCCTACTTCGTCTACCGCCTGATCAAGCGCCTCAAGAAGGCGGCCAACACCGCGCCGTACCACTTCAAGGAGGACCCGGTCGAACAGTTGCGCAACAACGTGTGGATTGCGCCGTACTACGAGGACGACGTGCAACTCCTGGCCGACACGATCGGGGTCGACAAGATCCTCTTCGGCTCGGACTGGCCGCACGGGGAGGGGCTGGCCGACCCCATGACGTTCACCGCCGACATCCCGCAGTTCCCACAGTTCAGCTACGCGGACACCCGAAAGGTGATGCGGGACAACGCGTTGACGCTGCTCGGCGCGAGCGTGAACGCGACGGCCGCGGTATAGCCATGGGCGAATGGACGATCGGCGCGGTGCTCGACGCCGTCGCAGACGTCGTGCCGGATCGACTCATGACGGTGTGCGGCGAGCGCATCAGCACCTTCGCCGACTCCGCGGACCGCACGCGTCGACTGGCGAACTTCCTGGCCCACCGCGGTTTCGGGGCGCACCGCGAACGCGGCGCACTCGACCAGTGGGAGTGCGGGCAGGACCGCGTCGCACTCGTCATGCACAACGACCTGTATCCCGACGCCGTGATCGGCTGCCTCAAGGCGCGCACCGTGCCGGTCAACGTCAACTACCACTACACGCCGCGCGAGGTGTCCGAGCTGCTCGACTACGTTGCGCCGCGGGCCGTGCTCTACCACCGGTCCCTCGGCCCCAGGTTCGCCGACGTCCTGCCACCCGCCTCGGCCGACCTCCTGATCGCCGTAGACGACGGCAGCGACGCTCCTCTGCTCGCAGGCGCCGTCCCGCTCGACGACGCGCTCGCCCAGGGTGATGCCGACGTTGACGTCGCGCCGTCGCCCGACGACTTATTGATGGTCTGCACCGGGGGCACCACCGGCCGCCCCAAGGGCGTGCTGTGGCGTCAGGGCGACATCTACGTCTCCTCGATGAACGGCGCCGATCACCTCGCGGTGAGCGAGATTCACGACAAGGTACGACACGCGGGGCCGCCGTGGTTCGCGGTCTCACCGCTCATGCACGCGGCCGGGATGTGGACCGCGTTCTCGGCCGTTCTGAACGGGCAGACCACGGTGCTGTACGAGACCAAGAACGGGTTCGACCCGCGCACCGTGCTCGAGACCGCCGAGCGCCACCGGGTCGGGCTCATGACGATGGTCGGCGACGCGTACGCCGCCCCGCTGGTCGAGGAACTGGGCCGACGGCCCTACGACCTGTCGTCGCTCTTTGCGATCGGTACCGGAGGGGCCGCGACGAACCCCAAACATCAAGCGGCGCTTCTCGAATACCTTCCGCAGATCACCATCATCAACGGCTACGGCTCGTCGGAGACCGGCAACATGGGGTTCGGGCGCAGTCAGCGCGGCGACCACAGGGACACCTTCGAACTGCGCGACGGTGGACTGGTGCTCTCGGAGGACTACACGCGGTTCCTCGAACCCGGTGAGGACGAGGTCGGGTGGGTAGCCCGCAACGGTCGCATCCCGCTCGGCTACCTCGACGACCCCGAGGCCACCCGCCGAACCTTCCCGGTGGTCGACGGGAGGCGGGTGGTGATCTCGGGGGACCGGGCGTCGATCGAGCCCGACGGCACGCTTCGACTGTTCGGGCGCGACTCGCTGGTGATCAACACCGGCGGTGAGAAGGTCTTCGTCGAGGAGGTCGAAGAAGTGCTGCGCGCCCACGCCGGGGTGGTCGACGCCCTGGTCATCGGCAGGCCCAGCGAGCGGTGGGGTCAGGAGATCGTGGCGCTGGTCGCGATCCACCCGGGAACGACCGTCACGTCGGGTGAACTGCACGCCGACTGCGTCGCACACCTGGCACGGTTCAAGGCGCCCAAGGAGTTCCGCTTCGTCGACGCGGTGCGCAGACTCGGCAACGGAAAGGCCGACTACCGCTGGGCCAGGAGTGAGGCGGCGCGGCGGGAGGTACAGCCGACGTGAGGGCCATCGACTGTCTGGTCAACGTCCACTTCGGGGAGACCGAGAACCAGCCTGCCTTCATGACGAGGGTGCGCGAGGATTACTTCAAGGGCCCGACGTCCATGTTCGATCCCGTCGACCTCGGTGAACTACTCGACGAGATGGACGCCAACGGCGTCACCAGAGCGATCCTGATGGACAACATCGCCAAACCGTCCGTGACGGCCCGAAAGTTCGTCGAGGCCAGGCCCGATCGCTTCACCCTCGCGGTGGGAGGCGTGAACCTGCTGCGGCCGATGCCGTCTCTGCGCGAGCTCACGGCCGTCGTCAACGATCTGCCGGTGTCCTACGCCGTCGTCGGACCCAGCTTCTGGGGTGACGGCCAGTACCCGCCGAGCGATGCCGTCTACTACCCGCTGTACACGAAGTGCGCCGAGATCGGCCTGCCGCTGTGCGTCAACACCGGGCTCCCGGGGCCGCCGATTCCCGGCGAGGTGCAGAACCCGATCCACCTCGACCGCGTGTGCGTGCGCTTCCCCGAACTGAAGCTGTGCATGATCCACGGAGCCGACCCCTGGTGGGACGTGGCGATCCGATTGCTGATCAAGTACTCGAACCTGCGGTTGATGACCTCGGCGTGGTCTCCGAAGCGGTTGCCGGACAACCTTCTTCACTACATGCGGACCCGTGGGCCCGACAAGGTGATCTTCGCGTCCGACTGGCCGGTGCTGCGCCAGAACCGCGTCATCCCCGAGGCGCTCGCGTTGGACCTGCCCGCCGACGTTCGCGAGAAGTATCTGCACGACAATGCCGAGGAGTTCTTCTTCGGGACGCCAGAGGAGTGACGATGGACCGCTACGTATTGCGCAGGGAAGACTACAGCCTCTCCGAGGACCAGACCGACCTCCAGTCGGCGTATCAGAAGTTCTTCAAGGCGAACTGCTCGATCGAGGTCGTCAGGGCCGCCGAGGCAAGCGGATTCGACAAGAGCCTCTGGGAACGGTTGTGCGCCACGGGCGCGACGACGATGGCGCTGCCCGAGTCCGTCGGCGGGGACGGCGCCACGCTCGTCGACCTCGTCCTCGTCGCCGAGGAGGTCGGCCGCTCGCTGGCCCCGGTGCCGTGGATCGACCACGTGTGCGCGGCGAGGTTGATGGCGCGGCTGGGCGCACTGGACGACGGCGCCGCGATCGTGACGGGTGAGAGCATCGTCGGCCTGGACGCCGCGCTCGGTGCTGTTCCGGGCCCACGCCTCATTCCCAGTGGATCCGTCGCCGATCATCTCGTGCTGCGCGACGGCGACGACGTCGTGCTGCTGACGTTCGGCACCAGGCCGTCGCGGGTCGACAACATCGGCAAGCTCCCCATGGCCTGGGTGGACCCTGCGACCGCCGACGGCCGCACCGTGCTCGGCAGTGGACCCGACGCACTCGCGAGTCATCAGCTGGCACTGGATGAGTGGCGGCTGTTGACCGCGGCCGCGCTGACCGGACTCGTCGAGGAGACCATGACCATCGCGGCCGAGTTCGCCAAGACGCGATACACCCTCGGGGTGCCGATCTCGACGCTGCAGGGCATCTCGCATCCGCTGGCGAACATGGCCATCAGCGTGCAGGGCGGCCGCGGATTGGCCCGCCGTGCGGCCTGGTACCTGGACAACGAACCCGACGAGCGGCCGGAACTTGGCCCGTCGGCCTTCGTCTTCATGGCGGAGGAAGCGGCCAAGGCGGCGACCATGGCGGTGCACATCCAAGGGGGGCTTGGGGTTTCGGCGGAGGCCGCTGCCACCGCGTACCTGGTGCGAGCCAGAGGCTGGCCGCTGGCGGGCGGGGACCCCGGTGCCACCGCCGTCCGGATTGCCGAGATCGTCGCCGCCCGCGAGAGCCGCTAGGAGGCGACATGGACTTCTCCAGGGTCGACTTGGCCGATGACGATCAGGCCTTCCTCGACGAGGCGCGCGCCTTTCTGTCCGCCCACGTGACCGAGGACGTTCTGCGCAGGGATCGCGAGACGGGTGACAACTTCGACGAGGACGTCCACCTCGCTCTCGGCGCGGCGGGCTACCTCGACGGCGAATGGCGATCGGAGGCCGAGGGCGGCTTCAGTCGGGTCCGAAACCGGTTGTGGCAGCTGGAGAAGCGCCGCCATCACGTCCCGTGGGTGACGTCGGGCACGACGACGATGATCGCGAAGTCAGTCGCCAAGTTCGGCACGCCCGAGGTCAAGGCAGAGGTGCTGCCGAAGGTCTTCAGCGGGCACGTTCGCCTGTGCCTGGGATACACCGAACCCGAGGGCGGCTCCGACATCGCGACGTGCAAGACGCGGGCCGTCCGCGACGGGGACACCTGGGTGATCAACGGCTCGAAGATGTTCACCACCGGCGCGCACAACTGCCAGTACGTCTTCCTCATCACCAACACCGATCCCGACGCGCAGAAGCACAAGAGCCTCACCATGTTCCTGGTGCCGCTCGACCTGCCCGGCATCGAGATCCAGGGCATCCGCACCGTCGACGGCGACCGCACCAACATCGTCTACTACACCGACGTCCGCGTCGACGACAAGTACCGCCTCGGTGAGGTCAACGGCGGCTGGACCGTGCTGCGCGAGCCGCTGAACGCCGAGCACGGTGCTGTAAACGCGAGCGCCGATGGCCTGCAGGATGTTTCGATCATGATGCATCAGGGCGGCTTCATGGTCTCGGCGTGCGACAAGGCCGCCGCGGTAGTGGGGACGCCTGACGCTGACGGTCACCGGCGCGTGGAGGACCGCTCGGTGGCCTACCGACTCGGTCGCAGTGTCGCCAGGATGGAGGTTGCGATCAGCACGCCCAACATCTTCGGCCGTGTCGCGCTGGCGCAGACGATGCGCGACGTGTCACCCGATCTGATGGACCTGCTGGGAGCGGCTTCGGCACTGCCCATCGACACCGACGGCGCCGCCGACGACGGCGCGGCCGAATACGTGTACCGGTTCGCGCCGCTGGTCGGCATCTACGGTGGCACGCTCGAAGTGTTCCGCAACATGATCGCGCAATACGTACTGGGACTGGGCAAGCCAAATTACTCGCCGCCCAAGAAGGCGTCCTAGGGGCGCCTGATTCCGCTGCCTTCCGCAATCAGAGCGTGACGATCGTCGCACCGGCCGTCCCGGGGGCGCCGTACAGCTGGGCGAAGCCGACCCGTGGCGTGCCCGGCACCTGTCTGTCGCCGGCCTGACCGCGCAACTGCAGCACCAATTCATGGATCTGGCGCAGGCCCGACGCGCCGATGGGTTCGCCGTTGGCGATCAGACCGCCGTCGGTGTTGACGGGCATCGGCCCGGCAATCTCGGTGGCGCCGTCGGCCAGCAGCCTTTCCTGGTCGCCGTCGGCGCAGAACCCGCATTCGGCCATGTGGATGATCTCGGCACCGGCGTCGGTGTCCTGCAACTGGATGACATCCACGTCCTCGGGTGCCACGCCTGCCCTCTCGAACGCGGCGCGCGCCGCGTACACCGTGGGGGAGACGTCCTCGTCGACCGGTGCGCAGGTGGTGTTCACCTCGTAGGCGCCGTAGGTGCGCGTCCGGACCTCGACGGCACGCAGGTACACGGGAGTGCTGGTGTACCGGTGCGCCAGGTCGGCGCGGCACATCACGACGGCCGCAGCCCCCTCGTCGGGCGCGCAGAACATGTACTGCGTCAGGGGGTAGTTCAGCATGGTGGAATTGAGGATCTCCTCCTCGGAGATCGTCCTGCGGCGGAACGCATTCGGATTCAGAACGCCGTTGCGGAAGTTCTTCGCCGCGACCTTCGCCAGGGTGGCCTGGGAGATGCCGTGGTCGTGCAGATAGCGGTTGGCCTTCGTCCCGAAGAACTGAGTGGTGAGGTACTGCCCGTTCTCCGCGTACCACCGCGGCATGCCGACCAGGGCGGGGTCTTCGGTGAACGCACCGCGGGGGTGCTTGTCGAGCCCGACTGCGATGCCGATGTCGTAGTCGCCAAGGCGGATTCCGTCGGCGCAGACCTTGGCGGCGCTGGCGGCGGTGGCGCAGGCGTTGAAGACGTTGGTGAACGGAATGCCGGACAGGCCTACCATGCCGACGATCGCGTCGGGGTTGGCGACCGTCCAACTGCCGCCTGCCGCGGCGCCGACGTCCTGCCAGTCCACGCCGGCATCGGCCATGGCCGCGAAGATCGCGTCCACCGCCATCTCCATCGCGGACTTGCCCTCGAACCGGCCGAACGGATGGATACCGACGCCGATGATGGCTACGTCGTGCATGGGGCGCCTCCGCAGTCGGGGTGTGGCAACTGTAACTCTTACAGTAACCTAGTTCAGGTGATCGATCCCGAGGCGATTTCGGCGCCGAGCGTCGACGTCGGCCGTCGTGCGGCACAACGCGCCGAGCCTCGGATGCTCATCGACGGCGAGCTCGTCACCGCGGTGTCCGGGGCCGAGTTCGAGAACGTCGGACCCGCGACGGGTCTGGTGCTCGGCACGACCTCCGCGGCGGGGGCGCAGGACATGGAACGTGCCATCGCCTCCGCACGGCGGGCGTTCGACGACACCGACTGGGCGAGCAATGGCGCGCTGCGCAAGCGGTGTCTGGAGCAACTGCAGTCCGCACTCGAGGGGGAGCGCGCCGAACTGCGCGAGGAGTTGATCGCCGAGGTCGGCTGCCCCGAGATGACGATCGCGTCCGCTCAGCTGGAGTGGCCGCTGGCCGAGGCACTGCGCTATCCCGCGGACCTGATCGACGCCTTCGAATGGGAGCGTCGGCTCGACGGCGGCGGGCTGTTCGGCGACCGCAACGTCCGCACCGTCGTGAAGGAACCGGTCGGGGTGGTCGGGGCGATCAGCCCGTCAAACTTTCCCGTCGAGGTGATCCTCAACAAGCTCGGACCCGCACTCGCCGCGGGGAACACGGTCGTGCTCAAACCCGATCCGCACACGCCGTGGAACGCGACCCGGCTCGGCAGGCTCGTCGCCGAGCACACCGACATCCCACCGGGCGTGCTCAACGTGGTGCCCACGCCCGACAACTCCGTCGGTGAACTGCTGGCCACCGACGCCCGCGTCGACATGGTCTCGTTCACCGGCTCGACGGCGGTGGGCAAGCACCTGATTCGCCGGGGGGCCGAGACCATGAAGCGCACCTTTCTGGAGCTCGGTGGGAAGTCGGCGCTGATCGTGACCGAGGACGTCAACCCGGCGAAGGTGATGGCGAGCGCGGTCGGGGTGTGCGTGCACGCGGGCCAGGCGTGCGCGCTGACCACCCGAATGCTGGTGCACCGGAGGCTGTTCGACGAAGCGGTCGCCGGCGCCACCGCGGCGTTCGGCATGGTGCGCGTCGGGGACCCGGCCCTCCCGGAGACGCTGGTGGGCCCGGTCGTCAGCGCCGCCCAGCGCGACCGCGTACTCGACTCCATCGAGCGGGCACGGCGCGACGGTGCCGAGATCACCATCGGGGGCGGTGCTTTCGAGGATCTGCCCGCCGAGTTGGCAGGCGGCTTCTACGTTCAGCCGACCATCGTGGTGGGCGTCGACAACTCCGCGGCGATCGCTCGGCAGGAGGTGTTCGGACCCGTCCTGGTGATCCTGCCGTTCGACGACGACGACGACGCCGTCCGCATCGCCAACGACAGTGCATTCGGCCTCGCCGGTGCGGTCCTTTCGGGATCGACCGAGCGTGGGATGGCCATCGCCCGCCGCATCAGGACCGGCGCCATCGGCGTCAACGGCGGCATGTTCTACGGCGCCGACGCACCGTTCGGCGGTTACAAGAACTCGGGCATCGGCCGCCAGTGCGGCATCGAGGGCTTCGCCCAGTATCTGGAGACGAAGACCATCGGCTGCCGGATGCCCCGGCAGAACTGAAAGGACATCAACGAATGGGCAAGCTGGACAACAAGGTTGCAATCGTCTCGGGAGCAGCGCGCGGGCAGGGGCGCTCGCATGCGGTCAACCTGGCTGCCGAGGGAGCCAGCATCATCGCCCTCGACATCTGCGCCGACATGGACGGCAGCACCTATCCGCTGTCGCGGCCCGAGGATCTCGATGAGACGGCCCGGATGGTCGAGAAGGAGGCGGTGCGGTGCCACACCGCCATCGTCGACGTCAGGGAGCGGTCCGCCGTGTGGAAGGCGATCGCCGACGGGGTCGCCGAACTGGGCGGCCTCGACGTCGTCGTGGCCAACGCGGGCATCTGCCCGATGGGCCGGGGTCAGACCATCCAGTCGTGGTCGGACACCATCGACACCGATCTGGTGGGCGTGTTCAACGTGATCCAGGGCAGCCTGCCGCACATCGCCGACGGTGGTTCCATCATCGCGACGGGATCCCTTGCGGCACTGCTGGGTAGCGCGACCAACCAGGGCCCGGGCGGCTCGGCCTACAGTCTCAGCAAGCAGGTTCTCGCCCACTACGTCAACGACCTGTCGATCCAGTTGGCCAAGCGGATGATCCGCGTCAATGCGGTCCACCCCACCAACGTCAACACCGACATGCTGCACAACGAGGGCATGTACAGGGTGTTCCGCCCGGATCTGAAGGCGCCGACCCGCGAGGACGCCGAGGGTGCATTTCCCGCAATGCAGGCGATGCCGGTGCCGTGGATCGAGCCGCAGGACGTGTCCGACGCGGTGGTCTTCCTGGCGAGCGATGCGGCGAAGTTCATCACGGGCACGCAGTTGCGCATCGATGCGGGCGGCTACGTGAAGAACGTGGCCTGGAAGGGCTGAGCCGCGCCGAACGTGCGCTGATGGCGCGAAATCGACCGAAATCCGACCCTGTGCGCACGTTCGGCGGGATGTCGGTGCGGGTGGGCACACTCCTGCCATGGGGGCACCGTTCATTGGAGTGAGGCGGTCGCGTCGGGTCGGCTGACGCGCAACGCATTGCGTCGGAGATGTGTGGCGATTCACCCCGACGTGTACGTGCCTGCGGGCACGGTGTTGACGGCGACGACGCGCGCGGCCGCGGCTTGGCTATGGACCGGCCGATCTGGAGTGGTGGCTGGGAGGTCGGCCGCGGCGCTGCACGGTGCCAAGTGGGTGGACGATACCGCCCCTGCACAGCTACTTCATCGGAATCGCCGTCCGCCCAGGGGAATCGAAACGTGGTCGGACCGCTACGAGGCTGACGAGATCCACGTGCTCGGAGGGCTCGTCGTCAGCAGCCCCGAACGTACGGCGCTGGATCTTGCGTGCCGCCTACCGTTCGGCGATGCCGTCGCAGCGATCGACGCGCTCGCCAGGGCGACGGGCATGAAGATGGCCGACGTCGATGGCCTGGTCGAGCGCTACCGGGGCCGTCGCATCCTCCGGCAGGCACGCGAGGTGTTGGAACTGGTCGACGCGGGCGCGGAGTCTCCACAGGAGACCCGGCTCCGGCTGCTCTACCTGCGAGCCGGCTTTCCGCGGCCGGAGACGCAGATTCCCGTCCACGACGAGTACGGCCAACTGGTCGCCGTCCTCGACATGGGCTGGCGTGACGTCATGGTCGGCGCCGAGTACGAGGGTGAGCACCATCGCACCAGCAGGAGCAGGTTCAATAGCGACATCAGGCGGCACGACGTGGTGACCGAACGCGGCTGGATCGACGTGCGGGTCACCGTCGAGGATCCCGACGCGGTCATCATCGAGCGGACCCGCCGCGCATTCGAACGCCGCGGCGTGGTGGTCGAACCGTCGAACGTGCGGCCATGGCGCGCATCTGGCGGAAGACGCGCCATCACCGCACGTTCGGCTGGGCCGCCGCAGGCTAGACGGCCGCGAAGGTCACCGGCAGCGCCGTCGGCGACCGGAACGGCTGCCCGTGGATGTGGGGATTGTCGTCGGTGATCAACGTGATGTCGGCCAGCCGGTCGAGCAGGCACTCCACCGCGACCCGGGTCTCCATGCGGGCGAGATGCAGTCCCAGGCACGTGTGCTCGCCTGCCGCGAAGGAGATGTGGGGGACGCGTGGGCGGAAGAGGTCGAACGTCTCCGCGTGTTCCCACCGCGTCTCGTCGCGGTTGGCCGAGCCGATGCAGACGTCGATGACTGCGCCCTTGGGGATCTCGACCCCGTCGAGCACGGTGGCCTCGGTGGCGGAGCGCTGCACGGTCGTCAGCGGCGTCTCGAACCGCAGGGCCTCCTCGATGGCGGGCCCGACCAACTCGCGGTCCCGCTGGACGGCCGCGAACTGATCGGGGTGCGTCAACAGCAGAAAGAGCAGGTTGCCGGAGGAGCGGTACGTCGTCTCGAGGCCTGCGGGCAGAAGCAGGCGCAGGAACGAGTAGATGGCCTCGTCGCTGAGCTTCTCGCCGTCGATCTCCGCGGACACCAGGTCGCCGATGATGTCCTCGGTCGGCGAGGACCGCCGGAGGTCGATCTGCTGCAGGAAGTAGTCCTTCAGTTCGGTCGACGCCTCCAGGGCCCGCTTCCACTTGACGTGGTAGCTGATCAACGCGACGGCACGCTTGCGGAACCACGGCAGGTCCTCCTCGGGCAGGCCGAGCAGCTTGGAGATGACCCGGGTGGGGAACTCGAAGGTGAAGTCCCGCACCAGGTCTGCCTCACCTGCGGCCACGAACTCGTCGATCAGTGTCTCGACCACCGGGCGCACGATCTCGGGCTCCCAGCGCGCCAGCGATCGCGTCTTGAAGGCGGCTGACACCAGGTTGCGGTGCTCGCGGTGGACCCTGCCCTCCATCGCCAGGATCGTGGGCCCGATGAACAGTCCGATGGTGTTGTCGTAGATGTTCGAGTCGAAGACGCGGCCGTCGCGGAACACCCGGTTGACCGCGTCGTAAGACACTGCGGCGTAGAGGTTCTCGGGCATCATCTCGGCCGCCTGCGACCAGTCCATCACGCTGCCCTTGACGACGCCTGCCTGCTGCCTGCGCTGCGCGAACATCGGATAGGGATCGCGCAGGATGTCGAAGGATTCGTCGACGGTGACGTCCTGCGCTCTGCCATCCACGGCTGGTCTCCCCGTTATTCGGAGCAGGTATCCTGCGACCACTACTGTAATAGTTACAGTATCTTATTGCGGGCCGGCGAGCGACGGATGGTGGGCGATGAGCACAGCGGATCTACGGGTCGACCCCGGCGCGCATGCGATGCGGGCCACGCTCGACGGGCAGCGTCGCGCGTTCCTCGCCGCCGGGCCTCCGAGTGTCGCGGTCCGACGGCACCGCATCGACCGTCTGCTCGCGCTCGTGCTCGACAACACCGACGCGTTCGTGGACGCGATGGCCGTGGACTTCGGCACCCGATCCAGGGCGGCCACCCTGTTCACCGAAGTGGTCGGGATGATCCCCGTCATCGAGCACACCCGTGCCCACGTCGCGCAGTGGATGGCGGCGACCAAGCTGATGCGGGCGGGCCGCCTCCTCGGGCTGCGCGCCGAGGTCGAGGTCACCCCGCTCGGCGTGGTCGGGATCATCGGGCCATGGAACTTCCCGCTGAACCTCGTGGTACTACCGGCGGTGGCGGCCTTCGCGGCGGGCAACCGGGCGATGATCAAGATGTCGGAGATCACCTCGCACACTGCGGAATTGATGGCCGCCACGGTGCCGAGATACTTCGACACCGACGAGCTCGCCGTCGTCGTGGGAGGTCCGGACGTCGGCGCGGAGTTCGCGACGTTGCCGTTCGACCACCTCTTCTTCACGGGATCGCCCGACATCGGAGCCCGCGTGCACAAGGCCGCCGCGGAGCACCTGGTTCCGGTGACGCTGGAACTCGGCGGCAAGAATCCCGTGGTCGTCGCCCCGGACGCCGACGTCCGCCGGTCCGCCACCCGGATCGCCCACGCGAGGATGGTCAACGGGGGACAGGTGTGCGTGTGTCCGGACTACGTGTTCGTGCCCGACGATCGCGTGGACGCCTTCGTCGAGGTGGCGCGCGAGACGCTGCGCACGATGTTCCCCGCGATCGTGTCGAACGGCGACTACTGCTCGTCGGTGAACGAGGCCAACTTCGATCGCGTGGTGGGACTCATCGAGGATGCCCGCGAGGCCGGCGCACTGGTGGAGTCGATCGTGCCTGCCGGGGAGATGCTGCCCGACCGGGCCACCAGGAAGATCGCGCCGACCATCGTCCGCGGCGTCGACGATCGGATGAGGATCGCCAGCGAGGAGGTGTTCGGGCCGGTGCTCGTCGTGATGGGGTACACCCGGCTCGACGATGCCATCGCCTACGTCAACGCCAGACCCGCACCCCTGGTGGCCTACTGGTACGGACCCGACGGGGACCAGTTCCGAACGTTCGTCCGCAACACCCGCAGCGGCGGTGTGGCGCGAAATGACTTCGCGGCGCAGATGATTCCGTCGGCCGCGCCGTTCGGCGGGGTAGGTCGCAGCGGCATGGGCGCCTACCATGGCAAGGCTGGCTTCGATGCGTTCAGCCACCAACGATCCGTCGTCGGCAGCGATTTGCCGTTCAGCATCACCGGATCGGCCTCGCCGCCGTTCACCCGACCCATGAAGGCCTACGCCGACCTGTCCCTGCGGATGGCGCGCCGCCGCACCCACCGCCGGCTACGCGGCTAACCGGAGAACGGTTGTCACGGCTGGTGGGGGAGCAGCTTGATCATCAGCCCGTTCGCCTCGGACAGCACGGTGCCGTCGGCGTCCGTCATCGTGGCGGTGAGGAACGCCTTGCGCCCGTCGAGTCGATCGATGCGGCCCCTCGCCACCAGCGGCCGGTCGATCGGCGTGACCGCACGGTAGTCGACGTGCAGATACGCCGTGCGGCTGATGGGGCGACCGGCGGCCGAGACGATCATGCCGAAGTGCCAGTCGTAGAACAGCGGGATGACGCCGCCGTGCACCGCCATGTTGCCGCCGACGTGGTAGCGGCTGAAGTGACCCGCCATGGTGACACCGCCCTCGTCCGACGAGGTGATGGTCCACGGCGGCATCAAGGGATGCCCGAGGCCGGGAAGACTGATCGCCCGACCCGCGGGCGCCTGCCCGTCGCCGACGACGAACGGTTCGAGCGTTTCGCACGCCGCCTCGATCTGTTCGGTCGCCAGTCGCCAGGTCTGCGGGTCCGGCCGCGTCGACACCGCGAGGTCCTGCAGTCGGCGCACCGCGCTCGCGAAGCGGTCCAGTTCCGGCGGTGCCGCAACGGGTTTCAGCTCGGGAAAGCCGCGCGTCTCACTCATGGGTGCTCCAGTTGGCCAACAGCTCGTCGGTGGTGGTCACGGTCGCCAGTAGCGACAGGCTGTTGGCGATGACCGCGTCGCCGTAGGACGCGGGCACTCCTGCGACGGCGTCACGCGGGAGCACCACCGTGTACGCGGCGTTGACGGCGTCCATCACGAGATTGGGGATCGCGACGTTCAGCGAGACCCCGACCGCGACGATCGTCGTGATCCCCAGGTTGCGCAGCACGGCGTCGAGGTCGGTGCCGCCCATCGGCCCGATCCCGTGCCAGCGCACGAGGACGAGATCCGTTGGCTCCGGACCGAGTTCGGGCAGTAGAGTGGCGCCCACGCTCCCCGGGGTGATGTCGACACCCCTGCCCGCCGAGGCGAAGAGCCGCGCGTTGTGATTGGCGCCCAGGCCATCAGGCCTTCGCTGCACCAGGCAGTGCACGACCGCCACGCCCGCCGCCCGCGCCGCGGGTAGCAATCGGATGATGTTGGGCAGTGCCACCCGGCGGGCCTCCTCGGCGAGGACGGCGAGGCCGGCATTCGGACCCATCACCGCGCCCTGGCACTCCTGGGTGACGATGGCGGTGCGACGCGGCTTCACCAGGTCGGCGAGTGCGGGCCTCACGCCGTCGCCGTGTCGGCGGGTGCGACGTCGTAGAACTGCTGCGCCCACTTGCGCAGTGCCATATAGGGTTTGGCATCGACCTTGGACAATGCCGGGTTCTCGACGTACTTCTGGTAGCGCCAGATGTCGAGATCGTCCCAGACGGTGACCAGGAACTGCTTCTCGATGCGCCTGCGGACCGATTCGGGAGGCACGTCGGACTCGTCACCGGGGAGGCGCGGTTCCCAGATCGAATAGAACATGGTCGAAAACCCGTCGTCAACGGGCGTGCACGCGAAGATCAGCCGGTGGTTGGACTGTCCGGCGAAGACGCTGATCGCCCCGCCGAGACCGAACATGTTGCTGTGGATCCGCAGCGCCATCCGGTCGGAGTCCTCGCTTCCGGCTTCCGGCCAACCGGTCAGGAAACGCCATTCCTGGTCGACGATGTTCCAGTCCAACAGTTTCGGCGTCACCGTAGCCCGGTGGACGTACTGGAAGTGAGCGCTGTCTGGACCGTTCTCGGCCACGATCTGCGGGTGCACCGGTTCCCGTTCCGCGATCTGGGAGAACTCGGGGTAGGGCCGGTAGTACGCGGTCGGATCCGTCTCGTACTGCGGGAACGACGTGAAGATGTCGGGCATCTCCCATAGTGGCCCGACACCGTCGGGGTGGTGCCAGGCGAATACGCAGTCGTACTGTTCCATGACGGGATACACCCGCAGTGTCAAGCCGCGGTTGGGCCGGTCCGGCTGGTAGGGGATGTACCGGTTGGTACCATCGGGCCCCCAGCGCCAACCGTGGAAGGGGCACTCCACGCAGTCGCCGACGACGGTGCCGCCGTGCCCGAGGTGCGCGCCGAGGTGCTTGCAGTGGGCCTCCATGACGTGGAGCCCGCCAGCCTCGTCGCGGTAGGCGACCAGGTCCTCGCCGAAGAAGTGCAGGGGACGCGTCTGGCCCTTCGCGAACTCCGGCGACCAGCCGATCATGAACCAGCCGGTGACCTTCCAGGTGAACGGTACCTTCACGTTCAGGCCTCTCCTTCGCGGCTGTCCACTCGAATGGAATAGATTACAGTAGAGGCTTCGGCAAGCTCGTTGGAACCGGGGAGGACGATGGCTCTGTCGGGCATGTCGACGCCAGGTGCCCGCACCGTCAGGGTGCCGACGACGGACGGCGTGGTGCAGGGTTTCGTCCGCGATGGCATCGCGCGTTGGCGCTCTATCCCCTACGCGCGACCCCCCCTGGGCGCGTTGCGGTTTCGGGCCCCACGCCCACCGCTGCCCTGGCGCGGGGTGCGGTACTGCGAGGAGTTCGGCAACTGCGCGCCGCAGGATCCGCGCTACACGTTCACGGGTCTCGGCAGTCGTCAGCCGATGGGTGAGGACTGCCTGACGCTCAACGTCGTGACCTCCGCCGAAGCTCAGGACGGACCGCTGCCCGTGCTGTTCTTCGTCCACGGCGGCGGCTACATGTTCGGAAGCTCGGCCACCTCGGTGTACGACGGCGGCGCGATCGCCAGGCGCGGGGCGGTGTACGTCTCGGCGAACTACCGCCTCGGCGCCCTCGGATGCCTTGACCTGTCGTCGCTGTCGACGCCTGAGCATCCTCTGGAGGCCAACGTCTTCCTGCGTGATCTCGTCACGGCGCTGCGGTGGGTCCGCGACAACATCGCCGCGTTCGGCGGCGATCCCGACAACGTGACCATCTTCGGCGAGAGCGCCGGAGCTCACGCGGTGGCCACCCTGCTCGCCGTGCCCGCCGCCGCGGGACTCTTCCACCGCGCCATCTCGGAGAGCCCACCGGGGGGTCTGATCCATCCGGCCGAGTACTCGGCGGAGATCGCGGACAGGTTCATCGCGGGGCTCGGCGTCGCCCGCGCCGACGCCGCGCGGGCCGTGCTGGCGGCCCGACCGTCTCAGCTGGTCCGCGCCCTCGAGAAGGTCATGACCGACACGATCGCGGCCACCCCCGACTCGTTCGCGATTGGCGCCACCTACGGCGGTGACTACCTACCGCGCGTCCACGTCGACGCAATGGCTCGCGGGGAGGCGCACCGGGTGCCGCTCGTCATCGGGAGCAATGCCGCCGAGGCGACGCTGTTCGCGCGCTTCATCGATCACCTACCGACCAACGAGTCCGTCATCGAGAAGTTCCTTTCCGCCGCGGAACCCGAAGTGGCACAGTCGCTGCGGCGTGCCTATCCGGGATATCCCGCCAAGTCGGCATGTCTGTCATTCGGCAGTGACTTCACCTTCGGCGCGAGGGCGTGGGAACTGGCCGAGGCGCACAGCACCCACGCGCCGACGTATCTCTACCGGTACGACTACGCGCCCCGGCCCCTGACGTGGGCGGGCTTCGGCGCCACCCACGGCACCGAACTGCTCGCGGTCTTCGACGTGTACGGCACCCGAATGGGTGGGTTGCTGACCGTTGCCGGCGACCGGGGGTCGGCGCGCCGGGTCAGCCGCGACGTCCAGCGTCGGTGGCGGGCGTTCAGCAGGACCGGGGCGCCGGGCGAGGACTGGCCGCGCTACAGCACCGACCGGCGGGCCACGATGGTGTTCGACCGTCGCAGCCGCGTCGAGTTCGATCCCGCGGCGGAGCGCCGGGCGGCCTGGGCGGCGCTCAGCGCTTCCGTGACCCGCGTCCGTAGGACCGAATGATCCTGTCCCGGACGGCCTTCAACTCATCGTCCAGTGGATGGACGTCGCCGAACACGATCCAGTGGTAGGCGACGCCGAGGCCTGCCGTACTGATGTCGGTGGTCGCGGACGCGACGTCGACGTTGGGCCGCACCGAGCCGTCCGCGATCCCGGCCCGCAGCCCGGCCTCGACCGTCGCGGCGCCGTCGGCGAGCCAGTCCTGGATCCTGAGCCGGATGGGGGAGGTCGACTTGACCGCCTCGAAGGTCAGCACGAAGACCGCGCGGGTGAACGTCCTGTCCTCGGCGTAGAGCGCGATGATGCGGTCGAAGTGGCCGAGCGCCTGACCCAGGCCGTCGACGCCCGACGCGGGCGTGGTGTCCAGGCGCGCCTCGTAGGTGCTGCGGAAGAGGGTGTCGAGGATGGCGTCCTTGCTGCCGTAACGGGCGTGCACCATGGCCCTGCTGTAACCGGCGCGCCGCCCGATCTCTGCGGCAGTCGTTGCCTCCCAGCCCTTCTCGGTGATCAGCTCGGCGGCCGCTTCGATCAGTCTGCGCCCGGAGAGCTCGAGGCGCTCGGGCTGGGTCAGTCCGCGGGCGGGGGAGGGCACCCTTGCATGTTAGACGCTCGACAACTAACTTAGTTGTTCATCGTCAACTACCTCGATGGGGAGGCCCGCGTGACTTCGACGACCGCGGCCATCGCCGCGATCGACGCACTGAAGGTGTTCGATGCCTAGGACGGCGCGCCAGGTCGTCGAGGACTACAACCTCGTGGTGTGGAACCGGCGCGACGTCGCGCTCGCCGAGGAACTCTTGGGCGACAGCGTCATTCGGCACGACGTCGGGGAGGCGACGACGCTCACCCACGCACAGGCGGTGGCGCGCATCGTCGAGCACTGGGACATGTTCGAGACCATCCGCTTCGACCTCGACCTGATCGTCGCGGGTGACGACGGCGAGCACGTGGCGATCGTCTACCAGTCGTCGATGAAGCTCAAGGACGGCACCGAGATCACCGTCGGGAGCATGGAGATCTTCCGCGTGGTCGACGGCCGGATCACCGAGGTCTGGAACTGCGGTTACAAGCAAGGAGTGTGGGCGTGACCGAGCAACGGGTGCTGAATGAACTGGGTTACTACCTGCTGGCCGGGGCGGGCGGTGAGGGCCCGGCCGGGTTGATGGGCGAGGCCCGCCGCGGCGAGGAACTGGGCTTCGGCACGGGCTTCATCTCGGAGAGGTGGAACGTCAAGGAGGCGTCGTCGCTCACGGGCGCGGCCCTGGCCGTCACCGATCGGATGCAGATCGCGACGGCGGCGACCAACCACAACACCCGTCATCCGCTGATCACCGGTTCGTATGCGACCACGATGCACCGGCTGTCCAAGGGCCGCTTCACCCTCGGCATCGGGCGTGGCATCGCCGCGATGTACGGGGCCTTCGGCGTACCCGCCGTGACCACTGCGCAGATGGAGGACTTCGCTCGGGTAATGCGCCGACTGTGGCACGGCGAGTTGATCTTCGGGCACGACGGTCCAATCGGGAAGTATCAACTGCTGTTCCTCGATCCGGACTTCGACGAGGACATCCGCCTGGCCATCGTGGCGTTCGGACCGCAGACCCTGGCGCTGGGCGGCCGCGAGTTCGACGACGTCATCCTGCACACCTACTTCACGCCGGAGACGTTGCAGCGTGCGGTCAAGACCGTCAAGGACGCGGCCGAGAAGGCGGGCCGCGACCCTGCGGCGGTCAGGGTGTGGTCGTGTTTCGCCACCGTCGGCGATCACTTGCCCGAGGAACTGCGGCTGAAGAAGACCGTGGCGAGGCTGGCCACCTACCTGCAGGGTTACGGTGACCTCCTCGTCGACACCAACGGCTGGGATCGTGCCGTGCTGCAACGCTTCCGGGACGATGCGGTGGTGCAGTCGATCGCGGGCGGCATCGACCACAAGGCCACCGCCGAGCAGATCGAGCACGTCGCCACCCTGATCCCCGACGAATGGCTCGAGCCCTCGGCGACGGGTTCGGCGCAGCAGTGCGTCGACCGGATCCGCAAGGAGTTCGACTACGGCGCCGACGCGGTGATCATGCACGGGGCCACGCCCGACGAACTCGAACCGATCGTGGCGACCTACCGGGCGACCGTCGACTGAGCCCGGCGCCACACCAGGGTGCTTGCGGTGGCGTTTCCGTGCTCGTCGGTGGTCGTCACCGACAACACCAGCCGGTCGCCGTCCAACTCCACGGCTCGAAACTGGGGCGCTGTCAACAGATCCGGCATGGTCGCCATCGTCACGTCGTGGCGTACGGTCGCCCGATCCTCGTCAACCGCGAACCCGCCGCCGTAGGCGACGTATTCGCTCATGTCGGCGCGTGCCAGCTGCGCCGACATGTGTCCGTCGGGCGTGTAGGTGATCAGACCGCGAGGATCGGTGCCCAGCGGCCTGCGGTCGTGCCCCGACTCGACGTCGCGGGCGACGAACGACTCCAGTTGCCACGCACCGAGAACGGCGTCGCGCAGGCTCACGGCAGGATCACGGTGCGGCTGACCGGTTCTGCGGCCGCCTGCCTGCTGTAGAGGCCGCGTTGCAGCCCGGCCAACAGGGCGTCGCGCGTCTCGCGGGGATCGATCATCTCGTCGAAGCCGAGGTTCTCCGCCGACCGGTACGAAGCTTGCAGTTCGGCGTCGCGGAGTACGGCGCTCAGATCCTCCTCGGCGTGCGTGGCGCGGCTCAGGGCGGCGGCGCTCATCGCACCCATGGTGGCTCCGGGGTAGGCGTACGTCGCGACCTGTTGATCGAAGCCGAGGATCGACATCACCATCGAACCGAACCCGTAGGCCTTGCGCAGCGTGACCTGAAGCTTCAATGTGGTGGCCGCCGTTTGTGCGGCGAACATCCTTGCGCCCGCGCGCAATACGCCGTTGCGCTCGGAGTGGCTGCCGGGCAGCATCCCGGGGTTGTCGGCCAGGAAGACGATCGGCAGGTGGAACGAGTCGGCCACCATGATGAAGTGCGCGGCCTTGTCCGCAGCGTCGGCGTCGATCGAGCCGGCGAGCACCTGCGGCTGATTGGCCACGACCGCAACGGGATGCCCACCGAGATGGGCCAGCGCGCAGACGATGGCCCGGCCGAACTTCGGCTGCACCTCGAACCAATCGGGATCGTCGAAGACGACGTCGAGCACCTTGCGCATGTCGTACACGCGCTTGTTGTCCCGCGTCACGATCTCGAGCAGTTCGGGGGTGGGCCGCGGCGCGGTCGACTCGCCCATGGGCCGCGGCGACGGGTATGACCATGCGCTGGGCGGAAAGTAGGACAGGTAGCGCTTGACGTCGTCGATGACGGCCTCGTCGTCCTCGGCCACGTTGTGCACTACGCCGCTCACCGCAGCCACGCCGGGGCCGCCGAGATCCTCCTTGGTGATCTCCTCGCCCGTCGACTCCTTCACCACGGGTGGGCCCGCCGTGAAGATCGCGCCTTGCTTGCTCATGATGCGGAAGTCGCAGACCGGCGCCACCAGCGCGCCGTGCCCGGCGGACGGGCCGAGGACCGCCGCGACCGTGGGCACCTTGCCGGAACACCTGGCCTGCGACAGCAAATCGGTCGGAGTGCGCCCGTAGTGACCGCCGGTGGGTCGGAAGCCCGCGCCCTCCAACAGCATGATGAGTGGAATGCGGTCGCGCAGGGCGAGTTCGGCGATCCGGTAGCGCTTCGAGTTTCCTCCTGGGCCGATGCTGCCCGCCAGGGTGGTGAAGTCCTCCGCACCCAGCATCACCGGAACGCCGTGGACGGTTCCGGAGCCGACCACGATGCCGTCGGCCGCGACCTCGCCACCGACGAGCGTGCCGATCTCCCGGAACGAACCCTCGTCGACGAGACGGTCGATGCGCGCCCTGGCGTCGAGCTTGCCCTTGCCGTGGTGCTTGGCGAGCCGCTCCTCGCCGCCCATCGCCCTGGTGCGCGAACGCCGGCCCGCGAGGTCGTCGAGCGTGTCCTGCCAGTCCTTGGCCTTCGTCATGCACCCATCCTCACAGCTCGGCTTCCGCCGACTCGCGTCGCGTCGCGTTGACCATACTGAAGTGCTTACTGTAGCGTCTGCCACATGGGTGATGGCGGTGTGGGCCGGTCTGCCGTGCGGGCAGTTGACGGCTGACGCGCCGCTGCGGCTCAAGGTCGACAGAGGCGTTCCCAGCGACCTCGAGAAGGTGCCTGCCGTCGCGAGTGCCCTTGAGCGCCAAGGCTATGACGGATGCTGGACCGGTGAGATCGACCACGACCCGTTCCTCCCGTTGCTCCTCGCCGCGGAGCACACCTCACGCCTCGAGGTCGGCACCAGCATCGCGGTCGCGTTCGCCCGCAACCCGATGACGGTGGCGAACCTCGGCTGGGATCTGCAGGCGTACTCGAGGGGCAGGTTCAACCTCGGCCTCGGTTCACAGATCCAGCCGCACGTCGAGCGCCGCTTCAGCATGCCGTGGAGTCATCCGGTCCGGCGGATGCGCGAGTTCGTCGCGGCGTTGCGGGCGATCTGGGAGTGCTGGCAGGAGGGGACGCGGCTCTCGTTCGAGGGGGAGTTCTACACGCACACCCTGATGACGCCGATGTTCACGCCCCAACCGTTGCCGTACCACGTTCCGCGGATCTACCTCGCCGCCGTCGGCGATGCCATGACCGAACTGTGCGGCGAGGTGGCCGACGGTCTCATCGCCCACGCCTTCACCACGAAGCGCTACGCGGACGAGGTCACCACACCCGCGCTCCTGCGGGGACTCGACAAGGCCGGCCGCGAGCGCCGCGACGTCCAGGTGGCCTGCCCGGTGTTCATCGTCACCGGCGACACCGAGGAGGCCATGAGCTCGGCGGCCGTCGCGGTGCGCAAGCAGATCGCCTTCTACGGGTCGACCCCGGCCTATCGAAAGGTGTTGGAACTGCACGGCTGGGGCGACGTGCACACCCGGTTGCACCGGATGTCCACGGAGGGCCGCTGGGACGCGATGGGCGACGTCGTGGACGACGAGATGCTGCGGGCGTTCGCGGTGGTGGCGCCCCTGCCGGACCTCGCCGTGGCCTTGCGGCACCGGTGCGACGGTGTCATCGACCGCGTGCTACCCGCGTTCCCCGCAGGTGTCGCCGAAGACGTGGTGGCCCAGGTGCTCGACGAGCTCCGGGAGGACGTCTGATGGATCGGATGGACGACGAAGGGAGCCTGTGATGAGCACTCCGATCATCGACGAGGCCGCCAAGGTGCTCGCCGACCCGAAGGCTTACACCGACGAGGCAGGCCTGCACCGGTCATTGGCCCACCTGCGCTCCCATGCGCCGGTGTCGTGGGTCGACGTCGCGGGATATGCACCCTTCTGGGCCATCACCAGGCACGCCGACATCCTGGAGATCGAGCGGGCGAACGACGTCTTCACGAATTCGCCACGGCCCGTGCTGGTGACGAGGGAGGGCGACGAGCAGCAGGCCGCGGTGGGCATCAAGACGCTCATCCATATGGACGACCCGCAGCATCGGGACTTCCGGGCGATCGGAGCTGACTGGTTCCGGCCGAAGGCCATGCGCGCGTTGAAGACCCGCGCCGACGAACTGGCCGATCGGTTCGTCGACCAGATGGCGGCCGATGGGCCGGAATGCGACTTCGTCCAGCAGGTCGCGGTCAACTACCCGCTCTACATGATCATGACGCTACTCGGCGTGCCCGAGGCGGACTTCGCGTCGATGCTGCACTGGACGCAGGAACTGTTCGGCAGCGACGACGAGGAATTCCAGCGCGGCAAGACCATGGAAGAGCGCGCGATGGCACTGCTCGAGATGTTCGGCTACTTCACCGAACTGACCGCAGCGCGCCGGGCGAACCCGACCGACGACCTGGCCTCGGCGATCGCCAACGCGACGATCGACGGCGAGCCACTGTCCGACATCGAAACCGTCTCGTACTACGCGATTCTCGCGGCAGCGGGCCATGACACGTCCAGTGCCAGCATCTCCGGGGGAATGCAGGCGCTCGTCGAACATCCCGACGAGTTGGCGCGGCTGCGCGCGGAGCCTGCCCTGATGCCGTTGGCCGTCGAGGAGATGATCCGCTGGACGACGCCGGTCAAGGAGTTCATGCGCACTGCGCAGCGGGACTACGAGATTCGGGGGGTCCGGATCGCCGCGGGCGAGTCGGTCCTGCTGTCGTACGCCTCCGGAAACCGGGACGAGGCCGTGTTCGAGGAGCCGTTCCGCTTCGACGTCGGCCGTGATCCCAACCGGCACGTCGCCTTCGGCCACGGCGTGCACTTCTGTCTCGGCGCAGCACTGGCACGGCTCGAGGTGAACAGCTTCTTCTCCGCGCTGCTACCGCGGCTGCGCACCGTCGAACCCGCTGGCCCCGCTGCACACGTCGCCACCACGTTCGTCGGCGGGCTCAAGCACCTGCCGATCCGGTACGAGTTGGCGTAGACCTCAGCAGCAGCGCGGTTCGACCTCGGCGGAGCGGTACCGCATGCGCCAGTACTCGCGTTCGGTGCACACGGGCTCACCGGGGTGGGTGCGCGCACGGTGGGCGACGTAGCGCGCGTAGTGGTTGTCGCCCATCAGTGAGCCCCAGTACCAACCGATCTGACGCGCGGTTGCGGCAAGGCGTCCCATTGGCTCTGCACCTCCTTCTCGGCCGGGGTGGGGATCAGCCCCGAGGGGGCGAAGTAACGCGACGGAACGGGATCGTCCGCACTGAGTGGGTGCCCGCCACCGCGGATGGCCTTGAGCGCCGCGATGACTCCGGCGACGACGACCACGACCACCAGCACCGCGAAGATGATCGACAGCGTGCCCTGGATGAACGTGTTGCGGATGACGGCGTCGATCTGCCCGGCGTTCTTGGCCGCTCCGAACGCCGTCTTGCCGGCGTCCTTCGCATGGACGTACTGGGCGTGCTGGGCCCAGTAGCCCACCTTCGGATCGGCGGAGAAGATCTTCTGCCACGACGCCGTCATGGTGACGATCAGGTCCCAGAGGAGCGGAATGCCAGGAATCCAAGCCCATTTCAGCAGACCGCGCTTGATGACGACGACCGCGACGACCGTGAGCGCGATCGCGGCCAGGAGCTGGTTGGCGATGCCGAACAGAGGGAAGAGCGTGTTGATGCCGCCGAGCGGGTCGGTGACGCCCATCAGCAGGATGCTGCCCCAGGCGGCGACGACGATGATGCTGCACGCCCATGCGCCTGCGCGCCAGCTGGGATTGCGCAGCTTCTTCAGCGGCCCACCGAGATTGGCCAGTCCGTCGGACAGCATGAACCGCGCGACCCTGGTGCCCGCGTCGACCGTGGTCAGGATGAAGAGCGCCTCGAACATGATGGCGAAGTGGTACCAGAACGCCCTGAGGCCTTCGCCGCCGAAGACCTGGTGCAGCACCTCCGACATGCCGAACGCCAGCGTCGGGGCGCCTCCGGTGCGCGACACGATGGACTCCTCGCCGACACTGGCTGCGGCAGAGGAGATGTCGCCACCTGTGATCGGGGCGCCCGACAGCCCGAGTCCGTTGACGTAGTCGGCAGCGGACTGCGCGGTGGTCCCGGTCTGGGCGGTGGGTGCGTTGATGGCGAAGTACAGGTGCTGGTTGAGGATGGCCGCCGTGATGAGCGCCATGATCGCGACGAACGACTCGGTGAGCATCCCGCCGTACCCGATCAGCCGCATCTGGCTCTCCTTCTCCAGGAGTTTGGGCGTGGTGCCCGAGGAGATCAGGGAGTGGAAGCCCGACAGTGCGCCGCATGCAATGGTGATGAACAGGAACGGGAACAGCGAGCCGGCGAAGACCGGGCCGGTGCCGCTGGAGGCGAACGTCGAGATCGCAGGCGCCTCCATGATGGGGCGGGCCACCAGGATGCCGATGGCCAGCAGAACGATGGTGCCGACCTTCATGAACGTCGACAGGTAGTCACGCGGCGCCAACAGCAGCCACACCGGAAGCACCGAGGCCGCGAGGCCGTAGACGATGATGCACCACGACAGCGTGACCTTGGACAGCGTGAACCAGTCTGCGCCCCAAGAGGTCTCGGCCACCCAACCGCCGGAGACCACTGCGAGAAGCAGGAGCACGACGCCGATCAGCGAGACCTCGGACACCCGACCGGGCCGCAGGAAGCGCAGATACAGGCCCATGAAGACGGCGATCGGGATCGTCATCGCGATGGAGAACACGCCCCAGGGGCTCTCGGCGAGGGCGTTGACGACGACCAGTGCCAGGACCGCCAGCAGGATCACCATGATCACCAGCACGCCGACGATCGCGGCGACGCCGCCGACCGTGCCCAGTTCGTCGCGCGCCATCTGGCCCAGCGAGCGACCGCGGCGTCGGACGGAGATCGACAGCACCAGGTAGTCCTGCACGCAGCCGGCGAAGACCGCGCCGACGATGATCCAGATGGTGCCCGGCAGGTAGCCCATCTGCATGGCCAGTACCGGGCCGACGAGGGGACCGGCGCCCGCGATCGCGGCGAAGTGGTGGCCGAACAGCACCCGCCGGTCGGTGGGCATGTAGTCGGTGCCGTTCTCGAACACCTCGGCGGGCGTGGCGTTGTCGTCGCGCGGGCTGACGATCTTCATCTCGATCAGGCGGGCGTAGAAGCGGTAGCCGATCACGTAGGAGCAGACCGCGGCGATCACGAACCAGACGGCGCTGACGGTCTCGCCGCGGAAGAACGCGATCACCGCCCATGCGACGGCGCCGAGGAGCGCGATGACGGCGAACACGATCTTGTGCCTGGTGGTGATGGGGGACCGGTCGATGATCGCCACCGGGGGTTGGTCGGCGTCGGTGCGGACGTAGGTGATGTCGCCGTCGGTGTCCTCGATGCGGGCCGACGACTCGGCTGGCGCAGACATAGCCCCGATCCTTGCACCGTCGCCGACGTCCATTGGTTGAAACGCCGCCTTTCGTTCAGCGCTCGTACAGGGTTCGCACCGTGTCGACGGTGTCGGCCTCGGCCGGTCCCTTGTCGTCGCGGTAGCGCAGCACGCGGGCGAAGCGCAGGGCCATTCCGGCGGGGTAGCGGGTCGAGGTCTGCACGCCATCGAGGGCGATCTCGACGACCTGCTCGGGCCTCAGTCGCACCTCGTAGCCGTCCGTGGGGCCGTCGGCGAGCTCGAGGAACCGTTCGGTCTGCCATGCCAACATCTCGTCGGTCATCCCCTTGAACGTCTTGCCCAGCATCACGAAACCGCCCGTGGCCGGGTCCCGCGCGCCGAGGTGGATGTTGGACAGCTTGCCGGTGCGCCTGCCAGAACCCCACTCCACCGCGAGCACGACGAGGTCGAGAGTGTGCACGGGTTTCACCTTGAGCCAGCCGGCCCCGCGGCGTCCCGCCTCGTAGGGCGCCGACGGCGACTTCGCCATCACCCCCTCGTGGCCGGCCGCGAGGGTGGTCGCGAGGAAGGCCGCCGCGGCCTCGGGTGCGTCCGTGGTCACGCGGTCGACGCGTTGCGCGGCGGGCACGATCGCATCGAGGGCGGCGAGGCGATCGGTGGTCGGCAGGTCGAGGAGGTCGGCGCCGTCGAGGTGCAGCACGTCGAAGAAGAACACCGACAGTGGCTGGGCCGCCCTGGCGGCCGCGACGTCGGCGGTGCGATCCCTGCTGCCGCGGCCACCGCCGCGGCCGAACCGCGAGGCCGTCACCTGGAACCGGTGTGGCCTGCCGTCGGGCCGCAGCGCGATGGCCTCGGCGTCGGCGATGAGCGCGGTCACCGGCAGAGCGAGGGCGGCCTCGACCACCTCGGGGAGTCTGGCGGTGATGTCGTCGAGGCTGCGGGTGTAGACCGACACGTCGGAGCCCGCGCGGTGGATCTGCACCCTGGCGCCGTCGAGCTTGGCCTCGAAAATCGCTGTGCTGCCCAGCTTTTCGAGTGCATCGTCGACACCGGTCGCCGTCTGCGCCAGCATCGGTCCCACCGGACGGCCGACCTGGAGCGTGAACGCCGCCAGCGCCGCCTCGCCGTCGGTCAGGACCGCCGCCGCGACGCTCGCCAGGTCCCCGCCCAGCATGGCGGCGCGGCGTACGCCGGCGGCGGGCACACCTCCCGCCCTGGCGACCGCGTCGGCCATCACGCCGACGAGCGCACCCTGACGCAGCTCGCCGCTGAGGAGCCGGCGCAGGAACGTCTGCTCCACGTCGGTGGCCGCGGTGAAGACGGCGGTCAGCAACTCCGCCCGCCTGCCCTGCGAGCCCTTCCCGGAGACCAGCCCGATTTCGGTGAACGCCGCGTGCACGCCCGACACCGTCAACGTCGTTTCCGCGGCGGGGCCCGGGAGCGCGCGCAGCGCCGCCCAGCCGACGCCGATCTGGCGCTGCGGCAGCTCGCCGGACAGCCACGCCACGACGACGGCGACCAGGTCGGGTTCGGACTGCGCCGCGGTCAGCAGCTCGGCGATGCGACCGATCTTGGCCAGCCGACCCGCGACCGCGCCCACCTCGGCCGAGGTGGTGGCGACGTCGACGAGCAGCACGTGTCCACCCTGGCACGTGGGTCGGACATCCCCGCAACCGCGGGGTTACTGCGCGCCGGCCTGGATCCCGAGGTTGACCTGATCGATGGCCTGCTGCACCAGATCGATGGCGGCGACCCGATGCCCACCCTTGTCGGGCTCGGCCTGCTGGAGTTCGTTCTTCGCCCCGAACAGGGAATCCCTGGCATTGAGCATGTGCCCCTGCACGGCATACGCGGTGCCCGCGCCGAGGACACTGAATCCGACGGCGACGAGAACGCCGGCGACGACGAGCCGGAACTTGGAAATGTGCATGACACAGTCTCTTTCACGACGATGGACCCGACCGATGCCCAGAACGTAGCAGCGCAATCGTCGGGATCCGCCGGATGATCGGACTTCTTCAGCACATCGTCAGGCCCCCGGCAGTGTCGTGCGCCAGGCTGCCATCCCCGCCGGTCCGGCCATTCATGAGGACCCCAGCAAGCTCGCAGTCGACGGCCAGGTAACGCAGTCACACTCGCTCCGATGGCAACTTCACGCGCACGAGTCCGCCGTGGCGAGCCCCGTGGGGTGCGCCCGCCTTGGTGACCGTGCCTGGCCTCGGTGCGCTCACCTGGACGGGTTTCGAGCACCGGTGGCTGTTTCTGTTCGCGTTGGCGCCGCTGGCGCTGCTGGTGCTCTACGTCGCCGTGCAGCGGCGACGTCGGAAGCGGGTGGCGCGCTTCGTCGGTGACGAACCAGCGGTGTCGGCGATCGTCAAGCCGCCGTGGTGGCGCCACGCCCCGATCGCCGTCGCACTCGTCGGCCTGGTCCTGCTGACGGTTGCCCTGGCAGGGCCGACGCGCGACGTCCGGATCCCGCGCAACCGCGCCGTCATCATGCTCGTCGTGGACGTGTCGCAGTCGATGCGGGCGGACGACGTCGACCCCACCCGGCTGGCCGCCGCGCAGAAGGCGGCCAAGCAGTTCGCGAGCAAGCTGACACCCGGCGTCAATCTGGGTCTGGTGGCGTTCGCGGGCAACTCGAACCTGCTGGTGGCCCCGAACCCGAACCACCAGGACACCGTCAACGCCCTCGACAAGCTGCAGACCGCCGACAAGACGGCCACCGGTGAGGCGATCTTCACCGCGCTCCAGTCGATCGCCACGGTCGGGGCCGTGCTCTCTAGCGACGGCGACACCACGCCGCCGCCCGCGCGCATCGTCCTGCTCTCCGACGGTGACGAGAACGTGCCGAACAACCCCGACAACCCCCGGGGCGCCTACACCGCCGCGCGGTCGGCCAAGGACCAGGGCGTGCCCATCTCGACGATCGCGTTCGGCACCAAGGGCGGCTACGTCGACCTCGCCAACCAACGACTTCCGGTCCCCGTCGGGACCGACGAGATGGCCAAGATCGCGGACCTGTCCGGCGGGCAGACCTACACCGCCACCGACGTGGACCAGTTGAACAAGAGCTACGAGTCCGTCCAGGAGCAGCTCGGCTACCAGGTGCTGCCGGGCCCGGCGGCCGAGAGTTGGCTCCGCATGGCGGTTTTCGCCGCGACGATCGCGGCCATCCTCGCACTCGCGATCAACCGGAGGCTCCCGACGTGACCGTGCCATTCCTCGGCCCGCTGGCCCTGTCCGGCTTCGCGCACGGCTGGTACTTCCTGTATCTGCTCGTCGTGCTTGGCCTCGTCGCCGCGTACGTGATCGCCCAGTTCGCCAGGCACCGTCGCGTGCTGCGGTTCGCCAACATGGACCTGCTGACCAAGATCGCGCCCGCGGAGAACAAGCAACGGTGGCGGCACGTGCCCGCGATTTTGCTGGTGATCGCGCTGACCGTGCTGGCGATCGCGCTCGCGTCGCCCACGCATGACGTCCGGATCCCGCGCAACCGGGCGGTCGTGATGCTGGTGATCGACGTGTCCGAGTCGATGGTCTCCACCGACGTCCCGCCGAGCCGGCTGGCGGCCGCCAAGGAGGCGGGCAAACAGTTCGCCGACGAGTTGACGCCCGGCATCAACCTCGGCCTGGTCGCGTTCGGAGGCAGTGCGACGCTGCTGGTGTCGCCGACCACCAACCGCACCGCCATGAAGAACGCCATCGACAACCTGCAGCCGGAGGAGCGGACCGCCACCGGCGAGGGCATCTTCACCGCGCTGCAGGCCATCGCCAGCGTCGGTGCGGTGATGGGCGGCGGCGACACCCCGGCGCCAGCCAACATCGTGCTGGAGTCCGACGGCGCGGAGACCGTGCCGAGGAATCCCGACGAGCCGCGCGGCGCGTACACCGCGGCCCGCGCCGCGAAGGACCAGGGCGTGGCCATCTCGACGATCTCGTTCGGCACCCCGGACGGCGTCGTGAACATCAACGGTCAGCAGATCGCGGTGCCGGTCGACGACGCGACGCTGCAGCAGATCACGGACATCACCGGGGGCCAGACGTTCCACGCGGGCAGCCTCGAGCAGCTCAGGCAGGTGTACTCCACGCTGCAGCAGCAGATCGGCTACGAAACCATTCGCGGCGATGCCAGCGCGGCGTGGATCCGCCTCGGCGCGGTGCTGATGGCGGCCGCAGTCCTGGTGTCGGTGCTGACCAACCGACGGGTCCCGGTCTGAGCCGTCCTACGCGACGGAGAAGGTGACCGAGTCCCACCCCGTCGCCCCATCGGGGACGACGTCGGCCTGTTGTTCGGTCTGGACGGCGCCGGTGGCGTCGGTGGCGCGCACGGTGATGCGGTGGGAGCCGGGGGAGTCGGCCTGCCACGGAAAGCTCCACAGCCGCCAGGTGTCCTTCGAATAGCTGGCGCCGAGTTGGGCGGGTTGCCACGGTCCGTCGTCGATCCGCACCTCGACGGCCTCGATGCCGCGCTGCTGCGCCCACGCCACGCCGCCGAACGTGGTGGGCCCCCGTGCCACGTCGGCACCGCTGCGCGGCACGTCGATCCGCGACTCGGTCTTGATGGGTCCGCGGGGCGACCACCCGAGTCGGGTCCAGTACGCCTGGGCGCGGTCGAACCGCGTGAGCTCGAGATCGACGAGCCACTTGGTGGCGGATACGTACCCGTACAACCCCGGTACGACGAGCCGTGCGGGATAACCGTGTTCGGTGGGCAGCGGGGCATCGTTCATCCCGATCGCCAACAGCGCGTCGCGCCCGTCCGTGAGCGCCTCGACGGGAGTGCCCGCGGTGAACCCGTCGACGGACGTCGAGAGCACCATGTCGGCGTCGGGGTGAATACCTGCTTCCGCCAACAGGTCTCGAACTCGGTAGCCCGTCCACTTGGCGTTGGAGATGAGCTCGCCGCCCACCGGGTTGGAGACACACGTCAGTGTCACGTACTCCTCGACGAGGTCGAAACGCTGCAGATCCGCGAACGCGAGCGTGATCTCGCGATCGACCATGCCGTGGATCCTGAGCCGCCAGTCGGCGCGGCTGAGCTGGGGGACGCTGAGCGCGGTGTCGATTCGGTAGAAGTCCGCGTTGGGCGTGATGTAAGGCGTCGCGGTGAAACCGGGGGGCTGGACGTCCGGAGGCGGCGGTGGCGGCGCGGGCCTGGTCGGCGTCGGCAACGCGAAGGCCGTGCGGTCGCCGGCCACCGACGAGACCGCCCGCGTCAGCACCGCGCCCGCCACCCCGGCCACCACGCCCGCGCCGAGGAGACCCACCGTCACCAGCGACCGTCGCCGACCGGGATCGGAGGCGCGGTCGAAGCGGCGCGATACGAGCAACCTCAGCACCAGCACGCCGCACGCCGTACCGATGACGGTCGGCACGACGTCGATCGCCGAGGCGCCCGCACGGCTCAGCACGGCGGCGCAACCGAGCAGTCCGGCGACCACGATGGCGGCGCTGCCGACGGGTCGGCTGCGGGTCTCCCGCTGCGCGGTGAGCGCGGCGATCATCCCGATGGCCACCAGCACCACGATCGACAACGCCAGCTTGTCCGACGTCCCGAACAGCTGAATCGCCCACTCCTTGACCGGACCGGGCGTCAGGTCGATGACCGCGGAGCCGATGGCGGTGCGAGAGTCCGCATGCGGGCCGAACGCGACCGCGCTGAGCTGGGCGGCACCGAGTGCGACTGCCGCGGCGGCGACACCGCTCAGTGCGCTCGGGCGGGTTGCCGTTTGGGCCATGTCGCCACGGTACCCAGTACGCGACCCGAGGGGCTGGCCGCACATCGGCGTCGGCTAGGTTGCTTTACAGTCTGGCCTCATTTTGGAAAGGAAGCGCAATGGAGATCTCGGGCAAGAAGGCGATCATCGTTGGCGGCGCGTCGGGCTTCGGCCGCGCCACCGCCGAGTCGCTCGCCGCGCGCGGAGCGAGCGTGGCGATCCTCGACAGGACGCAGTCCGACGGCAAGGACGTCGCCGCGGGGATCGGTGCCGCCTTCCACGAGGTCGACGTCACCGACTTCGCAGGCACCGAGGAGGTGCTGCAGAAGGCCATCGACGAGCTCGGGGGTCTGCACGTCATCGTGACCACCGCGGGCGGCGGCATCGGCGAGCGCACCATCAAGAAGGACGGCCCCCACAGCCTGGACTCGTTCCGCTCGACGATCGACCTGAACCTGATCGGCAGCTTCAACATCAGCAGGCTCGCGGCGTGGCAGATGAGCAAGCAGGAGCCCGTGGACGACGAGGCCGAGGAGCGCGGCGTCATCATCAACACCGCGTCGATCGCCGCCTTCGAGGGCCAGATCGGGCAGGTGGCGTACACCGCGTCCAAGGCCGCGATCGCCGGAATGTGCCTGACGATGGCGCGCGATCTGGGCAGTCTGGGCATCCGCGTGCTGGCCATCGCACCGAGCCTGTTCGCGACCGGCCTGACGAAGGGCATTCCCGACGAGTTCGCCAGCGCGCTCACCAAGGATGCGGCGTTCCCCAAGCGCCTCGGCAAGCCCGAGGAATACGCCAAGCTGGTGACCGCGATCGTCGACAACCCGATGCTCAACGGTCAGTGCATCCGCCTGGATGCCGGCCAACGCTTCGCCCCGAAGTAACCCCACACGTAAGGTGATCTCGGCGCGAAAACCGTCGCCACGCGAGTGTTTTCGCGCCGATATCGCAGGGGGAAGGGGCCCTGATGGCCACCGTGGCAACGCAGATCATCGGTGCGCTCGTCGACAGCGGGGTCAGACGGGTCTACGGTCTGCCCGGCGACAGTCTCAACGGGTTCACCGATGCCATCCGCCGCTCCGGTGACGTCACGTGGCAACACGTCCGCCACGAGGAGACCGCCGCGTTCGCCGCGGCCGCGGACGCCGCCCTCACCGGTCAGCTTGCCGTGTGTGCGGGCAGCTGTGGGCCGGGCAACCTGCATCTGATCAACGGGCTGTTCGACGCGCAGCGCAGCCGCGTGCCGGTCCTCGCGATCGCTGCGCACATCCCGCGCAGCGAGATCGGCTCCGAGTACTTCCAGGAGACGCGCCCGCAGGATCTCTTCGCCGAGTGCAGCGTCTACTGCGAACTGGTCAGCACGCCGGAGATGGCGCCGCGCATCCTCGAGATGGCGATGCGGGCTGCGATCGAGGAGAACGGCGTCGCGGTGGTCGTGATCCCCGGCGAGATCTTCCTCGCGGGCGCGGTCGACTCCGGCTGGCTGACCAAGCCGATCCTGCCCACCCACTCCGTGGTGCGGCCCGACGACGACGGCCTGCGCGCGGCGGCCGAGATCCTCAACGCCGGCGAGCGCGTCACGATCCTCGGCGGTGCAGGCGTGCAGGGCGCCCACGACGCGCTGGTCCGATTGGCGGGGACGCTGAACGCGCCCGTCGTGCATGCGTTGCGCGGCAAGGAGTTCATCGAATACGACAACCCGTTCGACGTCGGGATGACGGGACTGCTGGGCTTCGCGTCGGGCTACAAGGCGATCAAGGAGGCCGACACCCTGCTGATGCTGGGCACCGACTTTCCCTATCAGCAGTTCTATCCGGAGAACGCCCGCATCATCCAGGTCGACGTCCGTGGCCGAAACCTGGGCCGTCGCACCCCCATCGACCTCGGTCTGGTCGGCACGGTCGCCGACACGCTCGAGGCGTTGCAGCCGCTGCTGACCCAGAAGCCGTCGCGCGAGCACCTCGACCGGTCACTGCGGCACTACGCGAAGACCCGCAAGACGATGGACGGGCTGGCCGTCAACGATCGCGACAAGACTCCGATTCGACCGGAATTCGTTGCCGGACTTGCCAATAGGTTGGCCACGGACGATGCGGTGTTCACCGTCGACGTCGGCTCGCCGGTGGTGTGGGCGGCCAGGTACCTGACGATGAACGGCAGGCGTCGGCTGGTCGGCTCGTTCAACCACGGCACCATGGCGTGCGCGCTGCCCCACGCCATCGGCGCCCAGACGGCCTTTCCCGGCAGACAGGTCGTCGCGCTCGCGGGCGACGGCGGCCTGACGATGCTGTTCGGCGAACTCATCACACTGCTGCAGAACCGGCTGCCGGTGAAGGTGATCGTCTTCAACAACTCCTCACTCAACTTCGTCGAGCTCGAGATGAAGGCCGCGGGCATCGTGAACTTCGGCACCGAGCTGGTCAACCCGGACTTCGCGGCCGTCGGGCGCGCGATGGGCGCCTTCGGCCGCCGCGTCGAACACCCCGGCGAGCTGGAGCAGGCGCTGACGGAAGCGTTCGCCCACGACGGGCCCGCGATCGTCGACGTGGTCACCGCCAGGCAGGAGCTGTCCATCCCACCCGCGATCAGCGCCGAGCAGGCGAAGGGTTTCTCGCTCTACGCGATCCGGACCATCATGGCCGGGCGGGCGGACGAGTTGCTCGATCTCGTGACCACCAACGTGTCACGGCGCCTTCTGGACTGATCACGCCGGACGTGGCACGTCGGCCTTGAGTCCCTGGCCGATCCACGCCGGGATCGCGCGCCTGACGTCCGACGGTCCGGACACCGCCACGCTGCCGTCGAGCAGGGCGTGAGACCAGCCGACGTCGCCGCGCCAGATCCGGGTCAGCGTCCGCAGACTGGTCTCCACCGTGCCCGTGACGTCGTAGCCGGGATCGAAGTCGCAGAGGTCGGGGCGCCCCTCGGCGACCACCAGCCACCATCGCGATGCCTTCACCGGCACGCCGTCCAGCCGGAACGCGACCGTGGTCCGTGCGCGTGGCCACTCGTCGACCGGCACGGTGCGCTGGATGTCCCACATCAGCAGGTGCGGATCGAGGTCCTCCTCGCCCAGCTCGCCGATCCAGCGGGTGCCCCAGCGGCCCAGGGCGTCCACCACCTCGCCGAGTTCCTCGCCGCACTGGGTCAGCGAGTACGTGGTGCGACCGTCGATCTCGGTGCGCACCACCACCCCCGCGCGGGTGAGCGTCTTCAGCCGCTTGGACAGCAGGGCGGGTGACATCTTGGGTACACCCCGCCTCAGTTCGTTGAAGTGCCTACTGCCAAGCAGCAATTCACGCACGACGAGCAATGTCCATCGCTCGTCGAGCAGCTCCATCGCCTTCGACATCGGACAGAACTGGCCATATCCGGACACACCTTCACCTCCGCCACCGCCAACTTGGGAGACGCCCAGTATCACCATAGAACCAGTGCCGGTACAGATCTGGAACTAGATCAAGCACTTCCTCCGACGCGACGATGGGCGCACAGACAACGAGGAGAAGTGAGAAGTGATGAGCACCGCCGTGAAGGACCGTGAACTCGAAGCCAGGCACCGGGCCCTGTGGGCCCTCGGGGACTACGGCGCGATCGCCGACCACGTGGTCGCACCGTTGGGCCCCGCCCTGGTGGAGGCCGTCGGCGTGAGCGGGGGAGATCGCGTGCTCGACGTGGCCGCGGGGACGGGCAACGCCGCCATCGCCGCGGCCGTGGCCGGCGCGACGGTCGTCGCCTCCGACCTGTGTCCGCGTCTGCTGGAGGAGGGTCGTGCGGTCGCCGAGCGGCGTGGTATCGCACTGCAGTGGCAGGAGGCCAACGCCGAGGCGCTGCCGTACGCCGACGGCGAGTTCGACACCGTGCTGTCGAGCATCGGGGTGATGTTCGCGCCGCACCACCAGCAGGCGGCCGACGAATTACTCAGGGTCTGCGCGCCCGGCGGGACCATCGGCGTCCTCAGCTGGACGCCGGAGGGGTTCATCGGCAGGTTGTTCGCCGTGATGAAACCCCATGCGGCCGCGCCTCCCGCCGGCGTGTCGCCGCCACCGCTCTGGGGCAGCGAGGACCACGTCCGAGGGCTCTTCGGCGACCGGGTGACCGACGTGGTGACCGAGCGGAGGGGTTTGCCGGTCGACCTCTTCACCGACGGCGCGCACTTCAGGGACTACTTCAAGGACAACTACGGACCCACGATCGCGGCCTACCGCGGCCTCGGCGAGGATCGTGACCGGATCGCGGCACTCGACGCCGACCTCGCCCGACTGGGGGACGACGCACTGTCGGGGTCTGGCATGGAGTGGGAATACCTGATGGTGACCGCCAGAAGGCGTTGATCAGTTCGGCTGTCGCAGAGATCGTTTCGAGTCGCTTCCCGGAACCTGGCCAGCGTCTGCCGGAACCGCCGTCGCGGCGCGTGGAATTTCCCCGGTGGTTGTGTAGTTCATCTACGCAACCACATGACCAGAAGCGACGGGGAGTCGGAACGATGACAGCTCGGATGAAGACCAATGCACTGCTCGCCGGGATCGCCGCGGGCGGCCTGCTGGCGGCGGGCGCGATCGGATCGGGCACGCCGACCGCCTCCGCCGCGCTGGGGTGTTCCGACGTGGAGGTGGTGTTCGCCAGGGGGACCGGCGAACCCGTCGGCGTCGGCCGCGAGGGCCAGGCGTTCGTCGACGCCCTCAAGCACGACCTCAGGGGGCACAGCGTCGGCGTCTACGCGGTGAACTATCCGGCGTCGTATGACTTCATGCAGGCGACGGATGGCGCGAACGACGCCAGCGCCCACGTGCAGGGGACGGTCGCGGCGTGCCCGGACACCAAGATCGTGCTGGGCGGCTACTCGCAGGGCGCGGCGGTGATCGACTTCATCACCGCGGCACCGGGCCCGCTGTTCGGGTTCACCAACGCCATGCCACCCGAGGTCGCCGACCACGTCGCCGCCGTGGCCGTGCTCGGCAACCCCTCGGCGCGGATCGGTCAGCCACTCACCACGCTGAGCCCGCTGTACGGGCCGAAGGCGATCGACCTGTGCAACGGTGCCGATCCCGTCTGCTCCGTCGGCGACGACCGTGCCGCCCACAGCCAGTACGTGGAGGTCGGTATGACCAGCCAGGCAGCGGCTTTCGCGGCGGATCGGGTGAAGGCCGCCGGCTGACCGCGTCGGTGGCTCGGCCGGGCTGAAACGGTCTGAGCGCCAGCGACTTCGGTCGAAGTCCGGCGCCGGGACGGGGCGGACGCGACGATGGGGCCATGGCCGATGACGTCTCCGCCGCGCCGACGCTGACCGAGGACGACCAGGGGGCACTGCGGGACTGGGTGCGCACGACGGGCCTCGGGTCCGAGGTCAGCGGCGTCGAACCACTCACCGGCGGCAGCCAGAACATCGTGGTGCGCCTGCAGATCGACGGCAGACCGATGGTCTTACGTCGGCCCCCTCTGCATCCGAGGCCGACCAGTGACAGGACGATGCTTCGCGAGATCGCGGTCCTGACGACCCTCGCGGGAAGTCCCGTGCCCCACCCGGAGTTCATCGCGGGCTGCGACGACCTCGGGGTCCTCGGCGTGGTCTTCTACCTGATGGAGGAGGTCGACGGCTTCAACCCGGGCAACGAGATGGCGCCGGCGTACGTCGACGATCCCCGCCTCCGGCACGACGTCGGCCCGGCCTACGCCGCGAGCCTTGCGCAACTGGGCCGCGCGGCCTGGGAGGGCACTCCACTCGCCGCGATCCGTCGGCCCGGATCCTTTCTGGCACGCCAGGTTCCGCAGTTCCTCGGCCTTCTCGAGAGCTATCGTCACGAGGCCTACGACCCTGGGGCGCTGCCCGAGGTGACCGAGCTGGCGACGTGGCTCGAGGCCAACCGGCCGGGCGACGGCGAGCCCGGCATCATGCACGGCGACGCCCATTTGAACAACGTGCTGCTGCGTCGCGACCGGCCCGAGCTCGCGGCCTTCATCGACTGGGAGATGTGCACCATCGGTGACCCGCTCCTCGACCTCGGCTGGATGATGGTGTGCTGGCCCTCGGACCCCAACACCATCGACGCGGGGTCGCAGCTGGCCGCCCTCGGCGGCCTGGCCGGCCGGGGCGAACTGCTCGACGCCTATGCGGACGCCGGCGGGCGGGCGACCGACCGGCTCGACTGGTACGTGGCGCTGGCGTGCTTCAAGCTCGGCATCGTCATCGAGGGCACCTGGTCGCGCTATCTGGCGGGCCAGGCCAGCTGGGAGGCGGGCCAGCGGCTGCACGCGTCGGCGACATCGCTGATCGGGTTGGGGACCCGGGTTACCAAGGGCGACAACCCCTTCGTCTAGCGGTAGGCGTCGAGGCCGAGTTTGACGGCGAGCGCCAGGCCTGCCACGGCGATCAGCAGCCGCAACGGGGTCTGCGGTGCCCGCCTGACGATCGTCGGACCCAGCCGCGAGCCGAGCAGACATCCGACCCCCAGCGGGACCACGGCGGCCCAGTCGATCGGTGCGAACACCGTGAAGATCAGTGCCGCAACGAAGTTCGCGACGCCGAGCACCACGTTCTTGGTGGCGTTGGCCTCGGCAAGGGACGCGCTGCCGGTGCGCAGGAACAGCGCCAGCATCAGCACGCCCGCCGCGGCGCCGAAGAACCCGCCGTACACGCAGATCGCGAGGACGGCGACACCCTCCACCACGGTCCCGACGACACTGCGACCGGCCCGGACCGGGCGGTCGCGCTGGGGGAGCGCGATCACGACGGCCGACGCGGCAAGCAGGACGGGCACGACGTTCTCGAAGCCGTCGGCGGGGATGGACAACAGCAGCGCTGCGCCCGCCGCGCCGCCGATCACGCCCGCCGGGACGAGCCGGGTGAGGACGGCGCGCTGGCCACGCAGTTCGGGCAGCGAGCCCGACACCGAGCCGATGCCGTTGAACACCAGCGCCACCGTGTTCGTCACGTTGGCCGAGACGGGCGGCAGGCCGATCAGCAGCAGGGCGGGATACGTCGTCAGGGAGGCGAGACCGGCGATGCTACCGACCAGGCCGCCACCGATCCCCGCGACGAACAACAGGACGACATCCCACCAGCTCATCGGGAACACCACGTCGCCGCCATCGGCGATGAACCCTAGTCGACGCCACACCTGGTTGCGTCGGTCGCGACGGGAGGTCTAGCCTTGCGGACGTGCCGAAGCGACTCGTAGTAGCAACCCACAGCGGGGTCTGACTCAGACCGACCCCTCGCTGTGGGTCGTTGTTACACCGTCGGTCACTTCCTCTGACCAAGAGACGACCGGCACGTGTACCCCAATTCTTCCCAGCAGTCCGCCATCGGCGCGGCCCCATCGTTTGCAGCACAGTTCGGCAGGCCGCTGCCCAGGGAGTTGCGCAAGGAGGCCGACTCGATGTCCACCGATGCATTCCACGCCAGGTACGCCCCGTCGTCGGGCCCACTGCGCCTTGGCAATTGGCAGTGCACCGATGCCGAGCGGCTGGCCAGCAGGCTGGGCCCGCAGGCGCGTAATTATCAGGCGACCATCGCGATCGGAGATCGCATCGGCACGTCGGCCGCCGCAGCCAGCGGGCCCGTCGGGGCGCTCACCGCGATGCTGCACGACCGTGGCGTCCCCGTCGAGATCTCGTCTTTCCATCAGGTGGCCGCCGACGGCGGCACGGCGACGTTCATCCGTGGCACCGACGGCGTGCACGCCGAGTGGGCGATGGGCTGGTCGGAAGACGCCTCACAGTCGGCACTGCGTGCGGTGATCGCCTGCGCGAACCGCCTGTCCGCCTGAGTCAGCGCAGCGGGCGCAGCACGATCGGCATGCCGTCGACCGGCACCGGCATGCCGCCGTAGTCGTAGCGCGGCGTGTACCCCGGCTCGGTGAGCTCGAGGCGGTACTGGCGGAGCAGCCGATGCATCACGGTCTTGATCTCCAGCTGACCGAACACCATGCCGATGCACTTGTGGGCGCCACCACCGAAGGGCGCGAACGCATACCGGTGCTTCTTGTGCTCGTTGCGTGGCTCGGCGAACCGGGACGGATCGAACCGCTCCGGCTCGGTCCACAGCTCCTCGAGCCGATGGTTGATCGACGGCCAGGTCATCACGTTCGTGCCCGCGGGGATGTAGTAGCCGAGCAGTTCGGTGTCCCTGACGGCCTGGCGGAAGTTGAACGGCAGCGGCGTCACCATGCGCAGCGCCTCGTTGATCACCAGGTCGTAGGTCTCGAGCTTGTCCAGCGCCTCGATGTCGAGCGGACCGTCGCCGATCCGGTCCGACTCCTCGCGGCAGCGGTCCTGCCACTCCGGATTGGCCGCCAGGTGGTAGGCCATCGTCGTCAGCGTCGAGGTGGACGTATCGTGCGCAGCCATCATCAGGAAGATCATGTGGCTCACGATGTCCTCGTCGGTGAACCGCTGGCCGTCCTCGTCCTCGGCGTGGCACAGCACGCTGAACATGTCCTTGTCGTGCGAGGCCCGCTTCTCGCCGATGCGCGCATTGAAGTAGTTCTCGAGCGTCTCGCGGGCCTTGACCCCGCGCCACCAGTTGAGCGGCGGCACGGGCTTGCGCACGATGGCGTTGCCCGCGCGGGTGGTGGTGGTGAACGCCTTGTTGACGGTGGTGACGAGCTCGCGGTCAGCACCGGGCTCGTGCCCCATGAATACGACCGAGGCGATGTCGAGGGTCAGCTCCTTGACCGCCGGATAGAACAGGAAGCGCTTGTCGTTGGCCACCCAGTCGTTGGCCAGCACCTGGCTGGCCACGGTGTCGATGTGCTCCACGTAGCCCGTGAGCCGGGTCCTGGTGAACGCCTCCTGCATGATCCTGCGGTGGAACATGTGGTCGTCGAAGTCGCGCAACATCAGACCGCCCTCGAAGAACGGCCCGATCACCGGGTCCCAGGCGCGCTGGGAGAAGTCCTTGTTGCGGTTGGAGAACACCGCCTGGGTGGCGTCGGGGCCCAGCGCGAGGACGGCGGGCAGCACGGGGGAGTACACGTAGTGCAGCGGGCCGTACTTGCGGTAGGTGTGCAGCACGAAATCCGGTCCGCCACGGAACATTTCGATCATATGACCGAGGATCGGCAGTCCGCCGTCACCGAAGATGGTCTTCAGCCCACCCTCGGCGGGGGCCGGTGCGAACGGCGTCTGCTCCCACTCCCGCTCCAGCAGGCGCTTCTCGATGGCGCCCATGCCAGGGATGGTCACGGGGGTCGGCGTGAGTCGGCGCTTGGCCTGATCCAGCAGGTACTTCGGGGTGCTGATGGTCGCCATGGGCAAACTCCTGGGCTGAGGACGTTGTGGTCGATCTCACGCGATGGACCCATCCTGAATGCGACACTTGACGCATGTCAAGTTTTGTCCTGGCGTGGCGTGAATGCGAAGGTTGTCGGTGATGACCGCCGAATCCGTGCCCAGTGCGACGCGCCGCAGCCGCGGCGACCGCCAGCGTGAGGCGATCGTCGGCGCGGTCCGTGATCTGCTCGAGACCAAGGCCTTCTCGGACCTGTCGGTCAGCCTGATCAGCGAGCGCGCGGGTGTCGCGAGGTCGGGTTTCTACTTCTACTTCGACTCCAAGTACGCGGTGCTGGCCGTCATCGTGGCCGATGCCATGGAGGAGCTCGACAAGCTCACCCACGACTTCGCGCCGCGTGAGGCGGGCGAGACGCCATCGCAGTTCGCTACGCGGATGGTCGGCAGCGCGGCGGCGGTGTTCGCGCACCACGACCCGATCATGCAGGCGTGCACGCTCGCCCAGAACACCGACGCGCAGATCCGCGAGATCATGAACGACTTCTCGGACACGGTGATCGACAAGATCGTCGGGCTGGTCCGGCAGGACTCCGGCGCACGGCCGATCTCCGACGACCTGCCCGCACTGGTGCGCATGCTCACCGCGACGACGGCACTGACGTTGTCGCACGACTCGGCCTTCGTGGGGCGCGAGACCGATCCCGATCGTGCGGTCGCGGTGGTCGAGCAGCTCTGGCTCAACGCCCTGTGGGGCGGCGGCGCCACCCCGTCCTAGCGGGAGGCCTCCCGGTAGTGTCACCGGCATGGCGCAGGGATTTGCGGGCAAGCGGTGCTTCCTGACCGGCGCGGCCAGCGGGATCGGGCGGTCGACGGCGCTGAGGTTGGCCGCCGAGGGCGCCGAACTCTTCCTCACCGACCGCAACGCCGAGGGTCTCGCCGAGACGGTGGCCGCGGCCAGGGCGCTGGGCGCCGAGGTGCCTGCGCACCGCGTGCTCGACGTGTCCAACTACGACGAGGTGGCCGCCTTCGCCGCGGACATCCACGGCGCGCACCCGGCCATGGACGTGGTGATGAACATCGCGGGAGTGTCGGCCTGGGGCACGGTCAGTCACCTGACCCACCGGCACTGGGAGTCGATGATCTCGGTCAACCTGATGGGCCCGATCCACGTCATCGAATCCTTCGTTCCACCAATGGTTCTCGCGGGCAAGGGCGGCCATGTCGTGAACGTGTCATCGGCGGCAGGGCTGGTCGCACTGCCGTGGCACGCGGCCTACAGCGCCAGCAAGTACGGCCTGCGCGGGTTGTCCGAGGTGCTGCGCTTCGACCTCGCCAGGCACGGCATCGGGGTGTCCGTCGTGGTGCCGGGTGCAGTCAAGACCCCGCTGGTGCAGACCGTCGAGATCGCGGGCGTCGACCGCGAGCATCCGCAGGTGCGCAAGTGGGTGGAACGGTTCAGTGGGCACGCCGTGTCCCCGGACGCGGTGGCAGACAAGATCCTTCGCGGCGTGGTGAAGAACCGCTACCTCATCTACACCTCGAACGACATCCGGGCGCTGTACGCGTTCAAGCGATTTGCCTGGTGGCCCTACAGCATCGCCATGCGCCAGGTGAACGTCGTGTTCACCCGCGCGCTGCGCCCGAGCAAGACGGGCTGACGCGCGCGTCGGTCAGCGCCTGCCCCAGTCCCATGGCGGTGCGGTCACCATCGTCTGGCCCGCGACCAGGGTTTCACCCCACTCCTTGAGAAGCTCGATCTCGCTGGACTGGTCGGTGTCGAGGTGCTCGCGCATGGTCCGCGAGTGGGTGACCACCACGACCTGGGTGGTGGCCGCGGCGGTGCGGATCATGGCGGCGAGTGGCGCGAGCAGATCGGGGTGCAGCGACGTCTCGGGCTCGTTGAGCACCATCAGCGAGGGCGGTCGCGGAGTCAGCAGTGCTGCGCCCCAGAGCAGGAATCGCAGTGTGCCATCGGACAACTCGGCCGCGCGCAGTGGCCTGAGCATGCCGCGCTGGCGGAGCTGCAGTTCGAAGAGACCGTCGTGGACCGCGACCGATGCCTCGGCGCCGTCGAAGGCGTCGGCCACGGCACGCGGGAGGTCGTCGAATCCGGCCTCGACGATCGTCTGGATGGCGGCGGCGAGATCACCGCCGTCGTCGGCAAGCACCGGTGTCCTGGTGCCGATCCGCGGCCGTCGCGCGGGAGCGTCGGCGTCGACACGGAACCCGTCGTAGAACCGCCAGTCGCGCAACCGATCCCGGACGGCGGCGAGCTCGGGTAGGGCGCCGGGGTGGGCGTACTCCGCGAGAACGCTGCGATAGGCGGGCAGCGACCTGGTCAGCTCGTCGAATCCGCGACCGGAGGCCGCCGCCACCTCGGCGTAGTCGCCACCGCGGTTGACCAGGGCCGAACTCCGTCGCAGTCGCGGACCCGCGAACACCGCCTCGCGCTTGATCTCCGGGTCGAGGCCGAACAGCGACTGGTGCCCGGCGTCCACCGGCAGTCCGAGATCGATCAGATAGCCGAAATCGTCTGAGGCGAAGCCGAGTTCGAGTGCGACGGGACGGGTGCGAGTGGTGCCCTCGCTGCGCCCCGTGCGGTGGGCGCCGCTGGTGGTCTCCGGGCCCGCCCACAGCACCGACTGGAGACCGCCCTCGCGGGCGAGCGAGCCGATCACCTCACCGCGACCGCAATCGGCGAGCAGCCTGAGTGCGCGGTACATCGACGACTTGCCCGTGCCGTTGGCTCCGGTGACGACGGTCAGGCCCGTGAGCGGGACGACGACATCGCGCATCGAGCGGTAACCGCGGATCGCGACGGTGTGCAGCATGGGGTAGAGGCTATTGCCCGGGACCGACGGAATCCGCGGGCATGGCGAGCTCCAACCGGACACCGAGCAGGCGCACCGGGCGGTCCAGCTCGAATTGGCCGAACACGTCCAGGGCGGTGTCGACGACGGCCTGTTCTGCCGTGGTCGGCGCGGCCAGCTTGCGGATCTTGGTCCTGGTGAAGAACGTCTTGGTGCGGACGGTGACGGCGACGCGGGTCACCGTGCGGCCCTGGTCGACCACCTCGGCCAGCGTCCGGCGCGCCAGGTCGGCCACCGCCGCGTCCATCTCGCTGCGGTCGGTGAGGTCCTCGGGGAACGTCACGACGTGGCTGCGTGAGCGGGGGACCCACGGCTCGGCGCTCACACTGGTGTCGCCGCCACCCTTGGCGAGCAACAGGATCCACAGCCCGGTGGTGGGTCCGAACGCCGACACCAGAACCTCGGTGTCGGTGGCCGCCAGGTCTGCGACGGTGGTGATGCCCAGTGCGGCAAGCCGTTTGGACGTCTTGGGCCCCACGCCCCAGAGCGCGTCGACGGGGCGGTCGCCCATCACCGTCATCCAGTTGTCGTCGGTCAGTCGGTAGACGCCCCGATGGCCGTCCGGTTCGTCGCCGTGCCCCGGCTTGCCGAACCCCGTCGCCACCTTCGCGCGCTGCTTGTTGTCGCTGATGCCGACCGTGCACGACAGGCCCGTCTCGGCCTCGACGACCTCGCGGATGCGCTCGGCCAGGGCGTAGGGGTCCGTCACGTCGGCGCCGAGGTAGGCCTCGTCCCAGCCCCACACCTCGAGGGGATGGCCGAGGTCGCGGAGCAGTCCCATCACCTCGTCAGATGCCGCGTCGTAGGCGTCGGGGTCCGAGGGAAGGAACGTCGCGTCAGGGCACTTGCGCGCGGCCGCGCGCAGCGGCATCCCCGCGTGCACGCCGAATGCGCGCGCCTCGTAGGACGCGCACGTGACCACCTTGCGTGGTTCGCGGGGGTCGCCGTTGCCGCCGACGATCACGGGGAGGCCGACGAGTTCGGGACGCCGTCTCAGTTCGACCGAGGCGAGGAACTGGTCGAGGTCGACGTGCAGAACCCACATGGCGCCTCGGCTCACCGCCCGCAGAGCTTGCGGGCCAGGCTCTCCCACGCGTCGCCCTGCGCCTCGAGGCTGCGACCGAGGTCGTTGACCTGATGGGTGACGTAGTCGCTGTCCACGAGCGACAGCAGGGCATCGGTCTGCGCGTCGAGGTCGCCCGTCGTGCCCGCGGCGGCCAGCAGCATCCGCACGTGGCTGCGGTGCAGGGTGGCAGGGGCGTTGAACCGCGTCTGCGGGTCGGTGTTGGCATCGGACAGCAGCGCCCGGTGCTCCCACGTGAACGTCAGGCGTTCGCGGCCGTAGGCGAGCAGTCGCTCCAGTGGCGGCGCCCCAGGACCAAGCGGCGGGGGACCGAACATGAACGCGTGCTGTTCGGCCTTCTCGTCCTCGTCGAGCAGCACGATCATCAGACCCGCCCGACTGCCGAAGCGGCGGAACAGCGTGCCCTTGCCAACCCCGGCGGCAACGGCGACGTCGTCCATCGTTACCGTGTCGGCGCCGCGTTCGGCGATCAGGCGGCGGGCGGCGTTGAGTAGCAGAATGCGGTTGCGGGCGGCATCGCCCCGCTCGACGGGCGCGGAATCGGTGACGGGAAGTCCCACCAACCCGTCGCCGACGCTCATTCCTGCACTTTAGCTCAGGTGGAATGAATCGGACCACGGTCCGGTTATCTGTGCAAGGATCGGACGAACCGACCGGAAGGAACCGGAGAACATGACGGACGTAAAGATCTTGGTGCTCGTCGGCAGCCTGCGCGCGGCGTCGGCGAATCGTCAGCTGGCCGAGGTGGCCGCCGAGACCGCTCCTGCGGACGTGTCGCTGCAGTTGTTCGACCGACTGGGCGAGCTGCCGTTCTACAACGAAGACGTCGACGGTGACGGCGCGGCTGAGGTCGTGCAGGCGTTGCGCCTGGCGGCCGCGGAGGCGGATGCCGCGCTGGTGGTCACGCCGGAGTACAACGGCAGCATTCCCGGCGTGTTGAAGAACGCCATCGACTGGTTGTCGCGGCCGTTCGGGAACGGGGCGCTCAAGGGCAAGCCGATGGCGGTGATCGGCACGTCGCTGGGGCAGTACGGCGGGGTGTGGGCGCATGACGAGACGCGCAAGTCGTTCGGCATCGCGGGGCCCCGCGTGATCGAGGACGTGAAGCTCTCGATCCCCGGCAAGCTGCTCGACGGCAAGCACCCGCGCGAGAATGCCGACGTCGTGCAGCAGGTGCGGGACGTGGTCGGAAAGCTGGTCGCCGAGGTCGGCTGACCCGACCCGCTCGACAGCCGCCGGCGAGCCCCGAAGGGGGTTCGCCGGCGGCTTTGCTGTGGATGAGTCTGTGGATGGTTCTGTGGAGGAATTGTCGGTGGCTGGTGATAGACCGGAGACACCTACACGACACGGCGGACTCGTGGCGCGCGACACGCCGGAGAATCGCCCGTTCCGGTGCTTACGACCAGGGAATTTCATCAATGTGGTTCAGAACATCTTGTATCTCTTCTGAATGTCGGACACTAGGTGTAGTGTCTTGCAGACCGACAGACCACTACGGTGCACGCATCGTTTCAGGTCGGCCGGAGCTCTCGAATCCGGCACGTCGGGCCCACCGACGACCCGGCTGCGGGGGTTTCGGGCGGCAGGAATGCCAGGGGTTTCCGGGGCGCTGAACATCAGTGAATAGCAGTAGCCAGTCAGACCAGTTTCGCCGTGTCATATTTTTCGCGAGGGGAGCCCACCACATGACCGTCACCGTCTACACGAAGCCCGCGTGCGTGCAGTGCAATGCCACCTACAAGGCCCTCGACAAGCAGGGTGTCGCCTACGAGAAGGTCGACATCACCCTGGACACCGAGGCGCGCGACTACGTCATGGCGCTCGGCTACCTGCAGGCCCCCGTCGTGGTGGCGGGCAGCGAGCACTGGTCGGGCTTCCGTCCGGATCGCATCAAGTCGCTGTCCGGGGCGGTCGCAGTCACTGCGTAACGGGTACACGTCGGCGGAAGGGAGAACGCGATGAGCAATCTCGTCTACTTCTCCAGCGTCTCGGAGAACACCCATCGCTTCGTCGAGAAGCTGGAGTTGCCCGCGATCCGCATTCCGCTGCGCGAGCGCATCGAGGTCACCGAGCCCTACGTCCTGGTACTGCCCACCTACGGCGGGGGGCACGCCAACGGACCCGATCCTGATGCCGGGGGCTACGTCCCCAAACAGGTCATCGCCTTCCTCAACAACGAACACAACCGGTCGTTGATCCGCGGCGTCATCGCCGCGGGCAACACCAACTTCGGCGCCGAGTTCGGCTACGCGGGGGTCGTCGTCTCCCGCAAGTGCGGCGTTCCGTTCCTCTACCGATTCGAACTGATGGGCACCACGGACGACGTCTTCGCCGTGCGTGCCGGACTTGCCGATTTTTGGGCTGACCTCCGGAAGGACCAGACGTGTCACCAACCGTCACTGCAGAACCTGTAACCACTGGCGTCCACGCGCTTCCCGGCGAGACGGACTACCACGCGCTCAACGCGATGCTGAACCTGTACGACAAGGACGGCAAGATCCAGTTCGACAAGGATCGCGAAGCCGCGAACCAGTACTTCCTGCAGCACGTCAACCAGAACACGGTGTTCTTCCACAACCAGGACGAGAAACTCGACTACCTGGTGCAGAACGAATACTACGAACGCGAAGTGCTCGACCAGTACTCGCGCAACTTCGTCAAGACGCTGGTGGACCGCGCCTTCGCGAAGAAGTTCCGCTTCCCGACCTTCCTGGGCGCGTTCAAGTACTACACGTCCTACACGCTGAAGACGTTCGACGGGAAGCGCTACCTCGAGCGCTTCGAGGACCGCGTCGTCATGGTGGCACTGACGCTGGCCGCCGGTGACACGACGCTGGCCGAGAAGTTGGTCGACGAGATCATCGACGGCCGGTTCCAGCCGGCCACCCCGACGTTCCTCAACTCGGGCAAGAAGCAGCGCGGCGAGCCGGTCAGCTGCTTCCCGGCCGGAACGCCCATCGACACGCCCGAAGGCCCCGTGGCGATCGAAGCCCTCCGGGCTGGGGACCGCGTGCTCTCGCATGACGGGTCGTTCGCCGTGGTGGAAGAACTGATCGAGAATCCCAACGATCAAGCGTTGGTGTCGATCTCGCACTTCGGTCATAAGGAGCCGATTCTCTGCACTCCCGAACACCCCATTCTGGTGTGGACGACGCGCGAGGTCGATTCGCTCATCGATGGCGATGGCGCGGATGCCTTCAGCGGCTTCGTGTGGCTTGCCGCAAAGGACATCCACCCTTCGGATTTCATCGTGACCGCAGCCCCCGCCGAGGGACGCGAGCGACATGTGTACGACATGATGGACTACGTCGGTGAGGGCGAATACGAAGAGGTCGACGGCCTCGTCCACAAGGTCAACATCGACAAGAAGCACCGCAACAAGCAGCGTTACTTCGCGAAGTTCGTGTCGGTGAACCGGTACGTCGAGGAGTCGTACGATCTCGGCTTGATCCTCGGTTGGTACATCGCCGAGGGACATGTCTCGAAGCGCGCCACCCCCGACGGTTCGAAGCTGCCCAACGGGATTCACTTCACGCTCGGAACTCACGAAATCGAGTACCAACACGAGTTGGCGATGGCGTTCAAGCGAGTGTTTGCGGCCGAGCTTTCCGTCAATCAGAGCGTGTCGGACCAGTCAGTGCGCATGATCTGCAATAGCAAGGTTGTTGCGTCGCTGTTCCTTTCGATGGTAGGCACGGGATACCACCTCAAGCGGCTCCCCCACGAGGTGTTGACAGCCGACGAGGACTTCCAGCGTGGTCTGTTGGCCGGCTTGTTCCGCGGTGACGGATGCTCGACGACCGGCGGAATGGTGCTCGATCTGGTCAACCCGGAGCTCGTCGACCAGGTTCAGCTATTACTGCGCCGCGTCGGCATCATGTCGCGGGTCCGCCAGTACACGAATCAGGCAGGCAATGTCACTGGCCAGGTGTTCGTTCCTGGCGTGCCGGGCACGAATGAGGACTTCATCTTCGACGTCGGCAAGAACCTATACAACTACGTGGGTCAGAAGGGCACCTCGCGTCAGACCTATCAGGTTGTCAACGGAAGACATGTCTACGGAGTGCGTGAACTCAAGACCACACGGGAAATTCCGGAGAAGGTCTACAACCTTCACGTCGAAGGCACGCATACATACACGATTCGCGGCACCGTCGTGCACAACTGCTTCCTGCTGCGCATCGAGGACAACATGGAGTCGATCGGCCGCTCCATCAACTCGGCGCTGCAGCTGTCCAAGCGCGGCGGCGGAGTTGCCCTGCTGCTGTCCAACATTCGCGAACACGGCGCGCCGATCAAGAACATCGAGAACCAGAGCTCGGGCGTCATCCCGATCATGAAGCTGCTCGAGGACTCGTTCTCCTACGCCAACCAGCTCGGGGCGCGTCAGGGTGCTGGCGCGGTGTACCTGCAGGCGCACCACCCGGACATCTATCGGTTCCTCGACACCAAGCGCGAGAACGCCGACGAGAAGATCCGCATCAAGACGCTCTCGCTCGGCGTGGTGATCCCGGACATCACCTTCGAGCTCGCCAAGCGCAACGAGGACATGTACCTGTTCTCGCCCTACGACGTCGAGCGGGTCTACGGGGTGCCCTTCGCCGACATCTCCATCACCGAGAAGTACTACGAGATGGTCGACGACGCGCGCATCCGCAAGACCAAGATCAAGGCGCGCGAGTTCTTCCAGACGTTGGCAGAGCTGCAGTTCGAGTCCGGCTACCCGTACATCATGTACGAGGACACGGTGAACCGGTCGAACCCGATCGAGGGCAAGATCACGCACTCCAACCTGTGCTCGGAAATCCTGCAGGTGTCGACGCCGTCACTGTTCAACGAGGATCTGACCTACGCACGCGTGGGCAAGGACATCTCGTGCAACCTCGGCTCGCTGAACATCGCGAAGGCGATGGACTCGCCCGACTTCGCGCAGACCATCGAGGTGTCGATCCGTGCACTGACGGCGGTCAGCGACCAGACCCACATCTGGTCGGTGCCGTCGATCGAGCAGGGCAACAACGACTCTCACGCGATCGGCCTCGGCCAGATGAACCTGCACGGGTACCTCGCGCGCGAGCGCATCCTCTACGGTTCGGAGGAGGGCGTCGACTTCACCAACATGTACTTCTACACGGTGCTCTATCACGCGCTACGGGCGTCGAATCGGATTGCGATCGAGCGCGGCCGGGCGTTCGGTGGGTTCGACAAGTCCAAGTACAAGTCGGGGGAGTTCTTCGACAAGTACACCGAGCAGGTGTGGGAGCCTGCCACCGAGCGGGTGCGGGAACTGTTCGCCGACGCCGGGATTCGCATTCCGACGCAGGACGACTGGAAGCGGTTGAAGGAGTCGGTGCAGACGCACGGCATCTACAACCAGAACCTGCAGGCCGTCCCGCCGACGGGGTCGATCTCCTACATCAACCACTCGACGTCGTCGATCCACCCGGTGGCCAGCAAGATCGAGATCCGCAAGGAAGGCAAGATCGGGCGGGTCTACTACCCGGCGCCATACCTGACGAACGACAACCTGGAGTACTACCAGGATGCGTACGAGATCGGCTACGAGAAGATCATCGACACCTACGCCGCGGCCACCCAGCACGTGGACCAGGGGCTGAGCCTGACGCTGTTCTTCAAGGACACCGCCACCACGCGCGACGTGAACAAGGCGCAGATCTACGCCTGGCGCAAGGGCATCAAGACGCTGTACTACATCCGGCTGCGGCAGATGGCGCTGCAAGGGACTGAGGTGGAAAATTGCGTCAGCTGCATGTTGTGACAACCATTCCCTGACAAGGGTTTTCGCGGTGGCAGAACTTCCGACCGGAGGCGTGATCTACGGGATCAGGCTCCGGTCGGAAGTCGTCCATCGCTCGTGCGTCGGGGACTCGGACTGAGTCCTAGTCAGTCTGATGCGCCTGCAGTGCCTTCAGTCGTCGCTCCTCCCGCAGCACCGTCTGGTAGCTCGCGCGTTCGGCGACCAGCCACTCGGGCTTGTCCTCGAGCAACTGGTTGATCTGCTCGGTGGTGAGCGCCTCGGTGACGCCGCCACGGGCGAGGCCTGCGATCGACACCCCGAGCTTGGCCGCCACCAGGTTCTTCGGATGCGGGCCGTTCTTGCGGAGGTCCTTGAGCCACTGCGGCGGATCGGCCTGCAGGGCGGCCAGTTCGGCGCGGGTGATCGCGTTCTCCTGGAACTCCGTGGGCGTGGCGGGCAGATACACGTCCAGCTTCTTGGCCGCCGTGGCGGGTTTCATGGACTGCGCGTTCGGCCTGCTCATGCGAGCAGCCTATCGGTAGCCTGAGGCGGTGCCCCAGTCCTCGCTCACCGTCGGGTACGTCCCCGGCGTAACGCCCGCGAAGTGGGCGCGGACCTGGGCGCAACGCCATCCCGAGGCACCCATGCGGTTGCAGACCGTCGCGGCCGCGGACGCCGTCGATGCGGTGCGCTCGGGCACGGTCGACGTGGCGCTGCTCCGACCGGTTGCCGACTCGTCCGGGGTGGTGATCATCCCCCTCTATGACGAGACCACGGTGGTCGTGGTGCCGACCGAGCACCTACTCAGTGCCGCCGACCAAGTGACCGTCGCGGACCTCGACGGCGAACCGCTGCTGATCCCGCTCGACGACGTCGTGAGATGGACCGCCGGTGTGCCGGTCGACCACCGTCCCGAGACCACCAGGGACGCAACCGAACTCGTTGCGGCGGGCATCGGCGTGCTCATCCTTCCGCAGTCGCTGGCGCGGTTGCACCACCGCAAGGACCTCACGTACCGCCCGATCGCCAATGCCCCGACCTGCCCGGTTGCGCTCGCCGTGCCGGAGGGGCCGCAGGCGGACCTGGTCGAGGAGTTCGTCGGCATCGTGCGCGGTCGCACACCGAATTCGTCGCGGGGCGCGGCAGAGTCGGCGCCGAAACGCACCGCGCGGGAGAAGACCCTCGCGAAGCAGGCTGCCCGCGCCGCTGCGGGCAAGGTCGCCCGCAAGCCCGGCAAGGCCGGTCGCGGTCGACGCTGAGCCGTCACCTGCCCATTCCCTCAGTGTCCCAGCGCAGTCCAGCGATTTTCGGCGGACGATAAATCAGTGGAGATTCGCCGTCGCGTGGCTCACCCTCGAAGGCGTGAACGTTCATCTCTACGCGTCCCCGGACGACTTCGGTCCGGTGTCACGCTGGGTCTATCGCAGGGACCCGGTGCTGTTCACGACTGAGCTGACCACTCTGCGTACCCCGGCGTGGCCCGACGAGCAGCGTCTCCTGGTGGCCTACGACCACGACGGGCTGGTCGGCGCGGCCCTGCAGATGAGGGGCGCCGTGCTTCTGGTGAGCGGGCTGCCGCCCGCGTTGGCGAAGGAAACCGCCACCACGCTGGCCGCCGTCGGCGCGGAGCTGCCCGCGGTACGCGGAACACCAGATACTGCAACGGCTTTCAGCCAGGCATGGACCGAGGCCACCGGCACGACCGCCGTGACGTCGTTCGAGGAGACGCTCTACCGGCTCGACGAGCTGGTGCCGCCGCGCAGCGTCCCTGGCGCACCCCGATTCGCCGGCGGTGGCGACGACGACCTGCTGGTCGACTGGCTCGACGCGTTCTTCGTCGAGGCGTTCGACTCCGAGTCCAACCCCGAGGCCTGCCGTGGCGTGCTGGCCGAGATCGGCGTCGCCGGCGGTCGCGTCGTGCTGTGGACGGTCGACGACACACCCGTCGCGATGGCGCGGGTGCATGGAAATCTGTTGGGAATGTCGAGGATCGGACCCGTCTACACCCCACAGGCGAAAAGGGGGCGCGGATACGGCGCGGCCGTCACTGCCGAGGCGGTGAGGTACGCGCGCAGGCAGGGCGCTCGCGACGTGGTGCTGTTCGCCGACGTCGCCAACCCGGTGTCGAACGGGATCTACCGTCGGCTCGGCTTCGTGCCGGTCGCCGAGAACGTGCAGCACGCGTTCACGGCGTGACCGGATTCGGTGTCGCGACGATCGCGATCGCCTCGGCCCCGACGGACACCCCGTCGGGGCCGATCAACGCGGCCAGCCTGGCGCGCAGTTCGGCAGCCCGCTCCGGCGCAAGCGTGATGTGGTTGGAGTGCGTGAACGCGAAGTCCAGCCACTGGTCGCGGGTGTACTGCAGCGTGCGCGGATAGGTGCGGGTGGCGACGGTGTATCCCGCCGCGGTGATGGTGGCGAGCAGGTCGGTGAGGCCGTCGACGGGGGTCGAGGTGGCGTCGAAGTAGTCGGCGTAGATCGCGGCGAAGTCGCCTTTCGGTGGAGAAGTCGGCGTCAGCGGGTTCCACAGCAGAGCGAGGCGGCCGTGCTCGCGGAGGATCGCGCGGATCTTCGGGAGTGCGACGGCGGGGTCGACCCAGTGGAACGACGCGGCGAACACCACCAGGTCGAAGTGCCTGCCCGCGGGCGCCCACCGTTCGAAGGTGTCGATCTCGACGGGGATGCCCTTGCCCCGGGCGATCGCCGCCATCCGTGCGTCGGGCTCGACGGCGAGGACGGCGGCGCCGCGATCGGCGAGTTGACGGGAGGCGATGCCGGTGCCCGCGCCGACGTCGAGCACCAACCGGGTGCCGTCCGTCAGCAGGTCGTCCATCAGCTGGTCCGGATACGGCGGTCGGTGTGCGTCGTATGCGGTAGCTTGGCCACCAAATGAGTTGGCACGCAGGCGGTTAGCGTGAAGGTTCAATCTGGGTGGCACTCGACGATGGTATCCGGATCGCACGAGAGTGTGCTGCGCATCGGCAGTGGGTCTGGTGGCTCCGGCTA
>JAESGJ010000192.1_pt1 | contig 75712 bp, 78 predicted proteins | sample 9266241 | NCBI WGS metagenome assembly JAESGJ01 (sample SAMN14514841, study PRJNA621669) | algae metagenome | isolation source: Brasilonema octagenarum HA4186-MV1 and co-occurring heterotrophs from wet... | place: USA: Manoa Valley, Hawaii | collected 2009-07-20
GCGCGGCGCGACCACCTGGACTTCTCAGACCAGATGCGCGGCCGTGGGGTCGACGTGGTCGAACTCCACGACGTGTTGACGCAGACGATGACCGATCCGGCGGCCAGGTCGTGGCTGCTCGACCGCAAGATCGTCGCGAACGAGGTGGGCCTCGGGCTGGTCGACGACACGCGTGCGTTCCTCGATTCGCTTCAGCCCCGCCGGCTCACCGAGCTGCTGATCGGCGGCATGTCGATCCGCGACCTGCCCAACGAGCTCCGCTCGGGCTACCGGGCGTTGGCCAGGGAGGCCAAGGGTGTCACCGAATATCTGATGCCGCCGCTGCCCAATACGCTCTACACCCGCGACACCACGTGCTGGATCTACGGTGGGCTGACGCTGAATCCGCTGTTCTGGCCCGCCCGGCACGACGAGACGCTGCTGATGAAGGCGATCTACGCGTTCCATCCCGACTTCGTGGGATCGACCGTGTGGTGGGGAGATCCGGAGAAGTCGTGGGGGCTGGCGACCATCGAGGGCGGCGACGTCCTGGTGCCCGGCAACGGCGTGGTGATCATCGGGATGAGCGAGCGGACGTCGCGGCAGGCCATCACGCAGGTGGCGGCGTCGCTGTTCGCCGCGGGTGTCGCCGAGAAGGTGGTCGTCGCGGGGATGCCGAAGCTACGTGCCGCCATGCACCTCGACACCGTCTTCACCTTCGCCGACCGTGACGTCGTGACGCTGTACCCCGACATCATCGACGCGGTGCAGACATTCACGCTGCTGCCGACCGACGCGGCGCCGGGCGTCGAGGTGGTCGAGGCCACCACGCCGTTCGTCGACGTCGTCGCTGAGGCGCTCGATCTCGACAAGCTGCGCATCGTCGAAACCGGCGGCAACGCCTACGATTCCGAGCGGCAGCAGTGGGACAGCGGCAACAATCTGGTCGCCGTCGAGCCGGGCGTCGTCTTCGCCTACGACCGCAACACCCACACCAACTCGCTGCTGCGCAAGGCAGGCATCGAGGTCATCGAGATCGTCGGCGCGGAGCTGGGCCGTGGACGGGGCGGTGGGCACTGCATGACGTGCCCGATCATCCGCGACGCGGTCGACTACTGAGGTCCCGCGAGGGCATTTCTAGAACACGTTCCAGTTCGGCTGCTAGCCTGGTCGCGGGCTGACGAAAGGGACGGTTGATGGCGGGAACTCTCGAGGGTCGCGTGGCATTCGTGACGGGCGCAGCGCGTGGGCAGGGCCGTGCGCACGCGATCCGGCTGGCCGCCGAGGGCGCCGACGTCGTCGCCATCGACGTCTGCGGCCCGATCTCGGACACCATCACCTATCCGCCCGCGACCTCGGAGGAACTCGCCGAGACCGCCGCCGGGGTGGAGGCGGCCGGCCGCAAGGTGCTCGCACGCGAGGTGGACATCCGCGACCTCGCCGCCCAGCAGCAGGTGGTCGCCGATGCGATGGAGCAGTTCGGCAGGCTCGACGTCGTGGTGGCCAACGCCGGCGTGCTGAGCTGGGGCCGCATGTTCGAGATGTCAGAAGAGCAGTGGGACAGCGTCATCGACGTCAACCTCAACGGCACCTGGCGGACGATGCGCGCGACGGTGCCCGCGATGATCGAGGCAGGCAATGGTGGCTCGATCATCGTGGTGAGCTCGTCGGCAGGCCTCAAGGCCACTCCCGGCAACAGCCACTACGCCGCGTCGAAGCACGGCCTCGTCGCCATCACGAACTCACTCGCCCTCGAGGTGGGGGAGTTCGGCATCCGGGTCAACTCCATCCACCCGTACTCGATCGGCACGCCGATGGTGGAGCCGGAGGCCATGATGGAGATCTTCGGGAAGTACCCGAGCTACATCCACAGCTTCTCGCCGATGCCGTTTCACCCCGTCAACCACGAAGGCAAGAAGGGGTTGAAGGAATTCATGACGGCAGAAGAGGTCTCGGACGTCGTCGCCTGGTTGGCGGGTGACGGGTCGGCGACGATCTCGGGCTCGCAGATCGCCGTCGACCGCGGCACGATGAAGTACTGACCGCTACCCGCCGAGGGCGTCCTTGAGATGCTGGGCGGACGCCATCTTGAGGTGGACCAGGTCCGAGGACACCGTGGCGAAGGTGTACCCCTGTGCGAGTCGTTTCGCCGCGGCATCGCCTGCGGCGGTGTGGATCCCCGCCGCGATGCCTGCCGCTGCGGCCGCCTTCTGAATGCGCACCAGCGCGGCCTCGAAGGCGTCGTCGACGCTGGTGTCGCTCGTCGACGTACCGCCCACGGCGAGCCGTAGATCCGACGGGCCGACGTAGATGCCGTCGAGCCCGGCGACGCCGCAGATGGCCTCGACGTTCTCCAGCCCCTGCGCGGTCTCGATCATCGCGACCACCGCGGTGTCTCGGTTGGCATCGGCGGGCACCGGGCCCACCCGCAGCTGTGCGCGCATCGGGCCGTAGGACCGGATGCCCACCGGCGGATACCGCGTCGCCGACACCGCGCGGGCGGCATCCTCGGCGGTGTCGATCAGCGGCACGATCACCATGCGCGCCCCGGCGTCGAGCGCCTTGCCGATGTAGGTGGGGTCGTTGGCCTCGACGCGGACCACGCCGGCCGGTCCTGCGGCCGCGTCGATGGCCTGCAGGCCGCGCAGCATGCCGTCGTAACCGATCAGCCCGTGCTGCAGGTCGAGTGCGAGGTAGTCCCAGCCGACGTGGGCGAGCCACTCGGTCGACACCGGGGAGTCGATGACCGACCAGTATCCGACGATGCGCTCCCTGTTGCGGAGCCGGGTGGCGAAGTCATTGGCAGGCAAGGGGATTCCTATCGGTTGTAGGCGGGCATCGGACCACGCAGCGCGGCGCCGACGTCGTCGCACGCCGCGACCAGGTCGTCGGGCAGCGGACCGCGACCCAGCGCCTCGACGTTCGCGTGAAGATGTGAGGTCTTGGAGCCGCCCAGCAGGATGGGCCCGACGGCGGGTTTGGACAGCAACCACCGTAGCGCGAGCTCGGTGAGCGGCAGTCCGGCGGCGTCGGCGATCGACGACAGCGTCGAGATCGCGTCGAATATCTGTGCGTTCCAGTATCTTTCGCGGTACATCGATGCCAGTCGCGAGTCGCCGAAGCGGCCCTCGTCGGGCTCCTCGGCGAACGAGTGCCTGCCGGTGAGCAGTCCGCCACCGAGCGGGTTGTAGACCATGGTGATCAGCCCGGTCACGTCGGCGTACTCGACGTACTCCTCCTCGATGCGGCGGGCCAGCAGGTTGTACAGCTGTTGGGCGACCACGGGACGCGGGGCGCCCACCTCGTCGGCGACCCGCACGACCTCGCCGATCTGCCACGCCGAGAAGTTGGAGACGCCGAGAGCACGGATCTTGCCCTCGGAGACCAGGTCGGCGACCGTCGACAGCGTGTCGTGCAGCGTCGCGGTGCGGTCGGGCTGGTGCAGGTAGAAAAGGTCGACGTGATCCGTCCCGAGCCGGGACAGCGACGCGTCGACGCTGAGCCGCAACCCCCGCGGCGACAGCGGTGAATGACCGTCGGCGTCGCCGAGGTACATGCCCGCCTTCGTCGCGACGGTCACCTCGTCGCGCCTGGCGCCCAGCAGCTTCGACAGGATGCGCTCGGATTCGCCGGCGGAATAGCCGTTGGCGGTGTCGACGTGGGTGATGCCGACATCGAGCGCGAGATCGAGAAGCGCACCAGCACCGTCGAAATCGACGGTGTCGCCGAACGTCATGGTGCCCAGCACCATCCGGCCGAAGTTCACGAGGATGCTCCCTGCAGGTTGCGGACGAGTTGACGCGGCTTGACGCCGACCATGGTCGTGGGATCCAGCGCTGCGGCCCGCAACGTCCGAGTGTAGGGATGCTCGGGGTTGGCGAGGATCTCGGCAGTCGCACCCTGCTCGACCAGTCTGCCGCTGCGCATCACGACCACCGAATCCGAGATCTCCCGCACCACACCGAGATTGTGCGAGATGAACACGTACGTGATGCCCGTGTCGTTCTGAATGGCGCGCAGCAGGTCGAGCACCTGTGCCTGCACGGACACGTCGAGGGCGCTCGTCGCCTCGTCGCACACCAGGATCTCGGGTTGCGATGCCAGCGCCCGTGCGATGCCGATGCGCTGGCGCTGGCCGCCCGAGAACTCACCGGGCCGTCGGTGCAGCGAGGTGGACGGCAACTGCACCCGGTCGATCAGCTCGGCCGCCCGCTTGACGCGCTCGGCCTTGCGGCGAACACCCCTGAGGCGCAGGGGTTCGGCGACGATGTCGACGGCCGACAGGTGCGGGTCCAGCGACCCGTACGGATCCTGGAACACCATCTGCACGCGGGAGCGGAACGGGCGCAGCGCCCGCTCCGACATGTGCGAGATGTCGACGCCGTCGACCGCGATCGTTCCCGACGTCGGTGTCAGCAGGCGGACGATCGACTTCGCGATGGTGGACTTCCCGCAGCCGGATTCGCCGACGATGGCCAGTGTCCTGCCCTTGTCGACGGCGAAGCTGACGCCGTCCACCGCCCGGAACGTGGCGTCGCCCGTGCCATACTCGACGACCAGGTCGGAGACTTCGAGCAACGGCGTCATGCGAGCACCTCCTGCGGGGCGTTCTCCCAGGGGCCCAACTGGGGGACCGCGTCGAGAAGCTGCTTGGTGTAGGGGTTTTGCGGGCGGCGGACCATCGCGTCGGCGTCGCCACCCTCGACGAACCTGCCCTGCTTGATCACCAGGATGCGATCCGACATCAACCTGGCGACGCCGAGATCGTGGGTGATGAGCAACACCCCGACCCCGGTGGTCTCCTGCAGTTCGAGCAGCAGGTCCAGGATGCTGGCCTGCACGGTGACGTCGAGGGCGCTGGTGGGTTCGTCGGCGACGATCAGCTCCGGGCCCGCCGCCAGCGCGCCCGCGATGAGTACGCGCTGCATCATGCCACCCGACAACTGGTGCGGGTACTTCGCCAGTTGCGTCTCCGGGCGGGGGATGCGGACCTGCGTGAGAAGCTCGATGCACCGCTCGGTCTGCTGGGCCTTGCCGCGGACTCCGCTGTGCTGCACCGCCTCCCGCAGCTGACTTCCGACGGTGTGCACCGGGGAGAGCGCGGTCATCGGATCCTGCGGGATCAACGCGACGTGGCGACCGCGGATCTTCCCGAGCGCCACGTGGTCACCGAGGATGTCCGTCCCCTTGAACTGCACGCGGCCCGACAGCACCGCGAGGTCGTCGGGCAGCAGTCCCAGAATGCCCATCGCCGTCGTGGATTTCCCCGACCCGGATTCTCCGATGATGGTGACGGTCTCGCCGGGATGGATGTCGAAGGAGACACCGTCGACGGCGCGGACCACACCGGTGTCGGTCACCAGTTCGATCTGCAGATCGGCGACGTGCAGAAGTGCCGCGCTGGAGGTGGATTCGGTCATGTCACGTGTCCTTCCGGCCGAAGAGCCTGCCGATGAATGCCCGGGCGCCTGCGCCTGCCGGGCGATCGCGCAGACCGTCGCCGAGTAGGTTCACCCCGATCACCAGGATCACGATCATGAAGCCGGTGAGCGTGACGATCCACCACGAGGTGGTGATGTAGTCCTGCCCATCGGAGATGATGCGGCCCCAGGTCGCGAAGGGGCGCTCCGGGCCTGCGCCAAGGTAACTCAGCGCCGACTCCAGCAGCACGGCCTGCGCCAGGAGAAGCAGCACGACGAGCGAGATCTGCTTGATGACGTTGGGGATGACGTGCCGCACCAGGATCGCGAGGTTCCGCAGCCCGAGCACCCGCGCCGCCGCAACGTACGGTTTCTCGCGCTCGACGAGCACCAGTGCACGCGTCAGCCGGGCGATCTCGGGCCACTGCGCGATCGCGATGACGAACGTGATCACCGGGATCGACGGCCCGAACAGGGCGACCACGAGCAGCAGCATCATCAGCAACGGGAGGGACAGCTGCGCTTCGAGCAGCCGGGAGACGGCGACGTCGACCCAACGCCCGTAATAGCCTGCGGCACTGCCGAGAACGACGCCGATGAGGCCGGACACGATGACGGCGAGGATCCCGATCATCAGCGACACCTGGCCGCCGTGCAGGATGCGCGAGAGCAGGTCGCGGCCGAGTTGGTCGGTGCCGAACAGGTGACCCGGCGTCAGCGGTGGGAGTCGCCGGTTGGCGAGGTCGGTCGCGTTCGGATCGGTGAGGGGCAGGACCTGCGCGAGAGCCACCGGCAGCAGCACCGCGAGCGCACAGATCGAGCCGATCCAGATCTTGAGTTGGCTGTCGCGCGCCCGCCGGCTGGCGCCCGCCTGCGCGAGCAGCTTCGGGGTGACGGCGCTGGGCCGCGGTTGGGCGGGCGGTTCGATGACCGTCGTGCCCGGCATTCCCGTTATCGTCATCAGCTACTTGCCTTTCCGAGGCGCACGCGTGGGTCCAGAAGCGGGTAACACAGATCGACGATCAGCTGGACCACGACCGTCAACGTCGCGGTCACCAGCACGGTCGCCTGGATGAGCGGGTAGTCGCGGGTCTCCAACGCCCGCACCACGAGCGAGCCGACGCCGGGCCAGGCGAAGACGACCTCGACCACCACGACGCCGTTGAGCATGCCCGCGAACCGGGTGCCGAGCGCGGTGACCACGGGGACCGACGAGTTACGCATCGCGTAGCGCCACGTCAGCGCACGCTCGGAGACACCGCGTGAGCGGGCGACCGTTGCGTACGGAGAGTTCAAGGCCGCCACCATCTCCCGTCGCACCAGGCGCGAGATCAACGCGATCTGCAGGATGGCGATGGTGACCATCGGGAGAATCAGCGCCGACCACGTCGTGAAGCCCGCCGCCGGGAGGATCGGGATCAGTACGGCGAAGATCGTGACGAGCATGAGCCCGCTCCAGAACTCCGGCATCGACTGTCCACCGATGGACACCACGTTCGCGGCGAGCTCGCGGCGGGTGTCGGCGTGGCGAGCCATCCAGACGCCCAGGGGAATCGCAAGCAGCGTCGTCAGGATGATCGCCGCCAGCGCCAGGGTGATGGTGTAGGGCAGGCGCTCGAGAACCACGTCGAGCGCGGGCGCCTGGAACGAGTACGAGGTGCCGAGGTCGAGGTGCAGCAGGTCGCCGAGGTAGATGAGGTACTGCTGCAGAACGGACTTGTCGAGGCCCATGCTGACGCGGATCTTCGCGAGGTCCTCGGTGCTCGCGAGCGGTCCGGCGAGCGCATACGCCGGGTCGCCCGGCGCCATCCGGATGAGGACGAACACCGTGGTGAGCGTCAGGAAGATGGTCAACACGCTCTGCGCGAGTCGCTTGACGACGTAGGAGAGGGTCGGGTTGACGCGCCGCCTGCCGACGCGGGACGCATCGGGCGGCGACGCCGAGTCGGGCCGGATGTCGACGAGGGTCATGGCTCAGGCCTCCAGTCGGACGTTGCCGAGGTTGTAGGAGTTGATGGGGGTCAGGTCCACGTTCTGTACCCGAGTTCGTTTGGCCAGCAGGGCATTCGGGACGAAACTCCACAGGCACGGCCAGGTGTTCCAGACGTCGACCTGGGCTTCGTTGAGCAATTGCGTGCGGCGGGTGGGGTCGGGTTCGGCCGACGCGGCCTCGATCTTGGCCGTGATCTCGGGGAAGACGTAACCGTGGTAGGTGTCACGGGTCTTCTCCTTCTCGGCGGTCCCCGCGTACATGCCCTGGATCGTGGTCAGCGCCAACCCGGTCTGGTTGCCGTAGCCGTTGCCCAGCACGTCCCAGTCGCCCGCCTTGCCCTGGCGCCACGACGAGATGTCCCCGCCGGGCTCGAACTGATGGAGTCGGGCACGCACGCCGACGTCGCCCATCATCTGCACGACGGATTCCATGACGGATACGTCGTTGAGGAATTCGCCCGTCTCCCAGATGAAGGTGAGCTCGAGGTCCTTGACCCCCTCGGCGTCGAGCATCTGGCGGGCCCGGCGCGGGTCGAAACGGTAGTGGCCGGTCTCGACGAACCCGTCGAGGGTGAAGGGCGCAGGCCCGGTCGCCGAGGTGGCGGAGCCGATGAGCACGTCGCGCGCGAGCGCCTCGCCGTCGACCGCGTAGGTGAGCGCTTCGCGGACCCGGGGATTGGCCAGCGGGTGTCCCGGCGGTTTGCGGAAGTTGAAGAACAGCTGGTTGATTCGCGTGCTCGGCACGCTGTCGATGTGGACGCCGGGCAGATCCGAGAGTTGTTCGGCCGAGTTGGGACTGATCGAGTCGATCACGTCGACCTCACCGGAGCGCAGCGCCACCACCCGGGCCGCCTCTTCCGGCATGAACCGCACCCTGACCTGTCGCACGCCGGGTGCAGTGCCCCAGTACCTATCGTTCGCGGTGAGCGTGTAGTCACCCGTGCCGCGCGATGACTCGGTGACGACGAACGGACCCGAGCCGATTCCGGAGTACAGCTCGCTGGGCTTGTTGGCCGCCGCCGGGGTTATCAGAATGTTCGACATCAGCGAATCCAGCACCGGTAGAGGCGATGTGGTGCGTAGGAGGAAGGTGCGGTCGTCGATCGGTACCACCGTGGGCCACTCCGGGAACTGCGGTGCCACGAACGAACCGCTCACCTGTTGGTACATCTCCATCGCGACGCGCAGGTCGTCGATCCGGACCGGGCTGCCGTCCGAGTAGCGGACACCGTCACGCAGTCGGACGGTCCACTCGGTGTCCGAGGTCGGTTCGAAGCGGTCGGCGAGCACCAGTTGCGGCCTGAGGTCGTTTCCGATGCGGGTCAGGCCCTGCCGGACGCCGCGCTGTGGAGTGACGGCGGCGTCGAACTGGTTGAGCTTGTTGTCCAGGCTGACCAGCGAACGGTTGAGCGCGAGGACCAGGGTGTCCGACGAGGGCTTGCCGGTGGGCCCTGCACACGCCGTGGTCGAGCCGAGGAGAACCGCAGCGCCTGCGAGGCCGCTGAACTGAATGAACGAACGCCGCGACAGTGCGGGAGTTCGCAGACGAGGTGTGGTCATCGATGGTCCTTCGGCCCGGAAGCTCGATGCTGTGAGGCGTACCCCGCGGCGTCGATGCTTGTAACTCAGCTCACAATGACACTATTGCGCGATTCGCGCAAGTGCCGTAACTTCGATTGCGCGGAACACGCATAACTGGCGAGGGAGGAGGTCGACGTGGAGCCCATCCTGATCCTCGCTGACGACCTCTCCGGCGCCGCCGAGGCCGCCGCGGGCTTCCTGAACCGTGGCGTCACGGTGCACGTACAGCTCACCCCGACGACCATCACCCACGACGTGACGGTGGTCGACCTGCACAGCCGCCGAGAGGCTTTCGAGCTCTCCACGCGTCTCGGCGGCATCCTCGAGACGTGTTCTCGCCACGGCGTGCAGCGCATCCTCGTCAAGATCGACTCGCTTCTGCGGGGCCACGTCGCGGCCACCCTGGAGGCGCTGTCGGAGACGGGGCGACCGATCATCGTCGCGGCGGGCAATCCTGCGCTCAACCGCACGATCGTGGGCGGCGTGCCACTCGTCGGCGGGATTCCGCTGCACGAAACCGACCTCTGGGGCGCCGAGACCGCGCCGCCGCCGCGCACGGTGATCGACGCGATCGGCGACGTGCGCGATGTGCGCATCCACGACGTGGCCTCCGACTCCGACCTCGACGACGTCGTGGCCGCTGCGGCACCAGACGCCATCCTGGTCGGCACCGGCGCGTTGATCGCGGCGGTCGCCCGCACGCTGCCCGTCGTCGACCGCCCGGCGATCACGCCGAACGGGCACCGGACGGTGTTCGTCGTCGGTACCGCCGACGCCGCGGCGAGGGACCAGATGACGGAACTGGCATCGACGGGCGTATCCGTCCGCCAGCTCGACGGCGACGAACTGCTTCTCGGGACCGCCATGGCGGGCGAGGTGACCGATGCCCTCGCGCTGACCATCGACGGGCCCATCCGCCCCGCCGACGCGCACCGATTGGTCGCCGCACTCGCCGACACGGCGGTGAGCGTCATCGACGATGCCACCGACCTGGTGCTCACGGGAGGTGAGACGGCACGCGCCGTGCTCGACCGCCTCGGCGTCGACGTTCTCGAACCCGTTCACGAAATCCACACGGGAGCAATTGTTTCCGTGGCACCCGGCGGTAGGCGCGTCGTGACCCGACCCGGCAGCTTCGGGGATCGGCGCTCGCTCACGACCATCCTCGGACACCTTCGCCCCAGCCAACTCCGATCGCGACACAGTGAGGCACCACCCATGTCAGAGAATCTTCCGTTCGTCGCCCTCACGATGGGCGACGGAGCCGGAATCGGTCCCGAGGTGATCGTCCCCGCGCTTCTCGACGCGCAGGTCGCCTCGTGGTGCCGCCCGGTCGTCATCGGCGACGCCCACCGGCTGCGCCTCGCCGCGGGAGTTCTCGGGCTCGAGCCCGACATCGTTGCCGTCGAGCGTGTCTCGGACGCCGTGTTCACTCCGGGGCGGATCAACGTGATCGACCTGGACCTCCTGCCGGAGGATCTCGCGTGGGGTGAGCTGTCGCCCGTGGCGGGCAACGCCGCCTACGAGTACATCCGGGTGGCGGCCGAACTGGCCGTCGCGGGCGCGGTGCAGGCGATCTGCACCGCACCGCTGAACAAGGAGGCGCTGCACGCCGCGGGCCACGTCTTCCCCGGGCACACCGAACTCCTCGCCCACCTGACCGGCATCGAGGAGGTGTCGATGATGCTGTCGACGCCCAAGCTCAAGGTCATCCACGTCACCACGCACATCGGTCTGCTGGACGCCGTCGCCAAGATCGAGCCGGGCCTCGTCGAGCGCACGATCCGTCGCGGCCACGACGCGCTGATCCGTTCCGGCAACGCGCATCCCAAGATCGGCGTATGCGGCATCAACCCGCACGCCGGCGAGAACGGTCTCTTCGGGTACGGCGAAGAGGACCTGAAGATCGTGCCCGCAGTGGAGGCGCTGCGGGCCGACGGCCTCGACGTCCACGGTCCGTTGCCCGCCGACACCGCCTTCTTCCTCGCGGGCCGCGGGGACTACGACCTCATCGTCGCGATGTACCACGACCAGGGCCACGGACCGGTCAAGGTGCTCGGCATCGAGGCAGGCGTCAACATCACCGTGGGTCTGCCGGTGATCCGCACGTCGGTCGACCACGGCACGGCGTTCGACATCGCAGGCAAGGGAATCGCGGAGGCCGGTAGCATGATCGAGGCTCTACGGCAGGCGGCCGAACTGGCCACCAGCACGGCCGTCGTCAACTAGGGAGCGATGGGCATGGCAGTCCGGGAGTCGCAGGTCAGGCGAGCCGAGATCGTCCGCCTGGCCAAGACCACCGGACTCGCGGGAGTCGACGACCTCGCCGTTCAGTTCGGCGTCACCGCATCCACGATCCGGCGGGACCTGGCCCAGCTCACCACCGCAGGTCTGCTGGCCCGGACCTATGGCGGAGCGATCGCCGTCAACCCGCATCCCGAGTCGTCCCTGCGGCAGCGCGCCGTCGAGGACTACGAGGTCAAGCGCCTGATCGCGAAATGGGCTGCCGGCCAAGTGAAGCCAGGCGAGACGGTGCTGCTCGACGCGGGCACGACCGTCGGGGCGATGGGGGAGTTCCTCCGCGACGTCGAAGCGCTCACCGTCGTCACGGCCGGGCTGACCGCCCTCGAGGCGCTCGCCGACGCCGACGACGTGCGCGTCGAATGTCTGGGTGGCACCCTGCGGCACCTGAGCCAGGGATTCGTCGGACCGCTCGCCGAGGCGAACCTGGCTCGGCTCTCGTTCGACCGCGCCTTCCTCGGCGCGGATGCCGTCACCGCGGACCGCGGAATCTGCGAGGCGGAACTCGAGCAGACCAGGCTCAAGGAATTGATGATGGAACGGGCCGGCGCGGTCTACCTCCTCGCGCACGCGGCGAAGTTGGGGCAGCGGCCGTTCCATGCCTGGGCGCCGCTGCCGTCGGGGGTCACCGTGGTGACGGACTCGTCCGCGTCGGCGGAGCAACTCGCACCCTTCGAGCGGGCCAACATCGACGTCGTGACGGTCTGAGTCCGCTAGTTGGGCAGCACCAGGACCGGAACCGGGCTGTGCCGCACGATCTTCGTGCCCTTCGACCCGAGGAACACCCTGGCGATGGCGCCCTGCGGTGACGTGCCGAGGGCCAGCAGTTCGCCGTCGAGCCACTCGGCGGCGTCGAGAGCCTGATCCCAGCCGTTGCCCGTGACCACCTGGAGTTCGACGTCGTCGCCCACGATGCCGTCGGACTTCAACGAGGCCAACGTCTCTCGCGCTGCCGATGCCCACGACTGCAGGATCGAGTCCTCGGCGTGCAAGCCGACCTCCGGCGGGTACATGGTGCGCCCCCGCACCGCGAACGTGATGACCCGCATCGGCACGTCGAGGTCGGCCGCCAGCGTGGCGACGCGCTCCACGACGTGCCGCGACTCCGGCGTGCCGGGGTACGCGCACGTGATCCTGGTCAGCCCGTGCGTCTTCGACCCGCGGTAGCCGCGCGGGCTGATCGCCAGCGGCACCGGCGACGAGTGCAGCAGTCGGTCGGCCGTCGAACCGATGACAACTTGGCCGAGGCTGCCGTCGGCCGCCGACCCGAGAACGAGGGCCTGTGCGTCGAGTTCCCTTACGGCGTCGAGCAATCCGCCTGAGGCGGAACGATGGGCGTACTTGTGGAAGCTGACCTCGAGGTCGGTGGCCAACGACGCGACGCACTCGCGCGCCTGGGCCGCCGAGTCCGCCGCGAGGCGGTCGGCGTACTGCGCGTACTCGGCGTCGATGCGTGCGGGCGACGGCGTGGTCCACGGCCGCGGCACGACCGTCACCACCGACAGCGACGTCCTGAGCGTCCGAGCCGCTTCGACCCCGAGGTTCAGTGCCGAGATGCCGCCCTTGCCCGCGAGGTATCCGACGAGGACCGTCACGGGACGTCCTTTGGCGGCGCGACGATTTCGACGTCGTCGACACCGGGGGTCGCCGACCGGACGACACCGTCGCCCCCGTCGTTGAGCGCGCTGTGATGCCGTCCCCACACCAGGTAGTAGGCGAGCACGACGGCGACCCACGCGCCGAAGGCCAGCCAGGTGTACCAGTGCAGGCTGTAGAGGATGTAGCCGCAGGCGACGATCGACAGCACGGGGGTGACGGGGTACAGCGGCACCTTGAACCCACGCGGCAGGTCGGGTTCGCGGCGGCGCAGGATGATCACGCCAAGGGACACCACGATGAAGGCCGTCAGCGTGCCGATCGACACCATGTCCGCAAGCTTGTCCAGCGGGATGAAGCCGGCCAGGATGCTCACCACGATCGCGACCACGATGGTGTTGTTGACCGGGGTCATCGACTTCGGGTTGACCTTCGCGAACATCGACGGCAGCAGGCCGTCGCGACCCATGGCGAACAGGATGCGCGTCTGGCCGTACATCGTCACCAGCGTGACCGAGAAGATGGAGATGACGGCGCCCGCGGCAAGCACGGTGCTCCAGCCCTTGAACCCGGTGACGTCGTCGAGGATCTGCGCCAGCCCGGCCTCCTGGCCCTCGAAGCCCGTCCAGTCCTGGGCGCCCAGCGCGGCGAACGTGACGAGCAGATAGATGCCGGTGACGATCAGCAGGGCCGCAATGATGGCCCGCGGCATGGTCTTCTGCGGATCCTTCACCTCGTCGCCCGCGGTCGAGACGGCGTCGAGGCCGATGTAGGAGAAGAAGATCGTGCCGGCGGCGAGTCCGATGGCCGCGGTGCCCATCGGCGCGAAGTTGGCGAAGTGGTCGGTGGTGAAGCCGGTGAAGGCGATCACCGAGAACATCGCCAGCACGCCGAGCTTGATCAGCACCATGATGGTGTTGGCCTTGGCCGACTCCGAGGCGCCGCGGATCAGCAGCAGCATGCACAGCACGACGAGGATGATCGCGGGCAGGTTGACGATGCCGGGATCGGCGTCCCACGGCGCCGCGGTGATCGCGTGCGGCAGGCTGAACCCGAAGATGTTCTCCAACAGCTTGTTCAGGTACTGGCTCCAGCCGACGGCGACCGCGGCCGTGGACACCCCGTACTCGAGCAGCAGGCAGGCCGCCACGCCCATCGCGACGAACTCGCCGAGCGTGGTGTACGCGTAGGAATACGTCGACCCGGAAACCGGTACGGCCGAAGCCATTTCGGCGTAGCAGATGGCAGCCAGACCCGCCGCGATCCCGGCGAGCACGAACGAGAGCAGGACGGCGGGCCCGGCCTCGGGGACCGCCTCGGACAGCACGAAGAAGATGCCGGTGCCGACCGTGGCGCCGACGCCGAACATCGTCAGCTGGAACACGCCGATGGTGCGCTTGAGTTCCTGCGAGGCGCCGTGTGCGACCGGCGCGCCCAAAATGGGTCGACGCCTGAGCATCTGCTCGGTGAGACTGACCGTTGGTGGTGTCGTCATGGAGCCTCCTGAACGGTTGCTGTCAGTTCGCAGTGAGAAGAACCTAACCCCGATCGGCCAGGACGGCAGCGAAACGATCCACGGCCCAGTCGATCTCCGACTCGGTGATGACCAGCGGCGGCGCGAAGCGAAGGGTCGATCCGTGGGTGTCCTTGACCAGCACGCCGCGGTGCGCCAGCAAGGTGCTGACGTGCTTGCCCGAACCGATGCGGGGGTCGATGTCGACGCCCGCCCACAGCCCGCGGCCGCGGACGGCGAGCACGCCGTGCCCGATCAAGCCGCGCAGCCGGTCGTGCAGGTGCGCGCCGAGTTCGGCTGAACGGGACTGGAATTCGCCGCGCGCGAGCATCGCGACCACGGTGGTGCCGATGGCGGCCGCGAGTGGATTGCCGCCGAACGTCGAGCCGTGCTCACCGGGGTGCAGCACGCCGAGCACGTCGCGGTCGGCTACCACCGCCGACAGTGGGACGACGCCGCCGCCGAGGGCCTTGCCGAGCAGGTACAGGTCGGGAACCACGCCCCAGTGGTCGCACGCGAACGTCCGTCCGGTGCGGGCCAGGCCCGCCTGGATCTCGTCGGCGATCATGAGGACGTTGCGCTCGGTGCACAGCGCACGCACCCGGGGGAGGTAGTCGTCGGGCGGCACGATGATGCCCGCCTCGCCCTGGATGGGCTCGAGCAGCACCGCGACCGTGTTGTCGTCGATGGTGGCGGCCAGCGCGTCGGCCCGGGGATCGTCGGGGCCGAAGGGCACCGCGCGGAAACCCGGCGTGTACGGCCCGAAGCCGCGGCGCGCGGTGTCATCGTCGGAGAAGCTGATGATCGTCGTGGTGCGGCCGTGGAAGTTGTTGTGCGCCACCACGATGTTGGACTGGTCGGCCGGCACGCCCTTGACGTCGGTGCCCCACTTGCGGGCCACCTTGATGCCGCTCTCGACGGCTTCGGCACCGCTGTTCATCGGCAGCACCATGTCCTTGCCGCACAGTTCGGCGAGCGCGGCGCAGAACGGTCCGAGCCGGTCGGAGTGGAACGCCCGGCTGACCAGTGTCACGGCGTCGAGCTGGGCGTGCGCCGTCGCGATGATCTCGGGGTTGCGGTGGCCGAAATTGACCGCCGAGTACGCGGCGAGGCAGTCCAGGTAGCGGCGGCCCTCGACGTCGGTGATCCACGCGCCGTCGGCGCTTGCCGCGACGACGGGCAGCGGTGAGTAGTTGTGCGCCGCGTACTGGTCGTCGAGCGCGATGGCAGCGGCGGTGAGGTCTCCGGGTTGGGTCATGACGGTGTCCAGGATGGTCACGAATACACCTCCAGCGTGCAGCATTTGACGGATCCGCCGCCCTTGAACAACTCGGACAGGTCGATGCCGACGGGTTCGAAGCCGATGTCGGCGAGCTGCCTGGCGAAGCCGGTGGCGTTGGCGGGCAGCAGGACGTGCCTGCCGTCGGAGACGACGTTCAGGCCGAGGACGTAGGCGTCGGCCGAGGCGACCTCGATGGCGTCTGGGAACAGGTGCTGCAGTCGCGCACGGGCCTCGTCGCTGAACGCGGGCGGGTAGTAGGCGATGGTGGTGTCGTCGAGCACCGCGAGTGCGGTGTCGAGGTGGTAGAAGCGCGGGTCGACCAGTTCGAGGCTGACCACCGGCATGCCGACGATCTCCGCGACCTCGGCGTGTGCGCGCTGGTCGGTCCGAAAGCCGTGGCCGGCGAGGATCGTCGACCCGACGACCAGCAGGTCGCCCTGTCCCTCGTTGGTGTGATGGGTGAAGCGTGGCTCGAAGCCGTTGGCCGCCATCCACTCGGCGTAGGCGGCGGCCTCGCCGGCGCGCTGCGGGTAGGCGAAGCGGGCGACGACGGCCTTGCCGTCCACGACCAGTCCGCCGTTGGCGGCGTAGACCATGTCGGGAAGACCGGCGACGGGTTCCACCATCTCGACGGTGTGGCCGAGGTCGCGGTAGGTCGACAGCAGCGTCTCCCACTGGCGCACGGCCAGACCGGTGTCGACGGGCGTCGAGGTGTCCATCCACGGGTTGATGGCGTACTCGACGGTGAAGAACGTCGGCGCCGTCATGGCGTACCGGCGGAGGCGGGGCTTGCGGTTGGTGGCGGTGGTGGCGGTGACATCGAACGCCGGGGTACCGGCGAAGTCTGAAATCGTCATGCGACCAACGATATGGGCGTCTCGTCACGCAATCAATCGCCACTCATTGCGTGTCTAAGCATGGTTTGTTGTGTCAGAATCGGTTTTACGACGTTTTGTTGTTCCATCATGAAAAGAGGGTCACATGGACCGGCTGGACGACACCGACGAGCGGATTCTGGCCCAGCTGGCCAACCACGCGCGCGCCACCTTCGCCGAGATCGGGCAGCGGGTGAATCTGTCCGCGCCTGCCGTCAAACGACGAGTCGACCGGATGCTCGACGACGGTGTCATCAGGAGTTTCACGACCGTGGTCGACCGCAATGCGATCGGATGGAACACCGAGGCGTACGTACAGGTGTTCTGCCACGGCACGATTGCGCCCGCCGACCTCCGCGCCGCCTGGATCGGGATTCCCGAAGTGGTCAGCGCTGCCACCGTGACGGGGACGGCCGACGCGATTCTGCACGTGCTGGCGCGCGACATGCGCCACCTCGAGGAGGCGCTCGAACGCATCAGGGCCAGCGCCGACATCGAACGCAGCGAGAGCATCGTCGTGCTGTCGAACATCATCGAGCGGGCGCGCGCCTGACCCTCCCGCCAGGGTGGCGGACACCTCACCTGGCCGATCGTGTAGTAAAGCCGTGTGAGTACTAGTGGTGGCATCGTCATCGTCGGTGGTGGACTGGCCGCGTCGCGCCTGGCCGAGCAACTGCGACGGGCCGAGCACGCGGGGCCCATCACGATCGTCAGCGACGAGGAGCACCTGCCCTACGACCGGCCGCCGCTGTCGAAGGAGGTGCTCCGCGCCGAGACCGACGACGTCCTGCTCAAGCCTGCCGAGTTCTACGACGAGAAGGACATCACGGTGCTCCTCGGGTCGGCGGCGACGAGCCTCGACACCGAAGCACAGACGGTGACACTGGCCAATGGCGAGGTCGTGACGTACGACGAGCTGGTCATCGCAACGGGCCTGGTGCCCAAGCGGATTCCGTCGTTCCCCGAGCTCGAGGGCATCCGCGTGCTGAGGACCTTCGACGAGAGCCTGGCACTGCGCAGGCATGCGGGCTCGGCTCGGCACGCGGTCGTCGTCGGCGCGGGGTTCATCGGTTGCGAGGTCGCGGCCAGCCTGCGCAAGCTCGGCGTCGACGTGGTGCTCGTCGAGCCTCAGCCGACGCCCCTGGCCTCGGTCTTGGGGGAGCAGATCGGGGAACTGGTCGCGCGACTGCACCGCGCCGAGGGCGTCGACGTCCGTTGCGGCATCGGGGTCACCGCGGTCACGGGCACCGACCACGTCGAGAAGGTCGTGCTGTCCGACGGCACCGAACTCGACGCCGACATCGTCATCGTGGGCATCGGATCGCGGCCGTCGACGGACTGGCTCGAGGGCAGTGGCGTCGAGGTGGACAACGGCGTCGTCTGCGACGTCGCGGGCCGCACGACGGCGCCCAACGTGTGGGCCCTCGGCGACGTGGCATCCTGGCGCGATGCCGCAGGACACCAAGTGCGCGTTGAGCATTGGAGCAACGTCGCCGAGCAGGCACGGGTCATCGTGCCCGCGATGCTCGGCATCGAGGCGTCGTCGGCCGTGGTGGTGCCCTACTTCTGGAGCGACCAGTACGACGTCAAGATCCAGTGCCTCGGCGAGCCGGAGGCCGACGACGTCGTGCACGTGGTCTCCGACGACGGCCGCAAGTTCCTCGCGTACTACGAGCGCGACGGCGCGGTCGTCGGCGTGGTCGGCGGCGGTATGCCGGGCAAGGTGATGAAGGCCCGCAGCAAGATCGCCGCAGGCGCCCCCATCGCCGACGTCCTCTAGCGATTTCGGCGCGGAAACCGTCGCTCAGCGAACGTTTTCGCGCCGAAATCGCGAGGGGGGGTCAGTGCTCGCCGAGGTAGAAGCGCACGCCCTGGTCGTCGGTGCACAGCGCCGAGCTGCCGTACGACTGCCGTGACGGCTCGTCGATGACCGTGCCGCCTGCCTCCCTCACGCGCTCGACCGCGGCGACGATGTCGGCCACCGTCCACATCGGCACGGTCATCGGCTCGGCACTGCCGCCAGCGACGCCCGCCATCGGATGCACGCCCCTGGGTTCCCACCCGTCGTCGATGCGGCCGGGTTCGAAGGTCCAGCCCAGAACCCTTCCGTAGAAGTCGCGGAAGACGGCCGAGTCGGCGACCTGGTAGGTCACGTACGAGAGTTCGCCTGGTCCAGTGCCGTTCAGTGCGGGCCGGGGATTGGAGTCGGCGGGCTGGTAGACCGCGAACGCCGTCCCGAACGGGTCCGTGGCCTCGACCGTTGGACCGTGCGGCGCGTTCGTGACCTCGTCGGCACGGCCGCCGGCGTCGAGGATCGTCTGCCTGGCGACCTGCACGTCGGCCACGGCGTAGCAGCAGAACAGGGTGGACTCTCCTTCGGCGGCGAAGATGCCGATGGGCTGATCGGCGTTCGTGACCTGACGCGACGCCGCGTCGTACTGCCACCCGAGCACGTGCCCGTAGAACGCGGCCGACCTGTCGGCGTCCCTGGTCCACACCGAGACGTAGCCGATGTCGCCGTGACGGATCTGGACGACGCCTCCCGTCACCGGACCGCTCAGCATCCACCGGTGGCCGAACGGGTCGACGATCGTCGCGGTCCGTGAGCCGTGGTCCTCGTACGGTTCGCGTTGCACCTCGGCGCCGCCGTCGCGGGCGCGTTCCAGTGCGGCGTCGGTGTCGGACACGCCCAGCATCAGGCTGACCGAAACCGATTGCGGCGCAGGTGCTCTCAGGCCGATCTCGGGATACTCGTCGGCGAGGTAGAGCACGCCGTCGCCGAGCGCCAGCTCGGCGTGGCCGATGCGGCCGTCGGGCATCGGGATCGGCTCGCCGACGACGGTGGCGCCGAACGCGTCGACGTACCAGGCGATGGCAGCACGGGCGTCTGCGACGGTGAGGTAGGGCAGCGCGGCGGGGCGGGCGACGGTGGATTCCGCGGTCCTGTTCAGCTCGGCGATGGCGGTGTCGGTGCCACTCATGACGACTCCTTCGGTTCGTTCGGGTAGTGACAGGGCTGCTTCGAGGCGGGCCCGCAGCCGTGCTGCGAACGCCGGATCGGGTTGCACCGGAGGATCTTCGGCGCGAAGTACGGTCAGCGGATCGTGGTCGTTCATGACGCCCCGCCCTCCGGGTACTGCGATCTGAAGGCCCGGCGGGCTCGCACCAGCAGGGCCTCGGTGGCGTGCACCGTCCTGCCGATGAGGTCGGCGCACTCGGGTACCGAGCGGTCGTCGAGGTAGCGCAGCGCCAGTACCGTCCTGTGCTGTTCGGGCAGTCGCGCGAGCACGCTCTCGGCGACGATGCGGTCGAGCTCCGCGTCCCAGCGGTCGGGCGGAACGCCGGGCTCGGGCGGCTCGGCGACCGGCACGGTGAATCTGTCGTGCCGCCTGCGGTAGTGATCGGCCAGCTTGTGGCGGGCCACGCCGATCAGCCACGCGACCGTGATCGCCGGCGGAGTCTCGCGTCGCGCCGCATCCATCGCGGCGAGGAACGTGTCGGAGGTCAGGTCCTCGGCTGTGGCGCGGTCACCGCAGCGGCGCACGAAGTACCCGTAGACGGCGGGCAGTGCATCGTCGTACAGCTCGAGCAGCGCCTTTGGCGCGTCCCTGGAGTGCGATTCGGCGCTCACACCCTCATCGTCGCCGTCGAGGCCCGAACTCCGACGCCCGATCGCCAACTATTTTCGCTACGTCGGCGTGTTCACCGGCGAGGAGCGCACGCGAACACGCCGACATCGCAGGGCTCAGCGGCGGTCGAGGGCGGCGATGCCTGCGGCGACGGTGTCGAACGCCTCCCCGAGCGCGGTCTGCAGCGACACGTTCTCGTCGGCCAGCCAGTTCTCGTAGGCCGACAGTGCGACACCCAGCATGGTCCACGCGGTGGTCTGCGGAATCAGAGCGGTGGCCGCGAGGTCGAGCCGACGGGCGACGAAGTCGGCGACCACGGCGCGCCACCCCGCGTACATGGTCATCGAGTGCGCCTGCAGCGCCGCGGTCTCCAGGATCACCCGCATGCGCTGGCGGTGGTGCGCGGTCTCGGCTTCGTCGAAGCTGTTGAACGCCAACATTGCCGAGCGCAGTGCCACGCTGATGGGAGCCGCGACGGGCTCCGCGTGCAGAAGATCGCGCATGTGGTCGAGGTGGCCGTCGAAGTCACCCCAGGGGATCGCGTTCTTGGACGGGTAATAACGAAAGAGGGTGCGGCGGGCGATGCCCGCTGCCCTGGCGACGTCGTCGACGCTGACGTCGTCGAAGCCGCGTTCGGCGAAGAGGTCCAGCGCCACGCTGGTGATGTGGTCCTGGGTCGTCGACCGCTTCCGGCCCACGCGATAGGCGGGTTCACGACTCATCGAAATCCACCCTTCCATTTCGGCACCCGATGCCATATTCTTGCGATCTCGATCACAGTTGTGCAAGACCCAACGACCGAAAGGTGAAAACCGTGGAGCCGACCCAGCAGGCGGAGACCGACACCGAACTCGTCACCGAGAGCCTCGTCGAAGAGGTCTCGATCGACGGTATGTGCGGGGTTTACTGACAATGGCGGCACCCGCCTCGGACGTCACGACGTTCGATCCCGACGCCCGCTGGCGGGTGCACCATCAGGTCGCCGTCCGGCCCGAGCCCTTCGGCGCGCTGCTGTATCACTTTGGCACCCGCAAGCTTTCGTTCTTGAAGAACACCACGATCGTCGACGTGGTCCGGTCACTGGACGCCCACCCCGACGTGAGGTCCGCCCTGCGCGCCGCCGGCGTCGACCACGCGAGTGAAGCTCCCTACCTGCACGCGCTGAGCGTGCTCGTCTCATCCCACATGCTGGTCCGCGAGGACCTCGAGGAGTCGCAAGTTCCATGACCACCATGCAGCCCGTGCCCCGACTGATCGACCAGTTCGAGCATGGCCTCGACGCTCCGATCTGTCTGACGTGGGAGCTCACCTACGCATGCAACCTGTCGTGCGTGCACTGCCTGTCCTCGTCGGGCAAGCGCGATCCGCGCGAGTTGAGCACGCAGCAGTGCAAGGACGTCATCGACGAGTTGCAGCGGATGCAGGTGTTCTACGTCAACATCGGCGGCGGCGAGCCGACGGTGCGGTCGGACTTCTGGGAGTTGGTCGACTACGCGACGGCTCATCAGGTGGGGGTGAAGTTCTCCACCAACGGCGTTCGGATCACCCCCGAGGTGGCGGCCAAGCTGGCGGCCAGTGACTACGTCGACGTACAGATCTCGTTGGACGGCGCGACCGCCGAGGTCAACGACGAGGTGCGAGGACCCGGCTCGTTCGCGATGGCGATCAGGGCCTTGGAGAATCTGGCGGCGGCCGGGTTCAAGGACGCCAAGATCTCGGTCGTGGTGACCCGTCACAACGTCGACCAGCTCGACGAGTTCAAGGCGCTGGCCGACCGGTACGGCGCCACGCTGCGGATCACCCGGCTGCGCCCGTCGGGTCGCGGGGCCGACGTGTGGGACGAGCTGCATCCCACCCCCGCGCAGCAGGTCCAGCTGTACGACTGGTTGGTCGCCCGCGGCGACGGCGTGCTCACCGGTGACTCCTTCTTCCACCTCTCCGGCCTCGGCGCGCCCGGCGCACTGGCGGGCCTGAACCTGTGCGGTGCGGGCCGGGTGGTCTGCCTGATCGATCCCGTCGGCGACGTCTACGCCTGCCCGTTCGCCATCCACGATCGCTTCCTGGCGGGAAATATCCTGTCGGACAGCGGTTTCCAGAACGTCTGGCAGAACTCGACGTTGTTCCGCGAGCTGCGCGAGCCCCAGTCTGCGGGCGCGTGCGGCAGCTGCGACCACTACGACGGCTGCCGCGGCGGCTGCATGGCCGCCAAGTTCTTCACCGGTCTGCCCCTTGACGGCCCCGACCCCGAATGCGTGCAGGGCTACGGCGAACCCGCCCTGGCCCGCGAACGGGACAAGCCGAAGTCCAGCGTGGACCACTCCCGCAGCGGCGGCCGCAAGGGGCCGATCCCGCTGACGTTGCTCACCCGTGTCCCTCAGAAGTTCTGCAACGAAAGTCCCGTATAGCTCATGGCCCGCGACATCTGGTTCGAAACCGTCGCCATCGCACAGCAGCGTGCGAAGAAGCGACTGCCCAAGTCCGTCTACAGTGCGTTGATCGCGGCCAGCGAGCGCGGCACCACGGTGGCCGACAACGTCGATGCGTTCGCCGAACTCGGCTTCGCCCCGCACGTCATCGGTGCGCTCGCGAAGCGTGATCTGGCCACGACCGTTATGGGGCAGGACATCTCGCTTCCGGTGATCATCTCGCCGACCGGTGTTCAGGCCGTGCATCCCGACGGCGAGGTCGCGGTGGCCCGTGCCGCCGCCGCCCGCGGCACGGCGATGGGACTGTCCTCGTTCGCGAGCAAGCCGATCGAGGACGTGATCGCGGCCAACCCGAAGTTGTTCTTCCAGGTGTACTGGCTCGGCGGGCGCGACGAGATCGCCGCCCGGGTGGAGCGGGCCCGCGCGGCAGGCGCAGCGGGCATCATCGTGACGACCGACTGGACGTTCTCCCACGGCCGGGACTGGGGCAGCCCGAAGATCCCCGAGCAGATGGACCTCAAGACCATCATCAAGATGATGCCGGAGGGGTTGACGAGGCCGCGGTGGATGGTGCAGTGGGGCAAGACCCTGCGGCCGCCGAACCTGCGCGTGCCCAACCAGGGCGCCAAGGGTGAGGACGGGCCGCCGTTCTTCGACGCCTACGGGCAGTGGATGGGCACCCCTCCGCCGACGTGGGAGGACATCGCCTGGCTGGCCGAACTGTGGGGCGGGCCGCTGATGCTGAAGGGCATCATGCGGGTCGACGACGCCAAACGTGCGGTCGATGCAGGCGTTTCGGCGATCTCGGTGTCCAACCACGGTGGGAACAACCTCGACGGCACCCCCGCCTCGATCCGCGCGCTGCCGGTCATCGCCGACGCCGTGGGCAACCAGGTCGAGGTGCTCCTCGACGGTGGCATCCGGCGCGGCAGCGACGTCGTCAAGGCGCTGGCGCTCGGTGCCCGCGCGGTGATGATCGGGCGGGCCTACCTGTGGGGGCTCGCGGCCGAGGGCCAGCCCGGGGTCGAGAACGTGCTGGACATCATGCGTGGCGGCATCGACTCCGCCCTGATGGGACTCGGCAAGGCATCGATCCACGATCTGGTTGCTGGCGACGTCCTGGTGCCCGACGGCTTCACCCGTGCGCTCGGCGTGCCCGTGGCGTAGGGCCGTCATCGTCCCGACGTGCTCCACGTGGGGCGGGCGGTGCTGACGTGGCGGACGGGATGACTTGGCCGTCGCCGGGTGGAACTTGGCCGAATCAATTGCTGCGCAAACCCCAACAATCGGCGCACACCAGGTGAATTCGGCCTACGATCGGCGGGTGGCTTTCCCCTGCGAGCTTGGGAACTCGACGGCGAGACAGCTCGGTGACCTGTCTCCTGCGTTGATCATCCCCTTGGGCTCTACCGAGCAGCATGGGCCACACCTGCCGGTCGACACCGACACCCGAATCGCATCGGCGGTTGCCAGCAGGATTGCTCAGCGACTCGCGGGCGACTGGCTGCTGGCACCGGCGATCGGCTACGGCGCCAGCGGCGAGCACCAGGGATTCCCCGGCACGGTGTCCATCGGCACCTCTGCGCTGCAGCTTTTGCTGGTCGAGTACGGCAGGTCGGCGTGCGACTGGGCATCCCGACTGGTCTTCGTCAACGGCCACGGAGGCAACGTTGCCGCGCTTGCTGCCGCCGTCGGTTTGCTGCGCCAGGAGGGTCGGGACGCGGCGTGGTGCGCGTGCAGCGTCGAGGGTGCCGACGCCCACGCCGGGCACACCGAAACGTCTGTATTGCTACATATTTCGCCCGAATCGGTGCGGACCGACGACTGGGTCGCAGGGAACGAAGCGCCCCTGGCGGATCTGATGCCCCGCATGAGAGACGGCGGCATTGCAGCGGTCAGCCCGGTCGGAGTACTCGGGAACCCCACCACCGCATCGGCCACCGACGGGTCGCGTATCTTTGCTGCAATGGTCGACGACTGCTCCCGCCGGATCGCGGCGTGGAGACCGGGAGTGGGAGGGTTCCTGCAGTGACGGGACCCAGACTGCCCGACGGTTTCGCCGTCCAGGTCGACAGGCGAGTCAGAGTGCTCGGGGAGGGGGCGGCGCTGCTCGGCGGCTCGCCCACGCGGCTGCTGCGCCTGGCGCCGGCCGCCCAGACCATGCTCAACAGTGGACGCCTCGAGGTTCACGACGCCCAGAGCGCCCAGCTCGCCAGGACCCTGCTCGACGCGACGGTCGCCCATCCGCGGCCTGCCACCGGGCCGTCGCACCGCGACGTCACCATCGTCATTCCGGTGCGGGACAACCCGATTGGGCTACACCGCCTGATTCAGACCCTGCGTGGCATGCGCGTGGTCGTGGTGGACGACGGGTCGTCACAACCCATACAGGTGAGCGACTTCGCCGGACTGCACTGCGACCTGCAGGTGCTCAGGCACGCCGTCAACAAGGGACCCGCCGCCGCCCGCAACACCGGCCTCGCCGCCTGCGAGACCGACTTCGTCGCATTCCTCGACTCCGACGTCGTGCCCCGCCGTGGCTGGCTCGAGGCGCTGCTCGGTCACTTCTGCGACCCCGCCGTCGCCCTCGTCGCGCCCCGGATCGTCGGACTGCGCGAGCCGCAGAATCTGGTCGCGCGGTATGAGGCCGTGCGGTCCTCGCTCGACCTCGGTCTGCGCGAGGCGCCCGTCGTCCCCTACGGCACCGTGTCCTACGTGCCGAGTGCCGCCATCATCTGCCGACGGTCCGCGCTCAACGCCGTCGGCGGGTTCGACGAGACGCTGAAGTCCGGCGAAGACGTCGACCTCTGCTGGAGGTTCATCGAGGCGGAGGCCCGGCTGCGCTACGAACCCATCGCGCTGGTCGGCCACGATCATCGGACGCAACTGCGGGACTGGTTCTCGCGCAAGGCGTTCTACGGGTCGTCGGCCGCACCGCTGGCCGTGCGCCACCCCGGCAAGACCGCCCCGCTGGTGCTGTCCGGCTGGACGCTGCTGGTGTGGATCCTGCTGGCCATGGGCTCGGGCGTCGGGTACTTCGCGTCCACGGTGGTGGCCGCCATCACGGGCCGCAAGATCGCCAAGGTGCTCGGCACCGTCGACACCGAGCCCAAGGAGGTCGCCGCCGTCGCGGCGCAGGGGCTGTGGTCGGCGGCCCTTCAATTGGCGTCCGCGATCTGCCGGCACTACTGGCCCATCGCGCTGGTGGCCGCGGTGCTGTTCCGGCGTTGCAGGCGGGTGGTCCTGGTGGCGGCCATCGTCGACGGCGTCGTCGACTGGGCCACCAGGAACGGCAACGTCGACGACGACGCCAAGCGGGTGGGGCTCCTCGGGTATCTCCTCCTCAAACGCCTCGACGACCTGGCCTACGGGCTCGGGTTGTGGAAGGGCGTGCTGGTCGAACGCGACCTCGGCGCGCTGAAGCCGCAGATCCGGACCTGACGCTTGAGCTCAACCACGCACGCCGACGTCCTCATCGTCGGCGCAGGCAGTGCCGGTTGCGTTCTCGCCGAGAGTCTTTCGCGTGACCCGAACTGTCGGGTGACGTTGCTGGAAGCCGGCCCGGGCCCGTCGGATCCCGTGGTCGGAGCGCAGATCCGCAACGGTCGGAGCCTTCCCATCGGGTCGACCAGCGTCGTGGTGCGGCGTTACGAGACGACGCTGACCGCGACGCCGCCGCGGCACGCGTCGATCATGCGGGGCGCCGTCGTCGGCGGGTCGGGCGCGGTGAACGGCGGATACTTCTGCCGCGGGCTACCCGCCGACTTCGACGGCTGGGGTGTGCCGGGCTGGTCGTGGGACGACGTGCTTCCGCACTTCCTGGCCATCGAGACCGACCTCGACCACGACGGCCCGCTACACGGCGCGGACGGTGCCATGCGCATTCGCCGGGTCACCGAATTCGAGCCTGGCGCAGCGGCATTCGTCGATGCCGCGCTGGACCACGGGTACGAATGGGTCGCCGACCTCAACGGCGCCGACTCCGGACGTCCCGGGGTGGGCGCCGTTCCCCTCAACATCGACGGCGGGGTGCGGGTGGGTCCCGGCGAGGCATTCCTGACCCGCGCCGCCGGACGTCGGAACCTCACCGTCCGCGAGGCGACCCGAGTGTCGCGCATCGAGTTCGACGGGCACCGCGCCGTCGGTGTCGACGGCGTCGGACGCGACGGGCGGGAGCGGTTCACCGCCGACCGCATCGTGCTCTCGGCAGGCGCCATCGGATCGGCGCATCTGCTCATGCTCTCGGGCGTCGGGCCGGCGGGTCAGCTCGCAGCGGCGGGTGTCCCCGTGCTGGTGGATCTGCCGGTGGGCACGCGAAGCGTCGACCACCCCGAGTGGGTGCTGCCCGTCGACTGGCCTGCCGCGCAGGGCCGCCCACCCCTCGAGGCGTTGCTCACCACCGAGAGCGGACTGGAAATCCGTTGCTACACCACGGGGTTCGCCGCCATGATCGGGGCGGAGTTCGACCCGTCCGACCGGCCGCACCTCGGTGTCACCCTGATGCGCCCGCACTCCCGCGGCCGCGTCACCCTGACCTCGGCGTCGGCCGAGGTCCCACCGTCGATCGAGCACCGCTACGACAGCGCGCCGGGCGACGTCGAGGTGCTGGCGGCCGGCGCCGACCTGGCCCACGATCTCGCCGGCTCCGGGTATCACGCCAGGGAGTCGTCCTGGTCGACGTCACAGCACCTGTGCGGCACGGTGCCGATGGGCCGCGACGGCCACGCGCCGCTCGACGAGAGGTGCCGGGTGCGCGGCGTGGACGGACTCTGGGTGGTCGACGGCTCGGTCATGCCCGTCATCACCAGTCGCGGGCCACACGCCACGATCGTCATGATCGGCCACCGGGCAGCCGAGTTCATCCGCCAATCGTGACGAGCGCCTCGGCGAGGACGGTGGCGGCGACCACCCCGTCGATGACGGGCACGCCGAGCCGCGCCGCGAGTCGACCGGCGTACGGAGCCATTGCGGCGCAACCCAGGACGATCGAACGGCTGCCGTCCTGGGCCAGCGCCGTCTCGCAGAGATCGCCGATCGGCCCGATCGTGGCGGGATCCGAGTCGATCTGCAGCACCGGGATGTCGGACGCATACACGCCGAGGCACTGGCTCGGGGTGTAGGTCTTGGCGAGCGACCACGCCGTCGGCACGGTGGCCGACATCGAGGTCACCACGGAGAAGCTGCCTGCGGCCAGTGCGGCGGCGTGCATCGCGGCCTGGGCGATGCCGAGCACCGGCTCGTCGACGGCGTCGCGGACGAGCTCCAGACCGGGGTCGCCGAAGCAGGCGATGACGTACGCGTCGGGCGGGGTGTGGTGGGCGGCAGCCTTGTGCACCTCGTCGAGAAGGCCGGGGATGCAACGGCGTTCGTCGTCGTCGCTCTCGATGCTCGACGGCCCATCGACGGGGTTGACCGCGACGATCTCGGTGTCGGGACGGGCGGCGGCGCGTGCACTCGCGCCGATCGTCACGGTCATCGACGCGGTCGAGTTGGGGTTCACGATCAGCAGGCGCACCCACTCATTTTAGGGCTCGGCGGTTCGTGAGGCGCTCCGCGAAGCCGAACTGCCGTCCGGAGCGGCCCGGCGCCCAGAGCGTGATGACGACGGCGGCGACCGCGACGACTGCGGCCAGTACCAGCAGGGAGGTCTGCATCGCGGACAGGAAGGCATGCCTGGCGGCGTCGGCCACCTGCGCGCCCTGCGGGCCGAGTCGGCGCGCCACCTCGAGTGCCTCGGCGAGCGAGCCGCCGGTGGCGTCGCGGACCGGAGCGGGGAGTGCGCCGAGGTGCGGGGCGACGTGCTTGGAGTATTGCGCGGCGAGCATCGAACCCGCCAGTGCGATTCCGAGTGCCGCCCCCACTTCACGCGTGGTGTCGTTGACCGCGGACGCCACCCCCTGCTTGTCATCGGTCACCGACGTCATGATCGCCGAAGTCGTTGGCGCGGTGAAGAATCCGACACCGGTGCTGACGGTCAGAAGCGGCAGCGCCAATTCCCAGTAGGACGAGTCGAGATGCAGCAGGCTCATGCCCGCCAATCCGCAGGCGAGCAGCGCCATCCCGATGAACACGACCGCCCGCAGCCCGAGTCTGGGCAGGTACCAGGACGACAGTGGCGACAGCACCAGCAGCGGCGCCGCCAACGGCGAGATGGCCAGCGCCGTGCCGAGCGCGCTGTACCCGAGCACCAGCTGGAGGTACTGCATCAGCAGGAAGAAGAACCCGAACATCGCCATGAACATGACGGTGATCGCGGCTGATCCCGTCGCGAAGTCGGGCACCCGGAACAGCCGGACGTCGAGCAGGGGATGGGCGAGACGCAGCTCGACGATGCCGAACAGCGCTGCCAGGACGACGCCGGCGACGAGGCAGCCCACCACGACGGGATGCGACCACCCGCGCATCGGCGCCTCGAGGATGCCGAACACCAGCACGGCCACCGAGCCGCCGATGAGGATCGCCCCCACCCAGTCCAGCGGCCTGGACTCGGGATCCCTAGACGTCCCGACCGTGAAGGTGGCGGCGAACAGCGAAAGACCCACGGCCGCGAAACCCCAGAAGATGGATTGCCACGGCCAGAACCGCAGCAGCACTCCCGAACCCAACATGCCTGCGACACCGCCACATCCGGCCACGCCCGCCCAGATCGCCACCGCCTTCGGGCGCTGCTGCCTCGGGTACACGGAGGTGATCAGCGACAGCGTGGCGGGCATGATGAAGGCCGCTCCGGCGCCGGCGACACCGCGGGCCGCGATCACGTACAGCGGGTCCGACCAGAGCACCGGCGCGGCCGACGCCACGGCGAACACCACCAGCCCGAAGCGCAGTGCGCCGCGGCGTCCGTAGCGGTCGCCGATCGCGCCTGCGGGCAGCAACAGGCAGGCCAGTACCAGTGTGTAACTGTCGACGATCCACGTGAGCTGGGTCTGGGTGGCTCCCGTCTCCGTGGCGATGTCGCCGAGTGCGGTGTTGAGCGCGACCAGGGAGGAGATGACGAGGAGGACACCGAGGCACGCGATGGTCAGGGTCCACCGCCGCTTGCGGGTCGTCAGCTCCGCCATCGCCGGGTCGATGTCCTGGTCGGACCGTGCAAGGGTGTCGACCATGGGGACTCCTTCGATGGAATACTTTCGAGACTAACAGTCTTGGTCCGAGACCAATAGTCTCGCAAGTAAGGTTTCCCGCAGGGAGGTGAGACGACGATGACGACCGAGCGGTCCGACCCACGCCCCGCGCGTTCGCGGGCACGGTTGCTCGACGCGGCGACGGCACTGCTGCGCACCGGCGGGCCGAGTGCGGTCACCATCGACGCCGTCACGCGCAGTGCGAACGTGGCGAGGGCCACCCTGTACCGCCACTTCTCCAGTGCCAACGACCTGTTGGCCGCCAGCTTCATGAGTCTGATCCCGCCTCCTCCGATGCCACCGGAGGAGGGATCGCTGCAGGAACGCCTCACCGCGATCGTCGTCGCGTGGGCGGAGTCGATCGCCGAGGCGCCGACTATTCTCACCGCGATGTCCTGGCTGTCGCTCGGGCCCGACATCGGTCACCTTCCCGACGCGCCACTGGGCGAGGCGACCAGCCCCGAGATGCAGTCACTGCGCGAGCGGATCGCGCAGCAGTACTCGGCGCCGTTCGACGCCATCTTCGACGGGCCTCAGGCTGCCGAAGAGCTCGAAACCGTGGACCGCACAATGGCATTCGCGTTGCTGATGGGCCCGCTCGCGCTCGGCAGACTCAGCACGCTCGCCGACTTCGACTATCAGGCGGTGGCCGTCGCGGCCGTCGACGGCTTCCTCAAGGTCTTCGCCAAGGCGCCCGGCGGCCTCAGCGCAGCGAGTACCGGATCGGAAGGTGCTTGAGGCCCCCGACGAACGTCGTCGCGGAAAGCTCTGGGGCACCGGCTAATTCGATGGAGTCCAGGCGCGGGATGAGCTCGGTGAAGAGGCTGTTCATCTCCATTCGCGCCAGCGCAGCGCCCAGGCAGAAATGCACGCCGTAGCCGAAGGCGACGTGCTTGTTCGGATCGCGACCGACGTCGAACCGGAACGGGTCGGTGAAGACCTCCTCGTCCCGGTTGCCCGACACGTAGGCCAGGTAGACCGACTCGCCCGCCGCGATGTCGACCCCGCGCACCGTGGTGTCCGCGGCCGCCGTGCGCATGAACTCCTTGACGGGAGTCGACCACCGGATCATCTCCTCGACGGCGGTCGGCATCAGGCCGGGATCGCGGCGCAACCGGTCCAGCTCGCCGGGGTTGTCGATGAGCGCGCGCATGCCTCCGGAGATCGCATCCTTGGTGGTGTCGTGGCCCGCGCTGGCGACGATCACGTAGTAGGAGGCGGTGTCGACGTCCGACAGCGGCTCGCCGTCGATGGCGCCGTTGGCGATCGCGGAAGCCAGGTCGCCCGTCGGTTCGGCGCGCCGTGCCGCGGTCAGCTGCGAGAAGTAGGCGAAGAAGTCGAGGAGCACCGCGAGTTGGTCCTCGAGCGACCCGCCGTCGCGCTTGTACTCGTCGTCGTCACCGCCGAACATCTCCTGCGTCAGGGCGTGCATGCGGCCGAAGTCGGACTCGGGTAGGCCCAGCAGCGACATGATGACGTAGAGCGGGAAGTCCACCGCGATGTCGGTGACGAAGTCGCACTCCGGTCCGATGTCGGCCATCTTGTCGACGTAGCGCCTGGCCAGCTCGTCGACGCGGATCTTGAGGTCGCGCATCGCCTTGGGCCGGAACCAGTCGGCGCCGATCTGGCGGACCTTGCGGTGGTGCGGATCGTCCATGTGGATCAGGGTGCGCAGACCCATGCCCGCCTCGAGCTGTTGCTTGGCAAGGTCGTCGGCGGCGGCGGTGGCCAGCAGCGGGCGCGGCTCGCTCAGGAAGAGCTCGTTGTCGCGCTCGATCGCCATGATGTCCGCGTGCTTGGTGATCGCCCAGAACGGCCGGTACGGCCGATTGTCCACCCACGCAACGGGATTGCTCGCTCGCAGTTCGGTGAGCGCCGCGTGCAGGCGCTCGTCGTCGGCGTAGGCGGTGGGATCGGCGAGGACCTTGGCGGCCGGGTCCATCACACGGCCGACGGTCTCACTGCTCATCGAGGGTCCTCCTGCGGGCTGCACTTGACGGGTGTCAAGCGGCAGTTTAGGGGCGCCCCGCGAAGGCGAGGGCCGAATTGCCCGGATCCAGGTCTTCAGTAGGCTCGGCGGAGATGCGATCTGATTCGGTGTGGCGCCGTGTGACCGCCATCCTGCTCCTGGTGCTGCTGTCGGTGACGGCCTGCGCGCGCGGTGAGGGCGAGATGGCCGCCCCTGCACCCCCTGCCGACCCCGCGGTGGTGCAGACCGCGACGGGTGCCGTCCGCGGCGTCGTCGCGGCCGACCACCGGCTCTTCGCGGGTATTCCGTACGCCGCGCCGCCCGTCGGCCCGCTGCGCCTGGCGCCGCCCGCACCCGCGCAACCGTGGCCCGGCGTGCGTGACGCCACTCACACCGGCCCCCGCTGCATCCAGGACACCAGCGATCTGGAGATGGGTCGCAAGACCTCCGAGGACTGCCTGACGCTGAACGTGTGGACGCCGCCGCCGTCGGGGAAGAAACGCGCGGTGATGGTGTGGATCCACGGCGGCGCCTTCATCAATGGCAGCAGTGGCATCTACAACTCGCAATGGCTCGCCACGCGCGGCGACATCGTCGTCGTCACCCTCAACTACCGGCTCGGTGCCCTGGGCTTCCTGGCGCATCCGTCGCTCGGGCCCACCGGGGCGGTCGGCAACTATGGGCTGGCCGATCAACAGGCCGCCCTGCGATGGGTACGAGACAACATCGAGAACTTCGGCGGCGACGCGGGCAAGGTCACCATCGCCGGCGAGTCCGCGGGCGGCATGTCGGTGTGCGACCACCTGGTCGCCCCCGCGTCCCAGGGTCTGTTCCGGGCGGCGATCATCCAGAGCGGCCCATGCCAGGCGCAGGTGGCGCTGCCCGAGGCGGAGCGCGTCAGCCTGGACTATGCCCGTGGCGCAGGCTGCCCGGACCCGGCCACGGCGCCCGCCTGCCTTCGTGCGCTGCCCGTCGACAAATTGCGAAAACCGGTGTGGTACTACCACATCGGCGACGACTCGCTGAGCGGACCCGTCACCGGCACGGCGACGCTGCCGGTCGATCCGATGGCCGCGATCGCCGACGGACGAGCCGCCAAGGTCCCCGTGCTCGTCGGGAGCAATGCCGACGAGTTCACGCTCTTCGTCGCGCTGCAATACCTGCGGCTGAAGAAGCCCTACGCGGAGACGCAGTACCCCCAGCTGCTCTCCGACACGTTCGGGCCCGCCGCCGACGCCGTCGGCGCCCGCTACCCGTTGCAGCGCTACGGCGGCAGTGTGCCGCTCGCGTACTCGGCGGCCGTCACCGACGGTGTGTTCGCCTGCGTCGCGGACCGCACCGCCGAGGGCATGTCGAAGGTCGCGCCGGTCTACTCGTACGAGTTCAACGACCGCGGCGCACCAGCACCAGATCCGTTGAGGACCTTGCCCTTTCCCGTCGGCGCCAGCCACTCGCTGGAACTGCGGTACCTCTTCGACGTCGGTGGCGCCCCGCCGCTCAAACCCGACCAGCGGGTGCTGTCCGACCAGATGATCGACGCATGGAGCCAGTTCGTCCGCGACGGCAATCCCGGCACCGGCTGGCCGACCTTCGGCGCCGACGAGAAACGGCTTTCGCTGCGGCCCGACGGCAACCGGGTCGAGACCAACTTCCAGCAGGCCCACCAGTGCCCGTTCTGGGCGGACGTCACGGGTTAGCGGAAGTTGTCGACGGTCGGCACGGGGCCGGGGATGAGACGCGCCCCGTCGGCGGGCAGCGGGTAGAACCTGAAGTAGTCGACCTGCATGTTCGAGGGCGCGAGGCCGGTGGGATGGTAGGCGTCGAGCTGCACGTTCGTCGTCCACTTGGTCCCGGTGATCGCGGCGCGGTCGGTCGTCGTCATCGCGATCCTGCCGTCGACGAACCACGAGATGTGGTCGGGCGCCACTTCGATTGCGTACGTGTGCCATTCGGCTAGATTCAACGGCACGGACGCATAGGCCTGCTTTCGTGGCGGATAGTGGACGAACACGTGCACGCCCGACTCGTCGACGTCGGCCTCGGCGAAGTCGAGGTCACCCGCCCCACCGTCGTAGGGGACGCCGGACGGAATCAGGGCCACCACCGCGTGGTACGGATGGCCGGTGCCCTGCACGTCGACGCGCATGCGCGCCTCCCAGCGACCGAACGCCGGATACGCCGCCCAGCTCATCATGCCGCCGGAGGTGCCGTCCTGAAGACCCGCGATCTGCACGTAGTCCCCGTGCAGGGTGATCTGCTCCGGTCTGCGCAGTCCGTTCCCGGCGTGGCCGGCCGAACGGTACAGATTCCAGACCGAGGCGGACGGCATGCCGCTGCCCGTGAAGTCGAAGCTCAACGCGGCGTCCGGCGCGCCCCACTCGTAAGCCGTTGCCGCAGAGGCGGGTTCGTTGGGCGGAGTCTTGGCAGGTGTGCCTCCCACGCTCAACGACGTCCACCCGACCACCAGAATCGTCGCGAAGGACAGCGCGATCGACCTCGGGCCCACGGTCGCCACACGCAGCTCCGGGGGCCGCGCCCGCACCGAATCCCCGTCAGCTGCGCGGATTGTGGTGAACGGTCAGCAGCTGCATGCAGTCGAGATCCTCGGCGTCGAGGTCGCGGTACGCGGGGGACAGCTTCAGTGGCTCGAGGCGCTCCGACACGTCGTCGGCGACGTCGAGCTGGAAGCCCGCATTCTCGAACAGCCGGATCCACGTGGGTCGTTGGATGCGGTTGAAGTACTGCACGTCGCTCTCGAAGAACCGGCGCCAGGTCTTGTCGGAGTAGCGGTAGTAGTTCTTGGGCGAGGTCTTGGTGTCGAAGTAGTAGAAGTGGTCGACGAGGTCGATCTGGTGCACCGACGCGCCGCCCGGCACCAGGCACTCCCGCATTCCCTCGAGGTAGCTCGGCAGCTGTTCACCCTGCACGTGCTCGAGCACGTCGGCGCTCACCGCCAGCGCGTAATGGCCTCGGGGCACGTCCTTCAACTCGCCGGACGGGTCGACGACGTAGGTGAAGTCCAACGTCTGGTACAGCTCGTCGAAGGTCTTGACCTCCATCGCCCGCCTGGCGATCTCCTTGGCCCGCGCACGACGGTCCTCGGCGAGGTGCGCGAACGCGTCGTCGATCCGGTCGTGCAACTGTGAGAGCCACGAGGTGTACGCGCCGAGGAGCCGGTTGTCCCACACGTCGTAGAGGGTGACCTCGACGTCGAAGAAGAGGCGCAGAACGGTGGCCTCCCAGTGCACCCACCCCGTACCGAGTTCCAGCACCTCGTCACCGGGCGAGAGCAGCTCCAGCCGGTCGCAGTAGTCGACGAGCCGGACCGCCCTGTCGAGGTAGGGCTGGGTGATCCCCCCGGACACCCGCATCTTCTCGAGCACCACGTTGCCGAGCTTGCGGTACGCGGCGCGGGTCGTGTCGTTGGCGGAAAAGGCCTTAGCGGCCGTGCTGATAGCGACATACTTGATCATCGAGTCCAGGTCCCCCCTGTCGATCTCGGGACGGCTATCGGAATCCGCCCCGATCGGGGTCGACCTTACCGCTGAGCGGGACGTCTGTGCAGTCCCTGGGAACGACGTGGAGCGCGGCAGCGCTGGTGTGCGCGGCCGCCGGAACGACCGTGGCGCAATCATGCAGCAAACTACTGTGACATTGCTCGATGCGGACTGGGCGGCGGCGTCGCGCAACGCGTGACCAGCCCGCGCAAGGGGTTCTCGGCGGCCCCGCCGTGCGGATGCTCGCGACGGACGGGCTACTGCGGCGTGCGCGCCGATCGGCTGGGTTCGGGCCGGGAGCAAAGGCGCCGCTGCGGTCGGTCGAGTCAGCCGCCAGGACGCGCGAGCGGCCGACCGCGGGCGGTCTCGAGGGCTGGCGACCTCCTGGGCGGCGCCGGGCCCGCCACCACGCCCCATCGGTGTCGTTGCTGATTCGGGAACGGCAATACGGGCGCCGAAATTCGGTTGTCGAAACTCCCCGGTGGCCGCAGGGTGAGGGCGGACCTGGACCAGATTCGTCCGCGCCGGTTCGCGGGCCGGGAGGGAGATTGCACGATGCCGACACCGGATGCAACGGTCTTCGCCGACGAGTGGGTGCTGGCGTGGAACGCCCACGACGTCGACGCCGTGCTGGCTCACTTCCACGACGACGTGCTGTTCAGCTCGCCGGTCGCGGCGCGGGTGCTTCCCGAGACCGGGGGAGTGGTGCGGGGAAAGGGGGCGCTGCGCGAGTACTGGATCACCGCGCTCGGCATGGTGCCCGATCTGCACTTCGAGCTGATCGGTGTCTATCAGGGCGAATCGCTGTTGGTGATCAACTACCGCAACGAGCGGGGTGGCCTGGTGAACGAGGTTCTGCTGTTCGACGGTCACCTGGTGCGCGAGGGTCACGGGACGTATCTGCACTAGCCAACGCGTCGAGCGCGGCCGCCGTCGCCAACTCGGTCGCCTCGAGCAGCGGCAGTCGCACCGCGCGCGTCGGGATCCGACCGCTGGCTGCCAAAACCGCCTTGAGCACCACGGGGTTTGGCTCCGCGAGCAGCGCGAGGGTCAACGGCGCCAGTCGGTCGTGGCACGCCCTGGCGCGCTCCCCGGGACCGTCACGCCAGACCGCGAGCAGCTCCGCGTAGGCGCGCGTCGCGGCATTGGCGCACGCGAGGATCGCGCCACTGGCGCCGAGCGCCATCATCGGACCGGCGTACAGATCGTCGCCGCCGAGCACCGAGACACCGTCGGGCAGGTCCGCCATGAACGCCACGGTGGTCGCCTCGATCCCGCCTGGCGAGTGCTTGAAGCCGGCGACATTCGGGATGTCGGCCAGTCGCCGCAGCGTCTCGACGCCCAGTGTCGTGCCCGTTCGGTAGGGGATGTGGTAGATCACCAACGGCACCGGGCTCTCGCCGGCGAGCCGGCGGAAGTGTTCGACGACGCCGTCCTCGGACGGGCGCGTGTAGTACGGCACCACGGTCAGTGCGGCGGTGGCCCGCGGATCCAGGTCGGCGAGTGCGCCCACGGAGTCAGCCGTGGAATTGGAGCCTGCTCCGACGATCAGAGGCGTGCCGCGCGCGACGCTGACCTCGGCGCAGACGTCGACGACGGTCCGACGCTCGGTGGGCGTCAACGTCGCCGCTTCGGCCGTCGTGCCCAGCGCCACCAGGCCGGTCGCGCCGTCGTCGAGTGCGGCGTGCGCCAGCGCTTCCAGGGCGTCGGTGGCGACTCCGCCGTCGACGGTGAGCGGCGTGATCAGTGGAACGAAGAGGCCGGTGAACACGTCTCCACGATCATCGGATTCGAGCGTCAGGTCCAGTTCGCATTTCTATTGATTGGCGTAAGTTCTGCTTATGCTCGATGTTCGCAGACTGCGGGTGCTCCGAGAGTTGGCGCGGCGCGGCACCATCGCCGCGGTGGCCGATGCGCTCGCCTACACGCCGTCGGCCATCTCCCAGCAACTCACCGCGCTGGAGCGCGAGGCGGGCGTCGCCCTGCTCGAACGGACCGGACGGCGGGTCGTGCTGACTCCGGCGGCGCTGGTGCTCGTCGAGCGCACCGAGTCGATCCTGACCATCCTCGAGCAGGCCGCGGCCGAACTGGCCGCGACCGCGTCGACCGTCGCCGGAACCCTGCGCATCGGGGTGTTCCCCACCGCGGTGCCGACCATCCTCACGCCGGCCCTCGTCGCGTTGAGCACCGAGCATCCCGGCCTGGATCTCCTTGTCGCCGAACTGGATCCGGCCTCGGTGCCCGAGGCGCTACGGGACGAAAGCCTCGACATCGCGCTGGTTCAGGAGTACGACCACGTGCCGCTCGTCGCGGACCCGGCGCTGCGGACCGAACCGCTGCTCGAGGAGACCGTGCACCTGGCGGCAACGACGCCCGGCACCCTGGAGTCCCGGCGGGACGCCCGTTGGATCGCGGGCACGCCGAACACCCTGTGCCACGCCCTGACCGTCAGAGCATGCGAGGCAGCGGGTTTCACGCCCGACATCCGGCACCACGCCGACGACTTCGGCACAGTGCTCGCACTGGTGGCCGCGGGGCAGGGGGTCGCCTTCGTTCCCGATCTCGGCGCGGCCGTGCCGCCGCCCTCGGTGGTGCTGACGGCACTGCCCATCCGACGCAGGACACACCTCGCCTATCGGCGCGGCACCGATGGGCACCCGGCGATCGCCGCGGCGCGGCAGGCGCTGCGCGACGTGGTGGTGACGAGGTGAGGCGTAGAGGCAGGTCCTGGTAGCCATCTCACAGCTGGGCCAACTCAAATTCGCAGGAAGAGTTGCTGATCTGTAGTAACGACAAGGGACTTCGCAGCGATTGGACCCATGTGAAGAAGATCATCGCAACGGTGGCCATGTTTGCCGCGATTGCCCCCAACGCCATGCTGAGTGCTCAGGTATCGCAGGCCGCCCCCAATGATGACCCCACCACGACGGTCGTGCCCGCTCCCGGCGGGGGCGATGGTCATCAAGCCGGGGGCGACGGTCATTCGGGCCCTGGCGATGGACACGGTGACCGTCAGGCCCCGGCCGACACGCCTGCCCCGCAGGCCCCGGCGTCCCCGCAGGCTCCGGTCTCGGCGCCGCCGGGAGAAACCGCGACGCCCTCGGTTCCGCAGCCGACGCCGGTAGAACCCACGACCACGACCACCACGGCGGTCGAGGCTCCGCACGGCGAGACCCCGACGGTGACGCCGACCCCGCAGGAGCAGCGGACCTCCGAGGCCTCGACCTCGGCCTCCGCACCGCCTCAGACGAGCACGCAGACGAGCGCCAGTGACCAGGCGCCAGCCGTCGCGACGACGTCGAGCAGTCCCACCACGTCGGGGTCGGCGTCGCCTACCGAGTCACATGCGCTGAACACTCCGCTGACTTCGGCGTCGCCGCTCTCGACCACGCTCGAATCGACGACGGTCGTCTCCAACGGCAACACCGTCACCGAGGTGGCTCCGGCCATCGTCTCGGCCTCGGCGTCGGTGCGCGCCGGGACTCGGGTGGAGCCCCAGCCCGACGCAGTGCCGGTCAAGTCCGCCGAGGCGATCGAGGCGGCCAAGGCGGCGCCGGCGGTGCTGGTCGACCCCCACGCCCCGCCTCCGCCTCCGGCCAACGTCACCAACGTGACCAACATCGACGTGCAGGTGAACAACATCGAGCAGGTCGACATCCACGGGAACACGAACAACAACGTCAGCGCCACCAACTGGCGACCCGCTCGCTGGGATTACGTGGACTATGACCGGTACCGCCGACCGGTCTTGTACAACCCTTCTGGAGAGGACGTCCGCTACCGCTACTACTACGACGGGGACTACCGCGAGGCCTGGGTGCCCCCCGGCCAGCGCATCGTGCTCGACATCGTCGAGGCCGCGGTGTTCCCGTTCACCGCCGTGGGTTCCAGCTTCGTCTCGAGCGGCTCCTTCAACGGTGGTGGGTGGACTCCTCCGAGTGACGACTACGACGGGCCACCGCCGCCGGACTGGCAGCCCTACACCCCGGTGACCTACGACAACGCCTACGTCGACGTGCCCGCGGCCAATCAGTCCCTCTTCGTCAATCAGGTCACCTCGGTCGGACACGACGACAGTCAACCCGTGGGGCAGCAGGACTCCTTCCTGCTCGATGGCACCACGCTCGGCCGCGGGCAGATCAGCCCCGACGGCAGGTCGATCACCCTCGCCACCGCGCAGAAGACACCGGGTGTCGGCCCGGTGACCAACGGAGTCGACCTGGTCAACATGGCCACGCCGCTCGCACCGGCGAGCGACTACACGCCGTACTACATCGGTGCTGCGTTGGCGTTGGCCGCCGCGATGGGTGGCCTCTTCTGGTGGGTGTGGCGCAGGCCCAAGGGCATCCATCACGTGGGGGACTACGACCCGCCAACCGGCCGGATCTCCTGACACTCATATCCGCGGGAACCCGCCGGAGGGTTCGTCAGCCCGGCGTCACCCACGTGGTGATCTCGGCGTGCACGACCTCGGCGCCGGTCCGGTCGACGACGCCGATCGGGACGACGAGTTCGGTGCCCTCGGTGATGGCGCCGAAGTCCGGCGGATCGATGCGGGCGATCGCACGCAGTGACGTGGTCGCCTTCTGCAGGTACTGCACCGTCATCGCCTTCGGGATCCAGCGGTGCGTGGTCGGCACGGTCGCCTCCATGAGCATCCCCATCGCCATCTCGGCGGCGTTGCAGGACGCGATGGCGTGCACCGTCGAGAGGTGGTTGTGCACGAAGAACCACTTCGGGACCGTGACCTCGGCAAATCCCGGTTCCATCCGGACCACGTGGGGCAGCACCGACGCGAAGTACGGCACCCTGGCCATCGCCGCCGCCGAGAACATGCGGCTGCCGCCAGGCCGTCCGGCGAGCCGCTTCCACATCCGGTAGGTGGTCGTCGACGTGGAAAGTGAGGTCACGGCGCGATACCTTACTCTGGAGTAAGGAAGTGTCGGGTCCGCGCGCGTGACGCCACTGCGCCAGATGGCGGGTTTCCTCGCGGTGGCGTCACGTTCGGCGCCCGCCGCGGCCCCGGTCACCCGTGATCGGCGGAACCGATAAGCGCTGGCACCAGGGATTTGGAGCACGCGCGCGCATGGGGCATACTGTTCGGGTTGCCTTGAGCCGGGTTCGCGCCTGGCTGGGCACACGACCAGCGCCTTAACCGGCGCGTCCGGTCCCAACCTCGAGTGTGGCGGATTTTCGTCGCAGACGAGTGTGCGTAAGGGCGACACACCCGAGCGCGGGGGTCGGTGGACCACAGACAGGTAAACAGCGGCGGCAGAGCCAGGCGGGACGCACGTGTGTGCGGAACGCGCTGGACCAAGCCCAGGCGAACATGGCCCAACCATGGGCCCGTTAGTAGTGAGGTAGGAGAAGCGTGGCGGGACAGAAGATCCGCATCAGGCTCAAGGCCTACGACCACGAGGCAATCGATGCCTCGGCGCGCAAGATCGTCGAGACGGTCACCCGTACGGGCGCGAGCGTCGTTGGCCCGGTGCCGCTGCCGACCGAGAAGAACATCTATTGCGTCATCCGGTCTCCCCACAAGTACAAGGACTCGCGGGAGCACTTCGAGATGCGCACCCACAAGCGCCTGATCGACATTCTCGACCCGACGCCGAAGACCGTTGACGCCCTGATGCGCATCGATCTGCCGGCGAGCGTCGACGTCAACATCCAGTAGGAGATTCCAGAACCATGGCACGCAAAGGCATTCTGGGTACCAAGCTGGGCATGACGCAGGTGTTCGACGAGAACAACAAGGTCGTCCCAGTCACGGTCGTCAAGGCCGGCCCCAACGTGGTGACCCGTATCCGCACCACCGAGCGCGACGGCTACAGCGCCGTGCAGCTCGCCTACGGCGAGATCAGCCCGCGCAAGGTGAACAAGCCGGTCACCGGCCAGTACGCCGCCGCAGGGGTCAACCCGCGCAGGCACCTGGCCGAGCTCCGGCTCGAAGACGAGGCAGCCGCCGCCGACTACGAGGTCGGCCAGGAGCTGACCGCCGAGATCTTCGCCGACGGCAGCTACGTCGACGTGACCGGCACCAGCAAGGGCAAGGGCTTCGCAGGCACCATGAAGCGTCACGGCTTCAAGGGCCAGGGCGCCGCTCACGGTGCGCAGGCCGTGCACCGTCGGCCCGGCTCGATCGGTGGCTGTGCCACCCCGGGTCGCGTCTTCAAGGGCACGCGCATGTCCGGCCGGATGGGTAGCGACAAGATCACGACGCAGAACCTGAAGGTGCACAAGGTCGACGCCGAGAACGGCGTCATCCTGATCAAGGGCGCCATTCCCGGCCGCAACGGCGGGCTCGTCGTGGTTCGCTCCGCGATCAAACGAGGTGAGAAGTAATGGCTGCGAAGAAGATTGACGTTGTAACCCCGGCCGGTAAGAAGGACGGCAGCATCGAGCTGCCCGCCGCGCTGTTCGACGTCGAGCCCAACATCGCGCTGATGCACCAGGTGGTGACGGCCCAGCTGGCCGCCAAGCGTCAGGGCACGCACTCGACCAAGACGCGTGCCGAGGTCTCCGGTGGCGGCAAGAAGCCGTACCGCCAGAAGGGCACCGGCCGCGCCCGTCAGGGTTCGACGCGTGCGCCGCAGTTCACCGGCGGTGGCATCGTGCACGGCCCCAAGCCGCGTGACTACAGCCAGCGGACGCCCAAGAAGATGATCGCCGCCGCTCTGCGCTCCGCTCTTTCTGATCGGGCCCGCAACGACCGCATCTTCGCGGTCACCGAGCTGATCAGCGGCCAGGCGCCGTCGACCAAGACCGCCAAGGCGTTCCTCGACACGCTGACCGACCGTCGCAAGGTGCTGATCGTTATCGGTCGCAGCGACGAGGTCGGCGCCAAGAGCGTGCGCAATCTGCCTGGGGTGCGGGTGATCTCACCGGACCAGCTCAACACCTACGACGTGCTCGACGCCGATGACCTGGTTTTCAGCGTTGAGGCGCTGACCGCCTACATCGAGGCGAACACCGCCGACAAGGAAGAGGTAACGGCGTAGATGGCTACCATCACTGATCCCCGCGACATCATCCTGGCGCCGGTGATCTCCGAGAAGTCCTACGGGCTGATCGAGGAGAACACCTACACGTTCGTGGTGCACCCGGATTCGAACAAGACGCAGATCAAGATTGCGATCGAGAAGATCTTCAGCGTCAAGGTCGACTCCGTGAACACGCTGAACCGCAACGGCAAGCGCAAGCGCACCCGCGCCGGATACGGCACGCGCAAGAGCACCAAGCGCGCCATCGTGACCCTGGCCGCGGGAAGCAAGCCCATCGACCTATTCGGAGCGCCGGCGTAAGCGGCGGCCCGAAGAGACTCAGGACTTAGAACATGGCAATTCGCAAGTACAAGCCGACGACTCCCGGTCGTCGCGGTGCCAGCGTCTCCGACTTCGCCGAGATCACTCGGTCGACGCCGGAGAAGTCGCTGATCCGTCCGCTGCACGGCAAGGGTGGACGCAACGCGCACGGCCGCATCACCACCCGTCACAAGGGTGGCGGTCACAAGCGCGCCTACCGCGTGATCGACTTCCGTCGCCACGACAAGGACGGTGTCGACGCCAAGGTCGCGCAGATCGAATACGACCCCAACCGCACCGCGAACATCGCGCTGCTGCACTACGTCGACGGCGAGAAGCGTTACATCATCGCGCCGCAGGGACTTTCGCAGGGCGACCGCATCGAGCAGGGGCCGAACGCGGACATCAAGCCGGGTAACAACCTCCCGCTGCGCAACATTCCCGCCGGTACGGTCATCCACGCCGTGGAGCTGCGCCCGGGCGGTGGCGCCAAGATGGGCCGCTCGGCCGGTGTCAGCATCCAGCTGCTCGGCAAGGAAGGCACCTACGCCACGCTCCGCATGCCCAGCGGTGAGATCCGCCGCGTCGACGTGCGCTGCCGCGCCACCGTCGGTGAGGTCGGCAACGCCGAGCAGGGCAACATCAACTGGGGCAAGGCCGGTCGTATGCGGTGGAAGGGCAAGCGCCCGACCGTCCGCGGTGTCGTCATGAACCCGGTCGACCACCCGCACGGCGGTGGTGAGGGCAAGACCTCCGGTGGCCGCCACCCGGTCAGCCCGTGGGGCAAGCCCGAGGGCCGCACCCGCAAGAACAAGCCGAGCGACAAGCTCATCGTCCGACGCCGTCGCACCGGCAAGAACAAGCGCTAGGAGTATCCAGCGATGCCACGCAGCCTGAAGAAGGGCCCGTTCGTCGACGACCATCTCCTGAAGAAGGTCGACGCTCAGAACGAGAAGAACACGAAGCAGGTCATCAAGACCTGGTCCCGTCGGTCGACCATCATCCCCGACTTCATCGGACACACCTTCGCCGTCCACGACGGTCGCAAGCACGTGCCGGTGTTCGTCTCGGAGGCGATGGTCGGGCACAAGCTGGGTGAGTTCGCGCCCACCCGCACGTTCAAGGGTCACATCAAGGATGACCGGAAGGCGAAGCGCCGGTAATGAGTACGACGACTGAATATCCGTCCGCGGTGGCCAAGGCGCGCTTCGTGCACGTCTCGGCCTCCAAGGCCCGCCGGGTGATCGACCTGGTGCGCGGCAAGTCCGTCGCCGAGGCACTCGACATCCTCCGCTGGGCGCCTCAGGCTGCCAGCGAGCCCGTCGCCAAGGTCATCGCGAGCGCCGCTGCCAACGCGCAGAACAACGACGGGCTCGACCCGTCGACGCTCGTGGTCGCCTCGGTGTACGCCGACGAAGGCCCGACCGCCAAGCGCATCCGGCCGCGCGCCCAGGGGCGTGCGTACCGAATCCGCAAGCGCACCAGCCACATCACGGTGATCGTCGAAAGTCGGCCGAGCGGGTCCGACCGGGGCGCCTCGGCGTCCTCCGCTCGTGCGCGCCGCGCACAGGGCAGCAAGGCAGCCGCCTCTGCTCCGGCCAAGAAGGCGCCCGCCAAGAAGGCACCTGCCACCAAGGCGGCACCCGAAAAGGCTGCCGAGACTTCTGATTCGAAGGGAGGCTCGGAGTAGTGGGCCAGAAGATCAATCCCCACGGCTTCCGCCTCGGCATCACCACCGACTGGAAGTCCCGCTGGTACGCCGACAAGCAGTACTCGGACTACGTCAAGGAAGACGTGGCGATCCGCCGTCGGCTGTTCGCGCCGTTCGTCATCCCGGGCGAGCGCAACGTCGAGCTGGAGCGCGCGGGTGTCGCCAAGGTGGAGATCGAAAGGACTCGCGACAGAGTCCGCGTCGATATCCACACCGCGCGTCCCGGCATCGTCATCGGACGCCGTGGCGCCGCTGCCGACAGCATCCGCGGGACGCTGGAGAAGCTGACCGGCAAGCAGGTTCAGCTGAACATCCTCGAGGTGAAGAGCCCCGAGTCGGTGGCCCAGCTGGTCGCGCAGGGTGTCGCCGAGCAGCTCAGCAACCGCGTGGCGTTCCGTCGCGCGATGCGCAAGGCGATCCAGTCGGCGATGCGTCAGCCCAATGTCAAGGGCATCCGGGTGCAGTGCTCGGGCCGTCTCGGCGGCGCCGAGATGAGCCGCTCGGAGTTCTACCGCGAGGGTCGGGTCCCGCTGCACACGCTGCGCGCCGACATCGACTACGGCCTCTACGAGGCCAAGACCACCTTCGGCCGCATCGGCGTGAAGGTGTGGATCTACAAGGGCGACGTCGTCGGTGGCAAGCGTGAGCTGGCCGCCCCGGCGCCCGCTGGCGCAGAGCGTCCGCGCCGTGACCGTCCCACGGGTACCCGCCCGCGCCGCAGTGGCGCGTCGGGCACCACGGCGACGAGCACCGAGGCCGGTCGCGCCGCCAGCGAGGAAGCACCCGTCGCCGAAACTCCAGTGGACGCCGCAACGTCCGCCGCTCCCGAAGCCGTCGTGGCCTCGGAGGCGACAGAGAGCACGGAGAGCTAAATGCTGATTCCCCGCAAGGTCAAGCACCGCAAGCAGCACCACCCGCGTCAGCGCGGCGTGGCCAGCGGCGGCACGTCGGTCAGCTTCGGCGATTACGGCATCCAGGCACTGGAGCACGCCTACATCACCAACCGGCAGATCGAGTCCGCACGTATCGCGATCAACCGGCACATCAAGCGTGGCGGCAAGGTCTGGATCAACATCTTCCCGGACCGCCCGCTGACCAAGAAGCCCGCCGAGACCCGCATGGGTTCCGGTAAGGGTTCGCCCGAGTGGTGGGTGGCCAACGTCAAGCCCGGCCGAGTGCTGTTCGAGATCAGTTACCCGGACGAGCAGGTCGCCAAGGAAGCGCTGACCCGCGCGATCCACAAGCTGCCGATCAAGGCACGCATCATTACCCGAGAGGAGCAGTTCTGATGGCACTGGGAGTTTCGCCTGGCGAGCTGCGCGAGTTGACCGACGAGGAACTCGCCGACCGGGTACGCGAGTCGAAGGAAGAGCTGTTCAACCTTCGTTTCCAGATGGCGACCGGCCAGCTGGCCAACAACCGCCGGCTGCGCGTCGTGCGGCAGGAGATCGCACGTGTGTACACCGTGCTTCGTGAACGTGAGTTGGGTCTGGCCTCCGGACCCGTTGGTGAGGATTCGTAATGGCAGAAGATCAGAAGACCGACAAGGGTCCGAAGCACACTCCGCGCGCGGAGACGCAGCGCGGCCGTCGCAAGACGCGCATCGGCTACGTCGTGAGCGACAAGATGCAGAAGACCATCGTGGTCGAGCTGGAGGAGCGCACCAAGCACCCGCTCTACGGCAAGATCATCCGCACCACGACCAAGGTCAAGGCGCACGACGAGAACGGTGACGCCGGGATCGGCGACCGCGTGTCCCTGATGGAGACCCGACCGCTCTCGGCCACCAAGCGTTGGCGTCTCGTCGAGATCCTCGAGCGCGCTAAGTAACACTGCGCGAAGCGTTTTCGCGAAGACCCCCGGTACGCCATCGGCGTCCGGGGGTCTCGTCATATGAACGGCGGGGCGGCTCGTCGGGCACCGGCGTGTCCGCTGATTTCGACGGCTCGGCAAAGAGTGACGCGTGTCCGCGGGGCAGCCGGTCGCACGGGCCGGGACGCATCGGCACCCGGCATTGCCAATCAGTTGATTGGTGATAGCTCGACGGATGTCCCAGTCCCGGGCATTTGGTGTATCGAGAATTCTGCAGCGCAGTGCACATCTGGCAAATTCGGCTGAAGTTCCAGCTCAAACGGGTTTCATACTAGTTCAGCAAATTAACGTGCCAGTCGATATAGTTCCCTCGAAATGACATCAGGACGTTTGCGTAGCATCTGCCTTTCGTTGGCTGGGACGGCCGTTCTGCTGGCGTCCGCAGCCGGTCCGTGGGTACCGGCGGTCCACGCCGCGCCGGGTGACGGTGGCGCGGTCGCCGTGGCGCCCACGCTGTCTCTGACGGACCTCGGTTCCAGTTCCCGGCTGGCGTTCTACGGTGCGCAAGGCACGGAGACCGTCATCCTGCCCGTGCCCGCCGGATTGGTGCCGACGCAGTTGACCGCCATCGCCGACGCGCCCGTCAACGTGCGCTCTGCGGTGCTGACGGTCAGCCAGGGCGAGCAGTCGGTGGCGAGGGTCGACCTACCCCTGCAGGGCGCGACCCCCGTGACGATCCCACTGTCCGGCGTGCAGGTGGTCGACAACTCGGTGACGCTGCTCCTCCGCACCTTCGTCCTCCCGGTGGACGGCTACTGCCTCGACCCCGCCAACCCGCTACGCCTGAGCGGACTCGCGCTGAGCTACGGCGGATCCGAAATGCCGCCCGCCACCGTGGCCGACTTCCTTCCTCCTGTGCTGAGGAAGCTGACCCTGTTCCTGCCCGCCGCGCCGTCGCACGCCGAGTCCGACGCCGCGGTCCGGCTGGCCACCGCCGTGGTGTCGCACTATGGGCAGCAGTATCCGGACGTCGACACCCAGGCGCTGCCCGACGGGCAGACCGTGCCACCGCTGCCCTCGCAGCCGTTCGAGCGGCAGATCGTCGTCAAGGAAGGGCCGTCGCCGGGCGTCTCGCTGCTCGGCGGCGCCGGCGTGCCAGCGCTGCTGCTGTCGGGGGCCGGTGACGAACTCGCGAACCAGAGCCGACTGCTGTCGAGTGATCTCGCCAGAATGGCCCTCGCGTCCAAAGCGGTTGTGGGACCGCTGAAGTCGACGCCTCAACTGCCGCGCGACGTCACCACGATCCGCGAACTCGGCCAGCCGGGCGTCAACGCCGTGGCGCTGAACCCCCAGGTGGGCATCGGCCTCGACCAGACGCGGCTGGGCAGGTCCGCCCAGCACGTGCGAGTGCACCTGATCGGCTCGTACACGCCGCTGCCGTCGAGCGTCGGGGGTCAGGTCGTCGCGTCGATCGCCGGCGACACCGTCGACCGGTGGGCCGCCGAGAGCAGCGGCACCATCGACCGCTGGGTCGACGTCCCCGACCGGCTGCTCCAGCGGTACACCACGCTGAACGTGGCCGTCGACATCACCGGAGGCACGGGCCGCTGCGGGGAGTTCCAGCCCGTCACCCTGACCATCGACGGCTCCACGGTCGTGCAGTCGACGGCGGCCGCACCGCCCGTGCCCGCTGGGCTGCAGTCGCTGCCGCAGGCGCTCATGCCGCGCGTCGAGATCGGCGTCGGCTCCACGTCCCTTGCCGACATCGTCCGCGCGGTTTCGATCATGGTGGGACTGCAACGGCTCAGCGTGTTGCCGATCGACCCCGCGGTGGTGCCGCTGCAAGACGCGGTCGCCTCATCCAACCCGGCCGTCCTCATCGCGGCCGACGGGTTCAGCAACGACAAGCTGCAGCTGCCCATCGACGCAAGCCAGGGCTCCGTCACCGTCGACGGAACCGACGGGAACGGTCAGCCGGTCACGCTGACGCTGGACCCGCGCCTGAAGTTCGGTTCGCTGCAGACGATCGTCGACGGCGGTCGCACCGTCGTGGTGGCCACGTCGAACGGTGCGCCCGAGCAGCTCGACGCACTGCTGGCCTGGATGAAGGCGGATCCGCGCCGCTTCTCCCAGCTCGGCGGGACGGTGATCGTGGCCCCGCCCGGTCGCGACCCGTTCTCGGTCACCGTCGGGGCCGCAGCTCCGGAAGTGCCGATTGCGCAACGTGATTCGGTGCCGTACTGGGCGATCGGGGCGGTCGTGGTCGGACTCGTCGCCCTCGGCGCCGGACTGATCTACCTGCGCACCCGTCAGCCGAAGACGACCTGACATGACGGTCATCGCACCGGAGAAGCCAGAGAAGTTGCCGTGGCCGCAGTCCGCGCATCCCGGCTATCCGTTGGCGATGCGCTGGACGTTCATCACGCTGCTCACCGTCGTGGCCTTCCACCAGAGCATCGGCGCCCTCGTGGTCGTCACCATCTCCGGTGGTGTCGGGGCGTACGTCTGGACGCTTCCGCTCGCCGCGATCCTCGCGGCGATCGGGGTGGCCAGACGCGAGCGCACCGAGCTGCCCATCCACGACCGTCAGACCGACATCATCATCGGCATCATGGGGCTGGTCTTCGGGTTGCTGCTGCACGCCGTGCTGCTGCAGCGGTACGCGATGTACTTCTTCCTGCTCCGCCTCGACCTGCTCGCGATGTGGATGTTCGTGGTCAGTTCCAGTGTCGTGCTGTTCGGTCTGCGACCGGTGATGCGCTTCTGGCGGGTCTGGGTGCTGCTGCTGATGGTGTTCCCGCTGCCGTACTACATCTTCGTGATCGTGCTCGGCGGAAGTAAGTTCACCGCGGGGCTGGGCACTCTGTTGATCGCCGGCTCGGCCACCGGGATCGCCGTCGGGCGCACGCGCAGGCGCGGGTATCTCGGCGCCTTCGCCGCGTGGGGTGTCGGGGTGGTGATTCTCCTGATGATGTGGCGTTTCTTCCCCGACGCCAAAGTCTTCTGGTATCAACAGATTCCGACGCAGTCGGCAATCGTGCTCGTCGGCATGGCGATGTACCTGATGGCCCGTCGCGGCGCCCCGAAGCGGGTGCTGGACCGCAAGGTTGCCCCGCTGGCGGCCAAGCAGGTCCTGGTCGGCGTCCCACTCGTGGTGGCCGTCGCCGTCGCCCTGGCCTTCGTCCAGCTTCCCACGCCGCCCATGCCGAAACCGAGGCAGTTCGACGGGATGCCGCTGGGCTACTCGCTGAACTCGCCGGCGGGCTGGGAGTCGACCAGTGAGGACGACTACGACTGGGTCAAGGCACTGCACGGACCCGGCTCGCATCTGATCCGGCAGAGGATGGTCGCCGACGTCGGAAACCCCCAGTGGGACAAGTTCTCCCGGCCCCGGACCATCGTCGTGGACAGCCTCACCACCAAGCGTCCGTTCTCGCTCAACGTCTATCCCGCCAAGGTGCTCTACACCGTGGCGCACAGCAGGCTCAGCTCGCCGCGGAACGTGGACCTCGGGTACGGGGTGACGGGGCAGATGGTCTCGGTGGTCGACGACGACCTGTTCGTGACGTGGACCATGATGCAGTGGACCTGGCGCAACGAGACCACGGCCCAGCGGGTGCTCGTCATCGCGGTCGACAACCACGACGACAATGCGCCGTTCCCGCAGCCCGCAGGCGGCCTGGTGGCCACGCTCAACACCCTCTTCACGGTGCTCTTCCGGGGGAACGCGGCGGTGGCGAACCTGAACCCGTCGTTCAAGGACGCCGAGATGCTGACGGAGTTCGCGCGCGGTCTGGTGCGTGCGCAGATCGAGCCGCTGACATGACCGACGTCATCGGCTCCGGCCAGGACGCCATCACCGAGGCCGATCGGCAGCGCGCGCTGCACCGAGCGATTCACGGTCTGCGCGAGGATGATCCGCTTCGGTCGGCCTCGATCGCGTTCTACGGCTGGCAGAAGCCGCTACTGCTGGGACTGCTCGCCGCCGTCGTCGGGTTCGCGGTGTGGCGGCCGACGCCCACCGCGGTCGCCCTGATCGGCGTCTGCACGTTCGGCTACGTGTTCACGATGCTCGACCGGGTGTCGATCTTCCGGCGCGGCCTGGCCTCGCGGGCCATCGTCATTCCCGACGAGCAGGCCAGGGCGATCCCCGACGACGAGCTGCCGTCGTACACGATCCTGGTGCCCGCCTACAACGAACCCGAGGTGGTCGCCGACCTGATCGGATCCATGGCGGCACTGGAGTATCCGCGCGAGAAGCTGCAGGTGCTGCTGCTGTTGGAGGCCGACGACGCGGTGACCATCGAGGCCGCGGAGCGGTGTGCGCAGTCCGACGTCATCACCATCGTGCTGGTGCCACCCGCCGAGCCGCGCACCAAGCCGAAGGCGTGCAACTACGGTCTGCACTTCGCGACGGGTGAGATCATCACCATCTACGACGCCGAGGACATGCCGGAGCCGCTGCAGTTGCGACGCGTCGTCGCCGCCTTCGACCAGCTCCCCGAGGACGTTGCCTGCGTCCAGGCGAAGTTGGCCTACCACAACGGACACCAGAACCTGCTCACCGCGTGGTTCACCGCGGAGTACGGACTGTGGTTCGGCTACCTGCTGCCGGGGCTGATGCGCACCAACTCGCCAATCCCGTTGGGCGGCACGTCGAATCACCTGCTGCATCCGGTGTTGGACAAGATCGGCGCCTGGGATCCGCACAACGTCACCGAGGACGCCGACCTGGGGCTACGGATCTCCGCCTCCGGCTATCGCACCGCGATCATCGACTCCCAGACGCTCGAAGAGGCGAACAGCGATCCCATCAACTGGATCCGGCAGCGATCCCGTTGGTACAAGGGCTATCTGCAGACGTGGCTGGTGCACATGCGCAGGCCCCTCGAGCTCTACCGGACCATCGGGTGGCGCAGCTTCGTCAGGTTCAACCTGGTGCTCGCGGGCACTCCGATCATCGCGGTGCTCAACCTGGCGTTCTGGTTGATCACCGTGCTGTGGTTCCTCGGCCAGCCCGGCGTGATCGGCGAGGTGTTTCCCTGGTACATCTACTTCCCCGCGCTCTGCGCGCTGATCCTCGGCAATGCCGCCACGCTCTACATGAACATGATCGCGCTGCGTGAGGACGACCGCGCCGATCTCCTCGTCGCGGCGCTCACCGTGCCGATCTTCTGGGTGATGATGAGCGTGGCCGCGGCCAAGGGCGCTTATCAGTTGATTCGCAATCCGTCCTACTGGGAGAAGACCTTCCACGGTCTGTCGGAGCGCCCGGTCGCGGGATCGGACGACGAACCGTCGGCCGCCGTGCCATGAGCCGGTGGTCCGACCGTCGGGTAAAGGTCGTCGCCTACTTCGGCACGCTGGTCCTCTATCTCGCCGTGGGTTATTGGCTGCAGGTGCGGCACGGCTTCATCCTCGGCGATTCGTTGTCCAGGGTGTCGGCGGCCCAAGGCGTGCTGTTCAGCCGGGATCCGCACCTGGCGGCCATCGGCTTCATCTTCACGCCGCTGACCGCCATGGTCCAGATCCCGTTCGTCGCACTGAGTCCGCTGTGGCCACCCATGACGGCCTTCGCCTACTCCGGCACCATCATGTCCGCGGGGTTCATGGCGGGCGCGGTGACGCAGATCCTCGGGATGGGCACCGACCGCGGCCTGCCCCGCGGGTACGTCGGCGCGATCACCGTGCTGTTCGCGCTGAACCCGATGATCGTGTTCTACGGCGCGAACGGCATGAGCGAGGCGCCGTTCATCTTCTTCGTCTCCTGGGCGGTGCGCCGCCTGATCACGTGGATGGTCGACGACGACGTGCACCACCTGGTGGCGGCGGGCGGTATCGCGATGGGGCTGTCGTACCTGACGCGGTACGACGCGGTGGGATGCATTGCGGCCGCGGGCATTCTGGTCGGCGTCACCACGTACCGCCGGGCCAGGACGGCGCCGCGGTGGCGGCGCGCGGTGCTCGACCTCCTGTTGGTCAGCGCGCCGGGGTTCGCGTCGTTCGTCGGCTGGGCGATCGCCAGCTGGCTGATCACCGGTGAGGCCTTCGCCCAGTTCAGTTCTCAGTACGGCAATGCGAGCATCCTGGCCCAGACGGGCCACGTCGCGACCGGTCCCGTCGCCGGCCTGTCGTTCGCCCTCGTCTGCATCACGCTGTTGGCTCCGACGCTGATCCCGATTGCGCTGTGGGCCACGGTCGCCCGATGGCGTCAACCGAACTGGGGGATGCTGGCCGTGCCCGTGCTCATCTACGGGGCCGCGATCGCCTTCCAGGTCGCCAGCTACGTCGCCGGATCGACCTTCCCGTTCTTGCGGTTCTACATCGTGGCGATTCCGCTGACGGCGTGCCTGGCGTTGTTGGCGGTGCCCGACGGAGCCTTCGCGGTGGCCACGCGACGCGGCAGGTTCGCGCCACCGGTCGAGACGACCCCGCCGACGGGGTGGCGGGGTCGCTGCGGTTGGCGCAGGTACGCCGGCGTCGCCGTCGCGTTCGCCCTCACCCTGCCCGCCGCGGCGTGGGGGATGAGCCTGCCCAGGTACGCCCCGCAGGAGTACGCCCTCGGCGCGGTGCTCGACCCGAAGCCCGACAGCGTGCTGCCGAAGACCGCCGACGAACGACGGATCGCCGCCTCGTTCTCCACGGAGCGGGTGATCGCGAAGTATCTCGACAACCTCGGACTGCCCGACAGCTCGGTCATGACCGACACCGTCTACGGGTTTGCAGTGGTGGCCGCCTCGACCAATCCGAAGATGTTCGTCGTGCCGTCGGACCCCGACTTCTCCGCGTTGGTCAACGATCCCGCCGCGGGTGGGGTGCGGTACCTCCTGACCGTGCCCGCCACTGGCCGCGGCGTCTCCGACGCGCTGAATCAGCGGTATCCGACGTTGTACGACACGGGCGCGGACATCGCCGCCCTGGAACTGGAGATCCCGAACGACGGCGACAGCCAGCCGGACTGGCGCCTGTACCGGGTGCTGGCACCCACCTAGACCACGTCTCGCACCCTCGAGAGCGGCCCGCTGACAGGTCGAAAGGGTTGCTGATCGGAGACATCGGTTTATCGCCCTGATGGCAAACTGGCATTGCTTGTCACTTTTGGCAAACACCAGTGATCAACTACGTGGTGGCTCCTAGAGGGCATAACATCCAGTGATGACGCGGCAGGCAACAGGCAGGCCAATCCGGAGTAAACCCCGCAGAGCCGCTATGCTGCCCATACGCGCTGTCGTGCGACGTTAACTGTCAGGCCTCGGGGCCAGTTGGTGCCGCGCCGGCGCGCAGGGGTGGACCCGAACCGGGCGGTACCGGTGCCGAGCACGACGAATCGGCACGGCCTCCGAAGCCTTCGGCGTCCGGAGATCGAGGAGGGCGGATCGCTGATGAGCGGCAACGGGGTCCGGTCGCCAGGGAACGGCGCGCACTCAGACCTCGAAGACGCCGTGACGGGAGCGGGCGTGCTGCCCGTCTTCCAGCCGATCGTGTCACTGCCGTCGCGCACCACCGTCGGGTTCGAGGCACTGGCCCGATGGCCCGGGCAGCCGCATCTCGGCCCACAGTCGGTCTTTGCCCATGCCGCGGCCACCCACCGCGTCACCCAACTGGACCGGGTCTGCATCGACCGCGCCGTGGACGAGGCGTTGCGCGGCGGCCTCGCGGAGGGCTCGCTGCTCGGGGTCAACTCCGAGCCGGCCAGCGACTACACCGGTCGGGCCGACAGCGAGATCCTCGAACGCGGGCATGACAAGTTCGCCCTGGTCTTCGAGATCACCGAGCGCAACCTGCTCGGCCACCTCCCGACTCTGCTGCGCAAGGTCGCCGCCCTGCGCGCCGACGGGATCGCGATCGCCCTCGACGACGTGGGAGCGAACCCAGAGGCGTTGGCGCTCTTGGACATCGTCTGTCCCGACGTGATCAAGCTCGCGATGAACCTCGTCCAGGCGCCGCCGAGCGTCGACACCGCGAAGACGGGTGCGGCGATCATGGCCCACCGCGAGCGCCGCGGCACGCTGATCGTCGCCGAGGGCATCGAGACCGATGAGCACTTCGAGCAGGCGCTCGCGTGGGGGGCGACCCTCGGTCAGGGCTTCCTGTTCGGCAAGCCCGCGCCACTGCCGTTCCACACGTCGGCGGTCCCATGGTCGCCACCCGCGATCGACAGTTGCGGCCAGCCGACTTTCGGCAGCCCCTTCGACGTCGTCGCCGACGACCCGTCGATGCGCACAGCGCGCAAGCGGACGCTCGTCGCCATCTCGCGGCATCTCGAGGAGCAGGCCCGCAACTCGACCGACACCCCGATGGTCCTGACGGCGCTGCAGGACGGCCGCCACTTCGGCAGGCCCACCAGGGACCGCTACGGCGCCATGGCCACGGCGTGCCCGCTGGTCGCCGTCTTCGGCAGGCATCTCGGCGCCGAGGCTCCCCACGCGGTACGCACCGTCGACATCGACGCCATCGACCCGCTCTGCTCGCAGTGGGTCGTCCTGACCCTCGGTCCCCACACCGCCGCCGCGCTGATCGCCCGTGAGCGTGGCCCGCAGGCGGATCGCGCCGAGGGCGATCGTCAGTTCGACTTCGTCGTCACCCACGACCGCACCGTCGTCACGGCCGCCGCGGTCGCGCTGTTGAACCGGGTGCCGTGATGCGTCGACATCATCGCCACGATCCGGACACGTGACCCCGATGGCCACCCCCGACAGCAGCGCACCCGACGACGGATCGGCCCGTCACGGCGACACCGGCCGGCCCGACGTCGGGGAGGCGTCGTTCCGGCGGCTGGTGGACCGCAGCCCGGACGGGATCGTGGTGCACCAGGACGGCCGCGTCGTGTACGCCAACCTGACGGCGATCCGTTGGACCGCAGCGCAATACGCCGATCAAGTGCTCGGGCGCCCCCTCACCGAATTCCTCCATCCCGATTCGATCGAACCGGTGCTGACCAGGATGGCGGCGCTTCGGCACGAGGGGGACGTCACCCGCGCCTCCGAAGGGGTGCTGCTGCGCCTCGACGGCACCACCCTCAACGTCGAGGCCGTCACGGCGCTGACGACGTGGCAGGGCGCTCCCGCCTACCACGTGACGCTGCGCGACCTCACGTTCGTGCGCACCGCGCAGCGCAGCCTGCGCTACCAGGCGGCACTCGTCGACAGGGTCGGCGTGGCGATCATCGCCACCACCGTCACCGGTCTGGTGACCAAGTGGAACCGGGCGGCCGAGCGCATCTACCAGCGCGCCGCCGCCGACGCGCTGGCCATGCCGGTCGGCGCCACCGTGGGGGCGGTCCTCGACCCGGCGGCCGTGATCGAGGCAGGGGGGGTGGTGCTGGCCACCCACCACACCGCCGACGGCCAGCCGCTGGTCGTCAGGGTCTCGGTGGTGGCGATGGACACGGGCTATGCCGTGGTCTGTACCGACGAGACGAAGTCCCATGGCGTGGAACGGCTGCTGCGGCGCATCGTGAACTCGCTCGACGAGGGCATCCTCGTCATCGACGGGTCGGGAAAGGCGACGTCGGCGAATCCGGCCGCCGAGCGGATCCTCGGCCTGCCCGCCGCGACGTTACTCGGTGGTGACGGGCACGCCGTGCACGCCATCCCGATGTACGACGCCGACCGCCGCCTCATCGACGTCGCCGACAACCCCATCGCGGAGACACTGCGGACGGGGAAGCCGCAGCAGGGTCTGGTGCTGGGCTTCGACCGCAGCGACGGCAGACGCACCTGGCTGCGGGTGAGCAGTCGGGCGATCGACAGTGACGGGCGCTACGGCACGGCGATCCTGGTGTCGTTCTCCGACATCACCGCCGAGCAGGTGGCCCGCGAGCGGCTCACCTACCGCGCCACCCACGACGCGCTCACCGGCCTGCCCAATCGGGCGGCGGTGATCAACCACATCTCGGATTCCCTTCGCGCACAGGGTGATCGACGACTGGGCGCGGTGCTGTTCATCGATCTGGACAACCTCAAGGCGATCAACGACTCGCTCGGCCACGACTCCGGTGACGAGCTCTTGCAGAGCGTGGCGCACTGCCTCCGTGCCGCGGTCGGGCCCAATGACGTGGTCGGCAGGCTCGGTGGCGACGAGTTCGTCGCGCTCGTCGCAGGTGACGTCGCACCCGCCGATCTCACCGGTTTCGTCGTCAGACTGGAACGCAGCCTGGCCGAGCCCATGACGCTGGGCGCCGCGACGGTGCGCACCCAGGGCAGCATCGGGGTGACCGTCGTGCAGCCCGACGACGAGCGCAGCGCCATCGAGATCCTGCGCGACGCCGACTCCGCGATGTACGAGACGAAGGCCGCCAGGCGGCGCAGGATCAACCGCAAGCCGGGCAACGCGGATCACCGGCCGCCCGAGAACATTCCGAATCTGGTGCGTCGTGGCCAGGCGCGCAACGGTGACCGGCATGCCGCGAGGGCGGGCGACGGACACGCGCGCTGACGCCCCGTCAGCGCCGTGCCGCGACGCGCACCGCGAGGCCGTCGAGCAACTGGGCCGGCCCAGCAAGGAAGCCGGCAGCAAAATGTCACCATCGTCAATTGCTCAGTTTCTCGATAGATTGCGGGTGTAGTGTCGCCCGCGGTCGGCGGGACACGTTCAGCAAGGAGCGTCATGACGAAGCAGTTCAACGGCAAGATCGAACTCGACATCCGCGACTCCGAGCCGGACTGGGCGCCGTATGCGGCGCCGACCGCGCCGAAGGACGCGCCCAACGTCCTCTACCTCGTCTGGGACGACACCGGCATCGCCACCTGGGACTGCTTCGGTGGGCTCGTCGAGATGCCCGCGATGAGCCGCATTGCCGAACGCGGCGTGCGACTTTCGCAGTTCCACACCACCGCGCTGTGCTCGCCCACCAGGGCGTCGCTGCTCACCGGACGCAATGCGACCACGGTCGGCATGGCCACCATCGAGGAGTTCACCGACGGCTTCCCGAACTGCAACGGCCGCATCCCCGACGACACGGCCCTGCTCTCGGAGGTGCTCGCCGAGCGCGGCTACAACACCTACTGCGTCGGCAAGTGGCACCTCACCCCGCTCGAGGAATCGAATCTGGCTGCCACCAAACGGCATTGGCCGCTGAGTCGCGGTTTCGAGAGGTTTTACGGCTTCATGGGCGGCGAGACCGACCAGTGGTACCCGGAGCTGGTCTACGACAACCACCCCGTTGCCCCACCGGCGACGCCGGAGGACGGGTACCACCTGTCGAAGGACCTGGCCGACAAGACCATCGAATTCATCCGCGACGCCAAGGTCATCGCGCCCGACAAGCCGTGGTTCAGCTACCTGTGCCCCGGCGCGGGCCACGCCCCGCACCACGTCTTCAAGGAGTGGGCCGACAAGTACGCCGGACGGTTCGACATGGGCTACGAGGCCTACCGCGACATCGTCCTGGCCAACCAGAAGAAGCTCGGCATCGTGCCGCAGGACACCGAATTGTCGCCCGTCAACCCGTATCTCGACGTCACGGGACCCAACGGCGAGGCCTGGCCGCTGCAGGACACCGTGCGGCCGTGGGATTCCCTCAACGACGAGGAGAAGCGGCTGTTCAGCCGGATGGCCGAGGTGTTCGCCGGATTCCTGTCCTACACCGATGCCCAGATCGGTCGGGTGCTCGACTACCTCGAGGAGTCCGGTCAGCTGGACAACACGATCGTCGTCGTCATCTCGGACAACGGCGCCAGCGGTGAGGGCGGCCCGAACGGCTCGGTGAACGAGAACAAGTTCTTCAACGGCTACATCGACACCGTCGAAGAGAGCATGCGCTTCTACGACCACCTCGGCGGACCCGACACCTACAACCACTACCCGATCGGCTGGGCGATGGCGTTCAACACGCCGTACAAGCTGTTCAAGCGCTACGCCTCCCACGAGGGTGGCATCGCCGACACGGCAATCGTGTCGTGGCCCAAGGGAATTCAGGCGCACGGCGAGGTCCGCGATCACTACGTCAACGTCTGCGACGTCACGCCGACGATCTACGACCTGCTCGGCATCACCCCGCCGGAGACGGTCGCGGGCATCGCCCAGAAGCCACTGGACGGAACGAGCTTCAAGGCGGCGCTGGAGGATCCGGCCGCCGACACCGGCAAAACGACGCAGTTCTACACGATGCTCGGCACCCGCGGCATCTGGCACGACGGCTGGTTCGCCAACACGGTGCACGCCGCCAGCCCGGCAGGCTGGTCGCACTTCGACGACGACCGCTGGGAGCTGTTCCACATCGAGGCCGACCGCAGCCAGTGCCACGATCTGGCTGCCGAACGCCCCGACAAACTCGAGGAGCTCAAGGCCCTCTGGTTCGCCGAGGCAGCCAAGTACAACGGGCTACCGCTCGGCGATCTCAACATCTTCGAGACGCTCGGGCGGTTCCGGCCGTATCTCTCCGTCGACCGGACGAGCTTCACCTACTACGCGGACGGCGCCGAGGTCGGCACCGGCGCCGCCGTCGAACTGCGCGGGCAGTCCTTCTCGGTGCTCGCCGAGGTCACCGTGGACACCACGGGCGCGGAGGGCGTGGTGTTCAAGCACGGCGCCGGGCACGGCGGCCACGTGCTGTTCGTCCAGGACGGCAGGCTGCAGTACGTCTACAACTTCATGGGCGAGGACGAGCAGCTGGTCGCCGCACCCGACCCGATTCCGTTGGGCAGCCACGTCTTCGGCGTGCGCTACGACAGGACCGGCACCGTCGAGGGCAGTCACACACCCCTCGGGGACGTCTCGCTGTACGTCGACGGGGAGAAGGTCGTGACCAGGGCGGGCGTCAAGGCCCAACCCGGCAGCTTCGGTCTTGCGGGCAGCGGGATCGCCGTGGGCCGCAACGGGGGACAGGCCGTCTCGAGCGCCTACAAGGCTCCGTTCGCGTTCACCGGCGGCAGCATCGCCAAGGTCGTCGTCGACATCTCCGGGACGCCGTACCTCGACGTGGAGCGGGAGTTGGCGAAGGCGTTCGCCAAGGACTGATCGGCCACGGGTCCGTTCGACCCGGGGCCGGAATACCCTGGCGGCATGCTGACCGAGCTGATCGACCTGCCGGGAGGGGACTTCCGGATGGGTTCGACGGCCTTCTACCCCGAAGAGGCGCCGGTCCACACGGCGACGGTGTCGGCCATCGCGGTGGAACGGCACCCCGTCACCAACGCGCAGTACGCCCGCTTCGTCGCGGACACCGGGTACGTCACCGTCGCCGAACGGCCGCTCGACCCCGAGTCGTATCCGGGAGTGGCCGAGGCCGATCTGATGCCAGGCGCCCTCGTCTTCCGCCCGACCGACGGGCCCGTCGACCTCAGGGACTGGCGGCAGTGGTGGGACTGGGCGCCCGGCGCGTCGTGGCGTCGGCCATTCGGTCCTGGCAGCACCGTCGACGATCGCTCCGACCATCCCGTCGTCCAGATCTCCTACGTCGACGCGACCGCCTACGCGCAGTGGGCGGGCAGGCGCCTGCCGACCGAGACGGAGTGGGAGTACGCCGCGCAGGGCGGCGTGTCGACGACGTACGCGTGGGGTGACGACGTCACGGCGGACGGCCGTCTGATGGCCAACACCTGGCAGGGCCGCTTCCCGTACCGCAACGATGGCGCGCTCGGGTGGGTCGGCACGTCTCCGGTCGGCACGTTTCCCGCCAACGGCTTCGGGCTGCTCGACATGATCGGGAACGTGTGGGAATGGACGTCGACCCGCTATTCGATGCGGCACCGGGCGCGGCGGCCGGGCGACGAGGACACGACCGAGGCGACGGGCTGCTGCCCGCAGGCCCGCGACCCGGATCCCACGGTGAACCAGACGCTCAAGGGCGGTTCGCACCTGTGCGCGCCGGAGTACTGCCACCGCTACCGGCCCGCCGCCAGGTCGTCACAGTCGCAGGACAGTGCGACCACGCACATCGGCTTCCGCTGCGTGGTCTCCCGCTGACCTGGCAGCTGGGCGCCGAAACCGCGAGGTGGGGGCGGTGCGGAGGCGATTTGGTGCATTGCCCGTGCTCACCTACTATGTAGGGGTTGCCTTGGGCAGACCTCGGTAGCCGTTTCCCCCGGAAGCGGAAACCCTGCGTGCCCTTCGGTGACGAAGACCGCGTACGTCGAGCAGATCAGTGCTGCTTGTCGTGCACACAATTCGAGGAGATCGAGTGATTCAGCAGGAATCGCGGCTGAAGGTTGCCGACAACACGGGCGCCAAGGAAATCTTGTGCATCCGCGTGCTCGGCGGCTCCGGTCGGCGATACGCCGGCATCGGCGATGTCATCGTGGCGACCGTCAAGGACGCGATCCCCGGCGGCAACGTCAAGCGTGGCGACGTCGTCAAGGCCGTCATCGTCCGCACCGTGAAGGAGCGTCGCCGCACCGACGGCAGCTACATCAAGTTCGACGAGAACGCCGCCGTCATCATCAAGCCCGACAACGACCCCCGCGGTACCCGCATCTTCGGGCCGGTCGGTCGCGAGCTGCGCGAGAAGCGCTTCATGAAGATCGTTTCGCTGGCCCCGGAGGTGCTGTAAATGAAGGTGCACAAGGGTGACACCGTGCTGGTGATCTCGGGCAAGGACAAGGGCGCCAAGGGCAAGGTCCTCGAGGCCTACCCGACCCGTGAGAAGGTCCTGGTCCAGGGCGTCAACCGCATCAAGAAGCACACCGCCGTCTCGCAGAACGAGCGCGGTGCGCAATCGGGCGGCATCGTCACGCAGGAGGCCCCCATCCACGTCTCGAACGTGATGGTCGTGGACTCCGACGGCAACCCCACCCGCATCGGCTACCGCTTCGACGAAGAGACCGGCAAGAAGGTCCGTGTGTCGAAGCGCAACGGCAAGGACATCTAGAGATGACGACCGCAGAGCAGACCAAGACGCGCCCGCGCCTCAAGCAGCGCTACCTCGACGAGATCAAGGGCTCGCTGCAGGAGCAGTTCACCTACGACAACGTCATGCAGATCCCCGGCGTGGTCAAGGTCATCGTCAACATGGGTGTCGGTGACGCCGCCCGCGACGCCAAGCTGATCAACGGCGCCGTCAACGACCTCGCGTTGATCACCGGCCAGAAGCCGGAGATCCGCAAGGCCCGAAAGTCCATCGCGCAGTTCAAGCTTCGCGAGGGCATGCCGATCGGCGCCCGCGTCACGCTGCGCGGCGACCGCATGTGGGAGTTCCTGGACCGCCTGGTCTCGATCAGCCTCCCGCGTATCCGCGACTTCCGCGGCCTGTCGTCCAAGCAGTTCGACGGCAGTGGCAACTACACCTTCGGCCTGACCGAGCAGTCGGTGTTCCACGAGATCGACGTGGACAGCATCGACCGCCCGCGCGGCATGGACATCACCGTCGTCACGTCGGCGACCAACGACGACGAAGGCCGGGCGCTGCTGCGTGCGCTGGGCTTCCCGTTCAAGGAGAACTGAGCAGATGGCAAAGAAGGCACTGGTCAACAAGGCCAACAAGAAGCCGAAGTTCAAGGTTCGCGGCTACACGCGCTGCAACAAGTGCGGTCGTCCGCACGCGGTGTTCCGCAAGTTCGGCCTGTGCCGAATCTGCCTGCGGGAGATGGCGCACGCGGGCGAACTGCCCGGTGTTCAGAAGTCCAGCTGGTAACCCCAAATCAACAGACCTAGTGAAAGTGCGCGGCAGGCCCCGACGGGAACCGCCGCGAGGAAGGTGAGCCGGTTGTCATGACGATGACTGACCCGATTGCAGACTTCTTGACGCGTCTGCGCAACGCCAATTCGGCGTACCACGACGAGGTGACCCTGCCTCACTCGAAGATCAAGGTGAACATCGCCGAGATCCTCAAGTCAGAGGGCTACATCACCGACTTCCACACCGAGGATGCTCGGGTGGGCAAGGCGCTCGTGGTGCAACTCAAGTACGGACCCAGTCGCGAGCGCAGCATTGCGGGCCTGAAGCGGGTTTCCAAGCCCGGCCTGCGCGTGTACGCGAAGTCAACCAACCTGCCCCGCGTTCTCGGCGGCCTCGGCGTGGCGATCATCTCCACGTCCTCGGGTCTGCTGACCGATCGCCAGGCAGCACGACAAGGCGTGGGCGGCGAAGTCCTCGCTTACGTCTGGTAGGGGGATTCACACATGTCGCGCATTGGAAAGCAGCCGGTTCTGGTTCCCGCCGGAGTCGACGTCACGATCGACGGACAGAGCGTGTCCGTCAAGGGACCGAAGGGCACGCTTGCCCTCGACGTGGCCGAGCCGATCACCGTCGAGCGCAACGACGACGGTGCCATCGTGATCGCCCGTCCCGACGACGAGCGGCGTAGCCGTTCTCTGCACGGACTGTCCCGCACCCTGGTGGCCAACCTGATCACGGGTGTCACCGAGGGATACACCACGAAGATGGAGATCTTCGGCGTCGGCTACCGCGTCGCACTCAAGGGCAAGACCCTCGAGTTCGCGCTCGGCTACAGCCATCCCGTCGTGATCGAGGCGCCCGAGGGCATCACGTTCGCGGTCGAGACGCCCACGAAGTTCTCGATCACCGGTATCGACAAGCAGAAGGTCGGCCAGATTTCGGCGAACATCCGCCGCCTGCGGCGCCCGGACCCGTACAAGGGCAAGGGCGTTCGCTACGAGGGCGAGCAGATCCGTCGCAAGGTCGGAAAGACGGGTAAGTAAGCCATGGCCAACACGAAGACCGATGCCACCGCGAAGCGGAAGCCCGTGGGGCAGAACATCTCCGAGACCCGTCGGGTGGCCCGACTGCGCCGCCACGCGCGGCTTCGCAAGAAGGTCTCGGGCACGCCCGAGCGTCCGCGCCTGATGGTCAACCGCTCCGCGCGCCACATCCACGTGCAGTTGGTGGACGACCAGACCGGCACCACGCTGGCCGCGGCGTCCTCCATCGAGGCCGACGTGCGTGCGGTCGAGGGCGACAAGAAGGCACACAGCGTGCGGGTCGGGCAGCTGATCGCGGAGCGTGCCAAGGCCGCAGGCGTCGACACCGTGGTGTTCGACCGCGGCGGGTACACCTACGGTGGCCGCATCGCCGCGCTGGCCGACGCTGCGCGCGAGAGCGGACTGAAATTCTGATGAAGACTCAAGACGGAAGGACTGCATGATGGCCGAACAGCCAGCAGCAGCAACCGGGGCGGCGTCAACCGGCAGCCGTCCCCCTCGCGGCGGAGACCGCGACGGGCGTGACGGTGGCCGTGGCCGCCGTGACGACCGCGGTGGCCGCGGTGGCCGTGACGGCGGGGACAAGAGCAACTTCCTCGAGCGCGTCGTCGCCATCAACCGCGTCTCCAAGGTGGTCAAGGGTGGTCGGCGCTTCAGCTTCACCGCCCTCGTGATCGTCGGTGACGGCAACGGCATGGTCGGCGTCGGCTACGGCAAGGCCAAGGAAGTTCCCGCCGCGATCGCCAAGGGTGTCGAGGAAGCCCGCAAGAGCTTCTTCCGCGTCCCGCTCATCGGCGGCACCATCGTCCACCCGGTACAGGGTGAGGCCGCCGCGGGTGTCGTCATGCTGCGTCCCGCCTCTGCGGGTACCGGTGTCATCGCAGGCGGTGCCTGCCGCGCGGTGCTGGAATGCGCAGGCGTGCACGACATCCTGGCCAAGTCGCTGGGCAGCGACAACGCGATCAACGTGGTTCACGCCACGGTGGCCGCGCTGAAGATGATCCAGCGTCCAGAGGAAGTCGCCGCGCGTCGCGGGCTTCCGATCGAGGACGTCGCCCCGCCGAGCATGCTCAAGGCGCGGCGCGAGAGCGAAGCGCTGGCCGCTGCGGCCGCGCGTGAAGGATCGGCATAGTCATGGCAGAAGTCAAGATCACCCAGGTGCGCAGCACCGTGGGTGCGCGCTGGAAGCAGCGGGAGAGCCTGCGGAGTCTCGGACTGCGCAAGATCCGTCAGAGCGTGGTCCGCGAGGACAACCCCCAGACGCGTGGGCTGCTCGCCGTGGTCAACCACCTCGTGACCGTTGAGGAGGCGTAACCATGAGTGACGTCATCAAGTTGCACGACCTGAAGCCGGCGCCCGGCTCGAAGACCGCCAGGACCCGCGTGGGCCGTGGTGAGGGCTCCAAGGGCAAGACCGCAGGCCGCGGCACCAAGGGCACCAAGGCCCGCAAGAACGTCCCCGTGACGTTCGAGGGCGGCCAGATGCCGATCCACATGCGGCTGCCGAAGCTCAAGGGCTTCAAGAACCGGTTCCGCACCTCGTACGAGGTCATCAACGTCGCCGACCTCAACCGTCTCTTTCCCAAGGGCGGCACCGTCGGCGTGGACGAGCTGGTGGCCGCAGGCGCTGTTCGCAAGAACACCCTGGTGAAGGTGCTCGGCGACGGCAAGATCGCCGTCAAGGTCGATGTCACCGCCCACAAGTTCAGTGGCAGCGCGCGCGAGAAGATCAGCGCCGCAGGCGGTTCCGCCACCGAGCTGTAGACGTTTCGTAACGAAGGGCCCCCGCTTCGGCGGGGGCCCTTCGTGTTCGGCACGAGATCGACGTGCACCGACTCAGTCCACAAGTGGAAGTACCTCGGCAACCAGCCGTTCCATCTGCTCGCGGTCGTCGGCCACGCTGTCGCCCAACGGATTGAGCAAAATCATCTCGGCGCCTGCCTCGATGACGGCGCGCACCCCGGCGGCGACGTCAGCCGGGGTGCCCGACACCGGCACGTCCTCGATGCCTCGCATCGCCCCGTACTTCCGATGCAGGCCTGCCACCACCCGCGCCCTCGCCCGTGCGGGGTCGTCGTCGATCATCAGGTAGAGGCGCTTGCCGATGGTGAAGCGCGCAGGGTCCCGGCCCTGCTCGTCGAGCTCGCGCCGGACCGTCGCGGCCGCGGTGGTGAACGTCTCGGTGGTCGACGAGCCCGCCCCGAGGAACGAGTCGCCGAGCCGGACGGCGCGCGCCAGCGCGGCTGGCGCGGTGCCGCCGAACCAGATCGGCGGGTGGGGACGCTGGACGGGCTTCGGCGAGATCGGTAGGTCGTCGACGTCGCGGAAGCGGCCGTGAAACGTCACCCGCTCCTGATCCGACCAGGCCGCCTTCATCAGCTCGAGCCCCTCGGTGAAGCTGCTGATGAACGTCTTGGGTTCCACGCCGAACGCGTCGAATCGCCGGAACCCGCCGCCGGGCGCCACCCCGAGGTCCAGCCTGCCGTGGCTGAGCCGGTCGACGGCCGTGGCCGAAGACGCCAGCTGCAACGGGTCGTGCAATGACGTCACCAGTACGGCGACGCCCAGCCGCAGCCGCGTGGTGCACGCGGCGGCGTAGGCCAACAGCTCCAGTGGTGCGATCAGCGGCTCCGCGCCGATCGTCTGCTCCAGCGTCCAGCCTGCCTCGAAGCCGAGTTCCTCTGCGCGCCGGACGTAGTCCTTGAAGGCGTCGGCGTCGAAGCCGTCCACGTCGAGCTGGGGCAGCGAGATCGAGAAGCGCACCCGGCCACGTTACGTCCAGGCTCCGCGAGCCCTCTCGAGGAGCCCGGGCGATCCGGACGCGGAGGCGCCTGCGGCGGCGTCGGTAGGCTCGGACCATGTTCAGCTTCCTCGCCGACCTGCCGGGCACCGACGAGCTGCGCGCGATCGTCCGAAGGGTCGACACCGCGCGGCACCACGGCGTGCCCGGCGGATGCGTCCTCGAACTCGATCTCCAATCGGTGCCGCTGGAGTCCAGCGGCTTCGATCCCCTGGCGATGCTCGCGGGCGGTGGCAAGCCGCTGCTGCTGCGCGAGGCCGTCGCCGCCATCCGGCGGGCTGCGAAGGACGACAGGGTGGCCGCCCTCATCGCGAGGGTGCAGCTGCCTGCCGCCTCGGCGGGTCCGGTGCAGGAGCTTCGCGAGGCAATCGTCGAATTCAGCGACGCCAAGCCATCACTGGCGTGGGCGGAGACCTACCCGGGCACCATGTCGTACTACCTCGCATCCGCGTTCCGCGAGGTGTGGATGCAGCCGTCGGGCACCGTCGGCCTGGTGGGCTTCGCGACCAATGCGATGTTCCTGCGGGATGCGCTGGAGAAGGCGGGCATCCAGGCGCAGTTCGTCGCGCGCGGTGAATACAAGTCGGCCGCCAACCTCTTCACGCAGGACAACTACACCGACGCGCACCGCGAGGCCGACGGGCGGCTCATCGCGAGCCTGCACGAACAGGTGCTCGCGGCGGTCGCCGCCTCCCGGCACCTCGACGCCGCCGACATCGACGCGCTCGCCGACCGGGCGCCGCTGCTCCGTGACGACGCCGTCACCGGCCGCCTCGTCGACCGCATCGGCTTCCGCGACGAGGCCTACGCCCGCATCACCGAGCTGGCAGGCGCACCGGGTGTCTCGCCCGACGACGAGGACGCGCCGCCGCGGATGTATCTCTCGCGCTACGCCCGTACCGGCGGCCCCTCGGCGCCACCACTGCCCGGTCGCAAGCCGAAGCCGACCATCGCCGTCGTGACGTTGGCCGGCCCCATCGTCAGCGGCCGCGGCGGCCGCACCCTGTCACCGCTCGGCACCTCCAGCGCGGGCGGCGACACGATCGCCGCGGCGCTGCGCGAGGCGGCCGCGAACGACGACGTGTCCGCCGTCGTGCTGCGCGTCGACAGCCCCGGTGGATCGGTCACCGGCTCGGAAACCATTTGGCGCGAGGTGGTTCGGCTCCGCGAGGCAGGCAAGCCGATCGTCGCCTCGATGGGTGCGGTCGCGGCGTCCGGCGGCTACTACGTGTCGATGGCGGCCGACGCCATCGTCGCGAACGCGGGCACGCTGACCGGATCGATCGGCGTGGTGACCGGCAAGCTGGTCGCCAAGGACCTCAAGGAGCGCCTGGGCATCGGGTCGGACTCGGTGCGCACCAACCGCAACGCCGACGCGTGGTCGCCCAATGCGCCGTTCACCGACGAGCAGCACGCCCACGTCGAAGCCGAGGCCGATCTGTTCTACACCGACTTCGTGCAGCGCGTCGCCGACGGCCGTGGGATGACGGTCGAGGCCGTCGACGCGGTGGCGCGCGGACGGGTCTGGACCGGCGCCGACGCCAAGGAACGCGGTCTGGTCGACGAGCTCGGTGGGTTGCGCACCGCGATCGAACGCGCCAAGGTGCTCGCGGGCTTCGAGTCCGACGCCGAGGTCAGGGTGCTCGCCCTGCCCGGCTCGTCATGGGTGGAGATGTTGCGGCCCAAGGCATCGTCGCAGCCCGCCGCCGCCTCACTGCCCGACGCGCTCGGTGCGCTCGTCGGCAGGTCGGCGGCGGCGCTGCTGTCGCAGGCCGAGAGGTCCCTGAGCGGGGTCAGCGCACTCTGGGTAGGCGACCACCGCTTCTAGGTCAGCCCCGCAGCACCGCGCTGACGTAGCTCAGATCGGCGAACATCGCCGACATCTCGTCGTCGGGGAAGTCGAAACCGTTGGCGGCGTATGCCTCCCGCATCGATAGCACCGACACGTCCCAGCCGCGGGCTGCGAGGTACTCCACCACGTGGCTGCGCTCGCCGTGGTAGACGAGATCGGCCATCTCGATGTCGGAGCCCAACTGCTTCATCCGTTCCGACATCTTCTTGGCGCGCTCGTCGCTGAAGGCGGCGAGGTCGGGGACGTGCTCGGTGGCCAGCCTGCTACCCGGTACCGACAGGGCGGTGATCGCGTCGAACAGCTTGTCCTGTGCCTCCGAGGGCAGGTAGATCAGCAAGCCCTCGGCACTCCACGTCGTCGGCTGGGTCGGGTCGAAGCCGTTGTCCTTCAACGCCTTCGGCCAGTCCTCGCGCAGGTCGATGGCGACGGTCCTGTGGGTTGCCGTCGGCGCTGCCCCCAGGCCGTCCAGCGTGGCGGTCTTGAACTCGATCACCTCGGGCTGGTCGACCTCGTACACCACCGTGCCGTCCGGCCACGGTAGGCGGTAGCCGCGGGCGTCGAGACCGGCCGCCAGGATGACGGCCTGCCGCACGCCGTCCGCCGCGCCGTCCAGGAACATCTGGTCGAAGAAGCGGGTGCGGATCGCCATGCTCTCCGCGGCCCTCCGCGGGGTGAAGGCCGGTTCGACGTCGGTGAGGTCGAGTTCACCGTCGAGCATCCTGGTGAACAGGTCCACGCCCACCGCCCGCACCAGCGGTTCGGCGTACGGGTCGTCGATCAGCTTCTCGCGGTGCCCGATCGCGCGTTGCGCGGCCACCATCGTCGCGGTGGCGCCGACGCTGGAGGCCAGGTCCCAGGTGTCACCTTCGGTGCGTGCCATGTCTTCTCCTCTACTTTAGGGTTGCGGTCAGGTAGCCGGAGTCGCCGCCGAACCCGGCGAGCTCGTCGTCGGGGAGTTCGAAACCATTGGCGTCGTAGGCTTCTGCGGTCGGTCGGATATCGGTGTGCCAGCCGTGGGTGGCCAGGTAGTCGGCGGCCCCGTGGCGCTCGCCCGCGTAGAACAACTCGGCGAGGTTGATGCCCGAGCCCATCCGCTTGGTGCGCGCGGTGAGCTTGTCGGCCCAGTCGGACGGCAGCCCGTCCATGTCCATGTGCTCGGTCGCCACCCGGCTTCCCGGCGCCGACAGTGCGGTGATCTCGTCGAAGAGCCGGTCCTGCGCCTCGGGCGGCAGGTAGACCAGAAGTCCCTCGGCGCTCCATGCCGTGGACACGCCGGAGTCGAACCCGGCGGCCCGCAGTGCCGCAGGCCAGTCGTCGCGCAGGTCGACGGCGACCGTGCGACGGGTCGCGGTGGGCTCCGCGCCCAGGTCGGCCAGTGTCCGCGTCTTGAAGGCGATGACCTCTGGTTGGTCGATCTCGTAGACGACGGTGCCCGCGGGCCAGTCCAGTCGGTATGCCCTGGTGTCGAGGCCCGACGCCAGAATCACGGCCTGGCGGATGCCGGAAGCGGTTGCCGCGGTGAAGAAGTCGTCGAAGTACCTGGTGCGCACCGCGATCTGTTCGTTCATTGCGCGCCGGTTGAGCAGCGGATCGTCGGCGGCCGCGGCATCGAGCTCGCCGTCGACGAGCTTGACGAACGTGTCGAGACCGACGGCCCTCACCAGAGGCTCGGCCCATGGGTCGTCGAGGAGTGCGTCCGGCGGTCGGGACGCCATCGCCCGCGAGGCGGCGACCGCGGTCGCGGTGGCGCCGACGCTGGACGCGAGGTCCCAGGAGTCTCCGTCGTGTCGGGCGTCTGTACTGGTCACTTCTTCTCTCCTAGCGTGGCGATGACGGAACGGGAATTACGCAGTCGGGCAAGCACTTCGGAGTCCGGGAACGTCCGGCCGTAGTCGGCGAACATCTCGGGGCGTCGGCGGGTCGACACCCGCCAGCCGTGGGCGGTCAGATAGTCCGCGACCGGCGTGCGGTCGCCCTCGTAGAACAGATCGGGCAGGCTCACGTCGAACCCGTGCTCGCGCCACTGGCCGCTGACGGCGTCCGCGCCGTCGCGGAGGAACGAGCCGCCGTCGGGGTGGTATTCGGTGGCGAGCCTGCTCCCCGGCGCGCTGAGCGCGGTGACGTCGTCGAACAGTCGGTCCTGTGCCTCGGGCGGCAGATAGACGAGCAGGCCCTCGGCGCTCCACGCCGTCGGCGCGCCGGTGTCGAACCCGGCGGCCCGCAGTGCTGCAGGCCAGTCGTCCCGGAGGTCCACCGCGACGGCCCTGCGGTCGGCGGTCGGCGGGGCGCCGAGGCCGGCCATGGCTGCCGTCTTCGCCCCGATCACGTCGGGCTGGTCGATCTCGAAGACGACGGAGCCCTCGGGCCATCGCAGCCGGTAGGCCCGAGAGTCGAGGCCCGACGCGAGGATGACCGCCTGCCGGATGCCTGCGTCGGCGGCGTCGAGGAAGAAGTCGTCGAAGAAACGCGTGCGCACCGCCATGACGTCGGTCATCATGCGGGCCGCACCACCGTCGTCGGCGTCGGACGTGGAGAGTTCGCCGTCGACGAGTTTGGTGAAGAAGTCGATCCCGACCGCACGGACCAGGGGAGCGGCATAGGGGTCGTCGATCAGCGGGTCCGCCTCGCTCGACGCGAGTGCCCGTGCGGCGGCGACCATGGTGGCGGTCGCACCGACGCTGGAGGCCAGGTCCCAGCTGTCGGAGTCGAAGCGGCTCATCCCCGCCCGCCCAGCGTGCCGCTGACGTAGCGCATCTCGGCGAACCCCGCCATGTCCTGATCGTCGAACGGCGGCAGGTCGTGGGCGGCGAACAGTTCACGCAGCGTGCTGCCCTCGACCTGCCAGCCCTGCCCCTCGAGGTAGGCGGCCGCCTCGTTGCGGTCCCCGAAGTACACCAGCTGGGCGAGGTCGAGCTCGAAGCCGTGCTCGCGCCAGTGGGCGGCGATGTCCTGCATGCGCTCGCGCATCGTGCCCTCGGTGGCGGGGTCCTGGGTGGGCGAGCTCTCGGTGGCGAACCGGCTGCCGGGGGCGCTCAACTCGGTCACGGTGTCCAGCAGCGCGTCCTGCGCCTCCGGAGGCAGGTAGCCCAGTAGCCCCTCGGCGCTCCACGCGGTCGGCTTGGTGGGATCGAAGCCGGCCCGGACGAGCGCCGCGGGCCAGTCCTCGCGCAAATCGACAGCGACGGCGCGCCGGTACGCGGTCGGCGCGGCGCCCAGCTCGGCCAGTGTCCGGCTCTTGAACTCGATCACCTCGGGCTGGTCGATCTCGTACACCGTGGTGCCCGCGGGCCAGTGCAGCCGGTAGGCCCGCGAGTCCAGGCCGGAAGCCAGGATGACGGCCTGCGTGATCCCCGCCTCGGTCGCGTCGACGAAGAAGTCGTCGAAGAACATGGTGCGGACGGCCATGTTGTCGGTCAGCCGCGCCATCCCCGTGGTGGCGTCGCCGCCGAGTTCGGTCGGGGAGAGCTCGCCAGAGGCGAGCCGGGTCAGCACGTCCACGCCGACCGCGCGCACCAGTGGCTCGGCGAACGGGTCGTCGATGAGGGGGCGGTCCGCGCGACCGGCCATTGCCCGTGCCGCGGCGACCATCGTGGCGGTGGCTCCGACGCTCGAAGCCAGGTCCCAGGTGTCGCCCTCGGTGCGCGTCATGGATGCTCCCGTAAATTTAGTTAGCTGATGTAACGAGCCGTCCGCGACTGTACGCCCCGTTTCTGAGACGGCGGTCGAGCCGCCGTCCCACGAGCGGATGAGGGTCGGGCGATGACCAACTGTTACCCTCGTAGACTGTTCCAACGCGCGATTCCGCTGGCCGCAGGCATGCCTGGGCGCCGGCGGACGGATCGAGCGGGACTTACCCACAACGCGCTGGTCGGACCAGCCCCATCGGCACGCCGCGACACGAGTTCGGCTGCGCAGGAGGAAGAGTGCTCTCGGCTTTCATCTCGTCGTTGCGGACGGCCGACCTCCGACGGAAGATTCTCTTCACCCTCGGCATCGTCATCCTCTACCGGGTCGGCGCCACGCTGCCGTCCCCCGGCGTCAACTACCCCAACGTGCAGCAGTGCATCCAGCAGGTCAGCGGCGGTGACTCGGCGCAGATCTACTCGCTGATCAACCTCTTCTCCGGTGGCGCGCTGCTTCAGCTCTCGGTGTTCGCGGTGGGCGTAATGCCCTACATCACCGCGAGCATCATCGTGCAGCTGCTGACCGTGGTGATCCCGCGGTTCGAGCAGCTGCGCAAGGAGGGCCAGTCCGGCCAGGCCAAGATGACGCAGTACACGCGCTACCTCGCGGTGGCGCTGGCGCTGCTGCAGGGCACGTCGATCGTGGCGCTGGCCGCCAACGGCGGGCTGCTGCAGGGCTGCACGCTCGACATCATCTCCAACTCGTCGATCTTCACCCTCGTCGTCATCGTGCTGGTGCTGACCGCGGGCGCCTCACTGGTGATGTGGATGGGCGAGCTCGTCACCGAGCGCGGCATCGGCAACGGCATGTCGCTGCTGATCTTCGCCGGCATCGCCGCCCGCATCCCGTCCGAGGGCAAGACCATCCTCGACAGCCGTGGCGGCATGGTGTTCGCCGCGGTCTGCGTGGCCGCCCTGCTGATCATCATCGGCGTCGTCTTCGTCGAGCAGGGCCAGCGACGCATCCCGGTGCAGTACGCCAAGCGCATGGTCGGGCGCCGGATGTACGGCGGCACGTCGACCTACCTTCCGCTGAAGGTCAACCAGGCCGGCGTCATCCCCGTCATCTTCGCGTCGTCGCTGATCTACATCCCGCACCTGATCACGCAGTTGATCCAGAGCGGCAGCGCCAGCGCGGGCACCGGCTGGTGGGACAAGTTCGTCGCGAACTACCTGACCAATCCGGCCAGCCCCGTCTACATCGCCATCTACTTCGGCCTGATCGTGTTCTTCACGTACTTCTACGTGTCGATCACCTTCAACCCCGACGAGCGGGCCGACGAGATGAAGAAGTTCGGTGGCTTCATCCCCGGCATTCGTCCCGGCAAGCCAACTGCCGACTACCTGCGATATGTTCTGAGCCGCATCACTCTTCCCGGCTCGATTTACCTCGGTGTGATCGCCGTTCTGCCGAATCTCTTCCTGCAGATCGGCAACACCGGCACCGTGCAGAACCTGCCCTTCGGCGGCACTGCAGTACTGATCATGATCGGCGTCGGCCTGGACACGGTGAAGCAGATCGAAAGTCAGCTCATGCAGCGCAACTACGAAGGGTTCCTCAAGTGAGAATGGTTCTGCTGGGACCGCCGGGCGCAGGCAAGGGCACGCAGGCGGAGAAGCTCGTCGAGAAGCTGGGCATCCCGCAGATCTCCACCGGCGACCTCTTCCGGCACAACATCAGCACCGGAACCACGCTGGGCCTCGAGGCCAAGAAGTACCTCGACGCGGGCGACCTGGTGCCCGCCACGCTCACCAACGCGCTGGTCGACGACCGGCTCAACGACGAGGACGTGGCCGACGGCTTCATCCTCGACGGCTTTCCGCGGTCGGTGGAGCAGGCCGAGGCACTCAAGGACATGCTGGCCAAGCGCAGTCTCAAGCTCGACGCCGTGCTCGAGTTCCGGGTGTCCGAGGACGAGCTGCTCACCCGGCTCAAGAGCCGCGGTCGCGCCGACGACACCGAGGACGTCATCCTCAACCGCATGAAGGTCTACCGCGACGAGACCGCCCCGCTGCTGGACTACTACGCCGACGAGCTCAAGACGGTCGACGCCGTCGGATCGCTGGACGAGGTGTTCGCCCGCGCGCTGCGCGCGCTCGGCAAGTAGTCCGATGATCGGTCTGTCGAGTCTGCGCGGGCGCAAGATCGTCCCGCAGCGCACCCCCGGTGAACTTGATGCCATGGCCGCTGCCGGCGCACTGGTCGCGGCGGCGCTGCGAGCCGTGCGGGAGGCTGCCCGACCGGGTGTGTCCACGCTCGACCTCGATGCCATCGCCGAGTCGGTGATCAGGGACGGCGGCGGCATTCCGTCGTTCCTGGGTTACCACGGCTTCCCCGCGACCATCTGCTCGTCGGTCAACGACCGCGTGGTGCACGGCATCCCCTCGGCGGACGAACTACTCGCCGCTGGCGACCTGGTGTCCATCGACTGTGGCGCGATCCTCGACGACTGGCACGGCGACTCGGCCGTCACGTTCGGCGTCGGCGCGTTGATCCCGGCCGACGAGGCGCTGTCCGAGGCCACCCGGCTGTCCATGGAGGCGGGCATCGCGGCGATGGTCCCCGGCAACCGCCTCACCGACGTCTCGCACGCCATCGAGACCGGCACCCACGACGCCGAGCGCGCCCACGACCGCAAGTACGGCATCGTCGCAGGCTACGGCGGCCACGGCATCGGCAGAAGCATGCACATGGACCCATTCCTGCCCAATGAGGGCTCGCCGGGGCGCGGCCCCCACCTGGTCGCCGGCTCGGTGCTGGCGATCGAGCCGATGTTGACGCTGGGCACCACGAAGACCGTCGTACTCGAGGACGAGTGGACCGTCATCACCGCCGACGGCACCCGCGCCGCGCACTGGGAGCACACCGTCGCCGCGACCGACGACGGGCCCCGCATCCTCACCCTGTAGATCCCGCCGCTGGCCTGGCCCTATGGGAATAACCTGGTGAACCAGACTGCCGTCCGCACCGTGTCACTGGCGGAGGTTGCACATGGACGATCCGGAGGCCGCGATGATGCGGGTGCTCTACGACGAGCACGCCGCCGCACTGTGGCGGTACGCGCTTCGGCTCACCGGCGACCACGCCCGCGCGGAGGACGTCGTCCAGGAGACGCTGCTGCGGGCCTGGCGCCACCCCGAGGTCACCGAGGACGTCGAGCGATCGGCACGGGCCTGGCTGTTCACCGTGGCCCGTAATCTGATCATCGACGAGCGGCGCAGCGCGAGGTTCCGCAACGAGTCGGGCACCGCTGACGTCGAAGCCGTCGGCGACCGGGCAGGCCCCGACGACGTGGACAACGCCTTGGACAAACTGCTGCTGAGCACCGCCATGAGCCAACTCTCCGAAGACCACCGCGCGGTGATCCTGCGCGCGTACTACCAGGGCTGGAGCGTCGCGCAGACCGCCGCGGACCTGCAGATCGCCGAGGGCACCGTCAAGTCCCGGCTGCACTACGCGGTGCGCGCGCTGCGCCTGAACCTGCAGGAGATGGGGGTGACGCGATGACGCAGTCCGGTGGACTCCACGGTCTGGAACCGTCCGATGGCGACCGCTACGTGACGTGGGACGCGGCGTACGTGCTCGGCTCGCTCTCGAGCACCGAACGTCGCGAATTCGAGGCGCACCTCGAGAGGTGCGACAGGTGTCGCACGGCCGTCGCCGACCTCAGCGGCATGCCTGCCCTCCTCGGACTCCTGAGCGTCGAGGACGTGCGCAGCCTCGACCGCGAGCAGCCCGAGCCGCCGCCGTTGCGGCCGGAGGTGCTCAACTCGGTGCTGGATCGGGTGCGATGGCGCAGGCGCCGGTCGCGGTGGCTGACGTCGGCCGCGGTGGGCGTGGCGGCTGCGCTTCTGGCGGTCGGACTGGTGGTGGCGGTCCGCCCCGAACTGGTCGGCCTGCGCGACGGCGACACCACCCAGACCGCCGCCCAGCTGGAGATGACCAAGCTGGCCCCGACCCCGTTCAGCGCCACGGTGGCGCTCAGCAGCTTCGCGTGGGGCACGCGCATCGACATGGCCTGCACGTACGGCGAGTGGGCGGGTGAGGGCGGCGGAACGCCGAGCAACCTCGGCATGGTGGTCGTCGGTCGCGACGGCAGCCGCACCCAGGTCGCGACGTGGCTCGGGCTGTCCGGCGCCACCGCGCTGCCCAGCGGCAACACCGCGATGCGGAAGGACCAGATCGCCTCGGTGCAGCTGGTGGCCGTCGACTCCGGACGGGTGCTGCTCGAACGCTCGATGTGAATCGCCTGCCGCGGTGAACCCGCAGTGGACGTGGGCCGAGGTGGCCGGCAGGCGAGTGGTCCAGCGGGGGGTCGTCGCGCGCCTGAGGTCCCACGACCCGACCCGTGCGTACGGTATGAAGAGGCGTGTCCTCGCAGCCCCCGGAGCATGATCCGATCGCGCTGGCCCGTGCCAACTGGGAACGCGCCGGGTGGGGTGGGGACGTGGCCGACGGCATGGTCGCGGTCACGTCGGTCATGCGCGCACACCAGATCCTGCTGGCGCGCGTCGAAACGGCGCTGCGGCCGTTCGACCTCAGCTTCTCGCGGTACGAATTGCTCAGGCTCCTGGCGTTCAGCAGCAGCGGTGCGCTCCCGATCACGAAGGCCTCGGACCGGCTGCAGGTGCACGTCACCAGCGTCACGCACGCGATCCGCAGGCTGGAGACCGACGGTCTGGTGGAGCGCATCCCGCACCCGACCGACGGGCGCACCACGCTGGTCAGCCTGACCGACACCGGCCGCGCCACCGTCGAGGCCGCGAC